>JAABUW010000013.1_pt1 | contig 361204 bp, 299 predicted proteins | sample 5560081 | NCBI WGS metagenome assembly JAABUW01 (sample SAMN10711882, study PRJNA513363) | rock metagenome | isolation source: Antarctica rocks | place: Antarctica: Victoria Land, Knobhead sud | reverse complement strand
ATCATTCGTGCTAATCCTGCGACGAACAAGGCAACAAGCCAAAGATAGCCCTGGCCAGCTGAAGTCCCTACTGGCCCTGCGGCTTCACTGCTCGACTTCGCGGTTGCCACTGGCTTTGTCTGCCCAACCGTCGATGCCTGGATTCCATTGAGGCCATTAACAATGTTGATAGCAGATCCTTCATCGAAGAAGTCCACAAGCAGAAATGCGGGGGCCTTCCCATACGCCGTCGAACAATCGCTTGCTGCCTGTCCCAAGCTGCCAGTACCGGACAGGCCGTTCGTCGTCGTGATATTAGAAGTGTCAGGTACTTCGACCCCAGCAATTCCAGCGTTGGTACCTAGGAAGTGGTTTACCAAGGGCAGTCGTCCTGATGAGATGGCAGTTGCGGTCTGGCCCTGAACCGTTGGCGGCCGGTCTGCAACACAAGAAAAGTTGGAGAGACTGGTGACTTTGTAAGGATTCTCGAAAACGAAGGTGAATTCATCCAAAAGGTAAGGCGCCACTGTGTTCAAGGACGGGTTTAAGGAAGCAACAAATGTGAGGAGCCGGGTGGAGTTTAAGATTAGATCCTGCAGCGTTGGCCATGTCTCTAAAGCTGTTGTGGTCGACGGTGGCGTATAAGCGTACGATGTGATGTTTGCAGCTTTGAACTCTGTGTCCAAGTCCTCAGCTGATGCGTTGTCGGAGTTCACCAACAATATAGTGACCACATCGTGGGGGTTGGCGTCCATCCAAGTCTTGATCTCTGACAGCCAGGCCCTCAACGTTCCAGCATCAAGCAGACTACAGCTGGTATGACACAAATGCCATGACCCATTGCTATTGTGGACCTGTGCCGTCAAAAGTCGAACTCCAGCGCTAAGCTGGGCTGTGCTGTTAGTATTTTGATTTCCTGCTTGGGTGAAGGTAATGGTCTCGGAATTTGAATTCGCATTTGTCAAAAACGGGCTGTTATGGGCACCGAGCTGTGTGATGTTTGAATAAGACCTCGAACAGAGTGCTGGAGAGTTATTACAGGCTATAGATGAATTCTGTCGTGGAACAAGGACAGCAGCGAAGGCGGTGGAAGCCAATACAGCCCATGTCAGGAGAGCTTGCATTTCGGAATGTTTGACTTGTTGACGAGTCTGGAGAATGTTTATTGATGAGCGATGGGAGGATGACTACCGGACTGAACGAATGAGGGATCGGTTCTGTCAAGTACTGTACAAATAGTAACGACAGTTGTGGGTGATGAAGTTACTAGAGGTGATGCAGAATTGCAAATGTTTCAATAGTTGACAGTAACCAGAAACATTTGAACCAAGAAGTAACGATGGTTTGCCACCAAATATCGAGTCGTAAGCTCGCCGGCTTTTCGTGTGGGTCTCTCTATACGATGCTCAGCCTCCCTCGTATTGAAGGTGATGAATGGCTATAAACACAAAAGGTCGAAACTCCATCCGTATAAGTAGAGTCTTTCTCCGCATGAGAAGGCTGGACATTTTATTTCATTGGTGATGGTGATCGCGCATAAGCAGCCATCGAAAAGTTGGCTGTGAAGATGACGCAGCATCTCAAAACAGGGTCCAGTCGTCCATGTCTCGTGTTTTGTTTTAACGTCCGGCACTTGGCGCTGACCAGATTCAACGTCGCAATCTAGACCAATCGATCTTCATTCCCGTTCTTTGACCCTGTACACACCTGTGACCCCACTCTCACCCCACATCCACACACATCACAAATTTGCATCTCACATCCCTTACACATTCAATACGCTTTCAACTTACAAACTATGGCAGCAGCATCTTACTACGACGAGCCTGGAATGTCGCAGAAGAAACCTCAGACCTTGCCCGAAAACACGCACATCGAGAGCCATGAGAAGCAGTCCAAAGGTCTTGGCCAAGAGATGCACTCAGATACACGCGGCTATCCACAGCAGGGCTACGATCAGGGTTACAATGAGCAGAGCAGTGGCATGCCCAATGGCCAGCAACAGCAGAACATGGGCCAACAGCACATGGGCAACAATAACTACGGACAGGGAGCGCCACAGCAGATCCATGGGCAAAACAATGGCGTCTACAGTGGCCAGCAGCAGCAGAATATGGGCAGCAGCAATTATGCCCAGGGTGCGGGCCAGCAGCAAATGAATGGAGGCATGGGGCAGGCGGCTGAGCCTGATAACCGTGACACGATCACTAAATGTAATGATAATCTACCATACTATATTGGAAAACTTGAGACATCACTTCCTTCATCAGCTCATTGATGTCCTCTCTATTCTTATCGACGTTCCTTGCTACTGACTGCCGCAGTTAAAATTGCGATTCTCTACTAACCTGACTACCAGGGCTTGACAAGTTGGAAAAGAAATTTGGTGGGGAACGGTTCAATAATCCGGAGAACGCGGAGAAGAACAAGGCGCTGAATGCAAATATTCTGAAGAGGCTGAAGCAGGTTGCAAAGATGGCAATGTAAGTCTTGTCTGTCGAGCTGAGTGGTTCCTGGACATTTGCTAATAAGGGTAATCTACTCAGGCAGCGTGGCCCTGGCATGTTAATGAGGATGGCAAGATAGCAAAGGCACACAAGAGCGAGGATCGAAGTGCTTTGGATGCCATTTACATGGCTGCAGTGATACCCCTGGAGAGCATACGGATCTGACATATTTCTCACGATTCAATAATGAAGATGACTTGATACTCAGAACTATCCTTCCCAACCGGGAATTACCGATTGACTCATACAGCCTCCACCTCTGATGCGTACTCGATGCCGGCCATCTCCCTTGCGTCATCCAGCCACCCAAGCACCCGCAGACTCTCGTCCTTGCCAACCACCAAAACCTTCCTGGGCGAAGGCTGACCGCCTCTATCGCGGACAGCTTTCGCAATAACGTCCGCTTGACACCACAAATCCCAGCTTTGTGGTAGTGGCCTGTCAATCGTCTCCTCAAATTCAACGCCTTTCTCATCGATGTGCTCCCGCCCATGCCATTGCACACGGAATGTTTGCGATCTGATAGGATGGAATGGTATCGATATTTGCGCCTTCTCCCCATCGACCCTGACGCGCGGTGACAGCTTCCTCGCCACCAGTTGATCGCCAAAGGAAGGTTTCGAAGATCCTGGATGGATAGACTCGTGGTCACGATGGCCGTACTTGACACAGAGCGGCTGAAGATCACGGTATTGAGATCGTCAACCTTCCCCTTCCCAGTATCATAAAGAACTGTATCAGCGTGTACAACCTTCGTCTCTTACGATCCCGCCATTGCCAGATCAACCCAGGTGAACGCGTATATACCCATATCTAATAATGCGCCAGCTCCCGCTTTCTTATCCAGAAACTCGACGACGTGGACAGCTCCGATCCAGCGATGGGGAAGGAGAACTCCGAATAAACTCGCTTGACATGCCCAATTCCCCGAAGCAGCGTCTCTTGCATATACTTTTTAACTGGCAAATAGCGCGTCCACATCGTCTCCATGAGTACCACGCCCTGCTGCTCCGCCTGCTTCGCCAGTCGTGAGTATTGTTCCCTATTCAATGTTGCTGGCTTTCCACCAAGACACTCCTCTTATTCTCGAGAGCGACCCTCACATGTAGGAGGGGAGGGGATGGGGTGTTGGAACGTAGACGATGTCAAAATCGCCCTTGGCCAGCATCTCTTCGAGGGAGGTGTAGAGAGCGACTTTGCTAGCGCTTGGAACCTCGTGATCTATGAGCCATGTTGTTGCTCGCTCTTTTAAGTCCGTCGTCGAGACTGCTACCAGCTCGTGGGCGATCGGGTCGTCATCTGGGCGTTCAAGCAGGATGTCAGCGATGAAGTTCTCAGCAATTGCTGAGAGGCCCAGGAAGGCCCATCGGCACATAGAACTGTTCTCGCTCATTTTCTTCAGCATCGGCTTGTTTGGATTGAGGTCTGTTGTGTACAATTGAAGCCTGCACCGGCGGCAAAATCTCAAGCTGCCGTGCTCGAGGTCCATCGACTCGAACGTCCTACTTCACTCCGCTTTTACCGCTGGTACCCTTTGCAGCCTAGTTTCTTTGCTTCTCATCCTATCGTGGGCTTTTTTCTCCCCTTGTTGATGTAGATAGAAGTCCATGGTTAGGGGCTCCCCAAGGGCCTGAACCTCCGCGAGCCTCGGTCGAAGTCTGCCATTTGGTGCTCCGTTGGAGGCTCCTGTAGACATAGTTCACTTAGATGTGTTGCCAAATCAATGAATCTTTCTGCTCAGCAGAGTCAATTGAGCAAGTCCCCGCAGCTTCCAGCCTTGGCGCCCCGCTAGCCGTGTGCAAATCTCTCAGACCGCATCGGATTCGCACACTGCCTTACTGAAAATGGCGCCACTATCGCTGTACTCGACATCATACCCCCAAACGCAGCGTTGGACCGGATGAAGACCGATTGCGGAGTCAAGACTGAATACTACAAGACCGATGTCACAAGACGAGATGAGGACACTCAGGTGATTGAGAGGATAGAGAAAGATAGTCGTGGTGTCGATATCTAGTGGGCTTGTTTCTAGTCTGTTCCTATGCAGGAAGCAATGCTGACAAGGGCTGGTAGTATCAATGCAGCAGGCGTCGTAAAAGACGAACCTTTCCTGACCGCCTCGGATAAGGCTACGTTGGAATGGGAGGAGACAACTGTTGATTATCTATGGAGGGAGAACATTCCAACAGGCTACAGTTGATTGTAGAACCACGGGCGGAAGCGCTAAACGGATGGCCCGCGCACCATAATTTATATGGGGCAACCACCAATGTCAAGTGAAATAGGATATAGACGTATATATACTATAAATCCGTCCCAAATAATCAAAATTAAAGCTATTTAAGTAGCGTAACTTAGTAAAGCCTTATCTTATCCTATTATCGTAATTTTACCGTCGTTATAGTCGCCGTTATTCTAGCCTTAATTCGCTCCCTAATTTAATATAAACTCGAGTTAAAGTATAGTATCGATATTATCGCCGCTAGTCCTTATAACGTTAGTCTATATACGATATATAAAATAAAAAAATACAGAGTCGTTATAATATTATCTTTATACCGAGTAAAAATCTAGGCGGGCGCTTTAAAATAATTAATAAATATTTAAAATATAAATTTCTAAAGTATTTAAAATATTAATTAATAATATATTTTAATAAAATAATTTACTTCCTATTAAACGAGTATAATATTACTATCGATAAAGTTATTATTTAAAACTATTTATACCGCCTAAATTAATTATAGAAAATTTAATATAAAATTATTAATTAATATAATTAGATTTTAAAGAATATTTAGTTCGTGAAATTAAAAAACTAGCGAATTAATTAATTAATCTTTTTAGACGAAAGTACTATTTATAAATATATTAATATATTCTAAACTTTTATATATAATATCGATATAATTAATTTTAATAAATAATAAAAAATATAATTAAGTCTTTATTAATATTATATTATTAATTATTTAAAATCTATATAGAAGTAAAAAGTAAAGTCTATTATTTATATATATTATTAATAGTTACCTCGACTAGATTATTTATTAAAAGTTAATAACGGCGGCGATATTTAATAATTTTATCGAATATAATATTCTTTTTTATTATAAATCTTTTAAAACCGGCGATGCCCTTTTAGTAATTATTTATAATAATACTAATATATACTATAATATAGTCCTTACTAAGATATATTTTAATACCGGTATTTTACTCGAATATTTTTCTCTTTATTTACTCGATTTTAATTTTATTAAAATATTATTCGTAATTTTAAAAAACTAAATAAAACGGAATTTTAAATTAATTTAAATATTTATAAATAAAAAATAATATAATTATTTTCTAAATCTCGTAATAAGGTTATAAATTAATAATAGCGACTTTAATAATTTATTTCGTAAATCGGGTATTAATTATAAAGGTAGAATAAATCTTTAAGAAAATAAAGAAAATAATAATAATAATATTTATAATAATTCGGAGTAAGAAAACGGTATATATTAATAGATTTATAAATAGTTTTTAAAATAAATATATAATATTAATTTATTTATCCTATAGTAATTTAATTATTAAAAATATTTAAATTATCTAGATCCTCGTCTTTTTTATAATTTTAATATTTATTATAACTATTATTTAAATCTATTAAATTAATTATATACTCTTTATTTATAATTCTATAATTTATAAAAAAGGGTGAATTTAATATATAAATAAATAAATTAAACGAATTTTTTATAGGCTAAATTAATTTATAAACTAAATAAACGAATATTTTATTCTAAATATAATCTCTAATTTCTTTTATTTATATTCGAATATATTATCTTTCTATTTTTATATATTCTTTATAATATAATTTTTATTTAAAAGTTTATTCTTTATATTCTTTAAAATATCCTTATCGCGGGGGTATAATTTAGATTTAATTTATTTAATATATTTTACTATATCGCCGTTAATAAAGTTATTATCGCGGAGAGATAGAGAAATAATAAATATAATAAAACGAGAATAAGAGGGCTAGCGATAAATCGACGAGTTTCTTCGTTTTAAAATTTTTTCAATATATAATTTAATTTCTAGTTAAAAGATTCGAATATTTAATAAAGAGGGAGGAGGAAATATTATAAATTAAATAAATAAAAATAATATATAAATAATTAAAAGCGGGTCTTAATTTAAATTATAATTTACTAGTAATATTAAATTAAATAATATAATTTTATCTCTTTTCTTTTATTTCTTCTTTAACTTTATATTTTTATCCTATTTAATTTATAATAATACTAGTATAATAAAGTCAAGTTCTATAAAGTAGTAATAATTAATTAATTATTTAGCTAGGTATTCGTCTTTAACGAATTAATATAGTAGGTAGTCTTCGCTACTAAAGAACTAACCTAATATAGTAAGGCTAGTATAGTTATATTAATTACTATTAAATAGAATAAAGTTATCGCCTCGATAGTATATTTCCGCTAGAACGAAATAAATATATATGAAATATTCTTCTAATATAAAGTATAATAGGGTATTTCTATTAAACTTATAACCGAAGGCTAGTCGCTAGTATATTAATAATATATTCTATGACTTAGTAGATATTTATTAATTATTTATAAAGAACCTCGTATTCCTCTATTAGGGTATTTATATATTATAACTATTTAATTAATATTTATTTATCGTCTTTAGGCCCATAGTTTTTCTACTATACTAAATATTATATAGTTATATTCTTTACTCTACTAAATCGACGTTATCGCTTTTATAGTAACTATTTTATTTCTTATTCCTCTTCGTTATTAACGACGATAGGCGGTAGTACTTCGAGATACCTTCCGTAGAGGTTAATAGTAGGAACTATAATAAATTCTAGGTATACTACCGATATAACGTTATAGATAGTTATAATAGGCGGTAATTATAAATAGTATACAAGTTTACCGATTCGTTCCAAGATTTTAAACGGTCCTACGAATTATTATTTTATTTTACGAGATAGAATATTTATTATTTAATATCTATAGTATAAATATAAATAGACTATATCGCTAACCTTAAAGAAGATAAGTCGATAATAAATATTATATTATTCTTTTATATATAGCGACGCGAATACGATAACGTTTTAAGCGTCGATATATTTAGAGTAGTAAACTATAGAGATATTATACTATACTAAGACTAGGTTTATAATAGCTATTAAATATAGTATATAAATCCCTAAGAGGGAGTATACGGCGTAGTTATACTATTTATATTATAGTATTATATTATAGTTTCCGTTACTCTAGAGCCCCTTTAGAAATAGGAGGCTCGGAGCCCTCGCTCTAACTCTTTAAAAATTAATTCTATTATTTAAATATAAAGATTATTTTTCCTATTAAAGTTTTATATTTATTTTTATATTATTATAAATACCCTAGATATTATAATTTAATAGTTTTAATCTTTTTTAACCTTCTTAGATAGTAATCCGTTAGAAGTATAAAAAATCTCTTTAGAAATAATCGTCCCGAAGGCGAGACGTACGGGATTAATACTTTAGACGAAAATACGGGAGATTTATTACCGAATATTAATCTTATAGTAGATTAACGATTTATAAAATTAAAATATAAATAGAAAGCCCTCGAGAAAAAGGCCTCTATTATTATAATTTAGAAAAATATTAAGAATTTATAATATATTATTATAGGTAAAGGAGATAAGGAAATTAAAAATAATCTTTAAAAATTAAATATAGAAGACGAAAGCGGCCCGACGGTAAGTCGTAGTTAAATCGGTTATAATATAAATTAAGGTAATTTACGATTATCGAAACTACGGGATTTTTATATAAAGAATCCGTAAAATTATTAAAAATAAATTTATAACGCGGAGACTATATTCCGCTTAATACCCGTAAACTTTCGAATAAATAAAAAGAAGATTTTATATATAATACCCTACTTAAAGGGGTAAATTAAGAAATTATAAAATAAATATAAAGAACTTCATCTAGTAGATATATTAATATAGAAGTTCTTTATAGATTATTTATTTAACGTAATTAAAGACCCTTTAAACCGAGTTATAAATACGAATCTTAAATATTAATATATACGTTAGAGGAATAATTAATTAATATAAGATTTCGATATTTATCTTAATACCCTAGAAACCGAACTACCTCCCTATAATAAAGAGTAATAAATAATTTATTTAATAACTCGTTTAAGACTTAATATTTTAAAAAAAGTTAACTAAGCCTAAAGTATTCTTACTAAACGAACCGAATTTATATCGTTTATAGCGCGTTACGAACGTAATCTTAATCGGGACTTTAAAATATAAAATAATAATTAAGATAATTAATTAGGACCTCGGAAAAGATATAAAAAGAAATTAAAAAGCGGAGATAATAAAAATAAATCTAATATAAAGGGATAAGGTTTTAATAATAATAATTATAAAAATATAAATAAAATATATACGACTTACGCGAGCGATAAAAATCTGAAAGATATTAAATATTTTAATTATTATAAATTCGGCTATTACTTTAATAAATATCCGGAGAAGAAAATAGAGACTATTAATTATATCGGCGATTATACCGCCGAGTTAAAAAATAATAAACTCTTAGGGAAGTCTTTATCCCGAGGGAATAAAAAGAAATAAAAACCCGACTAAATATAAATATCGATAGCGAAGTTATTACGAACCTAATTAATATCGATATAAAAACTATTTATATTAAAATAGATAAAGATCTAGGAGCGGAGATAAATATTATTAATAAGATATTTATATAGTAGTATAACCTAGAGCGTTTTAAAAGCGAGTCGTTACCGACTCCTAAATAAATAAGCGGGTAATTTATTTATTACTATAATATTTATAATATCGTCTACCGGTTAACCGATTTATAGAGATAAACTAGAGAGTATAATAATACTTTCTATTTTATTAATAAAAAAGGCTCGCCTATTATTATAAATATACCGGTTATAAGAAAGGAAAAGATTTAAACCGACTATAGTATATATATTTAATAGTTCGGTATCGCGCTAAATATATATACGTTAGAATTATTTAAGGATTTTATAAAGTTATTAAAAACGTAGCTAGTTATATATATATTAATTTATACTAAAGCTAGTCCCTTTAATTAAGATTTTATTAATAAAAACGAGGTTAGGAAAGGCGATATTATTATTAATATAATATTTTTTAATAATTTCGTTATCGTACCGCCTACGCTTCCTAACGAATTTATAGATTTTAATAATATCTTTTTAAATAAAGAAGTAGGTCGATTACTATTATATAAAAATAGCGATTATATAATTAATATAAAGGGTAACCCGTTATACGGGCCTCTTTATAATTTATCGAACCTAAAATTAATAGAGTTAAGAAGATACCTAGACGACGCCTTAATAAAGGGTTAGATCCGGTACTCCGTAAACCCTACCGGGGCTCCTATCTTTTTTATTTTAAAGAAAGATAATAAATTACGATTATACGTCGACTACCGAGGTCTTAATAAAATTATTATTAAAAATTACTACCCGTTACCTTTAATTAGCGAGACGCTAGACCGTTTAAATAATATTATATAATTTACGAAATTTAATTTAAAGATATTTATTATCGGATAAGAATTAAAGAAGGTAATAAGTAGAAGATAATATTTCGTATATAATATAACCTTTTCGAATATATAGTAATATTATTTAATTTAACGAATATACCTACTATTTTTTAAATTTATATTAATAAATCGTTAACGGGTTTAGTAGATATATTTTATATTATTTATCTAGATAATATCCTAATTTATTTAAATTTAAAAGAGGAGTATATTAATTATATATAATAAATACTCGAACGCCTATAAAAATATTCTTTATTCGTAAATTTTAAGAAATACGAGTTCTTTACTCGGTTAGTTAAGTTTCTAGGGTTTATTATAAATACCGAAGGTATATCGATAAATAAATATAGGATTAATATAATTTAATCCTAACTAAAACCAAAGTCCTCTTAATAATATATAAGTGTTTTTAGGCTTTATTAATTTTTATCGTCGATTTATTTATCGTTATTTATAGATAATAGGCCTATTAACGGGTCTATTAAAAAATAGTTAAAATAGTAAAAAATTTGGTCTATTTAAATAATCTAAAGAGGTAGAGTAAACGTTTTACCTACTTCGCGATTTATTTTTATATATACTTATTCTAGTATATTTTAATCTAGAATTAAAAATTCGGATTAAAATAAATACTTCTAATTTTATTATAATTACGATTTTAACGTAATTATAAAATAATAACGAATAATATCCCGTCGTTTTCTAGTCCCATAAAATATAAGGTTTAGAAATTCGATATAAAATTTATAATAAAAAGCTCCTCGTAATCGTTATAATATTTAAATAATAGCGATACTACCTCGAGGGTAATTTATATAAAATAGAAATCTTAACCGATTATAATAACCTAAGGGGTTTTATAAATATTAAATAATTAAATAATTACTAGGCGCGCTAGGTAATAAGACTCTTATCTTTTAATTTCTTAATTTCGTATTATTTTAAAAAAAGTAATTTAGTTAATAATCTTTTACGTCGTTTTAATTATAAAGGCTAGGATAGTTTTTTAGATAATATATTACTTACTCTATAATAAAAGTTATTAAATTTAGAAAGTACTAGTTAAGGCCCTATTTTCGCTACGATATAAAATACGTTCGTAAATATAGAAGATCTAAATATAGATAATACTTCGCTAGTATTAAATAATATATCCGTAGGCGTTATATAAAATTTAATATATATAAAATTTATATTACTAGGGTCTTTAAGGTTTACCGTAAAAAAAATATATTCTTTAATAATAAATTCATCTAGGCCTAAGGAGTTAATACCTAGATAGGAAATTCTAAAGAGTTTAAATAAAATATTTATTTAAATCGATTATAATATAGTAGAGGAACTATTTAACCCTATCGCTAGAACTATAAACTATAGACTATTTATTCTATATATTATTACTAAATTAATAGTATTTTACGAAACGGCTTATAACGCTAAAAGTTTATTAATAATTAAAATAATTCGCGCTTTATAAAAGAATAATTCCTTCTCGTAAATAAAAATCGCCGAAATTATATAAGCGGATTACTAACGTTCCGCCGGGGTATAAATTTTAGATTTTATATTAATTCTTAAATATAATAATAAGATCTATATATTTAAAGAGGGATTAATCCGCGAAGAGCTACTAAAACGATATTATAATAATATATTAACGGGGTACTTTAGTATTAAAAAAATAACAGAGTTATTTATTAGAAAATATTTCTAGAGTACTCTTAAGGCCGACGTACGAGAATATATCGATATATATAATATATCCTAGCGGGTTAAGGTGTATTAATACCGCCTTTATAACGAGATTAATTCTCTATTATATCCTACGGGACCGTAGAAGGAAATTATAATAAATTTTATTATTAACTTACCTCTAAATAAATAATATAAACGCGTTTATAATATAGTCTTTATAGTTATAAATAGGTATATAAAGATATTACGATATATCTTAACTATTAAAATAATCGACTCTACGGGGTTAATAAAGTTAATATTCGAAGAAATTATCCTAAAGTTTAGAGTTCCTAATAGGATTATTTCTAATAGAGGTTCTATTTTTATAAATATATTTTAGTTAAAGATATATTATTTAATAAAAATTAAAAAGCGCCTAAATACCGTATTTTATTTATAAATAGATAGTTAGATAGAATATTAGAATTAAACTCTAGAATATTATTTAAAAACCTTCTATTTAAGCGAGTAAAATAATTAGGTAGTACTTTTATTTATAATAAAATAAATATACTATAGTACGTAGTATATAATAATAAAATAGATATTATTTATAGTTATATATAGTTATAATCTATCTTTAGAACCGTATCTCGAGGGCGAGACGTATAAGGGAGAAATACCGTCGGTATAAAAAAGAATTAAAAAATTAAATACTTCGAGAGAGTACTTAATAAAAGCGTAGGTTATCGCGGTCGAGGCGTAGAAACGTAGCTATAGTAGAAGGTATAAACCGAAATCAGTTAATATAAATAACCTTATATTATTATTAATTAAAAACTTAATATAAAAACGATTAAATAAGAAACACTCTTATAAAGTAATTAAACTATTTAAGATTTTAGATACCGTCGGAATATAAATATACTACCTAGGATTACTAACTAGTTATCGTATTTATAATATTTTCTATATATCGCTTCTAGAGTCGTATTATTAATAATAAAGTAATATTTCGATTCCTAATATACCTCTACCGGAATTAATAAATAATACGAACGAATAAGAAATAAAAAAGGTATTAAAAAAAAAGAAAATAAAAGGCGAGGTACTTTATTTTATAAAATAATCAGGATAATTAAAGACCTTTAATAAATAAATAAATATAGATACTTTAGATAACGCGCTAGAACTACGAGAAGTATTCGAAGAGGATACGAAGATAGAAAAAGTATAGAAAGTAAAGAATAGAAAAAGGAAACGTTATTAATTACTAACTACTATTAATTACTTCTTATTAATAAACTTCGAGCGAGATATATCTTTACGGTTAACGGGGCGCTTATAGGTAGGTTTATATCTAAAACGACTAACTTTCCTAATATTAAAACTCGGTTATTTACGAGTAAAGCCGGGGTCGGGAATTCGAACTAAAAAATAAAGAGTAAAAATAAAATTAAAACTAAAATTATTAACCTTATCTTTAACTTCTTCTTTAAAAACCTCGCGAGAAGATATTAATTTATTTAAAATATAACGACTCGCGCCCTTTATATCGTTATATTAAGGGCGAGGCTCTATAGTATTTTTAATTAAAAAAACTTTATAACTAGATACTATAACTCTTTATATATTATTAAAGAATAAAATAAAATCGATAATACCGAGATCGTCGATAATAGGTATATTAAATTAATTAGTAACGGGATTAAGGCCGGGAGAAAAATCATATTCGGAGGCGTTTTATATATAACGCGTATAAACTTTATCTTTATCTTTATCGTCGGCTTTATCTTTATCCGTCGATTCGAGAAAATTATTAAATTAATATTATATAATCTTATTTTAGAGTATATTTATATCCTCGGTAATAATCCCTCCCTAAAAAATTATTAATATACGAATTATATCTAAATTATATTAATTTATAAAAGTATAAAAAGTATTATCTATACCCTCGACGCTTATAATAAATCGAGATATTAATTATAATATATCCTTCCCCTTTTTAATATCGTTACTTTTAGGTTTAATCTCTTAAAGGAAAATTATAATATCTTTTATATACCTAATAATATACTCGCGAAGATATTTATTAAGGCCTCGGCGTTTTAAATAGTTAAAAAGAAAATTTATAAAAATATAAAATTTAGACGGAATCTAAATATATTAATATAATTTAGTTTCGGAATACTAGCGATATATAAGATTATATAAATACTTATTTTTTACGTAATAAATATATTTTATATATAGTACCTTATTATATAAGATATAATTATCTAGGTTTATCCGTTTAGAGTAACGGAGGTATAAAAATACGGATAAAGGCGGGGTAGGAGTAGAGCGGGTAGTTATTTTACGGGAGGCGAGGGTCGGGGATATATTAAATATCTAAATATTATCGTTAATATCGTATACCGTAGAGATCGAATTAATATACTAAATATTAAAGTAATCTAGCTATATACGTATCGTTAATAAAATAAGATTTAAAATTAATAATTTAAAAATAAAATAAATATTATAATAATATTAATTCTTTCGAAATATAAATAAATACTTTATTTAAAAATAGAATAAGTTATTTATTTATTTTAATAATTATGAAATTAAAGAAAAAATTTAAAAGAAGAAAAGAAAGATTTATTTAAATTATAATATATTAACTCTAGCCTTACCTACGGAATATATATATAATATTTATAATCTTAAAGAAAGAGCTTAAAGATACGGCCGAGACTATTATAAATTAATAAAAGTCTAAATATAACATAGTTTTCGGTAGTAATATATAGGAGTTTATATATATAGAAGATAATAAGATATTATAAAAAAAGAAAAATTCAAAAGTTAACGAAGGCTTTATACCTACGCTAAGACTACTACCCGTATATATTTACTCCTATAACTAGAGTTCTTCCTAAATAATAGGGTAGAATAATTTATTCTACCGCCGATATTACTAAAGCCCTACTAATAGTAAACGTTTATAGTTTTTAATAACGATTATAATATTCTTTCCCTTACTTTTCCTTTAGGGTTTTAAAATTTTTATCGAATACTTACTATAATCTACGACTATATAACTACGCCGATTACGAACTATACGCGACGTATTATTAATTTTAAAATATAATTTATTTCCCTCCCTTTTTCTTACTAGGTTTAGAGGTTTTTCTTTAATATATTATTATTATAAAACTAGGAGATTAATAAAATTAGGTAGGAGGCGTAGGTATTACGCGTATATTTTATTTAGTTTAAGCTCTCCCCTATTATACTCTTTTATAAAAAATATTAAAGTGTTAAATTAATACTTATTAATTTCGAGGGCGAAACCTCTAGAAGGGGAGGTAATTATTATACTATATTAAAACCAACTTTATAGTAGTTATTAAATATAATATATAAATCCCTAGGAGGGAGTATACGGCGTGGTTATACTATTTATATTATAGTATTATATTATAGTTTCCGTTACTCCGGAGTCTTTTTAGAAATAAAAGGCTCGGAGCCCTCGCTCTAACTCTTTAGAGATTAATTCTATTATTTGAATATAGAGATTATTTTTCCTATTAAGGCTTTATATTTACTTTTATATTACTATAAATACCCTAGGTACTATAATTTAATAAGAGAAAACTTTAAAGGAATCCTTCCTATAGAAAACTTCTAATACTTCGGTACTAAGGAAATTAATATAGTAGAAGGCTTCGGTATTCGGTTCCTCCGTAATACTATATACTATTATATTCGGTATTTCGATATCGTTAAGATTTACTAGCTTAAGATTATCGAGACCTAATAAATCTAATAACTCTTTAATCTTAAAGTTATATAAAACTTAAATTAATATTAAATATATACTACTATATTTCGTCGAATTATTTAACGTTGCGGAAAGTTATAGTAAAACGATAGGTTATTTATTAACGTCTACCGTTAATAGAAAATAGCGTAGAGTAATTTCGATAATTTTATTTAACTTTTCTAATTACCCGTCGGTTTAGAGGTAATATACGGTTAAATATAATATATCGATTTTAAGTTTAATTATAATCTACTTCTATAACTAGCCGATAAAGTAACGGTCTTTATTTAAAATAATTATTAATAATAACCCCTAATTTAGAAGAAGAAGACGAGTTAATAAATAATATACCTATTATAAGCCTCCCTATATTACTTAACTAGGTATTAATATAACCGCCTTACTAAATTTATTAATTACGGATATTATATAGTTTTTTTTAATAGTAGCCTTCGGTAAAGTTAGGATAAAGTCGATTATTAAAATATAAAATAACTTTACGGGACTATAAATAGGTTATAAAGATTTATAAAATTAATACCTAGGAGTCTAGTATAACTAGTAGTATAAATAATATCTAAGATATTTACATAGTTTAGTAGATATATTAAAAATATATATATTAACTACTAGTTTCTTATAGATTCTAATATAACTAGGGTATTTTATTTTATCGTATACCTTCCAAAAGACTTTATATTCTAGAGTAATCGGTAAATATAAACGTAGAATACTATATTCGATATCGTCGAAATAGAGTAGATTATCTACGAGTTTATAAGGGAGTTTTACGGCGTTATTTTTAAAAACTATATTCCGTTTTATTATAGTTATAATTTTAGTCTATCGAGTTTTCGTTTTATAACTTTATTATATACGGCCCTTAAAGTCCTCGTTAACGGCGATAATATTTATAAAGAAAGTTATAAATAAGGTATCCAAAATTAATTTATTCGTTTTAAAACGGTATATTTAATTAATAAAATATAATAAAGTATTAGAGACTATATTAATTTTATTAAGTTTATATCTTAACTTAATTCTAAATCTTTATAAATATTCCGATATATATATTAACCTAAGATTTAGTTTTTCCGTAGACGTAGTATTTATTAATATTTAACGTACGATTTTAATAACGGCGGAGTAGTCTATATAGATAATAATTACTTTAATAGTTACTTTAATAAGGTATCGGACTTTCTTTACGACTTATATAATATTAATTATTTCTAGTTCGGTAGGTTAATATTTAATTTCTACTAGTATAAACTACTTAAAGAGGAATAGAATAAATAATATAAACTTCTATCTAGGGTATTCCGTGTCAGCGACTATATTCTTTATATAATATATATACGCGCCGAAACCTTATTCCTTAAATATATTAAAGTCGATAAAGAGTTATTTCCTAGGGTCTATATAATAAAGTATTATTAAACTAGCGAATATCTCTTATAGTTATTAATAGGTTTTTAATTTAAATAGTAAAGGGGTATTAAATAGAGTTTTACTCGTTATAGAGTTATAAATATTACCCCGAATATCTCTAGTATTAAATACACTTCGGTAATTTTAATTTAATAGTATTTTATATTTTTATAGTAGTTTAATAATCGCTACGTAGTATAGAATATATTATTTTAGGTATCCCGTTATACCCAAATATTATTTAAATACCTATAAGGTTTTAGGGAACTCTAAGTTCCTAATAATAATTAATTTATCTTCGGCTATAGTAAGTCCTAGGGCGTTAACGTATTATCTTAGTAATTATATAGACGGATACCCTAAAAAGGATTTCTTAGCGGAGATATAAATATTTATTCCTAAAAGAGTTTAAAATACTAGGGTAAAATATAATATATACTTTAATAATAACTTCGAGTAGATAACGATATCGTCTATATAGGCTTTATAGAACTTTCTAAATAACCGTAAAATACGATTAATTATACGTTATACGTATATAGGTAAGTTATAGTATTTTATTATAAAAATATTAAATATTTTCTATCCTTTATAGGATAAGACGGTTAAGTAGTAATAATAATACCGTTTTACCTACTACTAGTAGAAAAATATAATAGTATCGATAATCGAGATATATATAGTATAAAGGAGTTTTACTAGGATATCTATATAGGATAAAATTAGATATATATTAAATATAGTAATTTTATTTAAAGCCCGAATATCGATAACTATATAACCTTTAAGGTTATTAGGAGTATTTTTCTATATAACGAAGTAAGGGAAAGAGAATAAGATAGATTTAATAATTTATTCTATTCGACTTTACTTATAAAGTTTATTAAATATTTCGTTAATTATATCTCTATCTCGCTTTCCTAGTGGATATACTCGTATTTAATTTATTTTATAGATTTCTCTCTAGTTATTAATAAATAGTATATTTATTTATTTAGATTCTAGTATATTAATAACATTTCTAGTATCTTTCTAGAGATCTAGAAACGAATCAATAACGTCGGTAATAGGATTAATAGAAATATTATTTCTATAAATTATAACGCTAGTAGGGTATAGTATCTCCGTAGATATATAAATAATAGTATTTTTTACTACCGTAATACCGTCTATAGAAGGTTTCTACGGTACTATAATAATATTAAATACTATTATTAATACTAGGGATACTTTAAAGTATTAAGAGATAAATAGTAGATAAAACTTTAATAACCTACGAGCTATCTTTATATATGATACGTTAATAAGAAAGTATTTTATAATTTTATATTTAATAACTTTATTAAGCCTAGAGTACCTTCTTAATACTATAGGTTTATTTATATCGTTACGTACTATAATATAGTCCGTATTATAGTTAATAATATGGGTTAAGATAGTAAAAGCGTCGTATTAAATCGGTTTAAAGAGAAAATCACGGTTTTTAGGAAGTAAAATAAATTTAAATAAAATCGCTATTTTAATATATAAGGGTATAGTCTATCTACTTTTATTAATAATAATAGTATCGGTTCTAGTACCTTTAATAATTATAGATACCGGAATTTCTAGATTATTATAGGAAATAATAATAATTAAATTCCTTTTAGTATTGATAATAATACCTTTAAGTTTTATAATATCGATATTAATAAATACCTTAGTTAATAGATTATTAACGATATATAACTTTCTAGTAATTAACGTAACGCCGTCTTTACTAGGGATATATATAGATACGACGGTATACTCGTCCGCGTTATATTTATTAGAGCCTAGGCCGCGTACTTTTATCGTAGTAGGTATTTTACGGATTTTAATATCTAAACCGAGTTTTATTAATTTCTTTAAAAACGCCCGGTCGATAAAATTTAAAATATATTTAATATTAAAATAGAAATCGTATAGGGCGCTATTTATATTAAAGGAGATTTTAATTATAATATAATAATAGCCCCGAAAAGTATAGTCTTATATAGGGTTATCCTTCGTTATAAATATAATAATATTCCGCGAAGCGGAATATTAAATATCTATCGAGATAGAGTATACCTAAATAATATTAGAGGCGGTTTTACTAAATTAACTAGTATTTAAATAATATTATTATATATATTTATAAAGTTTATTATTCGATAAAAATAACTATTTATATAACCGGTATATCGCTTTAATAGTAAAGTACGTGCCGACGAAAAAACCTTCGATTAATTCGTTAAAAGATTTCTCCGAATCGACGATATTCTTATTATCGCTATATATATCGCTTTAGAAGTTATCGTATTAACTGTAATAATTACCTAGTTTTTCTTCGTTATAAAGGCCTTCGGCCGAACGGAAATCTCCTTAATCTTCTTCTCTTAAACCCTCTTAATTATTAATAACGTAATATACTTTTATAAAAAACTTCTTAAATAAGTTTCTATTAAAACTTTAACTTCTTCTCTACTTTTAAAGTTTAGTAGGGAATATCCGTTATCTAGATAACGGATTTAAATTTCCGTTTATAATCTAGAGTTACCTTTTTAGAGGCGGTAAACGAGGATATTATTATTATTATTATTAATTAATATTATTCTACTAAGTTTAATAAGAAGGAAAAGGCCTATACGGGTTACTTCTATAAAAAATACTACTACTTTTATAAGGAGTATTATTACTTTTATAAGATTTAAAGCCTCCTCCGAAGGCTTCGGTAGGACGGAAAGAAAATTAACGAGGAGTTTAATACTAATTATACTATTACTATTAACGCTGTTTATAGTTATTATTACTACGGTTTTACTAAATTAATCTATTAGACTACTTATTTAATTTTCTTACTACTAGCGCCTATTATTCGTATTTTCAATTATTTAATTATATTAAGAAAAAATCGATTATAAATTATTCCGTAAAATATTAAATATAAATCCTAAGGTCTAAATTAATATTATTATAAATTATATCGAGTTAAGGTCGAAGTTCTATAATCCTAGTATTTTTAACTATACGAAATATTTTTTAAACGAACTCCCTCGGTTTATATTTATTAGTAGTATCTTTAAAGATATATATTTCGCGTAGTAAGGAGTTAATAATAATATTTAATAATTATTTAAATCGTTTAATTGAAAGTTTTAATTATTCGTCGACGCTGTCCCTATAGGTAGTAATTCGATATTTAATTTCTAATAATTTATTAATCTACTACATTAAGACGGTACTTTTTAAATTTATTTATAAATTTATTTTAATAACCTTAACTCCTTTAATAGGAACGAATTATTTCATATAATTTAGGAATAAATAGATATCGCGGAAATATATATCTTTACTAGCGTATTTAATCGAAATATTATTATATAAAGATTTATTATTATAGTTAAGGTTAAAGAAACCTAGGTTAATAGTATTTTATTTCGATAAATTTATCGTAGTAGGTCTTTCCTTTTAAAGTCTTTATAGACTTTATAGATTTAAAGGACCTAACGGCCCGGCGGTAACGAATTTAGTTATAGTTACTTTAATAGTATTAATAATAACGCTATTAATTATCTATTAGATCGAGGTTTCGTTTATAATAAATAATTATTTTAATAAATATTCCTTTAGTCCGATAAGACTCCTAAAGATAATTTCTTCTATTAAGATTTATCTTATAGATTAATTACTATTTATAAGCGAGGGTATCGATTACGATAGTAAGGAAAAAAGTATATTCCCGGCCAATATTAGTACTTTAAGTAGTTAACGAGTTATTTAAATACCTATTTAAAAATATATAATAGCGGAGCGAATTATAATAATATTAATAACTTAATTACTTAACTAGTTTTAAACTTCGGTAGATTATAATCGAGCCCGTTATTTTTATAAACTAAAATTACGTAGAGGCTAAATAGGTCGGAAATTTCGATATATAAAATAACTAATAATATAACGAGTAATATCGTTAATATTATTAGTAAAAGCGTATTTTAAATTTACGAACTCGTTAAACTAGAATACTAGGACTATAATCTCGCGGCTTACTAAATTAATAAACGCTACGGTACTAGCTTTCCTTATAAGAGTAGAGGAAATCGAAGCCGTTAATTTAAAAGTATTTACCGAAGGTTTTTATAAAGTACCTTTTAATATAGTAGAATTATTAATTTTAATATAAACGAATTAAATATACTTTTAAATCGATTCTTTAATATTTCTATAAACGAAGGAAATATTTGTAAACTTTATAAATAGAATATAGAGGACTAGTACTAGTATAAAGGATTTAAAATCTAAATTAAAATTCTATTAAGGGGTTTTCCTTCGGGTCGCGGAGATAAAGAAAGAATCTAACCCGAATTTAAATAATAATAATTAATTCTTTTTAATTCGGGTAATTTGAAGATTAGATTTTAACGAATTTTACTAAAGAAAGTATAAAGGTAGAAGATTTTATATAAACGAATTATAAAGTAAATTCGTTAAAGCCGAATTCGTTAATATTAAATAACTAAATCGTAGATATAGTTATAGTAATTACTCTCGTAGCTTAATAGGTTATAGCGGAAAGTTTCTATAACTATATTATCTAATTAGGTATAGTTTACCGAAGTATAATATTTCTAGTCTAGGTATTATTATAGTAGGATTTAATATAATAGAGTTAATTACTTCGGTAGGGAAGAAGGAAGTAGTATTCTATTCTAATAAAAGAGTTTTATAATAGTATTTTATTCCGCCGAAACGAACTAGTAGAAGAGATAGGGTACGGATAAAAAGACGCTATTAAATAATTATAATTCGATTATTAATATTATTACGTAGCTAGTAGATCGAACGTTTAATAGGCGTAGTATAATATTTACTAGGACGTATAAAAGCCGTTATTATTAATTAATAAAGTTAAGTTCTATAAAGTAGTAATAATTAATTAATTACTTAACTAGGTATTCGTCTTTAACGAATTAATATAGTAGGTAATCTTCGCTATTAAGGAACTAACCTAGTATAATAAAACTAGTATAGCCGTATCATAATAGTATTTTAATATCGAGTTATTTCGAGGTATTTTTCTCGATATTAATCTACTAAATTTTAATATTCTTTATATTTAATATATAGTATCTTCCCTCGGTATCTATTTAATATTAATAAAGATTATTCGAATAAATAAATTTCTAATATATTTAGTAATCGAGGATTCTTCGAGTCGAGGTTAAATCGGGATTTAATATATCGACTTTCTTTAAAATAATAAATTAACGGGTTATAAAATTATTCTAGCTAATTACTCTATATAAAAAAGAAATAAGATTTTTTATATTAATTTTAATACTAGAGCTAGTAAAAAAAAAAGGGGCGATTAATTATAATATTTAAATAATAATAATTATTTAATTTATAAGAGTAGGGTTTTAATAGAAAATTAGTTCTATTTTAATTCTATTTTTACTACTCTCGAAAAATCTTTTTATTTATATCTCGACGATTCTTTAATTATTAATATTATTTATAAACTATTTATAATATCTAGTTATTAATAGTTTTTTATAGTATAGAGTCGTCGTTATAGTTATTTAATAAATAGATATAGAATATTTAAAAGTATATTTATTAATTTTTTTAATATATAATCGAAAAGTTTTTTTTATTAAAAATAAAGTTAAGCCTTTAATATTAATATCCTTTAATTTATTATATATATTCTACTTCTTTAACTAGAAGGGTAGAATATAGATTTAATAAATAACTATTATAAACTCTTTTTTAATAATAAATACTAAAGTTTTAATTTTAATTTCAATTTTAGAAATTATTATTCTCGTTATTATTTTAACTACTTAAATATTAATAATTTAAATATTAATTTTAATAATAATTTCTTTAAGAATTTTATAAACTTTAATAGTTTTAATAATATTAATTTTAGTATATTTAATTTTAATAATATATTTAATTTTAATATATTTAACTTTAATAATAATAGTTATTATTTTTTATTTTTTATTTTTATCGAATAATTCTCTCTTTTAAAAGAGTAAATTATAATTCGATTTTTATAAAGATTTAAAAAGAGTCTTTCTAAAAGTAAAAATACTTTTAATCTACGTTTTTATAAACTTATTAAAACTCTTTCGAGTTATAAAATTTCTAAAATATAAAGGAGAAGTTCCTATATTTAAATTAAATTAAAATAAAAATAATAATAAAGATTTTAAACTAGATTAAGAGTTATTTAATTATTTATTAAATAAAATCTAATATTTAAAACTTTTACTACTTTTAGGGCGGATTATAAATTTAGAATAAATTAATATTTTAATAAAAACTAAATTATAAATTTTTAAATAACTCGGAGTCTATTTTAAACGAGATTAAAATAATTTTATTTATTAAATAAATAAGAGAGTTATAAAAGTAGTTTTATTAGTATTAATATCTTTTAATAATATAAACGAGTATTATTTCTTAAAAGAGAGTTTCTTCGGTAATAATTATTTTAAAGAAAGTTTTTTATTCCCTTTATTTCTTAGTTATTTAATAAGTATTTTAGGGGTAACGACGATAATTATATTTTTATAAAAACGAGGGAAAGAGCGGTTTATATACTATATTATAACTAGGCCCTAGCTCAGCTTTAATTTTACCCGATTACGATATTAATACGGGCCTACTACACGAACAACTTATTATATATAAGGTACGTTCACTTAACATTGGTGGTTGCCCCATACAAATTTTAGTGCGCGGGCCATCCGTTTAGCGCTTCCGCCCGTGGTTCTGCAATCAACTATATAGCAGTTCAATTCGCTGTCAATGTACGCCGATATCTTTTCCAACAGAATTCGCAGTCAGCGCTGACACCCTCGCAAGTTCACCGGCTCGTTCCTCGTCGCCCAAGCATGTCTCAATGCAGTGGTTCGCCACCGAGGACGAAAAGGAAACCCCTCCAGCCCCGATAACGAGCCTTTGGCGGCTCTATCGTCTTCATTAGGAGTATAGTCACACGACGGTGCAGAATATATCAGCCTATCTTGCCCTGGAGCTGCTCATAAACGGATGGATCCATGTTCCGGTTTCTCGCCATGGGATGTATCGGTTTCTCGCCGTGGGATGTATCGGTTTCTCACTTGGAAACAATTTCACAACACTAGGACAGTGCATCGAGGGGGCAGTCAAACGGTTTTCTAAAACTCTTGAAATGATGCCTACATTGCATGACTTCCTCGTTCATTGGACGTATGAGGCTTATCATCATTCTCGAAGTGTGGCGTCCTCTTGACTCGTGTGATGTAGCCGGCTATAAATTCGGTGCTCAACAACATATCCCATAATGGAATTGTTGTCATTGGGCAGAAAATCCAGAGCTATCCCCAGATATGAACCGAAGAAAGTCACAGCCTCGGCAGGAGTGTTGGGGGGGCCATTACTGCAATTAGGCATTGATATTGAGTAGCATTGACGGATTGGCCACGTTCATTCGACAGGAAGCTTCCCATCCCTAGTCTATGGCTCGATGCTTAATAGTGCTTTATTTTTAGTGCAGGAGCTTTGGCAACGTCTGTGGACGATCGTTGACGGTACTAATATTAACTTTTGTGGGTTGAATGACGCTGCTCCTAAAGCACGTATCGAAAGTACAGATTCTCTTTGTCGGTTAGGTCTAGAAAAGCCAACCTGTCTCGGCCCCTTTCGTCGAGTCGGAGAGACTCTCGGCGCTTGTTCTCTGCACGAAGCACTACGTAAAGCACTACCGCAAGGACGATGACAATGCAATAGCTAGTGAGACCGGTTAGTCTATGATTCAGTCGAACTCTGTCCCCAATAGCGGTGATACTGAAGCTATACGCACCAGATAATAAGGCCGAGCCACAATTCTGGATAGTGTTGCTTCAACGTCGGCGTTTTTATCAATTGCGGTCCTATTATCTGTGAACTGTCAGGGAAAAGGCCCGATAATAATACAGTGAGGGGATACCATCATACATTGCCCACGCAGTATGCCACGAAGATTGCCGCTGCTGTACAGCTCTTCTTCGTAGCACCCGCTACATTGGCCATGCCGATACTGATGATCAAGCTGACCACTGGTCCAAAGAAACCAATGATGGTATAGCCAGCAACAGGCGTTGCCGCACGGTGCGTCCAAGTGCTTCGCCAGATCATAGCACAACCGGCAATAACAGGCAAGCAGCAAAGAATCAAGAGGATGAGACGGATGTTTGGTATACGACTTGACAGCCAACCGGTGAGAAGGATGAAGATGAAGACAACTCCGCCGATTGGAAATTGCAGAAGGATCGAGTCCAGAGTTGACCAGCCAAATGTAGACACGATGAGCGGTCCAAAGCCGCTGACGGCACCATTGACAGTATAAGCGCCCGCCATCATGAACGCAACGAGCCATATTTTGATGTCTAATGCGGCCTCGCGGATCTGGGATCCTTTGATCTTCTGGCATCTCACACCCGTTTGACCTCTTCTCAACCTCTCGACTGCCACTACCCGCTCCTCGGGAGACAAGAACCACGCAGTCACCGCTGAATTGGGGACTGCAAAGCACACGACTCCGAAGATGGCGGTCAACGACCCTGCCAGCAGATATATATACTGCCAGCGAGCCAGGGATCCTCCCGTGATTTGTGCGAATCCATAGTTCAAGGCTCCCCCAATGATTGTCCAGCCACCGGTTGATGAGAACCACCAACTTTGTCGAAGTGCCTGTTCTTGTTGAGTATAATAGCTGCTTACGATGCACATGAAAGCGGTTGGGACAATGCTTTCAACAAAGCCGAGAAAGAAGCGCTGGGCGAAGAGACCTCGCCAGGAAGTTACGGCTGCTGTGAGCATAGCTATGAGGCCCCAGAAGATCACCAGTATGCCGAGAATCCTCCCGATTTGGAACCTTTGGAGGACAAATGTCATCGGGTAAAGGCCGGCTAGCATGCCGAAGTAGAAGATCGAGGTCGCCCAACTCAATCGTGTGGTGACTGTCGTCGGAGGGGTTGTCGACGTGTCCACTACGCTTAGAGAGAGGTCTTTGGTCATCCCGAATAGGACTGCGCTGCCGAGGATGGCTTTGTCGTAGTAGACGAATCCATAGCCAAGCCACATCCATGGTATCAAGTACAAGTCAATCTTGCGTAGCACACGCCGCTCTATAGAAGCATCGATTTCCTGTGCATGATCAGATACGATAGCTGCTGCAAGGTCCTTGTCGATTGATTCCACGCTTGATTCGTTGTAATTAGACAGTCCTGGCTTGGCAGTGTCTGTAACTGCGGACTTCTCATCGCGTGCGTCCATTCTCAAGAGTACGAAAAGCAGCAGGATGAGATCGCCGCTGGTTGAATTTCGACCTCGACCTGAATCATCGAATCCTCGAAGATCGTATAGTCGAATCACAAGCTATGTATATCGTTGAAGTGACGCAGGAAGAGACAGTCTCCAACTCTGAACATTGCTTCAGCGTGGGGGTCCACTTTTTCCCATTCGCCTCTTACCCTGATGACGTCAAGCGCCAAGCAGGGCAACATTGTTTTAGAATCTTATTGTGAGGTCTTGGTAGGGTCGAGTGCATAATGTGGGGGCAGAAGGTTACTGTATATACAGGATAAAATTGTGTTGATAGCACCGATGGATTTTTCTCACCCGCAAATGGCGGTCATTCACCTGTGCACTTCGAAGCAACGTGAGTAAGGGCGGATACCGAATAGGTATTGATTGCTCTCTTGTAGTAAATGGGCAGCATGAGCAACACGAAGGACGGACTCTCGCACATCAATGACAGCTAAGAAAGTGAAACTAGAACATGGTACCTGACCCTCACCTATACCTAGAACAGCTTATCTACCTTATGTTGTTGAATATCTGCGTGCAGAGGGATGGCCAGGGGAATAGGGACGTTCCTACAAATAGTCGAGCTTTACGGGTTTGCACCTCCAGTGTCTTGTGGCACATGTCAATAGACACAAGGTAAGAAGTACACGGTAACGAGACCACGTTGAACGCAAAAGACAAGTATCATGCATTGAGAAAGCAATTCTCATTAGCAGCATTAGCAGCGTCTCGGTGCAGACAGTATACGTTATGTATCATGAACCAAGACGTGACATGCTGACACGAAGGAGAGGATGACTAGCGCAGCGCTAGGGTGGTTTTGATTGAGGCTGGAAATCCTTGGCCTCGTTGAGCATGCTTTCAACCAACGACCAGTGATTCTCGTCGGGAGCACTTCTAGATCTACATCTACTTTAGCATCCATTGCTTAATTCTAGATCCACTGGCGACCTCTTGCCAACAGATCTAAAAATCACTACAACAGCGTGAACCTACAGCGACACTCGCGTTTACTCTGCATTTGAACTGGGGGAACGTATCATAACAAGATTAAGTAAAAGAAGGAAGAGATCAAAAAGGATATCTCCTGTCGCGCTGACCGCCAGCCTGATTTTGCCTATGATGCCGGGCGTCGACCTAGCGCGAACCTCTTGCCCTGTACGTTCGCCATTACGGACATCCCTATCTCCAAGGATGGAAGTGAAAGCCCTATTATAGGGAGGAGATAAAGATGCACGTTGAGTCTCGGAGCATTGTGAAAGATTATGTTACAGACGATGTCGGGCGGCCGCGCCCTCTACAAGCATGATGACAATGAACATTTACCCTCGCCCGACTGCAGAGGCCTAGCGGCATCTTTTCAAATCTTGCTCCCTCGTTGTTAGCCAACTTTCCATCAGGTGTATGGACTGTCAATGACATGATGTCGATATGTATGGCCGAAGCGGAAATCTTCCTATTTGTTGCTTCACTTTTTACGTCTTCTCGCAGCAGTCGGGCGTGCTATGTAACACTGAGGTGTATATAAACAACCCATTTCACATCTACCATAGCTTCTTGGATTCAGATGTTCCAAACAAAACCACTCTCTTCTTCCATCGTGAAGGGTTTTCCCAAAACCGTATTGGGTGCTTCCGATTGGTTAGCTGTTGCGATCAGCGGACCCAAAGCACTTTACCTGCAAATCAGAGCAATATGCCCTCAAGCAAGTCCACAATCACCACCGTTCGAGCAGCTGACGAGGTGCCTCACCAAGTCGGACCTGGAATCCTCTCGGTAGCGGTGGACAGCTCCGTCCTTGGCTACGACCATACCTCAACACCAAGCAAGCTCCTGAATCCTCAGAATCATTTCTCTCGCCTGACGACAGGAGATCATCCGAACCTCCAGTCCTGGACACCCACAAAGCATTTGAAGCAGCACCGCAGAGTCAAGAACAGCCGGCCCCGTTCTCCAGCAAGAGCTCGTTAAGCTTAGACTCCAACAGCTATTTTGGAATACACGAACAAACTATACAACGTAGAATGGCGAATAAAGAGTCCGTGCCGGCTGCATCTGAGCTGCCAAAGAAGAAAGCTGTTGGAAATGATTCTTACGGATCACGTTCGTCAGACGACAGGGCCGAGAGCTGGAAGAGTCATGGATGGCAAGATCTTTCTTACGAGTACTCGCCCTGTTATGATAGCGAGGATTGGCCTCTTAATAATATGCAAACGATTGCTTGAGAATCTTGAGCACCATTGCAGGGAAAAGGTGGAAAAGGAAACGGCCGTATTTGCGTGACAATCTAGCAGAAAGAGACAGCGCTGTATTAATTGCTAGGAGTTTGGAATACAGAATTCAAGGCAAGGAAATGGGCTAGTGGCGTCGGACATCTATCCATTCTCATGTGACGTTCTTATCGTGTAGCAACGATACTAATACATTCATTTCGACTCACTGGCTCCACAATTCCATGCTATCTTTAACCATCATTGCCGTATGTTCATTGTCGATGAATGTTACACTCAGGGACTCTCGTACCACAGCCATCCGACAAATGACTACACAATGAAAGTTTCGAGAGTCTTGTTGAGCTCTTCTGGCTTTTCGGCCTGCACCCTATGGCCTGAATCAATCTCCTTCACCGTAAGGTTCTCTACGCACGGCTTCATAGTCATCTCTTGCATAGCAGGAACAGCTATATAGTCTTTGCTGCAAGTCACCAGCAGGGTAGGCTGCTGGAGATGGTGTTTTGCTTCCTCGATACCATCTTCGTCGGGAGTGTTCAGGTTCGCAATCTGCGCCTTGTACCAATTGAGAGGAGGAACATATCCGCCATTGCTAGGGGCGAATATCTTTTCGTGAATTGCAATTTCATCAGGTGTGATCCAAGAAGCAATGGGCCCGGTTTGGCCTTCCTCAAAGTATGTTCGCGAGGCGCCAATGTAGCACATTTTGTCTTTCACGAAGGTAGGATCGGCAGCGAACAGCAAGGAGTTCACGCTCTCGGGCTACTCGCGGGGGTCAGCCTTATGTGCGATAATACGCTTAGAGGGTTCATACATGTTGGTCCATTAGCCTGCCCGAGTCGGTATCGTTGAAGAAGTGCCAATAGCCAAAGATTGGATACCCCATATTCTGTTCTGTCATATTGTTGATACCATCAACCGAGAATGGTCCCGCTGGTGGTCTATAGCCGACGTCTATGAAGGCGAGCTTGCTGAAGCGTTCAGGGTAGTAATTGACGAAGCGGGACAGCAGGTATGATCCCCTGGATGGTAGGTCCTTAGTCCGCATGTCGCATATCAATAACGTCACTTCACCACATACCAGTCATGTCCCACGCCAATCACCTTCTCAATCTTGTGGACGTCCAAGATGCTAACCACCTCTGTACTCATTTTCTTAAGCTTGTAGGCATCCATCTCTTTTGGCTTGTCCGTTCCGCCATAGCCCAGGAGGTCTGGTACAATGAGGCCGTAGCCAAGTTTACGAAAGTAAGGCACCTGGTGCCTCCAGCCGAACGAACCATCCGGGAAGCCGTGGAGGAAGAGGATATACGACTTGTTGCCCACGGGTTCGACGTGGACATAGCTGTAATTCACGCCGGAGGGCAAGCGTATGCTTGTGGCTATGGATGGAAACGCAATTGATGCCATGATAAGATTCCTTCAGTATTGATAATTGAACGTCTGATTTGCAGTGGGGCCTGTTGAGGAAGGGAAACCGATCGTCAAGTTAGCATGAAGCCACTTTAAGGCCACCCACCAACACGGAGGGTGACTCATTCACTCGTCCTCCTCCATCCTGCGGGATATTAGTGATCCTCCGAGATACGGACCCTACAATCCGTAGGGCTGACAATGGTATCTCCGAACCCCTAGTAGGCTATCTCCAGGGTTTCAGTCTATGTTCCAGGAGATAAGACATAGGTTCTACTGGAGCATCTTGTGTCATTATGCATGATTATAGTACAGTTGATCACAGAACCACGGGCGGAGGCGCTAAACGGATGGCCCGCCCATTAAAATATATATTAGATTACTATTAATATTAAGTAAATATATATATAATAAGTTATTTATATAGTAAACCCGTATTAATATTATAATCGGGTAAAATTAAAACTTAACTAGAGCCTAATTATGATATAATATATAAATCGCTCTTTTTTTTATTTTTATAAAAATATAATCGTCGTCGTTACCCGTAAAATATTTATTAAATAAATAGGAAATAAAGGGAATAAGAGACTCTTTTTAAAATAATTATTATTAAAGAAACTTCTTTTTAAGAAATAATACTCGTTTTATAATATATTAAATTTTAATATTTAATTAGGACTAGCTCCTTAGTACTAGTTATATATTAATTAGTAACTCTATAATTTCTATAAAATTAACTTATTATTAATAAACTAAATTATATTTATAAACTATTAATAGTTTAGCCTATTCACAATTTATTTTATAATAATATAGTAGTAACGATAGAATAGTTTTATTATTTAGTCGCTTCCGTTTATCTAGTTCTAAAAATAAGGCCCCTATTTATCTTAATATTAAATTCGTATATTTATAGTATTTTGTACTTTATAAACCGTAGAACCCCTAGACCCTTTTAATAAATAGTCTATTATAACTACTTTAAATATACTATTTATTCCCGGTTTTACCGCTAAATAAATATATAACTTAAATACTCTTATGACCCTATTTACTAGTATATTTAATAAGATATTAGACGAACGCCTAGGGCCCTAGTAATATACCCTTATTTAGTAATAACTAAAGCTAGTACTAAAGCTATTTACTTAATTAGTAACTCTTACTCTATACGAATAGGCGCCTAAGGTAGAAGAAGTCGGTTATTTTAACCTAAACTACTAGAAAGAGTAAAGATCTATATCTATACCGGGCCTTATTATTAGCGCTAGGAAATACGTCGTTTCCCGTAATATCTACGTCTTTACCGCTCGTCGTAAGGACCTAGTCTATACGCGGAATAATAATATTAAGGATATTAATATATTTTATTAAAAGTAATAACTACTTTAGTAACTTCCTTAATAGGAGTAAGAGTAAAAATAGGGGACTATATCGGTTAAATACTACTACCTTAACTAGGGTAAATCCGATTCTTCCAAGCTAGGCCCGATTTAGTAAACGCTATACTAAAATAGTTCTAATTATAAAGACGTCGTTATTTAACTTAGTTCTAGCTAGCTAGAATAATACTAAAACTTTATTCTATATTACTCTAGTATTTAATATATTTATTTTCTTTCGGTATATATATTTACTCCTCTAATTAGTTAACTCGGTAATACCTTCGGATATATAATTACGTTATTCTATAGCGTTATTATCGTTAGCGAGGACATTGAGCTTTTTCGTTTTCTATAGATATATTATCACGGTATATTAAAATTTATATTTAATTAAGATTAACTCTTTAATACTAATTATATACTAACTAGTAACTCTATAACTTTTATAAAATCAATTTATTATTAATAAACTAAACTATATTTATAAACTATTAATAACTTAGCCTATTTATAGTCTATTTTATAATAACTCGTTTATATTATTAGAAAGTATTAATAATAATAAAATCGTTTTTATAACTTCTTTATTTATTTAATAAATAAAACTATTTTAATTTTATTTAAAATAAATATTATAATTAAAAATTACTTCGGGTTTTAATAAAATTTAATATATTAAAAATTTATTTAATTAATTAAAATATTTCTAGAATTATTAAATAAAAGAGTATTTATTTATTTATTAAAAATAAACGAGTAATAAATAAACGAGTAATATAATTTCTTTTATTATATAAATAATATATTTTCTAGTAAATAAAAGCTTCGTATTTAATTTTCTTTAAAAATTTTAATTTTAAATACTAAATATAAATTTCTATTTAAATTTACATAGTTATATTTATATTTATATAAATATTATTATTATTATTATTCTTCTTCTTCAATTTTTAATACTTTTATTTATAAATATTAATTTAGATTTTATCGACGTTATATTATAATATTAAACGAAGAGATTTAATATTTTAAATATTTTTGAAATAAATATTTTTAGAATTAATAAAAACTTTAACTTTAAATATTTTAAATAATATTAGAAAATATAATATTATAAAAGATAGAGATTATATTAAAATCTCCCGCCTAGATTAATATTGTAAAAAATAGAAAATATCTAATAATTAATTAATTTAATTTTAATTATTATTCGTTTTTAATAAGAGTATTATATTAATTATTAAATAAATAATCTTTATTATAATTTATATAAAAGGTAATATATAGAACTAGATTAAATTATTTCTTTAATATTATATAAAAAGAGTTAATAAAGTCGAAAATTATTTAATAAAATTTTAAATAAAGAATTTCTCTTAATTTAAAATTAAAATTCGTCGTATATTTAAACTCTTTAACGAAAATAATATAATAATTTATATTATTTAATATTTAATATAACGTAAATCTATATTCGATTACTCGGTTTAGTTTTAATATTATATATTATTAACGAACTAGGATAATACTACTCTTATAATAATATATTAATAAAAATTAAAAAATAATATAAAAAACGATTTTATATAAATAAGAATAAATTTTTAAAATCTTAAAATATTTATAAAAAATATAATCGAAATCGATAATAAACTTTATAAATACGTAATAGAAAAATATTATAATAAAGAAGTTATTAGTCAAAGATATTTAAAATTATTTAATAATAAATAAAATTTAGTTAATTATTATTAATATAAGAATTTTAATCTTTATAAATATATATTAATAAAGGTCGATTTTACGAAGAAGAGATTTATAAAAGAATTTAATAAAAAAAGTAAATAAATTATAATTAAGAAGAGAAAATAATAATTTATTATAATTATAATTATACTACGGAATAAAGAAGAGAATTTTAACTTTTTCGAAAATCGAGGAAAAAAAATTAAAAATTTAGGATAAATATTAATATAAAATAAATTTCCTTCTTTAAAGAAAAGAAGGAAATAGAGATAAAAAAACCGATTCTCTTATCTATTTCGTAGCGTAACTATAATAAACCTAGTTATATAACTAGGAATAATTATTCGAAAAATATAATAAATCGATAATAATTAAATATATTAAATAAAAATATATCGATTAATATAATTAAATCTTTTAAAGATTTAATATAAAATAATTCAAGATTTATTAATTTACTAGAAATATAAAGAGATATCTGGAAGAAAAAAATTTATTAAATTTAAAAATTTAAAAAACTAGAGAATAATAATTACGCCGCGGAATAGGGAAAGAAAGGGATAAAACTAACCTCTATTCCCTTCCCCGGAGTAAAGAAGAGAATAGATAGAAAAGGGAAAGAAATATTAAAAGAAAATAAAAAAGAGAAGGGATTTTTTATTATTTCTTATTCTTATTCTCTTTATAAAGCTAATAATTATAACCGACTAATATACTCTTTTAATATATACTCTAATTATATTAATCTTTATCCTAACTTTAAATTATACTAGTTATTTTAATATATTCTTAATTCCTTTTACTAGATATATATTTATAATTTATTATAAAGAAAATAAACGTAATATATTAAGATTTTATTATACTAAATATTATAGAATATTAATATTTCCTCTATATACCCTCGTTAGATTTTCTAATAATCTAATATCCTTCGCCTAAATAATTATATACTTAGTATATATAATAGTAAAATTCACTACTATAAGTTTTAAAAATTAATATATTTAATAATATAATAGGTTTAAAATTTACTAGAAAATAGTATAATTATATAGTATTCCGTCGTCTTTTATAGTACCCCTAGAGTAGTTAACTACTATCGGAAATTATAATTTAATTATATATTTTATATAATCTTTTAAACTAGACGTTAAAATAGCGCTTTAGGAATAAGAAATTTAATAATTTTCTAATAATATCGAATTTAATAAAATATAGATACTAGTATTAAATTAATATATTAATTAAGATAAAATTAAGTAAAAAGACGAAATACTTATATTTTTAATTTATATAACGTCGACGGGTTATAAAGATAACTTTTATTTTCCGTCTTTATTTCTTAACCTACCGTCGTAGAGTTTTCGTTATAACTAGGGCTTTTCGAGTTATTAAAGAGTATATATTAATACCTTTACTCTTATTTTAAACTAGGTTCTTATTTAATAATTAAATTAAATCTCCGTTTATATCCTTTACTTTCTCTATATTAATAAATTAATATAATAATTATAATAAATCTAGAATAAAAAGTAAGATATTTATAATTTATAAATTTTTTTAAGGTCTAAAATTTCTCTCTCTTTTAAAATTAGGATTTTTTAGCTCTAGGGGCTATAAATAATAATAAATTAATATATCAATTATAATAAGATTAGGATATAAATTAAATATTTCTTATTTCGAGTTTTCGTTATTATCTTAATTAAAGTAATATATTAATATAATAATTAAAATAATATTAAGAGAAAGATTTAGGAAAATTATTATTTAAAACTTTATTTTAAATTAAACCTACGACCTTCTTTTTCTCTTTTATCTTTTTATCTTTACGAGTTTTTTAATTTATAAATATTTTATCCTAAATAACTAGATATATAGACTTTCTCTCATTAAATAATTTTAAATCTTCGAGTTTTAATTAATTAATTTATAATAAAGCTCTTAAATTACATTTAATATTAATTAATATCTCGATAGAATCCGGCTCTTCTTATCTAATAACCGGTTCTTAATATTTAACTACGTATTTAATCTCCGTAATAAAATACTATTTATATAATAAATTACGAGGTCTCTCTTTATAATATAAATAAAATTAATTTAAATCTAAATAAAAAAGATAAAATAAATAGTTAATAAACGGATTATATTAATATTAGTAATTATTATCGTCTAGATTATATTTACTAGTTATAAATGGATTTATATATAAAATTATATTTAAAGCCGTTATAGTTAAAGTAACTAATAATGGTTTATTTATATAGTTATATATATTAATTCCAGGTTTTTCCGGATTATAGTATATTATAGATTCTTTATTATATATAAACTCGTCGAATTCGAACTTATCTAGGGGAGTATCTAAGCGATATTATAATTTATAAAAATAATTAATACTTTTATCCTAATCTTTATACTAGTAACTTTACCTATTTAATATCTTTATATATATTTATTTAGGAGTTACTAGATTCGATAGTTTATAAAGAAAGCGTTTTCTATATTTTATAATTTTAATTAGTGTTATTTATCCTAGACTTTACTTTAGTAACTTTACTATAATATTATTTTATAATTAAATAACTTCGGTTTAAATAAATAATAAAGGAGTTATTAATTATAATCTATATATAATATTAATATTATTTATCTTAATCTTTATTTTAGTAACTTTACTAGATTAAAATTAAATAATCTTTTAAATAAAGACCTTATATATAATAATAAAAGATATAATAATAATAAATATTACGATAACTAGGCGTTTTATTAATAAATTCTTTAATTATATTTAATTTCACTTTATTTATAACGACGAAAGAATTAGGGGATATAGAGAAGAAAGTATTTATATAAATTATTAAAAACTAATTATATTAATCTATATATTAATAAATATACTATATTTTATTTTCGATTAATTAAAGATTCCTAGAGTAGTATCGGTAATATAGTTTAGATATTAGGGTAAGGTTAAGGTACGAGGTAAATAAAATAATAAAATCTATAATACTAAAAACGGGATTCGGAATTAATACTATTATTATTTATTTCTAGTCGATTAATAAAATATTATATATTAAGGTATAGATTTCTATCTTAATTTAATAAACTATAGAAATTAATAAAGTTATATATTAATTTCATAACTACTAAATTTAAATAATTTAATTTATAAATAAATCGTAAATTAAAAATTTATAGCTCGAAAAAAGGCTTTATTAAATTACTAGATATAAAGATTAAGATAAAGATAATAAACTCTTAAATTATATATATATTTTATAATATATCTTTAGTTAATAGATATACTCTTTAATTATTATATAAAATATATATTCTTCGGGGCTAGAGTAACCCGTTTATTATAAATCGCGTAAAGATTAAATACTATAATCGAAGTTAATTACTATATCGGTAGAGATAATTTATAATTTATTTATAAACTCTTTAATTAATATCGCCTCTACGGTTTCTTATAACGCGTTTAGCGCCGTAGATTAGATTCGAAAATAGTATTTATATAATATATATATAATTTCGCGGATAAAGCGCGTAAAGGATAACTTCGGGATTAAAAAATTAATTATTTTTTAAAAAAACCTAATTTCTTATAAAGTAATAATTAGTAAATTTAACGAATTTGAGTTTAATATAAAGAGATCCTATTTACTACCGTTCTTTAATTATTTATTTTATACCGCGATTTTCTTTACTCGAGCTTTTTTAGGAGAAATTTTATATATATTAAATACTTTTTTTACTACTTTTAAACTCCGCCGGTTAATAAAGAATTAAAAGCCTCGGCCAGTTATTATTATATCGTATAAACCGTTAAGGAGCTTAAGATTAATATTAATTATATTTTCTATAATAACTAGAGGTATAATTATTAATATTAATTAATAAGAATTTAGTTAAATTTCGGTAGGAATTTATAAAAAAGGGTACGAATATTAGATAATTATATATTTATAATTATTATAGCGGGTAGCCTAATTTATTATATATAAAAAAACCGTAAATCTACTTTATTATTATATTTTATTAAATATTTTCATTATAAAGTATTCCTCGGTTATAAAATATAATTTACCTAGATAAATTATATAATTATAATATAATTATTAAATTCTTTTATTTTCCTACTCTCTTTATTTATTTATATAATTTATATCTAGAATATTTTAAAATAATAGTTTCGCCCTAGAGAATTTTATATATAATTAATATTTTTTTTTTTTTAATATAATACCCCGGGATACCTCGTTTATAGTAAGAATTTCTACCGAATATTTTATAATTAAAAATAGCGACTACCGTTATTATATATATAGGCTAGAAATAACTATCGATTTCCTCGTATAATTTTATTTATAATAATAATATTATAATTAAAAAAGGAAATATAAAATTAATAAAATAAAGAGTTATATATTTAATTTCTTATAAATCTCGTAAAAGTTAACTCTAGAGTAGGAGTATTTCGATTATAATATTATAATAAATACTAGGGAGTCGAGAAATATCTATAAAAAATATAACTATATAATATTAAAGATTAATATTATAAATAGTATAAAAACGTACCTCGAATTAAGGAAATATAAAAGGAAAGCTTTAATATATAAAATAAAATTAATTTAATATATATTCTTATTTAAAAACTAGATATATTATTATCTTTTTAGATAATAAATATAAAGATTAATATAAATTCTTAATTATATAATTTAGAGGATTAAAAAAAAAGTTAATATATTAAAATTCAACGACTAGGAGGGAATTTAAGAGGACTTTTTTAAATTATTTATATAAATAATTATCGGGTTTGAACTCTTTTTATAATTTATTAATAATATCGATATATAATAAATATTTAAATATATTAATATTTAATTTACTCTTTCTTTTATATTAATAATTAAAAACTATATAATAAAGAAATATTAAAAGATTTAACCTCTTCTTCTTTAAAATTTATTTAACGACGATATTAAAGTTATTTTTATATTAAATTTATAATTTTCTAGAAACCGGTAGAGTTATATAATTATAAATATATACTTTATCGACTAGCGATAATAGTATTATAAAGTACTTTTAGTTTTTAAATTTATAAAAAATAAATATAATAATAAAAGTCTAGCCGGGTATTTAAATATTATTATTTATTATTATAATTTATGGGACCGTATTCTATTAATTATTATAAATAATACCTCTAATAATATTATAATATATTAATTACTCGAGACGATATCCGTAGAGGAGAGTATATAGTTTATAATTATAAAAAAAAAGTTTAAATACGAGCTTCGCGAAGTTTATAATAAATTAAATTTTATTATAAATATTAAAATTTATCGTGTCCTGTACTTTTCTTATATTATTTAACTAGGCTTAAAGGAATTTCTTAATATTATTAAAATCTCGTTAACGAATAAAGATTTTTAGAAAAATTAAGACGAAAAAATAAATAAATAAAAGTTTTCTAATATAGGAAAAGAACCTAAAATCCTATTTATTTTTATAAAAATATATATTCTTAATTTTATATTAATCTTTATACTTATCTTTATTTATTTATTAAATTTAAAATATATAAATTCGTAAAACCTCTATTTACTTTAATAAAAATAGTTAACGACGTAAACGTTTTTAAAATATCTAAAAAAAGTTTAATAACGAGAAATATTAATTAGCTAGGTTAAATTAAAGATAAAAAATATATAATAAAAAATACCCGAACGAATTTATTACGTTAAAGCTCTTTTAGGATATAGTAACTAAATAGGATTTAATATACTATATATTAATCCGGGCCCGAAGACTAAGGCCGGTATTAAAAGAGTTTTTTCGTAAATAAAAAAAATAACTATAAATAAATAACGACGAATAAAATTAAATAAACTATTTTATCGAGTTTAATAAACCGTTCTATTAATATATATAAATAATTAATACTTTATATATACCGATTATTTATATAGTCTTTTCGGTCTATAATACTCTATTTAATTATTTCAAAAATAAGGAGAAAAAGTTTAAAATTAAAAATATAAATTAAAAGAGATCTATATTAATAGGTTTAAAGAAGATTTAAATTAAATTAAAATAATATTATTCTTAAACCTAATTAACTTTAAATAGTTTATATAATATAGTAACTCTCCTAAACTTTATTAGAAAAGCGATTATATTCTAGGGTTAAAATTAGAATAAAGAAATTAATAAAGAGTAGGAGGATTACTACTAGAAATAATTTAAAAAGTAGTTTAATTAGCGTATACTTATTACTAGTTAAAAGAAAGTATATATTAAAAAAAAAATGGGTATAAATACTTTTAAACGTTTTATTAAGGGTAAAAAAAAGACGTCGATTCTAAAGAATCGGAGTAATAAGTTTTAAAGCTACCGCGAAATAAATAAATCTACTATTTATATTAATCTTTATATTAATAACTATATCGGCTAATTTAATATAGGATTTAATAATAAAAATAAATCTATATTTAATAAATAGAAGAAACTCTCGTTATATTCTTATTATCTCTTTTATACCGCCCGTAATATTCTAGTTATACTTTCTACGGGAGTTAAATATAAGCGAGTATTTAATATTATTAACTAATTATATTTAACTTAAAAATCCTATAGTCCGGAAACTTTCTCGGCTCTAATAATCCTTAATCGCTTTTAATTTAAAGAGAATAAAATAATAATATTATAATAGGACCTAGATTAGGAAGAAATAATAATATTTAAAAAATACGAAATAAAAGTAAAGAAGCGGGAAGAGGATATAATAAAAAATTTAAATTAAAATCTAATTAATAAATTAAATAAAGACTAGTCTAATAACCTTATAAAAAAAGGATTTAAAGAATTTTCTAGGACTTCTATTACTAATTTAACTCGTAAAAAAGAAAGAATTAAAAAATATAATTCTAACTCTTAAATAAAAAGTCTTATAATAATATCGTAAATAAAATATTAATATTATAAATAGACTCGAGAAGGCGTAAAAAATAAATTTATAAATTTATAAACTAAACTTTCCGAGTATATAATAAACTAAAGTTTTTTAAAATACTTATATTCGACTCGAGACTTTACGTTAAAAAATTTAATAATAAAGAAGAAATCGAATATAAAATTATTCTCTAAATCGTAGGCGATATCTAGGCCTTATATAATAATTTAATATCTAGGTTATAATAGTTTAGAGGTTATATAGGGAAACGAGTCTTCGGAATTAATTTTATTAAAATTAATTAAAAAGACTAGACTTTTCTAAAAATCTTTATAAAGTAATAAAAATATAAATAGGGCTCTAAAAGATAGGAGGAGATAAAACGGGAGCTAGAATTATAATTAATGATAGAATATGAATAAAATAAATATAAAGATTAATATAATAATAATAAAAACTATTATATTAATAAATTTTCGGGTATTTTAGTAGGTTAACTATAATGAATATTAATTTAAATAGTTAATTATACTTAATAAAAATATACTTAAAAATCTAAACGAATTTACTACCTCTTTTTAATTTTATAATAATTTCGTAAACTCTTTAAATTAAATAATTCGTTCTAACTTCTTTTCGAGTTTTTTATATTTATTAAATTTCTAAAGTATCTTTACTCTCTTTATTATCTCGGTATACTCCGGTTTCAAGGATATCCCGAATATTTATTTTATACTTTCCTTATCTTTATCTAATATTTATTTATATTTAATAAAATCGTAATTATTAAATTATAATTAATTAGGTCCTAATATCGTAACCTATCTATAATTATCCTCGTCTAGTATTATATATTTATTTATTCCTCGGATATCTTATTAATTTCCGCTAAATAATTTATGAATCTTTAAATTTATAGTAAATTAAGAGGTTATATTATATTATAATATATACTCGAGTTTATCGAAGATTTTATTAAGTTATAATAAATATCTTTATAACCCTTTATATATACGTTAATTTATAATTAATATTAAATAGTATATAAATTAGTATAAAAATATACTAGATAATTATTTCTTCGTATATATAAAAACCCTATATATTTATATTTCTTTAGCGAATATTTATCGTAGTATTTAATCTTCGTTTATAACGATTTAAGTACTATAATTTAATATCTTCGATAATTATTATAAGTTACTTATATTATATTTTATTAATTTAATATAATTAAAGTCTTAATAGTATCTTTCTAATTTTCTTTTTCGGTATTACTCTCGATATTATAGTTTTCTTTATCGTCTATTTTCTATCGAATTTAAAGTATATAATTTATTAATTTTAACGAATTTTCTAAATTCTTTAAGAGTTCTTTATCTATTTAATTTAAATCTTTATTATTATTAATAATTATCTCTTTATCTAAAGACGCGCCGACGGTTTTCGTAATTACGCGGGTATATTTACCCTAAAAAACCTTATTATATTACTATATATTAATCCCGTTTAAATAATATAATATAAATTAATATAAAGATTAGTATATACTTTTTATTAATAGTATCGATCTTCGCCTATTAAGTTATTCTTTATTAATTTATAATTAATAAATTCATTTATCCTTTATTACGCGTTAAAGTCTTTTCTACTCGTCGAATCGCTTTTTAATTAATAATTTTAACTAACTTTATTTAAAACTCTTTTATAAAACGATTAATTAAATAATTTCTTAATTTTACTATATTGAGGTTTTTATTTAACTTTTTTTCGGTCTTTCTTTTTCTTTATTTATTAGATAAATAACCTCGATTACCTCGTTTTAGATTAAATATAAATAAAGACTAGCCCGAGGTTTACTTCTCTTCGTCGACTATAAAATAATTAACGATATATATAATATATTAATTTATTTGAATATTTATTATTCGGTATTAAATTTAATTAATATCTAGATATAGGTTAATTCTAGGCTTCTTAATCTTCTAATTTAATTATAAAACGATTAATAAAAATTATTTTATATTATCTTTTCTTATTATTTACTATTTAATATTATAATAATATTTATAATAAACTTCAACTAAAGAGACTAGTTATTCTAGATATATTAATCTTTATACCCTTTAAATTTTAATATAAATCTGAATTCTTATTTAATTATTATTAAAAGGGAGAATTCCGCGATAAAGTAACTATTAAATAATACTAGGTATAAAGATAAATATAATTATAAGAAATTAAATAATAAAAAAGCCGGATATTAAAATATCCGAGTAGTTTAACGAGCTTATTAATTAAATAAATAATTAATAAAATCTAGAAGTAAAAGGAAAACATAAACGATATAAAAATAAATTATTAACGCGGTACTAGTAATTATTATAATATTATACGATATAAATAATCTTAGTTATCCTAGAAAATTATAATTATTAAATCGAAGATTTACTAAGAGTTTAGGATTTAATATATTTAATATTAATAAACCTAATCTAGTTACTCTATTATATTTATATATATTTAATATAATTAAATTATTAAATCTTTATAAATATATAAATAAATATATTAAAATATTTAATATATCTAGTAAAAATATTTAGAAATATATTAAATCGCCTAATATAACCCGCGGTTAAGATAAAGATTAATATAATTAAAATACGCGTTAAGATAATGTATTAATAAATTATAATATTAGCTCTATAAAGAGAGTAGAGAAAAGATTTCTTATTATTTCCTTCTTTTCTCTACTCCGGGGAAAGGAATTACTAAGTCTTTATTTCTTTCTCTTCTTTTCCCCGATTTCTTTCTCTAGCCGGGGAAGGAAAGGGGTTCTCTACCCTATTCCGTAATATAATAATAATAATAATAAAATTCTAAAAAAAGATTTAAAATTAAAATTAAAATTAAATATAATAAATTCCGAAGATTAGAATTAGATAATAGATTATCTCGATAATTCTAGAACTTAGTTCTCCGAAATTACCGAAGAAGAAAAAAAAGTAATTAATAAGAATTAATTATATTTATAATAAAAACTATCTACGATACTAGATAATATATTAATCTACGTATATAAGCGAATATTATAAAGATTATTATAATAATATTATCGAGTAAAAGTTTATTATAAAACTAGGTTATAAATATAATTAATAGAATAATTATATAAAAAATAACTACTCGTAGTATTTAATAAAGAAATAAGAGAATAAAGTCTTCCTAAATTATAATAAAAATAATTAACTATATTTCAAAAACCTAGTTAAATATAATAGAAAACTAAATAATCATAATATAAAAAACTAATATAATTATTATATAGAAGAATATAAAAATTACTTCGAATATAAAAATTTTAATAAACTTTTATCTTTATCGAGAAAAAAATAATCTCTTATATTAAAAGAGGAAATAAGGAAATTAATAAATTAATTTTAAAAGAATATTTATATTCGGCTTAATATACTATATATATATATATATTAATGATAATTAACGGATATAAAATTGTTACGATAATAAATTAAATTTTATAAAGAATTATTATAATAATAAAATAATAATCGCGATTAATATATTAATTTATAGAAAGAAAGAATTTTGTAGACTTTAAATAATTAATACACTATAATTATTAATAAGAAAAATAAATAAAGAGATATTTTTAATATTTATTATTATTTAAATTTATTATATAGAAATTACTATTAATATTAATTTAAATAATTATATATTATATTATATTAAAAATACTTTTATTAAAAAAGTATAATTTAAATATTAATTAAAAAATAAAAGTTTTAATATTTCTATATATTAAAAATATTATTAATATAATATCTATATACTTTCAAAGAATAATTATTAATAAGAAGTCGAATTATAACTCGGTCGAAATTTATAATATTTTATCTTCGAATAATAATAATTTTATATTAAAATCCGACTCGGCGCGTATTAAAAAAATTAATAAAATTAATAAAATATATAAATTAAAGTTTTTTAAAGTTAAAACGGATGTTTTAATATCTCTAAAAAGTATTAATACTAAAAATACTTTATTTAAATAAAAATAATTATAAAAATCTTATTTAATTATTAATTATAGAATTATAGAATTATAGAATTATAAAATTAAATTCGAATTAAAGAAATAATCGATATTTGGACTTATTTATATTTTATTAAAAAAAGAACTCGGAGTACTTCGTAGATATATCGACGAGAATTTTAAGAAAAAATTTATACTAAAATCTAAATAATTAATAAATTATCTAATTATTTTTATAATAAAAAAGGATAAAAGTTTATAATTATATATAAATTACTAAAAGTTAAATAATATTATAATAAAGAATTAATATTTTTTACTATAAATCAACGAATTATAAAATTAGCTCGTTATAATAAAAATCTTTATATAATTAAATCTTTGAGGCGCGTATAATCGAATTCGAATAAAAATAAATTACGAATAAAAAACGACTTTTGAAACTAGATATAATTATTATAAATATTTAATAATATTTTTTAGATTTACTAACGTACTAGTAATCTATTAAATATTAATTAATAGTATTATACGAGTATATTTAGATATAACGATATTTATATATCTCTATAATATTTTAATTTACTTAACTAATAAGGAAGAATATATTTAGTATATATAAAATATTTTAATTTATTTATTATTAACCGGCCTATTATTTAAACTAGAGAAATATAAATTCTAAGAAAAATCAATCGAGTTCTTTAAATTTATAATTAATATTATAAATATTTATATAAACCTTAAAAAGATTCAAAGTATCTAGGATTAATATATATTATATAATATAAAAATAGTAGAAACTTTTCTAGAATCTCTAAAACTTTAATAAGAAATTTATTAAAAATTATTTCAAAAAAAATTATTATTAATAAATATTACTAAAAAGAAATTACCTTTAAAGAAAGAAAATAATAATAATAACTTTTCGAAATATTTTAGAAAATTTATAAAGAATTATTAATATTATATTTCTTTCGAGTTAACGAACTAGTATAAATTAAAATTAATATATTAAATCTCGTAATAAGAGCCTATATATATTAATAAAGAGACGATAAATAATACTCTATTATTTATTACTTTAGAAATATATTATTAACGAAATAATTATTATATTTATATTCTACTAGTACTAGTATTTTAATATATATTATTAAATAATAATCCGTTCTTTAAAAAAAGAATTAATTAATACTTTATAAATAAATAATTATCGCGTATTATTTTCCTTTAACTTACTAGTTAATAATAACGATATAATTTTATTTTATTTTTATAATAGAATTAAACTAGTTATTAATTTTTATAAATAACTAGTTATCTCGTTATAATATTAATTCTTTACTAGTCTCGTTTACTAAAATTTTAAATTATTATTCGTATTATTTTCTTTTAAATAGAAATAGTCGAGTTCTTTATATTTCGGCCTAAAGAAATTATTTTAATATATATTTTAATTATCGTCGATTATTTATATTTAATTTTAATTATTTCGTTATAGTATTAAATCCTCCTAATCTTGATATCTTATTTCAAATTAAATTATAGTTATTAAAAATTTATAATTTATATCTTTATATATAAAGAACGCTCTATATCGACTAGTTATATATTATCGTTAATATTTTATATTTCTTTAATTTAGTATTATTAAAATTAAATATAATTTTTAATTTTATATAAATTATAATATATATCTAGATATTCTTTCTTTTAATAAATTAATTAATTATTAATTAAAAAAGCCTATTAATATTATATAAGTATATTATTTATTTATTTATAAATTCGAGGCCTACGCGTTTCCCGAAATATTGAAATATTATTAATCTCGTTTAAAATTAAAATAAGATTAAGGATCTTCCCCGCGGATATTAATTTATTTATTAAAAATAATTTCCTTAATATTTAAATCTTTATTTTCGCTATTTCTACGTCGAGAAGAAAAAAAAATCTTTATTAGAAAACTCTTTCTTTTCTAAAATATAGTTATTATATAAGTAATTTATTTATATAAATAAAGAGTTTTATTATTTTCCTCGTAAACGATTTTTATTTTCTTTGAATTTTATTATATAAATTAATATCGGTAAATCTCAAAAACTCTTATTAAAACCCTAGTTACCGACCGCGCGGATAGGGCTAGTAGCGTTTTACTAGTAACTCTAAATTATAAATAAAATTAGTAATATCCTATTAATAGATTTTTTAACTCTAATTATAAATAGAATACTATTAATAACTCTAATTTACGGATAGAGTTATTAATATCCTATTAATAAATTTAATAAATTAAAAGTCTAGGTAAATTACTTTTAATAAATTTAATAACTCCGGGTTAATTTTAACCAGATTAATAATTTTAATAATTTATATATATTATTAATATATTAATAATAACTTAGTTTTATAATAGGGTTAAAATAAATAAAATTCTATAATCGATACTATTAACGGTAGCGACTTTTAACGATAATTATTAACGCTAGCGATTTACTGGGCTCGGAATAATGAGTTTTAATAAAAACTCTCGCGGGGGCGTTATTTAAATATATCTAGAGAGTATATATATATAAATACTATAATATATCGTATACTATAGTGTATATCTTAATATATACCTTAGTATATACTATAATTATATATACTATAAAGGGCTTTCGTTTAATATTTTAGAGACTACTACGGGGAGTACGCTGTAGAATAGGGTAGAGACTACTTTCCCTTCCCTTCTCTTCCTTAAAGGAAGGGGTAGGGAAGGGAAGAGATAAACCTAAAGTAATTCCCTTCTCTAATCTAGGGAAGGGAAAGGATTCCCTACTATTCCCTTCCTCCCTACTATCCCTATAGAGCTACTATATATGGCCCATGTATACGCGTATATATACCCCATTGCTGCCCCTATATATGGCCCATATATACGCGTATACATGCCCCATTACTGCCCCTATATATAACCTATATATGCGCGTATATATACCCTATTACTACTCCCATATAGCTTATATATACGCGTATATATACCCTATTACTACTCCCATGTGGCCTATATATACGCGTATATATACCTTAATACTACTCCTATATAGTCTATATATACGCCTATATATACCCTATTACTACTCCTATATAGCCTATATATACCCCTATATATAGCTATATATACGCGTATATATACCCTATTACTGCTCCTATATGGTTTATATATACGCCTATATATACCCTATTGCTACTCTTATATGGCCTATATATACCCCTATATATGGCTATATATACGCGTATATATCCTCTATTAAGTAGTATAAAGATTAGGACAATTAGGAAAGCGGTCAAGAAACGCCAAGCCTTATATCTAATCTGGACTAGCCTCTTGGCACTAGCTATATATAGCTTATAGGGGTAAGAATAGGCTATATATACCCCTATATATGGCTCATGAATGCGCGTATACATGCCCCATTACTGCTCCTATGTGGCCCATGTATACGCGTATATATGCCCCAATACTGCTCCCATGTGGCCTATATATGCGCGCATGCATACCCTATTGCTGCCCCTATATATGGCCCATATATGCGCGCATGTATGCCCCATTGCTGCTCCCATGTGGCCTATGTATGCGCCCATATATGGCCCATGTATACTCCTATATATGGCCATGTATGCGCCTATACATGCCCCATTACTGCCCCTATATATGACTCATGTATGCGCGTATACATACCCTATTACTGCTCCCATATAGCCCATGTATACTCCTATATATAGCTATGTATGCGCGTATACATACCCTATATATGGCTATATATACGCGTATCCATGCCCCATTAATGCTCTTATATATGGCCTATATATGAGCCCATTACTATTTCAAAATATGGCCCATTCTTACCTATATATCGCTTATTACCGCGTATACATGGGCTATTACTGCGCTAATCCAAATTAGGTATAAAGCTTGGCGTTTTAACCGCTTTCCTAATTGTCCTAATCTTTATACTACTTAATAGAGTATATATACGCGCATATATAGGCCATATATAGGGGCAGTAATGGGGTATATATACGCGTATACATGGGCCATTTATGGGGCAGCCCTATAGGGAGAGTAGAGAGGAAGGGAATAATAAGTAATCCCTTCTCTTCCCTAGTAATCTCTACTCCTTCCCTTTCGCTCCCTTCCCTACTAGAAGGGAAGGGAGCGGGGGTTATTCTCTTCTCTTTCCTTCCCTATTCCGTAGTATAACGGGGAGTATATATCGTATACTATTTAAAATACCTTTATATATATTATTCGTATACTATTTAATAGTATACGTAAGTTACGTACGTTATTATATATACTATAGAGTATATTATAACCTATATTATAACCTATACTATAACGTATATTAATACGTATATAAATATATATATTAAAGGGTATATAATGGGCCTATTCGTTTAATATTTAAATTATTAACGATTTATCGAGTTATTAAACCTACTAAACTTATTAATAATTAGTATTATTTACTAAAAATAATTTTCCCGGAATTTTAATTTATTACCCGAAACCCCGACTTATTAATCCTATTAAATCTCGGGTCGGTATTTAATATAGAGTTTTAATATAAATCTATAGACGGTTTTCTAGTAAAGTTAATAGTATTTAAAATATATTAATATTTACTATTAAAATTTACCGATAAAGAAAAAATAGAAAAACCGTATTTATTAAATTTTATTATTATATTAACTTTTTAATTATATTCGTTTTTAGAGAAATACGTCGAGTAGTATTAAAAATATATTAATAAAATTCATTATTAAATTATTTTTTTTATCGTCGATATATATAAATTATTAATAAATATATTTAAAAGTAATTAACTTTATATAAAAAAAAAAATTTAACTTTAATTAAAATTTAAAAAAAAAGAAATAATATATAATTTTTTAATTTTTTAATTTTTATAGATATACTCTCTAGTATTAATAAAGATTTTAGTATTTCTCGTTAAAGGAATTAAATATTACGTCGATTTAATATATTTTAAAAATTAGAAATATAAAAGTATATTTTCTAAAATAAACGAAATCTCTAGTTTTTAATTATTTTAATTTAAAAAAAGAGATAAAAGTTATTTTTCTTTTATTTTATTATTATTTTTATTTCTTCCTATAAAACCTAGTCCTCTAGAAATTAATAATATTATTTTTAAAAAATTAAAACTTTCTTTTCTTTCTTTAAACTTTATTTTTACTATAAATAATATAATTCGAAGAATTTTTTTCTAGAAGAAACTAAATATATTAAATAATAAAAAATAGTCTAGCTCTTTAAGATTAGGATTTTATAAAAATAATAAAGAGAATTAATTCTCTTTTTTAAATCCTCCGTTTAATTACTAAATTAAAAACCCTAGATATATCGATAGAAGAAATAATCTCTAACTCGATTATACTCTTTAGTCGGATACTCTATAGAGTTAAATACTCGGAATTTTCAATTATTTTACTCTAGAGTCCGGCTCTAAGGATCTTTTAAGGGAGTACACGACTAGATTATTATAACTAACGTAGTATGCGAGTATAAATAAAAGTCATAATACGGAAGTTATAGGAGTTAGTGATTGCTATAAATTTGTACGCGGAATTCGAATACTAAAACCAACGGTTGTGAAGATATCACAGGGTGTCCGACTTAGGGGTGTGACCGAGTCGGGGGTCTTCCCTTCTCGCTCACAACAGTTAATATGCAGGCTTTATCACTGTTGCAAAGCAAGTATGTTATCTGTGTCTAGGCAGCCCGTGAGTACCAATCGGTCTAGCATACTTCGCCGACCGAATCTTAGCTTGTTTCCATAACACAACGTAAGCGTGGCAGAACACGTGCATACAGAGCGTCTGAAGTGGCGAAGGATAAAGCCGCCCACTATTGGTATGCAGATGGTATGACGAAAGTGTTTCGAGTCAATCGAGGCATCGGAGCAACGCTACGGTATACCTATATATTGATAAGTGAGTATCAATAGCCATGCGCCCATAGCTTCACTGTAGAGTAAGAGATGTCCCCATTAGTGAAATAGCAGATTCGTTGTCCACCAAAGTCATCAGAACATTGCAAACAGTCAATCTCATCCTTTAACGCCGTCATGGCTACCGTCTTGGCAGGCGCTTCCCCTTTTTACTACCAGTGGTCGAGTACGTCAAGCTGGTCAGACTCAGGACTTCGAAGGACTCAGAAGCTAGTGAGACGAGCAAGACTCAGCAGCAGAAAAAACTCTATGATGCCCTCCGGAATGTAGGCTTTGTTTATCTGCAGAACCACTCAATCCCACCCGCAGCTCAGCAGCAGCTTTTCGACCATGCAAAGCGTTTCTTTGCCCAATCAGACTCCGAAAAAGTAAATATCGAGACCGGAGAAGCAGAAGCCTTCCATGGCTAGTTTTCTCCCCAGCGGACTTCCGGCGACAAAAGCAAGTCTGACCAGAAAGAGGCGTTCGACATCGGCCATGACAGTGATCCAACTCGGCCGAGCCAATGGCCATCGGACTGGCCAGAATTTCGCATTGACATGACTGCGTTCTGAGAAAAGTGCCATGAAGTCCATTTGGAACTCTTCGCGGCACTTGCAGAGCAGGTGGATTTGAAGCCTGAGATTTTCTTGCCTTATGTTGAAAAGAGGGACCATTTCTTTCGAGTGCTTTACTATCCCGAGACGAGCGGTCAATAATTTAAAGATCGATTTAGGGCAAGTCCTCATACCAACTATGGAACGCTCACCTTGCTATTCAATGATTCCAATGGCGGTCTTCAAGTCCGAAACAAAGCTGGTGAGTATGTCGATGCACCTCCCATGGCCAATGCAGCCATTGTCAATGTCGGCGACCTCCTAGCCCGTTGGTTCAACGACACCCTCAAATCGACGGAGCATCGCGTCATTGAGCTCAGCACTTTCTCCAGATTTATCGCCGAGATCCCAGAGATTGTTCCCGCTCGCTACTCCCATTGCCTGGTTCGGGCATCCGAATCGAGATGCCTTTGATCGAGCCTATTTTCTCGTGTTGCACGGTCGATAACCCGAAGAATTACAAACCGGTCTATGCGGGAAAGCATGTGGTGGAAAGGCTGGCGAAATTGCATAAGGATGGAAAGAACACCGAGACTTGGGAGGATAGTATGGCGCGAGATAGAGAGAAGGGCCTGGGCCAAGAATATGGATTGGCAGAGGAGGTCTAGGTCAGTGCTTGCGGATGCGAACAAAGATGTGAGTAAGTGGCAATCGGCGAAGACAACTATATTAATTCTTTGTATCTACGACATCGTATTTTCAATTCAATACATCATCATTGAGGGCAACGACAGGTGTGAAGCATGAGTAAATATGTTCAAAGCCTGGTAAGGATTAGAGAATACTTGAGATGTCCACGCATCGGACCAGTATCAACATAGACTTGTGTAGCTGCTTGAAATTGACAGCTTGTGAGCATCGTATGCGTCTGGTTCGAGTAGTTTTTTCACGATTTTATGGCTTCATTGCGTCTTGTCGACAAGGGTTCCTGGAAAACGATGATTGATCTTTCTGGACGATTTGTGTGCCATGCAGTCGAAGAGAGTATCGTTTATCATCCTCTGGCCATCGTCTATTCGATGTCCAGGCATCCCCAATGAGCCTCGCATTAGGCGCTAACGGCGAGATGTCTTAGGGTATTCTAGTCCGCCAGAGGATCAACCTCCCAAGGCACTCAAAAATGTGGGTTACAACGGTCAAAGAGAAATTCCGCATTGGACAATGCATAGAGTAGTGAATCAATGTCTGCCAAAAGAAATTGCTCTTTGCTGTCCTAGAGCAGGGACGCCATCTTATCAACTCTTCGCTCTCGGTACGATTAGATACCCAATACCTGATCCTAAATTTTCCATGCCGCACGCAAGCCACATCGCATGCCCTACTACTTGATCTAAAAGAAGTAGAAGACCTTCCACTTCTTGATCTTAGTTGCCCATGTGAAGAAATACACGAGCATCAAGTTCGAGCAAGTGAAAGCCACGAATATTCCCCAGTAACCCCAGATCCCACCCCATTTATCTGGACCAAGATTAAATTGTTCGAGATATTGGTCGCCGTTCGTCCACACGCAGACGCTGCAAGAATCAGTCGCAGAAGGATTGAGTAGCTGCGCTGATGCCGAGCTTGCCCAGGACCCGGCGTAGCTGCCGCAAGTTTCGCCGGGCGGTGGGTTGAACGTACGCAGATCAGAATCTGCACAGTGTACGGGCAAACCTTCGGTAACGGCCATCAAGAGACCGCCAAGAAGATAGGTGAAGGGGTTGAGGTAGTAGAGCTGTTGGACGCGTTTACATTAGACTCCCAGGAATTACAGAGGAAAGTACCTACCCAGTAGCGCCAGAACACTTGGATCTGATCGTAAGGGACAATGAGCCCGTTATACCAATTCATTGTGCAGACCATGAAGACCAGAACGTTACCGGCGACACCAAGATCTGGGCTTAAAGCCATCATCAAGAGACCCAAGAGGACCTAGTGACCGTAAGCCTTTTCACTTCTCTGTTCTGCTCCGCTCGGGCAAAAAAGCCTTACCTGAAAGAACTCGTATGTCAAGACAGTCAGAAAAACATAACCAGCAGATTCTCCAAGTGGTAGACCGCTGGGAAAATACCACAACAGGTAATACACAACTCCACAGACCAGTGCACCCGGCATTTCCGCTAGTATACTGGCGTTGCAGAGGGCAACCCAGCTATAGATCTTGGAAGGCCCCTCACGGAACTCCCAGTAGAGACGGGCAACGAAGAAGCGGAGCAATATGGTGTTGACAATGGAATTAACAAGGAACACGATGAAAAACACACTGAAGGCTCTGAATATCATAACGTCAGAACAGTCTGCTCACAGGAGCACCAGGACCAGCTTACCGGTTCTGCAGATCTTGTGGGCCAGTCCCAAGTTGGAAGAAAGTCAGGCCAACCAAGATCGCGCTAATGATGTGGACCCAGATCTTAGAATACATGTACGGAACGTTCCTCCATTGGTTCTTCATGATTCTGACGGTCAAAAGCCAGGTCTGCAGGAAGAGAGAGCCATTATAGTTCTCAACATTTCCGTCTTCGAAGTCCTCCAGTGATGAGCCTTGCTTCTGGATTTGGGTGATCTTGCTAGCAACAGCTTCAGCTTCGGGAGACTCGCTCCACTTGGTAGCCCAATCTGCTCCTTTCTCGTCTTTGCGAGCGTTTATGCCAGCACCGACAGTTTCTAACACAAACTCAGCGGGATTGGTATCCGGGGGAGTGACTGCGCCATATCGCTCAAAGTACGGTAGTACGGACTGCACAGGGCCAAAGCTATAGTAGAATTAGTCCATGCCCTTGATTGACTAGAGTCAGCAATTCTTACTAGAGCTGCCTTCCTTCTGAAGACAAGGCAAGGAACCTATCGAACTTGGCGAATAAAGATGCCGAAGGTTGATGTATAGTAACAAGTACAGCTTGACCGTTCTGAGAGAGGCGCCTTAAGTAATCAACAATATGCGTGGCTCCTTGCGAGTCGAGGCCAGAGGTTGGCTCATCCGCAAACAAGACCCTGGGACGAGCGACAAGTTCAATCGCAATCTAAAAGATCAGCTTCATTGTAATATCCGTAGATGATGCTCGCACTTGCCGTGACTCGCTTCGTCAGCTCTACCCCTAGTCCTGATTGCTCGTCGCCAATCAGAGCATTCTGCACTTCTCGAAGATCCAAAAGATCTATAACGTGATTCACGTAATCCAATTTGTCGCCTCTGCTGTAGTAGTTGGGTTGGCGCAATAAAGCAGAAACCTCCAGTGCCTCCCTCACAGTTGCAGTTCCGTCATGTATATCCATTTGCTGAGCAAAGCCTACGCCAACGTAAACGTCAACAGGATTTGCACGGGAAATGCTGTTTACCTGTGGCCTTTTTGAAGGCTCTGCCTGGCTCTTTTCCGCCAAACATCATCTCGCCTCCAAGTTTGCCAGCAAAGTTTGTCTGACTCAGAGCTGTGAGCAGTGTTGTTTTGCCTGCTCCACTAGCTCCACAAATTGCAATGAACTCGCCTGGTCTTACATAGCTACTGATACCTTTCAGGATCTGCTTATCGCCGATATTCACGGTGAGGTCTTTCCATGTCAGTGCCGGGCCATCATGGCTGACCTTGCCTGCCTCAGATGCTGACGAAATATCGCTGGTCAGATGGATGTCAGCTACTTTCTCGACATCCGAATCCTGCTCCGCGGAGCCTCTGGCTTTGCTCGACTTCTTGGCATATACGATGGGAGCGCCACCCTGTGGTGTAAATCTCATCACTTCGCTGCCGAATGCTGCAGCTAGCACATAGGCCAATGCTATCACGATCAGGACTCCGATGTTGCGCCAACGGTGATCAAAGCGCCATCCGAAGGCTTCCGCGTATTGAGCTCCAGGGACCGAGGCCTGGCCTGGTTGCGCGCCTTGAATGTTGCAAGTTTGATACCGTGGATCAACGTTCGGAAGGTTAGGGACGATATAGCTACCTTCGCAGGCAATACTGAGACCAGAGAATTCGTTGACAAATACCTGAAGTCGGATTTCAGCTGAAATTTTGCAAAACCACGAATGCTAAAAACATACATTCTCGAACGCATAGAACAACGGGTCCACATAGTGGAGCCATCCGAAAGTTTTAGGCAAGTTGGCTGGAGGGATAAGAAAGCCGGCGAACAAGATGCAAATTGTGCACGCTGTACCGCCGTAGCGAAAACCTAGCGATAGACCTGAGATTAGCCTTATCTGGATCATACAATGTTTATTGAAATACTCACAGTCGTCCAATGATGACACATAATATGCAAAGGCTCTCAGAAGATTACTGAAGTTGACGGTTGAAAGGAACAGCGTCAAGTAGAAGAAGAAGAATTTTCCGGCATCTACTTGAAGTTTGGCCAGGAAGTAGAAAGGCAAGATGAACAGTCCATGTTGAAAGGCGATAAGTGGCAAGTCCATCAAGACTCGAGCAAAGGCAACCGCAGACGGCCGATAGAGATTGAGGGCCGCTTCGCAATGTTAGCATTGAGGGTACAAGCTTTGAACTGTTATCTTCGCTGCTGGACTGACCTTGCCGCTCCAGAACAGGACGATTAGTGTGTGCGTCAAAGAGCTCAGGGAATTGGAGCCATGCATTCAATATCAAGGCAAAAAACAAAATGCCGCCTCGGGTGAAAGCGCCTTGCGCTGTCGCGGTCAAGTCATGGTACAGACTACCGACAGTGAAGCAGAGAACGAGTGTTGTGACCCACTTTGTGTAGTAAACACGTCTCTGGCCTTTGACCAGCTGAAAATCTCTTCGCAGGCATTCAAAAACCTGCAAAGAATAGGACAAATTGTATGAAGAGCTCGGTATGGGCGATTCTTGGGCAGCAAGTTGCATTTCATATTGGCTCATCTCGCTCTGTAGCCTTGTAAATGTTGCTGATTCTCTGAAGGCTGCTGCCAACTGTTGAGGGCTCGAGATGGTGTCGGCTTTGCTCCCTGGACGAGTCTTTCGTTGACCAGCATCAGTGACGTTTGTCAGAAATTCTGCGATTGTTTCCCCTTGCATTGGCACAAAGCCCAAGTCCTCGAAATATGCTTTAGCTTCATCGCCACGGCCGAAGAAGACTTCGTGGCCTTGATCAATGAGTAAAACCTTGTCGAAATATTTGTAAATGTTCTCTCCAGCCTGGTAAAGGGTTGCGAGTGTGGTCTTCTTGCCGACGTCCGTCAATTGACGTAGAGCTTTGACAAAGTCAAGGGCCGTGGAGGAGTCTAGACCGCGAGTAGAGTTATCGAAGCACTGAACAGAAGACCCTGCTGCGAGCACTTCCGCAATGGACACACTGAGATCCAGATCGTCAGCTGGGATGATTTGGTGGTGGAAGAAATGGAACGCACCGTTTTCGCTCGCCCCCTGAAACACCTGGGAAGAACTGTCCGCCGACGGGGGTGTCAAGCGCATGTTCCAAACCAAACATCTTTCCCATCACTACGATCAGATCCTCGATCAGGTCATTAGTACGGATCTTCGAGGGCAAGCTCATGCGCAAAGCAAATCTCATAGTCTCTTTAACGCTAAGAGCTGCAACATGCCTATCCTCTTCCGGCAAATAGATCGTTTCCCGCTGGTGCAATATTCCGAATTCAGGAGCAGCTATGTTGGCAAAAGAGAGGTCGCCCGTCACATCGAGCGTTGACCGATTTGCAGCCGTGCGAAGAAAAGTTGAGCAGCCGCTGCCTGGTCGACCTAGCACAAAAAGCATTTCACCCGGCTTAACTATTCCCGTAAAGTCTGATAAGATATTCCGCGCATCCTCCTTGCCGGATTTGGAAAATCCTGTGGGGAAGAGGCGACTCCTTAGAAAGTTAAATTGGTCGAATCCGAAGGTGTCGAGGATAGCTTTCGGAAGAATTTTGACATATACCGTGCCAGTATTCGGAGCAGCGACACTGAGCTGACGAAAACTGACACCGATCTCTTTGGCTGCTTCTCCAGCGCTCTGGCCTTGAAGGAGCCTCTTCACCACGCCCAAATCGCCCTTATCGAGCTCCTCTTCTCGGTCTGAGGTCGGACGATCGAGATCACCCTGACTCGCCATGATGATAGTCTCCTCTTGTTCAGCCAAATGGAGATTGACGCCAGCTAGCAGGGTGAGGGTTTCAAATTACAGTCTTGGAGAACGTTTTTTGAAAACAAAATGGCTCCTCTTGAGAAGCCTCGAGGTAGTAAACTGCGTCTATTATAGAAATAGGAGATTCAGATGTTCGATAATGCACTTCCGAGTACATCGAATCTGCGTTAGCCCAAAGAGGAAAAGGGCAGCATTTGTAATACAAAAGACCACCCAACTCCGAAAAAGGACACGCAACTCCGAAGAAGCACGCAGAACGGACTCACCGATACCATCCATGAGAGAACGATTCAACATAGATTATATCGATACAAGTGTGAATGAGAGAATACTGTAGACATCGAAGTCTTCATGGTTATCACAAGCATGTGCATTGCTAAGGTGCTTCTTGCTCAAGTCGCGCTAATGGCGTAAACATCGTGCGCACAGTGGCTGCCATCTTTTCAGATGCCGCCTTGACTATGTCTTCTGTGCATTCTACCTCGTCTTTCTACTTCTGATGAGGATGCCTTTGAATTCCATGCACGATCCACTCGCCATCCGTCATCTTGCGCACAAAGGGCTCTCTCTATTGAGCGTGAAATGTCGTGAAAGGGCAACCATTGCTGCAGGGAAGAGATCTGAAGCAGCAGCGGCATTTTATTGACAACGGTGGTACAGGACGTCATGGTGAGTGATCAGAGGAGATGAAGGATTGAGAAAGAGAAAGAGAAAGAGAAAGAGAAAGAGGAATTGTACAAAGCGGGCGGGTTTATACTCTAACAGGATGATACATAGGATGAAGAGCCCTAAAAGTAATCACTTATGTAGACCCCCCGCCCCCCAGTTGGCCGCTAGACCGCTCAAGCCTTCTAGCGCCTCGAAACCCCCTCACACGCCCATCGCCCAAGATCTTCGAAGCACATCCATGTGCGAACGACTGCAACGAAATATCTATTGATGTATACGATGTGACTAGATACACGGCTGAAGACATTGCTCTACACTACCTTACACCATCATGAAGCCTTCTGAGCAATGACGAAATTCAATTTTGGCTGGTAGCCATATTTCTTGATTTCTACCTCCAGTCGATGTAAAAGTTATGAATCTCTTGCGGATTCTTCGCGACGCCGGGAATATCATCTGTCGTATTGTTGCTAGTCAGTACTTACTCTCATTTCGGCTCGTTTGGGGTTGGGCGATGTCGGCGCAATCGGAGAACAAAAATATACAGAATAGTAGAGGGAAGGCGAAGCACATACCAGGAGGCATCTTGGCGTCCACACTACGGAAGCACTCAACGTACAGCTCCGCCGAAGGATTTGCTTGAGCTGGGCTTTGGGCTAAGGCGCCATACCCATGAGTAAATTGCGTTTTCTGGACATTGACGAAGCGAGCGTCCTTCAACATTCCCTCAAGTTTATAGGCGATGTGGACGTCCATGCCGAATGTGCTCGTGCTCCATTGTTGCATGAGTGAGTGTTTATACAATTCAGGAAGGCGGTGTGGATTCATTGGATCGATCCATTCGGCCTCGACAAGCTGGATCCTTCAGAGCATCATGCTGGTTGCGGAGAACCAGTGGCCAGACAGACTCAGGAAGGCCCCAAATTAGCAGGCGCTGGTGGATCACGTCAAAATGATCATGCCAGCCCCAGGCTGGGGGAAAACACGCCTTGATATCGTGTTGTCGTAATTTGAGCTCAGACGTTCTTGGGGGGAAGAGAGATGAACCAATGTCTACGCCATGCAGCTCCCAATCTTGATCTGGATGTTGACTTTTCAAATCGAGCAGCCAAGTACCTAGAATGCAGACGCGGCACATGGCACTATCGTCAGCTATTGCAATCACAAGGGAGAACACTACCGTTATCTGCAGCGAGATGAAAAATTGATTGCTGACTAAGTCCTACACAACGGAAAGTAGATTGACAAAACATTGTGGGGAGACAGACCATCGGCACAGCCGCAATCAAGGACACAAAGGTTCTTTCGCTCCGAAGGTAGCGGTGTCACAAGTTGAATGCCATCTGCTGTGCTTTTCATAAAGCGATGTTAACATTAAAGGCGATTAATCTCTTGAAGATGATGAGGCAGCATATATACACCTTCGGTGCCCGAAAATGCATTGCTTCTGACTTGCGGTGGAAAAGGTTCCAATACTTGTTGTGGGAGAGCCTCCATTGGGAGCAACCGCAGTTACAGAAAGGGCTGGGCGGATTGCGAGCGTTTGAGATGGAACTTCCTTCGATTGAAAAACGCAGCCCAGGCAGAGAAGGTCACGTCAATTTATTCGAATCATCTTATGGCAGGGGAAACGGCTGCAGAGGGCCACAGGCCCTAGCTTACAGTCAGATCTCCCCAGGGATGGTCCTGAATAATTGGCCACGCCCGGAAGGATGACATCGGTTCTCTAGAGCTTACTAACTTCAACGATCTTATCGGTTTTCGTACATCCCTTCCGGGTCACGTGATTTCTCGGAGATGGTGGTCACCTACCTTGTATGTCCGACATACGGACCACGTCCCACCCACATTAAGTGAAGGTACTTTAACTTTGATGAGCGCATGGCTCACTCGAATAACAAAGAACACGACAAATACGAGACCAAATACATCTTAGCCATTTTCCTTACCATCGTAACGATACTGTCTGCGATCGTTGTCTCCAGTCCCACTCGCGCCAGCATTCTCATCAAGTTCGAAAACCTGGAGCTATTTCATCGATCCTTGGCTCCCTTGCAGGAACAATCTCCTGCGGACACCATCTAGGATGGCAGCTACTAAACATTTCTATCATATCTCTGGCCTTGAAGACCTTGTTCTTGAACGATCAATTCCGCTGCCGACTGAGACGACCTCTTCTCAGCCCACGCACAAGCTATATGGCAATTCTTCGATATGGCGCTTTCCTCCAGGCACATACACGCCCAAGCAACTTGTTGATCAACTCTCTCCCCTCTTCGAATCTCTGCTGATCCAGCTCGGTCACGACCCGCCCGGGGGTGAATCATCACGCAAAGTCTTGATCGATGGCCTTCGCTCATGTCTTTCCCTTGACTCTCGAGAATCTACACTTCCTCTAAGTCAACGGGCCAATAGCGACGGCAATCCAGCTCGTATAGACATAGCAAGCCAAGCTCGGCGTATTGGCAGCCTTCTTGTCCGCTACGCCCAAGAAGTCCCCCAATCAACCTCTACCAACCCGCAGCTCTCCATCCGAAGCTCTTGCGAAGGCCATTTGTGGATGCACGACGTTGCTGGTCTTCTCATCGGACCCCGAAGCAATGGTAACCTGATGCAAGTCTACAATGAATGGCTTCATCAACTCGTGCTCCTCCGCGATGGCTTACTTCCCTTTGAGAATTTCGATCAGGTAGAGCTGATCATAAAGTCGGACTCGTCGCAAGGAACACGACCTCTTGAAAACATACGGCCGCATTTCTTGATGCAGGTCATGAATGCTCAGATCAAGCGAACGACACTTTTGGACGTCGCGAAGATTCTGATGGCTCCCGGTCTACCGGTGGGGGGTTATGGATTCCAATACGCCAGAGGTCTCGTTTTGCCCGCATCGCTACTCGCAGGAACTTCCTCAATTCTTCTAAGATACATACCCGCCGTCATAGATAATTCGCAGCATAAAGAGCTTCTCTTCGATTATGAGGACAAAGACTATTTCTCAGTGCCTAGAGAGAAGATCGATACACCTGCTAGAACGTTGCTGGGGCTGCCCTCTGACTCTATCGCTGAATACTCATCAACCGTCTCCTCCATCTTATCAAGCTCTCTAGACTTCGACTCGCCAGCTGGTGCCAGCCCCTCCTCAGCGGTCCGCTTGATCAAACTCTGTGGGACCTTGGAAGATCGATCTCAATTCTCGGTCGATCTGGGACAGATTTCCCGTGGCCTAAAGTACGCCTACCGTGTATCTCCAACGGACAATGATGGCACTACGTCCCCCGAGCGAATCACATGCCGCTGGCACAAAGCTTCTGAGGTACTATCACTTCCTAACCTCGTCACCTCCACATCTAGTACAGGTGAATCCGGCCTGCATGCTATTCAGGCTGCAAACCCTGTGGTACGATTAGCCTTGCTGGGCAAGTTGTATCCAGAGAACATCGTGCTTCTAGGTGAAGGCCAATCCCTTAGTCGTGCCCTAGAAGTTGGAAAAGGGTTTGGGCCAAAATTCGTGATATTTGGAGGTGAAGTCGCGCTGCCATGAAGAGAGATGCCTAGATTGCGAATCAGTCAAAGCACATGAGGCTTCACGCAGTAACTGCTGTTTGTAACATTAAATTACAATAATAGGTAGTAGCCTTATCAGCTATTCATAAAGTTTAGATTTTTTGTAATACAGCACCGTAATGTGATTATCCACAACCTCGTTAATAAACGTTGAAAAATACTACCCTATAATTATATAAGGGAGGTGCTACAGAGACACTCCCTTTGTCTACATGATCGCCTCATCCGTGGATAAAAAATATCGTTACCAACTTCAGAGCAAACTGAATAAATCTATTAGTGCGTGTGAAGGAGTAATTGATGGACTGACTGTGCTTGGAATCCAGACCCACCCCTTCGGCAGGTGTGACTGAGCCCGCGCCACCACCCTACCAGGAGTAAGACCAACAAAAGCGCCAAGAAAATGATCAGGAGATGAATCAAGAAATGGGTGTGGAGAAATCCTCATTCCGTTGCCCCACGAAACAGCCTGCCACGTCTGATTACGTTGATATTCAGAATGATCATTGTTGTTGTTTTATTAGAAGGTCTATGGAGTTGAGACTGTTTGACCCCCTTGCCAAGAGCCACTAGGCCCAAATCCAACGGATTAAAGAGACGAAGAGGAGATCAGCCTCGCAAAGAAATCCTATACAGGGCCGGCCTACGATACAGGCAACTATATCATGTTATAGTATTGTCTGCGCCGCCTCCAAACCTGGTCACCCCTCTCTACAGCCGAAATATCTCCTCTGCTGCTCAAGCCCGATTCAATATGCCCTCAACACAATACAAGACTTGCTCGTTAGAGACCTGCGAGCAACAGCGGAGTCGCGAGCACTTCCAGAGAATTGTAGGCAGTTCTTCGGAGCAAAGCCAATACCGAGCTTTAAAATCCTCAATCATGAACAGCTCATGCTAGGCAGAGCCAAGGCAAAACTCAACTTGCAAACTTATTGGCGCATGCAATGGAGACCTGCGCACATTTCGGAGTCAGCATACTTCTTAAGACACAAGAATGAATAGTAAGACACGTATTGAGGGTACTTTCGGGGTAAGAACCCGAAGAAAGCCTCCGGAAAGTGCCTTACCACAGAAATCTCGAGGTCGAGATTTTCTATTAAATATCCGGAGGTTGAATTGACGTCTCGAGAGAAAATTGAAGGCGTGGTGAATCAAGATGCCTCACCATGGCGCGTGATCTTAGACTTTACCCAATTGTATTCCCAGCAGTCCTTGGGCAAAAGCTTACAGTACCGATCCCTTTGCAGGGGCATTATGACACGTTGCATATTCCTCGAGACCCAGAAGCGAACACAACAGCACACAATGGACCCACAAGCGAAAGCTTGACAGTACTGTACACATAAACTTTCAAAACCTCCGTGGGTGCTTAACATCGTTTGGACGACCTAGTTAGAGAGCATCTCATGGTTGAATCGTGTCTACTTTCTTTCAAGGGAGAATCGTATTATCTAAGTATCATACCTCAGTGGTGACTACGCAGGCCAATTCTCATTCCATTCACGATTCGGTAGAGCAAGCTCCCACTGTGGGGGGTCCGCCATCTTCTTCTTCTTCTTCTTCTCCCCACTCCTCAGCTTGCCACGCTTCAAAATCGTATTCGCCCTCCTCCAAGTCGTTCTGGTCACCAACCCACAAGAAAGTCGAGCCACTAGTCCTTGTGCCATCTTCAAATTCCATCTCACAAGAGGTTGGTGCGTAATTGGTCGACTCATATCTTTGTAGGTTTGCTTCGCCTTCGGCGCTTTGAACACTGTAGACCACACCCATGACACTCTCCCCAGATTTGTGGATGAGAGCCGGAAACGGTCCCCACATCATAGTTTTGTAGCCCACTACCAGCGCTGTGCGTAGCTCTGGATCTGCAGTGAGCCCAAGGAGATTGACGAGCATCTTTGGCTCCATGAGGGAGCCGTAAAAGAAGTATTGCTTTGGGTACGTCTCTGAGAATAAGTCGAAATCGGGATGTAGCTCGTCGCCTTCGTCTTGAGTCATGATTGAGGGCTCCTTAGGTCTGTCGTTGGATGCGTGATTGTCCGAGTGTATTTGTTGATTTGGGTGTACGGACATGTTGATGGAAGTGGCGATGCTGATACCGTGGTCGACTCGATTTAGAAGGAATAACTTTACAAAAGTAGGCGTGATAAACTGTGTATCTGTAGCTTTTTAAGTTCAGCTGCCATAGAAATTTGTTACACAGCTGTCAAAATTCAATGAACACTGGTACAAGTGTCTAGTGTAGCGTGTTACAAGATCTTCCTCAATGAGAAGAAAAGTGATGGCACAATGATCATCTTGCAACGATGTCAAAGTGTCGAGCTCCTACCTTCCAACACTGGAAGCGAATTCATACACTAGTCATATTGTCAGATAGTCAGAATGATGAGTTGAAAAGCTTGACACTAACGCGTTCACCACAAAGCTAGGCGCTACGGGACGTGAATATCTCAAACAGGTCTAAGAATTGACGAGTGTCATACTGAAGGAAGAGTGAGTTGCGAGATGTAGCGAGGCCGAGATTCATAATACAGAAGTGTTGATGAGTGGAGGAGAATGTCGTTGCGAGTGTTTTCGACCCGAATTTAGGAGAATATCTCCTGAATTTCAATTATCACTTGGGAAACGTCGCAACCAGGTTTCCGATGTCCCTACGGTGAGCTTGGAGCCTAATCTATGTCGCAAGTAGGTTCGCTGACACGGACAAGTGTCACACGTCCATCCTACTAACTTCGCCTCTTCATCGATCTCCTCCTCTCGTTCCTTTGAGACCCCTCCTCGTTGCAAATTGTCTGGGTGGCAACCGATGCGTCTGGCTCTTGCTGCACGTTTAATCTCTGCTTGTGTTGCTTGAGGGCTGACCTTCAGGGTGGTATAGATATTGTGAGGCACCTCTCCAATTGGACGTGGAGTCGCTGCTCGCCCTCTGTTTCCGTATTGTCAAGAATTACCTCGCGGAAAGACTCCAGAGGTTTGCTTTGGGCCAGACTCGTGGGCCTGGCAGCTTGTCCAATCACAACGCGTTACTTCTGTGCTTCGGATTCCGGCTGCATCTCCGCGAGACAACCTTTCTCCCCCAGACATCTGTACTAAGATGCTAGCCAGAGGATCAGTATGTTGGTGTCATGCTTGACCAACGGCATTGGTCCTTAAGCCCCTAATGGCCACGTTTCGCCTCACCATCTGTGCCGTCTTTTGACCCAAACAGATAACATTCTCATGCCTGAGCTTTTCTCGCGTAAATGCGTCCCAGACCGGCGTCAATTGAGTTTTCATTCGACGTCCTGATCAAGCTTTAGTAACCCCAGGGTGCCGAGGGCATAGGAAAGGGACGAGAATAAGTTTAGACTCCAAAACATCGAAAAGCGCTACGTCAATTTTTGAGAATCGATGGAAGATCATCTGGAATTGAGTAGTAGAAAGGCGGACTTAGTATTGTTTTACTTCCCCCGGGCTGTGTCAAAATAACTAACAATTGCGAAATTTCGAGAGCCTCAAGGGCATAGGATACAGGTGCTAAAAAAGTGATAGCGTAAATCGTTGGCTGCAAGCCCAAATGAAGGCCAATTTCGAAAGCGCTGGCACTCAAAACGATCACTTATTTTCACACCTGGCTAGGCGGGCTCTCGGAAAAGTGACAGCTGCAAGGCTAAAAGAGCCCGAAACCTGCCGCATATCAGTACAGAAGACCAAAAAAATCTATTCATAAGCGCTTAAGATGTATCGCGACGAGGTACTCGGTGGCTCTAGATCATGCTTATATGCCCACCTTGCTGCTTGAGGGTATTCTTTGGTCAAGTGAATTGCATTGGCTTTCAAGACTGCCCTTTATTCTCATAGAAAGCCTGGCTAGGTGCTAACATGACTGGCACATGGGCAAGGTCGGGTACAGCCCCTTCGTTCCACATCTCTCCCCCCTTAATCTTTCATTGTAGCCTCTGTCGAATAATTTGTTGTAAACGGTATCAACACTTGTCCATTGCCATATATCTTCCCACTAAGAATATACTGGAATTGAAAGCCCGGCATTGTAAATTGCTGCTGAAACTGCAATATCAAGTTCGCCAGCGTCACCAAATCATCATACTGCAAGGGCGGCGTAAGTTGGGTGCCTGCAACTTTGATTTGCAAGCCGTTTAGCTGACAGTTGTATTCGTTGTTTTCGACATCATGGTCCGACTTCTCGTCCTCCCACACAGCATTGAAAGAAGTGCGTAGCATATCGACCAAGCAGGGTAGGATTTTGTAGCTTGATATGAAGGGAGCGGAGTACGCCATTACTTTCAGGGTGGCTGATCCGAGTTTCTCGTTGTGGGGCAGGCGAGGAGCAATGGGAAGGTTAGGATCGGAGCCGGGAGAAGTCCTCCGTCATCGTTAGCTGTGGAAGCGATTTGAAATATCAAGGAGACGTACAGAGATCCATTCGTTTGTACTAGCTGTAGAATATCAGCAGGAACTGCCCGTGGGCTCAACCGGGCTCCAGCATTGAAGGCGAGGAGCAAGGGAGCCAGCAATGTACGCTTCATTGTGAACGTTGTAGCGAGTAATGGTCAGACAAGGATGTCGAGGACCCTTGACAAATCAGGGTCTCCCCCACACATATATCCATCGGATCTCAAATTCGTCTTTGGTTTTCTCCATGTTTCGTCGGCAAATGCTGCGGACCGTACCAGTTGCGACCCATGTTTCGGTCGATGCGCTCCCGCAGGGTGGAAGAATCGCGGTCAATTGTTGAAAGATCCTCTTCAGAGTTTGTCAACTACCAAGTAGAGCCAGAATTCGAACTCGAATTCGCAGCAGCTGCTAAGACGTATGTGAACGGTATGATCCTAAAAATAAAGAGAACAGAGGATTTTGCAGTGCTACCATTGTACACTTTCCTGAGCAGATATCTTTCTTAAAGCACTGTCTTGCGCTCAGTCTAGCGACTGGCTCTCCAGAAACGATTAGCGACCCGATGGTCGCAATGTGTATTGAACGCGGGACGCTCAATGCGCGGATGAGTCCAAGTTGTCCTCCAGGATACTACTTCGAAGATTGATAATCGCAGCCCTAGTATGCTTAGACTGTAAAACCGATCAACGAATTCGGCGTAACTTGGCACATAAAGCTTGGGTGTGGCCTTGAAACATGAGCCGATTTTTCTAATTACAGTAGGTAGGTAGGTAGGTCGCAACGCGATTGATAAATGCCAAACGTCAGCCTTAAAACGGGGCCCCTTGTTGCCGAAATATGGGATACTCTTTTCGATCTCTGCTTGCCCCTTTTTCTCGAATATCTGAACCATTTAGACCGATGCCATCCCAGACTATTGCCTGTATGGACTTAGAGATATTCGAAGGCCAAGAATGTAAGTACTTACCTGATGTGAACCATCCTTAGTCGAACTCATCCTCCACAATTACGGAAACATCGGCAGTCGTCAGTGTCTGGAAGAAGTCGTTTATTCTGCTTTGCGTTTTTGGCTTCAACTCACCAGCCCAGGCAAAGTAGAGCTCTAACAATTTGAGAAACATCAAAGCATCTGGCTTGGCTCGCTGCGCGTGCCGTGGCAACCACGGATCGTCACTTGAACACTATGTAAAGCAAGGACAAGCGGCAGTCCAAAGCCGCTTTCGAATGCTTTACAACATCCATCCAATTCTACTAAAAAAGCCAGCTATTTGCTTTAGGAGGCATGAAGTACTCCAGTCCAAGATCATAAAACACCCGAAAAAGTTTCCAGTAATCACAGCGACCTAAGGACCATTCGACAAGAGTAGAGCTCGAGTTAAAGCCTTTAGTAATTAATTTTTCTGCGATCTGTTTTAGCGTCATGCCTGAGGTATTCTGATCTCTCTCGTTTCTATAGACCTTTTTGACTGTTGACCGCTCGATTCCAATTCCCAATTGATCGTATAGTATTTGGATCTGGGTACCATGATCAATGATAGCATCAATGATTATCTCTCCATCTGTTGTCATGACGCAAATCTCTACCAATAGGTCGCGCGAGTACTCAGTATCGATAAAGAACAGACTAGAAGACCGGGTCTCCCACAGAGGCCACAGTCGCTCGGCAGGGTCACTAAGCTCAATCTTGTAGGCCTCCAGAAACTCTAGTAGCCTGTTCGCGGCTGTTTGAAGATCGCCAACGGTTCTTATGTCCCTTGATGGCACTGATCCGCGTTTCAACAGGTTTTTGAGACCGCAATTGGCCTGATGGTTCTCCTGCTCTTCCTTTGGTCCCCTTACTCCACATTGACGGTACACATGTTTAGGACACGTTGCTTTGTGTTTGTGTCTATCCACAGCTGTGTCGAAGTAATGCTGACAAGAACAGCATTTAGAATGTTTGCGATTGATACAATGTTTGAAAAGGAGGTATGGGTACACGAATTTTGAGTGACATCCTGGGAATTTGCATGCATAAGGAGTCTCTCCCTTATGTTCCTTGATATGTTTGTGGAGATTCTTAATGGATCTTTGCTATTTTTGACAGATAGGACACATGTAGCCTTTCTCGTCGTGAATACTTGCTTTATGGTCCCGAAGGTCAAGAGGATGTCCGTAGGCTTTGTCGCAGTTGTCGTGGTCGCAGACATGGTTTTGAAGTGCTCCATGAAGCGATATCCTATGTTGACGAAGAGATTTTGACGAGGAGTAGGACTGATCGCACTCATCGTAGCGAAACGGCGTCTCGCCAGTGATACTCCGAAGATGATTCCGTAGGCTACCCAGACTGAAGAAAAGGATGTTGCAGTGATCGCAAATAAAGTGTGGCTGATTTTGATGACGAAGCATGTGTGTCTCGAGCGTCTCGTGGCCACGAATGTTAATATTGCATTTATCGCAGAAATCCTGTATCCTTTCGTCTTGTCTCCGCATATGCATCTCAAGCTTCTCCGTACTTGCAAATACCGTTTTGCAAACATGACATTGATGTCTTTCACGTTCGCCATGCGAAAGTGCCAAGTGTTTCTTTGAATGACTTTTGTGATGACAGAGTTTTCCGCATTCAGAGCATCTAACCCTGGACCTGCCTTGATGAACCAGCGAATCATGACTGTTTCGACGTTTCAACGTTGGGAATGATTTGCCACATTCGGGTTCTGAGCAAGGAAATTTCTTGACTTGCGTTTGCTTGATGATCTCCTCGTGGATGATGATCTCGAAGTTCTTTTAGTTTATCCGCCGTTGCGAACGTTTCTCCGCATGAGCAATCGACTCTGTTTTGGCCTTTATGAATTACAAATTGATGCTCCTTTCGAGTTTGCTCCGTTTTGAACAATCTGTTACAGCCCGGTTCCAAACAGGGCAAGCGGTCCTTTACGGTATGTTGTGTCTCCAAGTGGGTCTTCAAACTTGAGCCGTGACTCAACACCTTCCCACATATATTGCACGGTGATGGCTTGCGCCAGGCACGTTTTGGTTTCTATTTAAGCCCTGTTAACAAAGGAATATACAATTAAAGAAACAAGTGAGATCTCGTTGGGCTCTGCTTTACATGAATATATTGACCCAAGTATCCCTCGGGACTTTTTAATGGGAATAAATGTTCAAGCCTGTCCATGGAGAATCTAGAATCGAGTGGTATGGGGAAAAGGGCGAGAAACTCACTAACCGTATTTCCACTACTCTCTCCTTTCTTCCTCGTATTGACGACACCCATCTTGACGCCTCTCCGTGCGAGAGTTTTCAGATTACAGCACAGGTTGATTTCGAGATGGTCAAATTAGGGATAGAGATTGCGACTCAGGAGAAATATGTGGGTAAGGGAAGCCTTAGATACAGATCTTTTGGGGGAGTGTTCAATCCTAGGAGAAAGTTCTAGTTCTTGGAGAGAGGTTCCAATTCTTGAAGAAGTGTTCAATTACTTGGAAGAGTGTTCCATCTCTTGGAGAAGTGTTCTATTTGGAGTAGTGTTGAGAATGATGGCTTGCAAAAGTCGAGTGTCGTTTTTTAACCCAGCTGAACACAGTAATTTAAACACCGATTAGTGTCACGAAGAGGATTGGTGAAGGCTATCAATAGACTGATTTGGTTTGGTTTGTTGTTAATAGTAGAATTAATGAGGATTCTATGGAGTTGCAAGCTGGTTTGTGGCTAGTGCCAAGGGGCTAGTCCCTATTTAGCATAAAGCTTGGCATACCGTGACAACTAATATACTTATGATTGAAGCACGATGTACTCTCCTAGATCTCAAGAGGTCCTAAGACTGTCCGATACAAGAGTATAAAGATCCAGGTTATTTAGGTATTTAAATAGCCACTCACACTGCTGATCTATCTTTCTCGGACATTTGACTCAAGCGACTTTCGAATGTTTTCCCTCATTTCTTGCTTCATAGAGGTGATTTACCCCACACCGCCGTGAACAAGAGCTGCTGTACTACTCATTAGCAAAAGCCGCCTCAGTGGTGAATAAATCCAATTTACTATATATTTGGGCCACCGACGCCCCAGCATTCAGTACCTCCAATGCTTGCTGGCCGTTATCGACCCCGAGTTCAGCTGGCTCAGATACTTCCGATGTGGACGATTGCTCGTGGTGATGCGAAGCAGATAAATCTGGAGCACTATCTGCTCCTGTGCCGTCTGTCGTGGATGATGTATGCCTCTCAGGGACGCATAACAGGGGCTGGTTAACCGACTGGTCAGAAAGGTCTTTCAGATTCTGTTCATCGCGTTTTATGGTCGCCTCGATTCCACTCCCCGTAGCTTTCTGAGGTTTTCGCTGCGTTTGCTGCGATTCGTTTTGTCCATTCAGAGGGTGATCGAGTATTCGACGATACTTTTTCACAAGATTTACGGTACGATGGAAAAGCTGCGGACCAGAGTAGCCGCCTTGCTCTTTCATGATAGCAGCGTCAGCTTCCGACAAGCTTTTCCTTTCAGCGAGTGGGTTCGGCCTTAGTTTACTCGTGTTCCCTGAGTGGATATCAGAGTCAGCAGTGCTTGATTAAGTAGGTGCTGTGATCCCTAAGAAAATACATCCCAAGCGAATAAGGCACAGTATGCTCCAGAAGCTGCTCACCAACGACGACTCCATCCACGCCAAAATCCTATACTGCAGCGCATATCTTGGCAATTTGGTCTTCCGCGTCTTCATCAGGACTAACCTAAAGTAGCATTTGGAGTCAGCGTTGCTCTTTAGGTGAGGTGACAGGGGCTGTAAAACATTTTTCTTACCTTTGCCATAACTGCAGGCTTTGATTTCCGATTTATCGACGTAGCTGCATTGACAACTCCAGTAAGTATTCTGGTCAGAGGCTCGGTTTCTTAAAATTCTCGATAGCCTGGTGCGTTGGGGCAGAAGACATTCACTACGATGATGTCTGCATATCTTGCAAGCAAGGTTGTTGCCATAACATACTCTCGTCCGATCGCCTCTATATCTCCGTCTGACGTAGACGAGCTCTTCGCAACATTAACGGCCAGAGGCTTCCCTTTAATTAATGAGCCTCGAGGAACACAGGCATCGCCATCCGAAACAAATCGTTCAGCGTCCTGTCCAAGTCCATACCCTTGGGCATAAGCAAATTCACGGACCCTTTGCCGCAGGCCAGCTCCTACAACTGCCGCTCCGGCGGAATTCAGACGTAACGCTACAAGATTTCTGAATCAGTATGTTTCTTTTGGATCAGGGCAAGGAACTATGAGGCAAATCTCAAGGGCTTACCCTCTTGAGACATAATTCATAGCTCCCGGAACGCAAGAAAAGGATTATGAAAGCTCAGAAAAGTTGACCTACGTTAATCATAGCTTTTTGACTGACAATTCTGAACACTCTAGGTTTAGAATTCCTGAAGTAGAGTCCGCAGTCAGTATTGCTCTTCAAAGTTAGGTTCTCATGCCGTAAGGCAAGTCTCAAGAGCTTATATTCTTCAAAAACAATGTAGAACCTCCGGGACCCTTAAAGGTAGTAAGAAGGACTCCGATAGGTACTGACCCACTCTGCCTGCTTGGAGTCACTCCGCCAATCTCGACGACCGTTGGACCCAGTGCTAGAAGTTGTGTAGGGATCTCTCCGTGCTTGTCCAGTCCACTTGTAATACCCAGCGGATTCGCCAACGTGTGGTTAAACACTTTGGTCTCCAGATCTCCGGCATCGTCCGGCCGATCTCTTTCACTAGGATGAAGGCCAAATCAGTAAAGTCCCTTCAGCAGTCGAAGGCCGCCAATATGAGCGTCCTCTGGATCCTCAAAAATAGCTCCAATAAGAGGGACTGCGACCCATCGATGGATGCTGGCACGCGTGCCAGTGATGTAGAGGTAGCTTAGCAATATTCCCAGAGAGACTGAGGATGCAACGAGGACGTTTTTGATTCGAGAAGGTCTCTGCACCGGCCCAGTTGTCGTGTAAGCGCGAAGGTCTGGTTTGGGAGTTTTAACGTAGTATCGAAGTGGAGCACAGGAGCGTTTTGAAGATTGCCGTTGGAAAAAGATACAAAATCTTGGTATATGAAAGAGCTCCTGTGCCGGGAATTATGATATGTATACGGACTTCTTCAGTCTGCTTAGCTGTTCAGAATTTGAAGTTTTCTAAGAATTCATGCCCGGAATATTAATGAAAATGTCAGCCACTGAATATTTACGAGTTCAGGACTGGCTCTGTATGAACGAGGTGTTCTTTGGTGGTGTTTTCAGGAGTATAGGCTCGTCATCGCCAAAATGATTTGCAAGGGAGGGCCCTCAAAGTAGCCCCTAAGCTAGCCCCCTAAGCGAACAAATAGTGTTGATAGGCGTGATTCTAGGCGCTAGAATAACGATCTTCCGGGGGCGGCTCCGGGGCACCTTTAGGGCTCACCTTGCAAATCATTTTGGCGATGACGAGATATGTAAGCCATGGGGTTGGGGGTTGGGGGTTGGGGGTTGCGGGAGAAGGGGGGCCTTTGGGTCCTCCCTTCTCCACCAACCTCAGACTCCTCATGTCGTATGTCTGGTCGAATCCACCCTCATCATCCCCTGACAGTTCACCCTCTTACGGTATCTTACCGCACCGTTCTAGCACATCTTGTAATTTACAAGCACAGAACTTCTGCTGTCATGCCATTCAAACCTTGCGAAGTATCACGCCATATCATCTAGGCAACCGGAAAGGAATAAAAAAACACCACAGCAATGGAAGCTTGGAGCACAAATAAACGAGATCATGAGGCTTCTTACAATTTGCTGCGGGCAGGTGCAGCATCAAAGGCTCTTAGGATTGGTCAATCGCCAGCTCTATATTGGTAGTGATGAGGGAAAGATTCGGGGTTGATGGAGCTTCATGGAGCTTCGAATATGGTATTCCGGAGGTAATTCAACGTAAAACGTACTGTATTTGCGCACGTTCAGTCATACATCGTAAAGACTTACAGCTTCAGTCTAGGTCGGCGGCGTCGACATCTACGGGTCCCTTACCGCCATCCTTCTTCGCACCTACTTGCAAATCCCTCAGCTGCTGCTCAGCAGTCTCGGCATCCTCCCCGTCAGATTCGACCTCTTTTGGCTGCTTCCCTTCCCTCGCTTCCCTCTCCAACTCTCTTAGCTTCCCCTGCCCCTCCTCGGTAGTGCCGTCGATGACCCCTTGCTCCAGGCTTAACATACCACCTTCACCAAGCTGTTCTACTACCTCTTCTGCCTCACTCACGCTCATTTTGCCAAGCACTTCGTTGACCCTATCGAGGCTGCCGCTCTCTAAGGCCCGTTGCAGGCCAGGCGGGAAGCGCTCGAAGATGATGCGGGCTTGTTGCTCACTGTCATCATCGCTGTCGGGGTGGGGGACGTTGATATGGATTTCGGTGCCAGGCTCGACAGCATGGAGTTGGATTTGTTCGACTTCGCGCTCCTGTGGGTTAGCAGCGCGCTCTTGGCCTATTTCGGCCGTCCTAGTCTTGATACGAGCGTAAGTTGTGTTTACATCGTCTAGGAAGACTTTCTGCGCGTTATGGCCGGGAGTCGTGATCCGCTTGAAGAACAGGCCCACACCATCCTTACCAAGGGAGCGGCAATACTGGAGCAGGAGAGCTTGATGGACGCATTGCTTTGCGTAATTCCCTTTACCCTCCATTTGAGCGTTGAAGGCTTCCATCAGCAGGCCATCTGTTTCTCGCTCTTTGACAACCTCGTGGTGTTCTGATATGAATCTTAAACACTCTTTGTAGTCCCCACTCTTGATCTTGGCAAATTGCTTCCCCAGCTTCGTAGGCTCAATATCGGTCTCGTCCTCTCTTTCATTGGACCTAGGCTCGTCCACATCCGCATCTGCACCTGACGTCTGTCCACCACTATCCAGCCTTCGTAATGGATCCCTCTTAACAGACCCTGGGTTCAGTACTTCGACCGTCTTCGTTGGCTCCTTAGGCTTGTCCTTCTCCTTTGACACCGATGACTGACTAAAACCCTCATGTATGCTCTCACTCGTAATCTTACTGCTTTCCTCTTTCTCCAGCTCGGCAAGCTTCTTCTTCAGATCTCTCTGTAGTCCTTGTACCTTGGTTTTGTGTCCCTCCACGCCCGTAACGTAGCTCCTATACCAATCCTTAGGTTCTGCTCCTGCCTCCTTCTTCACCTGGTCCACCAACCCCGCCAACATTTGACTATACGTCCCCGGCTGCTCTTCCTTGTAATGGACACCCTCTGGTGGGTCCGGACATCTATCCTTAGCTGGGTCTCCCGCACACTCCATAAGTGCCTGCATCATGAACTCGTCTGGGTTCCCTCCCGTGGCCTGGGAAGCGTGCTTCTGGAGGGAGGCGAGTAGGGTATCGATGCGTTCGAGCATTCCATCGTTGATGATACGTTCATACTTAAGTGTCTTTATTTCGTGTTTGCGCTCGAAACGTTGCTGGTGGATTTGATTCTGTTTGGCACGGATGAACGAGCGTTTGTCGACGTTTGGGTGCACTTCGATATCAGAGTCATCGGAGAGCTCGAGAGCGTCCCACTTGCTGTAGTTGACGACCATTGTGTTGGTCAGAGGCTATGCATGCGGGCTTCCATGGCAGAGATGGTGAAGGATGATTGATGTTTATGCGAGGTTGCGTAGCAAATTTGCAAGGCTACATGCGGCGGTACGAGTCAAAATGTTCCAGAACACTGATGTTTGATGCTTGGTTGTCTCACAGCTAGATGGGCTGATTTTGTCTATACAGTGTCGTGACCTGCATCACGGGGACCATGTTGCTTCTGCGCCCTTACGCCGTAGCTATTCCCATGCAGCCAAATCAGGGCCCTAAGGCCTCTGCGATCAACAGCACCAGATCAAGCCCCTCACTCAGTACCCTGTCGCTCCAGGTGCCTTCTCATCTTTCCTTAAATCTAATAGCATCTCCCTGAACTTCTCCTTGCCAGTCCCACTCGCGCCACCCTTTGCTCCTTTTCCGCTCAAATCAACTAGCTTCGCTATTCGCTCCCAGCTCGTGCCTCCAGCTGATGTGTCCTCCCTACTCGCCAGGAATTCCTCGGCCTCCTTTCGAGTCCTCGCAACTTGTTTTTCGGTTTTCTGGGAGTAATTTTCGTAGAAGTCATCGATGTTACGGCGGGCGGCGGCTACAGTCTCTTCTTTTTTGGATGCAGAAATCTTTTCTCGCTCGGCAAGGCCAAGGTCCCGACCCTCTCGCCACTGACTGTAAACTATTAGTTGCTGCTGCGTCATGGAAGACTGAGTCGGTAACTGGAGAACCAACCGAACAGGCTCTGACTCCTCTTCTGGCGCTGCGTAGCCACCGTAGGATGGCTGTGATGGCTGGAATGGAAGACTGGAGCCAGTAATTGTTCCGCCAGGTCCAACTTGCTGAAGTACATGTCAATTAATGAACCATCTCGTACGCTCCTATCTGACCTTACCTGGTTTTGAGTATCGACTGCAGGAAAGGAGCTCTCGAACTCTGTTGTCTCCTCGCCACCCGGGTGCCCTCCACCGTAGCTGTCTCTACCCCCTAAGAGGTCGTCGTCCCCATCCTTGATAGTTGCAGAATTGTCACGCGCTGATGAGAATTGAGCGGCGTCCTCCCCCAGCGCGGCCCGTTCTCTTGTCAAAAAATCGCCATCTGCTCCGGTTCCATCAAAGTTTGTAGTGCCATTGCCCCTCGGTTCGGTTTGACCTAGGCAACAGGTTAGCATCGTTCTATGGCCCATCAACGACTCGATTGACCACCCTCTGAGAAGTCCTCCAAAGATGGGAATCTGTCTGCCATTATTCAATCGGTACTCAGGTCCAGAAAAGCATCTATCGATTGGTAAAAGGGTGTTGTGGAGTCGCTGTGAGTTATCTTGGGTGAAGGGATTCAAGAGTGTTCAAGCTTTGAGGAATCTCAAATTCACGGTCCGTATCGATTTTTTAAATTGAGGACAGCGCTAATATGTGTTCCCGCCGCATTCAAACGGCTTCTTGGACCTACAACAACACCAATACCTCCCAGATATAGCTACAAAACAATCGTAGAGCTGTAGACATGGCGTACACAGATGATGCTGTCAAGGCGAAGCTCTCAGCTCTCAATGAAACTCAAGAGAGTATTGTGACAGTAGCGCAATGGGTCATGTTCCATAGGTACGGCTGGCTCTGTGCAGTGATTGTTACCATCACCTGCTGACTTCAGACTTCTAGGAGGCACGCAGACCGTACAGGCACACTTTGGCTCAATCGCCTTAAGGATTCTGGCTCAAACAAGAGACTCAACCTCGTATACCTTGCCAACGAAGTTGCCCAGCAATCGAAAGCTAGAAGGAAAGACGAGTTCATCAACGCATTCTCGCCCATCATCGCCGAAGCCATGGCCATTGCGTACAAGGGGGCCACAGAGGAAGTCAAGAGCAAGCTACGTCGTGTTGTTGAAGTATGGAGGCAGCGGCAGATCTTTGAGAACACAATTCTAGAGGCTATAGAAACACGCATCGATGGTACGTTTTGAAGCACCCTAATCTACTACCATATAATTTGATACGTATAGCAGATGTTGACAAATCACGCGCCTCCAACAAAAAGCCACTTCTGGGTGGCTCGTTATTCTCGAGCTCATCTGGTCCTTCAGCACCCTCGGAGATCCAGCCCCTTGTACCTCTGCAAATCGCCGTTTCAAAAGCAGCAGCCTCAACTACCAGCGCCGTTCCCACCGCCGAGTCTGAGTACGACAAGCTCACCGATGCGAGCAAGCCCACTCCGACAGCACCAGTGCATGCAGCTCGCCTCAGCGCACTGGTCAAAAGTCTAGCCAACGCCGAGGGAGCCGTGTCTGAAAGCATCAAAGCCCGACGTAGCTTAATCGAGAGGCTTGAAAAGATCATTCAGAGCAACCGCGCAGCTCTCGTAACTGAGGAGGCTCAGAAAGAGACGATCGTAGCTCGAAAAGTCGCAATCGAGGCAAAGAAGAGAGAAGTGGAAGATGGTATCATGCGTGGGATCATCTCTGCAGAGTCAACTCCTAAGGCAGCGTACGGGAGCCCAGGCGCCGGGTCCAAGGCGAATGGGAACGCTGTTACACCAAGCGAAAACGAGCCAGAGCGCCCTGACGTCGAAGAGCTTACACCACCACCAGAGTCGAGGACGCCCGAGGGTGAGCCTACTGGTTTTACCGCGGGTGCATCACTTGAACCAAACGGCGGTTCTGGGTCGCGACCTACGTCTACTGATCCACGTGTAGCATCGCAGACTCCATCAGCGCCTCCACCAACGCATCCACCTGTGGCGCCACCAGTGGCTGGAGCAGACCTGCTCTCCAGTCTATCAGTGCCACCTGCACGTCACTACGCGGGAACTCAAGGTATATCACCGAAGAAGCGGAAGATAGATGATGATTATCCTGACTTTGGCGGTGGGGAGGATGCAATGGCTAATTTGGATGACGACGTCGCAGAATTGCTGAGAGCTGAGAGTGGTGGACGCTAGAATGATTTCTGCGCGAGAAGATGATGCGACGAATACCAGTTACTTTGTGTGCTGGCATTGTATTGAAGTGCCACAGAGCGTATTTCTTGTACCATAGAAGTCAAGGGCTTGCTCCGATCAATATGATTATCTTGAATGACACGTATTTCCTGCTGAGCGTTTTATACGAAAGGTAACCTCAAAGATATTTTCAGCCTGCCTAATGCGTCAAGCCCATGCCTAGGTTGTCGGAAGGCATGATCCATCCTCTGCTCGTAGCTTCGTGTTGCTTGTTCTAGATTCCCGGTGGAGCGACAATAATTGCTAAACTAAAGTTGTTCCACGCGAATCTGGAACGCTGGAGCTCTCGATGGATCGAACATCACGTATGGTCTTGTTGCCTGTCAATTGCTAATGTGTATTCGGATAATGTCAGCTAGACCATCACAAGGTGAAGGCTAGACAGGCTGAAACGTAAGAGGTGTGAATATGCAAGCATTATTTATTGGTTTGTGTTGAGGTTAGAGCCATCCCATTGAACTAGAATGAGGAAGTATATCAGCGATGCCACCCTTTCAGACCTCGTCTGTGTCGGTGAATTTCGTAACGTCGCTCCCCTCAGCACGCTCATAAGACTGAAAGGAGTGGCAATTGTGGCCAAGCCAATCAACTAAATTCTCCCGCGTCATACCCCAGTCGTTCAGTCTCTTCTGATTCCACAATGCATATACCCATCTGCCTAAGTCGGCAATGGTATGTTCGCTTTGGTCGTTACTTGCCCATATAAACCCTTTAGTGGCGGCTCGGTCATCTACCAGATCCTCCACAGAGGACTCCCACTGCAGCGTGAATTGTTGCCCGTCCGGTTGTTCGCCTACCTGATAGCACCCCCGTAAGCTGCCCAGCTGTCCAACAATGGCATTTTTCAGATTGCCGCTGATAATTTGGGTAAGTTCCCGATGTGACGGCGCTATCAAATCTTTGTGTAAGAACATTGGTCCGCGAGATGAGACGTAGTCGATGTAATCTTCTACTAGGTCCTCTGTACACTCATTAGCAAGACCATTCCTCGGCTCATGGAAAAACGGAGACCTAGTAGTATAGCTTACCGTCAATCACAGGTTATGGAAGTTTTCCCGTTATCTCGGCTTCAAGCGATGCAAATATATCCCGATAGCGTTCTTCAGCGTAGTCGCATACGCAAGCCAGCTGCTCCACTTCCCACGGAGGAAACAGAAAAAGAAAGATTGCCACTATCTCCGTCGCCGTAAACGATCCATCATAGGCTTAGGGTGCGCCCTCCACTCCTCTCGCAGTCCAAAATTCGGCTGTAGATCTCAAAGCGCCAAAAGGCTCGATAGAGACGTCTTGACTCGTGGTCCGTCAAAGGAGGAGATGAGCTTGGTCGGTTCTCAGCAAAAGGTCTGCGTGGGAGGATGGCCTCGAAGTAATCTGCGACGAGGGAATTGATGCTCGTTCAAAAGAGTAAGAGACTCATTGACATTGAGTCACGTGCCAGAATCGGTCTCGGCGTGTCCATAACGTTCTGGGAACTCGGTGATCTGCTCCTTCCGATCTTCGATGTCCAAGTCCAGCTGTGGTGTACGAATCACAACCAGAGGGTCCAGGAGTCCAATGCCATCACCGCGGATCACCTGAACAGCGACAGAGTGCCAGATTTCTCGGGCTCCCAGATAGGCTCTGTAGTATTGTGCTGAAGCGTGAACCAGGGCGAATAGGGATTTGCGGTCAAGCATGCTGCACAAGATCATGACTTCGATCTTGGGCGGCATGCACTCCAGTAACGTCAGCTCTGAGCTTTGTATCTGTTCATGTCAGTGGTAGGTCTTTGAAATGCCCTGTCAAAGGTATCTTACAATGGTTGCTGTTGATCTGTTCTTTGTCGAAGATGAGGTTGCCATGTGTCAAGGAGATGCTTTTGCAACGAATGCTGGCAAGAGAATAACACGATTACTTTAAGAAAGCGGGAGAACATGTAACTTTTAACATTTTTACTATAGTTGGTGTATTTAGAATCATAAATGAATAATACGCTAAGCGCTTGGCTTCAACACCGGGTCACGATTCTCGAAGTCTGATATTATTCTTCTCCGTTACCCCAGCTGATGCTCGTTGGAGACAGCACAAGGTAGGAAAACAAACCTGTTACTGTCATATTCAGACGTTTCCAAAAGAATGAAACCCTCTCACAGGCACTGCGGCCCTCTTTCAGCGTTGTAGACAGCAGAAGCCAAGCTTCCCTACCATTCAAGTCCAATAATAGTACAGCATGAAGCAGAGTGGGTATCTGAATGCAAAAGTAGCACAAAACTCCCCCAGCGAAAGGTGACCCAATGTCCGCTCTAAGAGTACTGTAACGCCCATTTGACTCGCCTGCTAAGCCCCATATGCTGGCGGAGGCGCCTCATCTCTCTCGCTGTTCTGATCCCAAAAGCCACTATTTGCAGCTTTCTGATCCTGCACTTTGCGCGCTATTTCACCAGCCATCTTAGCCATCCAGGCCTGTTCTAAGATGCCGCCAGATGGGGATTCAATGAAAGGAGATGGGGAGGGCTGCCTCAGTGGAACATGTGAGGAGGAAGAAACAGATGACTCGGCCCCTTTCTCAGTGGTCAATCGCCCAGGTTGCAAAGTTTGCGAAGAGCGGAGTGCAGGCCGTTCTCTTTGCTGAACTTCGGGACCAGATGATTCGTTGAATGTCTCATGCATGGAAGCCCTCGGCGTGTCATCGATGGACTCATCCCATGGTGGTGGACGAGGTGTGAGATTGCGTAACCGCATAGGCGTACCATCGCCTGGCTCTTTCGCTGGCTTTTCTGGCGTCTTTTGGCGAATAATCAGCTCCTCACGGCCTGGTATTTGAGGATGGGCTCCATATTCTGACGGCGCTGATGACATAGTCCCAGAGCCAGACGCGGTAGTGCTTTCACCACTCACGCTCTCAAGATCGTCGCCTTCCACCGCTTTCTTCCGCAGGTTCACCACTCGATGCTTTCGTTTCCTTCCCCCATGCGTTTTCTTAGAACCACCTAGACCTAGTCCAGATGCCGCTGATCCAAAACTTGATAATGTGGGTCTAATGGGATTCCGAGCGCCGTCATTGTTGTCTGAAAAGACGTGTGTAGTGCTAGTATTGCCCGTCCAAGAATGAGAGCGCGTGAGAGCCGGCGTAACAGGCGTGGCCTTTCCGCTGCTCCCATGCTGTTCGCCTCGCTCAGTTGGGCCCGCCCAGGCCCTGAAAACAACGTCTCTCATACTGGGAGTGAACAGCGACAACGTCCTGTGCGAATCGGTCAGAGCTCCCAATCGAAGTAAATTCTTCTGAGAGAAAAGCGCATGCATTTCTGGACCCGAGTCCAGCGTCAAAGCTGCGAGCTGGGATGGATCGAGTCTATTCCCAGATACATCTACTGGGTCTTGGGGCGGACTTGCCAATGGATCCACTGGCTTTTCCTCTGCAGTCGACTCTTGTATATCTTGTGCAAGTTGCTCATCTTCTCTTTCCCTGAACTCTGGCACCCACAATCGCTGCGAAAGGCGATGAATGATCAACGGAACTTCGTCCATCAGAAGAGTCCGTAGCTGTCCTTCTATCTCCTTCTGCAGGTAATCCCGCACAAACGGTATCGCATCGAATGTTGAAGACACCTTAAGAGATTCCAGCGGATCATTGCGGAACACTAGTGTGAGACCTTTTTGTTTGGAGAAGACGAGGATGATGAAGGCAGATAAGTTGATCTCTGAGAGCGTGATTTGGAGTGGTATTGTAAGACCAGAGGATGCGGCGAGAGGTTGTGGGGAGGTGAACGAGGGCTTCGTTGATAAGTAGGTATTAAGAGGGTTCGCCTGCCATATCCGTCAGCTATAGAACTCATTTTAATTCCACTGTAAAGTACTTGCCTGCACCCTGGTTTTCAGAGTAAGGAAAGCATCGCCTGTATAGCACATCTTAAATATTCCGCGAAACCGGTCTTCTGCTAAATCTCCGATTTCAAGAATCTCAAGGTCCGGTGGGACAGACCCCAGGTTGAGCTCATTGACGAGGATGTCATCGACAATTATGGGTGGCTTGGGACTTTTATTGAGGGCAGTCGTGAGAAGCTCTTGGGCTCGTGTATAGAATGATGAGTCCGCTGTTAATGGCGACCAGTTGAAGCTGAACGCCATTCTGGGAACACTTTGAAGCAGTCAAGGAGTGTCAAATCGTTGACGTTCGTAGATGTAGTGCTATCTTCCCGTGTGTGTCTCGTGCTCGGGCTTTCACTCGTGGTAGATAGACAAATGGTCACCGGGGCGGTTGTCTCCGGCGATGCCAGGGCCTACAAATGAATGAGTTCCATAGGTAGCGACGCGACTAGGATCTGTACTCTGTACTCTTGCGCTTGCAGCGACGATATGGTTGAAGATTGTATCATTCATGTCCAGGCACGCCAGGAAAAGACCCTCGACCGCAAAACATTTTGACTGCCGAGGTTCCGCCGATCGTGTTTTGTCAAAGTTTCGATATTTTATGGGTAAAATTGGACTGACCGTCTGTCAAAGAACCACATGGCAACGTGCATTGAACTGCTCCGACACGGCTACATGTTGGCAGCTTCTATTCACGGGCAAGTACCTGAAGGCTATATTCAAGCTACCACTGTCAGTTTATCCATCGCAAACGATGTCTACAAGATTCTTCCAGAGGCGCCTCTAAGCCCACTACCAAAGGCTCTCCCATTGTCTGTTCTAGATGCCAAAGATGGCTTCATTCATCTGTCCACCGCCGAGAAGACGCCTGCCACCGCTAGCCGCTTCTACTCCACCGCCAATGCCTTATGGCTGCTCAGGATACCGATGGATAGAATTCAAGGCAGCGTCAAGTGGGACGACGCAAACAGCGGCTGTTTTGCGCATCTTTATGAGAAGGACTTAGGGATTGGCGAGGTCGTGGAAACAAAGCAAATACCAGAAGGCTGTACAGGACAACTAGATGAGCGTGCTGGGGCACGATGGCTGGCTTATTTGAACCTTGATCTGACCAGCTGCACCAGTGGTGACCAAACGCGGCAATCAGTCCTTGAATCATGACTATTGTCACATTGTGTACAAACACGGAGCCCGGAGGCCGCTCCGCTCTGTCGTCATACCATATCCTCGAAATCCGTCATCACTGACATCACATCGGTAACACTTGAGAAATCCACTTCTTCCCAGTCAATGCACCTACTTAATCCAAGATTACTTCGACCAGGAACTCGAACAATCCATCGAATTTTCATTGTACAAGTCTTTCAGCCACATCTTCTACGATATCAAACCCCTCGATTCACATCAGGAACAACAAGCAACAAGATGGACACCAATAACGCCGACCTTGAGCTCGGCAATCTATTCAATGTGCAGGGCAAAGTCGCCCTTGTAACTGGTGGAGGTAATCAGTCCGTTACTTTCCTCACCAACACCTCTGACCATCAATAGGTTCGGGGATTGGTCTCATGGCTGCACAAGCGCTTGCCGTCAACGGTGCCAAAGTGTACATCGTTGGCCGGACAGAGGAGAAATTAAACAAGGTCGCAGAGGTACATGGCAAAGGCATTAAAGGCGAGATCATCCCTCTTGTTGGCGACATTACAAGCAAGCGTCACATCGAGGAGCTCGTCAAGGAGATCGAAAAGCGCGAAAAATGCCTCTGTATATTGATCAATAATGCCGGCATCAACACCTCAAACCAAGCGCCAAAGGGTGAGACTGGAGAGGAATTCAAGCAGAATCTGTTTGACCCCGAGAGCGCTAACCCTGACGACTGGGTACATACGTACAAGACCAATGTCTCCTCATTGTACTTTATGACAACTGCATTTCTTCCTCTGCTCGAGAAAGCCACTGAGCAGAACAATGGATTTTCAGGCTGCGTTATCAACATCACATCCATCTCAGGCAGCGTGCTCAAATCACAAGGACACTTCTCCTACAACGCTAGCAAAGGAGCTGCCAATCACCTCACGAAGATGCTTGCCTCGGAGGTGTCAAATCACGGCATGAAGGTCCGCATCAATGCCATCGCCCCTGGGGTGTTCCCCAGTGAGATGACGGCGGGAGAGAGTAAGGACAACCAGAAGAGCGAGATACCGGCTGAGAAATACGCGCATTTGCCAGCGAGGAGACCAGGGAATGACAGGGATATGGCAAATGCAATTCTGTTCGCAGCTACGAATCAGTACCTTAATGGTCAGATCGTGCCCGTGGATGGAGGGTACCTTTTGAAATTCGGGCAATAAAATGTCGATGTATGTTGGCCAAGGTGAAAGACGAAGTGGAGAACCTGCAGCAGTAGGCTAGTGGGCGATGATTCTGATAGTGACTAGTACTCCCAAAAGCAATGGTTGGCAGGTAACACGGGGTTGAGCGGAAAATACATACAAGCTTCTTGCCTCAATTTTCCAGCCTTCATCTTGTCTCGGTCTTTTTTTCCGGGGCCTTTACTGATTCCGTGCTACTTTTTCTTGCGTACGTGAAGAGTCTCATTAGAATGGATGCCGTAATCTGCTACAGTCTTCCCATCCTCCAAACCTTTGTCATTGTAGACAGTTGCTTTAGTGATCACTGTGATCCAAGCTTTGACCTGGGCGATTGTCTCGCCATTTGGACGTTTATGGGCAATGTGGTACCGCTCTGCAACTGAATCTTGACTTGGAAGGGCGCCATTTTGTATGGTTTACAAGAGTAGGAGACGCTCACGATTTGCTCACTTTGCAGTATAGATCGTCACACTCTTTGTCGAAGTTCGGTGCGGCAATTGTGGGTTGCCAGCGGAGCCAACCGCGGCACATTTTTGGGGACATCAACGACATGACCTAAGTATATGTGGACCAGGCCTTCACCCTTTTGCGTATCTTTTTGGTCAGTGCGGCGCTCACAGTCCTTTAATACTGCCACTTGTTTTGACAACTTGCCCAGTAGGTTTCCAAAATGAGTGGAATTCACAAGAGCTCCAGAGTCAATTCTTACAAAACACCCATGCAATAGAGTCTCGGATGTATCTATCAAGCGCTCAACTTGAGCGGAGTCGCATTCTGGGATTCGAAGGCTCTAAAACCAGCTTGAAAGCATGGTCCGCTACTCGAATCGACTACTCTTTGTGCCCAGGTGGAATGGGCCTGGGTCCAAATTTGCTATTTCTTCCGGAACCGAGCCCGCCATACATGTCCAGACTTCCATAAAGATCTTGACCTCGAGGCGTTTTGGGGGCCTACAGCCTCCTCAGCCTGCTAATGGTTTCCCATCCAGGCCACCCGCTCTCCCAGCAACTTGATGAGTTCCGCCTTCTCCTTGATATTCTCTAGCAAATTCTAGTTGATCTCTCGCTGTTGCGCAATTCCTTCTTCCAGCTCTTTGGTCCTGGCGTCTTTGCCTTCGATGCTAGACCTTATGGCTCTACTAGCGGCTTCTGCCATCTTGTCCAATTTACGCACCCCCTTCGATAGGTCTTCGAGCTACTTCTATGATCTGTAGCAGGGCGTTAGGAGGCACGGTCGTCTTGGTCTGAATAATGGTACTTATTCTGGGATGTTGCCAATCTTCCGTCGCCTTTTTAATTTCGCTAACGCTTCTGTCCGGTAGAATGTTCCTCCATCTTAGTCAGGTGGCGATTAGATAGTTACGCTCATAAAGCACGGTAGTTGGGTGTGTCAATTATACTAGGCGTCTATGCTTAGACAGCGTTATATAGGTATGCTTCTTTGACGCAGGCAGCAGTGTTGTCTCACAAAAGTGGCATTGCCTAAACACAGACAATGCACAGGATCGTCTCCGACAGACCGGAAAGATCAAGCTGATGCTATTCTCCTCAAAGTTCCAATATTGCCATCCAAGGGTTTCTCGCCTATCTAGCTGCGATTTCATCATGGAAAGTATGTCATATCAACTATATCTAACGCGGCCTCCGCAACCTCTGTTAAGGTATCTTCCAGATCTTGGGCACGCTTGTCCTTCTTTTCGATTACATCCGCTACCCACTCGACGACACCCTTGCCGTCCACTGTGGGTGCCTCGCCATACTGGCCATCGTGTTCGAGATGATAGATTAGTTCCATCAGCTTTTCGACAACTTGTTCCTTTGTCACTGTTCAAGATATTGTTAGTCAGTGGCTTTTATTCTTCAAATAGCTCGTAGCAGCTACCCTTCGCGGGATCAAGTGTTTCATTGACGTCTTGTGGCTCAGGAGCTGTAGAAGGTGGGTTGAAACTGATCTCGATGGGCTGCTGGTCCATCGGCGTTGGTTGGTGAGCCATTGCGAAGTTTCTTGTACAAAAGATGTGAAAAGAAAAGGAAGCTTCCAGCAGTGTCTTTATAACGTAGATGGAATCATAGTAGAAAATCTCATAGCTGATCTATCCGAGACGACGAAATTTGTTTAGGACACAAGGAGGAATGATTGGAAGCTTTTTCGGACTGCCCCGTGAATTCTCGTACTATTTCATAGCCTTCTTTCCATTCGTGACCCGTCATGCCGGACTTCTTGCCTTGGAAGGGGTTACTCATCGACAAGTTTCTTTCCACGTTTTCGATGTCTTTTTGCTTCTGACCCATCTCAGCCTCCAGTTCTTTCATCTTCTGCTTCGTTCTGTGGAGTCCGTTCTTCATCATGTCAAACTTGGCGCGTAAATCAACAAGATGACTGTGCAGTTTGAAGCACAAATACTGCTGATCGGCTGCATTAGCCAACATTGCTTTATGGTAAGTCTCACCTCTACTACGGTCAAGAGTGTTCATAGACTGTGATGCCAGCATTCCAACCAACTTTTCTGGTCTTCCGTCAGTCCGGTTGTTTCAGGGATGTGCGGATGGCGAGCATTGGAAGATCCTGATATAGCCATGACATCAAGGTTGTGTCTTAAAATTGGAGGCGCTGTTCAACGTCTTCTTTCTAAGTGTAATATAGGAGCCGGTTACAGATGGTAGAAAGGCTGGAGAGGAATGGTGTTGGAGAGACAAAATAGCCTGCCCAAATTGATAGACTTCGGAGGCATATCTAGGTGCCTTGGAAAGAGGCAACACACCCTCCGAAGACGAACATGAAAGTCAAAATACCCTGAATGTGAAGAAAATGGCATTGGACACGGCTATCAAATGCTCTCTTCGACTTCCGAAAGCCGCCCCAAAACCCTGACGAACGATGACAGGAGCTTCAAAATTTCTTGCTCGCGGTTGGTGAACATCGCCTCGCTTGGGGCTTTCCCAGAAAGTTGTCTAAAAGCGGCAGTTGCAGTGGACAGAGCCCGCTTACCATGATTCACAAGTGCAGAAGAGTGTAGGTACATAGCACGGGCCAACGCTGAGTCGCGATCAGGGTTGGAATAATTATACAATGGTCTTGAACGCCTTGGTTGGTGCTCATGTGGATCGCGGATTGCCTCTGCTGGCACATAAGACGCCCAGTTTCAGGGCCTGCTACACGACTAGAGGAACGATAGCTAACCGGCAAAGTGGTCACAATGTGATTTGGTTGTTATTCATGTCTTTTTTATGACCTTCGTCCAACTTCGTCATTTCAAGCATTCGGGCTCGTGGTCCCCCTATCAACCAAGCGTTCCATTTCAACCCGCAGCTCTTCAAGATGCTCAATCTTCTTTCTTGTCTCCGCGTGCTGCGCTAGAACCGTGCTGTTCAGGCGCTTGATAGCCTCCTCAATCTCAGCTGGCTGCGTCCCCACTGCCCCGCAATGGCGGTCTTCCAGCCTCTCCAGTTCTGTCAGATTAGCCTTGCAGTCGTATAGGCTCGCTGTGACGCTTCGAGATTCCTCCATTATATTATCAATTAATTTGAGGGACAATATTAGCGCATCCGCCACTGTGTTGTCGCCTTTCTGGGGGCTTGTAGCCATGATGGATGTCTTGATCTGACAGATGTCAATAAGATAAGTCCAAGCAGCGACGACTGCTTTTGAAATACCTATCTGAGTGCTATGTCCTAGGCAGGGTCGAAAAGTTCGTGAGCAGGAAGATGTGGGAGTCTCCCCATTCTAGTAAGGAGGATCTTATAGTGTCCGGACGAAAACAATGCCGCTTTCAACCTCCATTCACCCCATTGGGTGTTACAACATCAGGCCCCAAGGCTTCGATATCTGGTTCGGGCCTTGCAACTCCTAACCTACCTATTGGATCGCCTTGCGGAGGAGGCGGACCTGGATCTGGCGCTTTCGACCGCTTTGGTTTTACGATCAAGAGAATGAACATGCCAATGACGAGAAGAAAAAGAAGGAAAAGAATCTTTCGTTTCGTGTATTTTCGTTGATAATTAGTAGCCTGCAGGGAATAGTCAGTCTCCGAGAAAATAGCACAATTCCGGCAAACCCCCGAAACATACCACATTGAGCTCTTTGTCGGCGGCCTTGACATTCACAGACATGTTCTCCACGTTGTAGTCTATTCGATCCAACACAGTTCCCTGATCGATGACCATGCCCTGAAGCTCTTTGAAGATATCGGCGAGCTCAATGATGCCTTGAGCAATGTCGTTGATTTCTTTTTCACGCTGTGCAATCGCAACATCGTTGGTATTCAAACGTTTGAGAGAGGTCTGCTGAAGCGTTGATTGGGAGAAGGATTTGTCTGTTTCGGACTCCATCATTAAAGGATCGTTGTAGGGGTTCTGCGAAAGGGTCGAGGAGGAGTCAAATGGTATAGTCAAGCCACCGAGTGTACGTATTTCTTATCACCGGTTAGGAATTATTGATTTTGGCTTCATGCACATCTTACTTTTCAAATAGTTACTTTGTTTCTTCCTGAAAGCTGCACTGACTTCTTGCACGCGGCTGGCAAGAGATATCTGGACATTCCGCGCCATGGTTTCGTCTGCTTTGCTGAGACCGCCCTGGTGTCTGGCGTCCCTAACCATCGTCTCTACTCTCTGTATAGCCTTTTGGCAGTCGTGAAAGCCTCGCGTGATTTCTTGAGTCATACGGTCTATTTGTATCTCTTCTTGCTTCTTCACATCCTCATCCTCAAAGCCAGGCAGCACGTGCTTTGCGTGCAATTTCTCCAGGTCGGCAGACTTCTTAGCTATGGTTGACAGAAGCTCAGTAACCTCGTCTTGTAAGTCGACCCATCTCGGCGGCAGTAGGTCCATTTCAATAACAGCGTCTCCTTCATCTTCAAAAGCTCCTGCGGACATAAGACCGCGTGTCTCCTCCGACTGATATCCTGATGTAGAGAAGCCATTACTTGGGGCCTTTGCAACTCTTCGTTTCTTCGCAGGGTGATGCGCGTAGGATTGCCTGTAAGAGATATATCTGGAGGCCTCCTCGGTTAGCGTTCAAGCCGTGCTGGAGAGTGCAGCGCCTTGGGGGCTGGAGGTTCGCAAGCCTCAATCCTTACAGATTCGTGCGGTCCCTCCACACGCCTGACATGGCTGACGGGCGACTCTCGGAGCTTCACTATGGTAATGCTCAGCAAATCAATACAGCATCGCGACCATTTCACAGAGATTTTACGGTAGCAATAAATGTTTACAGATAGCGGCATATTCCGTCCAAGTGAAGCCAACTAGCGCTCTCTTTATGAGGCTTGGCGCTGCTCCGGCTATCAGCCTTGTGCGACTGCTAAGCAAAACCCCACGACAACCTAACATCTGTCCTAAAGAACGTACACCACTTCACAGAACATTCGCCTGCCAGGAAACGAGCTTTTTGGCACTTGCAGTCTTCTAACGACACATCCTACAGTCCCTACAGCCAACATGGTACGCGCACAATACCCGTCCCACGCCGGACCCCGCGTTTTACAGGCGCAAAGATAAGACGCTGACTATGCTCACGATCTAGGCAGACTCACTCACTGAAGAACAAGTCTCCGAATTCAAGGAAGCCTTTTCCCTCTTTGTAAGTGTTGCACTTCTATCATCACGACATTGTACTAATATTCCTGCCTTGTAGGACAAGGATGGTGATGGTGAGTCCAGCACCTGCTACATCGCGAAATAGCACATCTACAAGCTAGCTGGATCGCTATAAGACACTACGGCCGTCCTAATGGCGACAATGCTGACTATTTCTCTTCCGGCACAGGTGAAATCACTACCAAGGAGCTGGGCACTGTCATGCGATCCCTTGGCCAGAACCCAAGCGAGTCCGAACTACAAGACATGATAAATGAGGTTGACTCAGACAACAACGGAACGATTGACTTTCCAGGTATGCTGGCGCTCATAGGCAAAAATTCTAGGGCTTGTACTAACAGCGCGTTACAGAGTTCCTGACGATGATGGCCCGTAAGATGAAGGACACGGACTCGGAGGAAGAGATTAGAGAAGCGTTCAAGGTTTTCGACCGTGATAATAACGGCTTTATCTCCGCTGCTGAGCTGCGTCATGTCATGACATCGATTGGGGAGAAGTTGACGGATGACGAGGTCGATGAGATGATTAGGGAGGCCGATCAGGATGGAGATGGGAAAATTGACTGTACGCCACCGAAGAACAATCTTAGTGAGGCAAACTCACTGACTTCAATTAGACAACGAGTTCGTCCAGCTTATGATGCAGAAATAGGCGGTCCGTTTTGAGGATTCTGCAGACAAAGCGACTCTAGCCTAATAGAGTTACCGTCTTACGTGTAAATTTTCATTATAGGCTTTTTGAAGGAATTGGGAGAATGAGCTGTGAGACGTGCCAGTTGTGAAGCTGTGGCTCCGACTGCAGATGGATAGCCATGCAATACCTTTTGGTCAAAAATCGCCAATCGATGAAAGTGAAAAGTGTTTTGAGTCCATTATACTTACTCGTCGAATCCATGAGCAAATCATCAAGCTCCATTGCCTAATACTGAAAACCTCAAACTCTTCTATCGTGCAGTGACTTCGACCAACGTTTAAATTTTCACAGCTATGGTATCTACAAAAGAAAAGCTTTACTTGTGCTTTTTGCCGGATCATTGAACGCTGGTGCCCTAGATCAAGCAAGCCAATGCCAGCACCCTCAACTGCTTTCCTCAATTATTCATCCGGAGACGGCTCCGCTTTAGCAGAATAGGTCCATAAGTTCACCCTGGTACTCATTTCTCCGAATCGCTGACAACTACTGACAATGGTGCTGAGAAAATCTCCAGACTTCAAATCTCACTGTTTAGGGTCCAGTTTCCTAACTTAAAAGGTTCTTGAAACAAGTTTTGCCATTTCTCAATATTTCGAAAGCGTTTGGTAGAGATCCGCGGCAATCGTAGCCTGAGGTAGAAAATGTACGTCATGGCTCTAGTGTATTAATAATTTGGCCGCCCTTTCTAGGCAGACTTCAGCTCTTCAACCATACAGCAACGGGCTTCTTCAGCCTAGGCAACATCTGACAGCGCGACCCATGGAAGTCTGCGTCTTAAAACATGCGCAGCTCTAAGCTGCTCCTACAGCGACTGAGCAAGGCGCCAGCGCTGAGCACCGCCCATCCCAGCGCCCTTCCACCCCCAAACTACAGCAAGACCGTACCTGAATCGGTGCAATGGAGAGCTCACGTGCGCGCTCCAGTAGCCAAGACTGGCTTCTGTAGCCATGCGCGTCCTACGATACCCAGCTCCACCAGTACCCCGTACCCCCAGGCCTTCCTCATCCGCCCTAAGATTCTACAAAATCTACGGACCTTCACCAGCACACCAGTACGCTCAAGGGATGCAAAGCCTAATGAGCCAGAAAAGAAGGCTGTTGCAGAACAAGAGGTGGACGCACAGGCGGTAGCCAATAAAAAAGCGGTCCCTAAGGAAGATGAGGACGGCGAGCTCGATCACGAAGCAGAAGAGCGCGGCTTTTCGCGGTCTGAGAAAGCGAACCAAGCTACCCAGGTCAATCTGAGTGCCCGCCTCGCAAGAGATCCGAAAGATCAGGGAGGAGGGGGACTGAAGGAGACATGGCGATTGATCAAGATTGCACGGCCAGAAGCCGGCGTCCTTTCATGGGCGTTCCTCTTCCTGATAGTGTCGTCCTCGATATCTATGACCATCCCATTTTCAATCGGCAAGTTCCTCGATGTCGCCACGAAGCCTGAGGCTGGGGGGCAGCTCTACGGCTTTGATCTACAAACTCTCTACTTGGCCTTGGGCGGGATTCTCATTGTAGGGGCTGGAGCAAACTATGGACGGATTGTAATACTTAGGATCGTGGGAGAACGCATTGTGGCTCGATTGCGATCCCAGCTCTTCCGGAGGACGTTCGCTCAGAATGCCGAGTTCTTTGATGCAAACAGAGTAGGCGATCTCATATCGCGTCTCAGCTCAGATACGGTCATTGTTGGTAAGAGCATCACACAAAACCTTTCGGATGGGCTACGATCTCTGGTCAGCGGCGTTGCGGGCTTGACGCTTATGGCTTTCGTCAGTCTTAAGTTGACAAGTGTCCTGGCAATTTGCTTTCCACCAGTAGCTATTGGTACTGCACTTTACGGTCGTGCTATGCGAGACCTTAGCCGGAAAATCCAAGAGAACCTAGGAACCCTGACCAAGATTGCTGAAGAACGGCTAGGCAATGTACGGACAAGTCAAGCATTCGCAGCAGAAATCCTAGAAGTCGCGAGATACAACAAACAGGTTAAGAGGATCTTTTCTCTTGGGAAGAGAGAAGCTTACATCTCGGCTACGTACTTCAGCGCGGTAAGCTCAATTTTCCATATAGTTGGAACAATACTGATTACCTATAGACCGGTATGATGGGCAATATGACGATCCTCGCGCTTCTTTACGTTGGTGGAGGTATGGTAACATCTGGCACCATCAGCATCGGCGAATTGACATCATTCCTTATGTACACTGCCTACGCCGGTTCCAGCCTTTTTGGTCTCTCGGGTTTTTGGTCCGAACTCATGAAAGGTGTCGGAGCAGCGACGCGTCTCTTCGAACTCCAAGATCGCGAACCAACAATCTCCCCCACTGTAGGCTCAGCAGTCACGTCAGCTCGAGGCCAAATCCGCTTCGAGAACCTCTCCTTTGCATATCCCACTCGGCCTGCGGTCGATATCTTTAAGAATCTAGACTTTGAAATTCCACAAGGCTCCAATGTCGCCGTGGTGGGCCCCTCCGGAGGCGGCAAATCAACGATTGCTTCCCTGATCCTTCGCTTCTACACACCCACTGAAGGTTCCATCAAGATTGATGGCGTCGACATATCGACCATGAACGTCAAGCAATTGCGGCGCAAGATCGGAATCGTATCTCAAGAACCCGTTCTCTTTTCCGGCACCATCGCCGACAACATCTCCTATGCTAAACCCGACGCTAGTCGTAAAGAAATCATAGAAGCTGCTCGAAAAGCCAATTGCCGATTTATTGAGGATTTCCCAGACGGACTCGACACTTCTGTTGGACCAAGGGGAGCGATGCTGTCTGGTGGGCAGAAACAGCGAATAGCCATCGCAAGGGCGTTGGTGAAGAACCCGGACATTTTGATCCTCGATGAAGCCACCTCCGCCCTGGATGCTGAATCCGAGACCCTCGTCAACGCAGCCCTTGCGGCCCTACTCAAAGGCAACAACACCACTATCAGCATCGCCCATCGCCTAAGTACCATCAAGCGCTCAGACAGCGTGATTGTGCTCTCCCCAGACGGCAAAGTCGCGCAGCAGGGCAGCTACGCGGAATTGAGTAAGGACAACGAGGGTGCATTTGCGAAACTCATGGAATGGCAGATGAGTGGAGGCGAGACCAAAGACGGAGATGCGCAGACGGAGCAAAGTAAGGGCGCTCCGACCGAATATGAGGACGTGATTGAAGGGCTGTCCGAGGAAGAGCCCCGGAGTGAGGAACTTGAAGCGGCTTTCAAGGCAAATGCAAGTGACGAGGCGGTGCCCGAGACGATTGAGCAGAAGTCGGAGAAAAACTAAAAGTGAATTCAACAATAGCCACCAACAATGGCGGAGGGCATAGTCAGCATTTTCATCAGCGGTCAAGCATTGTCTACGGCGTTGGTCAACATCGGGAGCAGGATTAGGATAGACATATTACCCCCACTCGCGGCGTTAGCGGCAGCAGAGGAGAGATATACTTCCCTCTATACTTGTATATCGAACAGCTTTATCATCACATCATATTCAACATGGTATATCCCTTGCCTTTGTTCATCCGTACTCCTAAGCTATGCAATCACATTTTTCCCCACACTTGTCCATTCGTCTACCTTTATATGCTCTTCCTATGCAACCAAAAAGCTCAATAGACTCCCCACTGTCAACCCACCCACAAGCATCAACCCCATGAAGCCGCCCGCAGCTTCCCGCTCCTCAACCTCAACCCATTCTCCCGCCCCCATCATGCACGTAGAGCCCAGATATCCACTACTAAGTCCGAACAAGAGCTGCACCACGATCAGATAGAAGGCATCACTCGTCACTACCGCTCCTCGGCCGTGAATATTGCAAAGAAAATACAGCGGTATGAACACCACTCTTGCTAGACTCATCGCAAATACAGTCCGAGGCCAGCGGACCAGGGTGAGCGAAGGGGCGAGCGTGAAAAGTCGGCCTGCCAAATCGCCAGCATTCCAGAAGAGGAAGGCCAGCGGGATGAAGCATGACGGTTGCAATATCCGTGGGGCGGTGTCGGCGGGGCGGACGCTGGTGATTTGCTGCGTGAAGACTGGGAAGAACATTGTGATGGCGAAGGTGAGAAAAACGGCGGAGGAGAAATAGTGTAGCTTTTTAAAGAGAGCCCACAGGCCGACGACTTTTCGAGATGGCGGTTCGGCTTCCGAATGAGTGGAGGCTTCCATGTTGGGGCTCTTGATCTCTATGCCTGCTTCTGGATGGCGCCGTAGGAGGAGGAAGAAGGCTGCTAGTGCGGCGACTGAGACAGCGGTTGCAGTGAGGAAGTATGCGAACGCGCTTTTCCCACTTTCTTGGGGTACATTTGGCCCGCCATCTTCGGTTCCTGCGTTGTCGTTTCTGGGGGCAGCAACAGATAGCACTGAAATAATCTGTGCTATGCAGGGCAATACACCCGCAACTGCTTGCCCAGTCATGATAGCCTGTGTATATTCCCCCACGCCGAATCCAGAGACGTATGCGAAGACACCATTCTGGCAAAAGCCGGTTGCGAGGCTGGCTGTGAACACGATAGCCATAAGGAAGCCGAAGTACACGCCCGCTGAGACACCGCGGAAGAGGACAGTCGAGAGAGCGAGGAGAGTGAAGGCGACGATGTTGAGTATTAGGGAGAGGATGATGCGGTTGGGATAGTTGGCGCTGGCTTGGAGCTTGGTGAGGAGCAGCATGGAGGCCAAGTTTGTGAAGCAAGAGACCGAGATCAGGGCGGAGGGAAAGGTCGCGAGAAGAGATGGCGAGGACCTGAAGCGGTGCTGGAAGTAGGGCGACGCTGCAAGGAACATATTCCAAGCCCATAGCATGGAGACACCTAAGAGGAGGAAGATGGAGTATTCCAGCCATGAAAAGCGCTGCTTGGGCGCTTTGCTCTGGTTGTCCTCATCGTCGTTGATGGACTCGTATGCTGGCGATGAGAGTCGCCTCTTCAAGGCGTTGCGGATGCGCTCCATGACCGTGAATTACTGTTGGAGCTGGTAGATGGGGCCGTATATCATGGTGGTCTCGGAGGCAGCCGATAGCTCATGATGAAATATTCGTGCAGGGTGTCTGATGATGTTTTGCAGCTGTTTCGAGTTTCGAGTATCGGGACGAGGAGGTTGTCCAGTCGCGAACCGCAGACCGCGCTAAGGATCACTAGCGGCCGAAATGTGTAGTGCCCCCTCGGCCCTAACTTTTCATCTGATCTGCCGTGGCGTGCGTGGCCGTCAAGGCTGTCATAAGCTATTAGAAGAATACAGGGATTCTTGCTGTTCGTATTCAGTAGGCTGTCTTATGATGCCCTACTATAATGATTGACCTTTTCATATTTGCAGAACAGCATTTGATGGCGAAGCTGGTCATCCCCTGGAATGACCAGGTTGCAATCACGTCAGACAGCTCATCTGTAGTAAGGGTCGAATTCAAGTATTGCTTCTTTCATCATTTCTTGTCTCTATGCTCGCTCCATGCAATCGCTCCTTGGGTATCAACCTCGCTAATGCATCAAGTAAAGAATCCTGCGCCTCCAAATCGCCTAATGCTGAGATCTCGCAGCCTCTGGTATTGACCTCGCTAATGCATCATGAATGAGACGTTGCGCACCGGAGTCGCTCAGAACGGGCGGCCCTCAGCTCCCGCATATACTGCGCCTCATAGGGATAGTTGATCTTCTCCTCGATCAACTCCTCCACCATCTTTGCCTTGTTCACTAGCTGTGAACGTATCACATCCGTTGCAGTGAGGTAGTCACATTTGGAAACGTTCTCTGGTGCTAATTCTGTGCGGAGGTTTGCCAAGGTCGATGCTAGTCTCTGCTCGGTCTTTCCTTTGCATCCTTTTCCGTCTTTGCCGAACCCCTCTGTCTCCTGCAAGAGGATGATCAAGAGGTGGTGGAGCCATCGCACGTTCGTCATCGGAATGGAGGCTTTCCAGAGCTCGCTCGTGTCGCCCTCTGGGTGTGGAGTGCCTTCAAAAATATCACGCATCCATCGATACATGTCGTACTGTCGTTGGTCGTTGGGTTTCTTGCCACTTTGCTTGAAGAGCTCCTCGTCCTGCATTGAAGGTGCTAGGACTTGATCTCCTCCAACAATGGCGCGGGAGAGGGTGTAGTCGATGATGGTGACCTCGATGTCGGTGTATGTGGGAACTTGCTGCGACTTTGGATACTCGACTGAAGGACTTCTTGGCAAGCTTTTGGTTTTCTTGTCCCTCTTCTTGATGCAAACATTGCCTGGGTGAAGGTCTCTATGCTCAAACCGCGCATATTGTTCGCCGTGCGCCAAGGACTCCGCCGTGAGAAAGAAGATATCCCAGGCCTGCTCCAAATTTAGTCGTGCTCCCTTTCTTTGTTTGTTGAGAAAGGTATAGCCTGGTAAGCCCTTGGAGAGAAGTGTCTCTAGGTCTGTCCCCGCGTCTGTCATCTCTGCCAAGAGCCACAAGGGGTCCTCGCCCCAGTCGACACTCTCAAAGTCTTCTGGATGGTCGTTGGTCCAATTTTCGAAGATCTTCAGAAGAAGCGCTGTTGGGACTCCCTGCTGCACCGTTGCACTTCTGAGTTGTACGAATCCAGGGATGTCGTTCATTAGCTCCAGTGCCATGATTTCAGTGGCGGCATCCTGAATGAGAGTAGCATTCACGCAGAGGGAGTGGTTCCAAAATTTGCTGTTCTTCAACGGCAATAATTTCCAGATGGTATACATCTCAGGCTCGCTCTTTGACGACATGCGAAGGATAGAGGCGTAGCTCCCCTGGGCTATCTTTGTCACGTTGAGTTTTTCTGCCCATAGCTCGGTCGTGTTTTCGAGGAATTGAACCTCGTCGTCGACGGAATTGAGACACAGAAGGGCAGTGATCTCGACATCTGGGTCATATGGGACGCGCTCTAACGAACATCAGCAGGGGTAAATTGTGGGCAATGATCAGTCAATTCAAAAACTCACTTGCTAGGGTCTTGCCTTTTTGAGCCTTGCCTTTCCTGGTGTCTTTAGGGACAACGATCCGACCTTCGTTGCCAGATACTGTGGAAAGAACTCCTCTGTTGGGTGGTGGGGCTAAAGAAGTTAGGCTCCATGGATCTCAACTTGGTGAAGTCGTGTACATACCAGGTGAAGATGTTATTATGAGGTTGCTGAAGGCGTCAGCGAGGCTGTTCGCCCCCTTCTTCCCGTATGTCTTCGCCTTCTTCACCATCTTCTTGACGCGCGCAACGAGCTCTGTCTCCTGTGTTAATTATCTATATTTTTGTATATGCAGGAGCAACTTACTTCTTTGACGATAGCCGGGCATTTTAAGCTACTTGTTGTTAGGGAGACGACCGGAATTAGTGTGGAGTTAAGGACTAAGTACGTTTGGGCGAGCTCGCAAGCGAAGAAAAGCTAGCGTGAAAATTTCTTGGCGCTATGGATTATCCCGAATGTCAAAGTAGATTCACTGCATAAGACCCACCCTCCCACCAATCAACGATCATTGAAGATTGTGATCAGAAATTTTGTGCCCTACATCCGCACTCCTTAGAGGCAATTACTTATGGCAGACTACTTGAAGAGTCTCTTTGGAGGGCAGCAGGCCCCTCAATCTGGTGATGAAGACGGTAATACCCCCAAACCACTTCCGTTTGCTCCGGCTAACCTCAGGCAGACTTCGCCGACTTCGCTGGAGCTCCTGATCCTTCACCTGCATCCATTCTCCCTGAAAAAGCTCAAGCCGCGACTGCACTTGGCGCCGCGCCCACCACTAGCACAGATGTTGTCTTCACGAAATGGTACCGCGTCTGGGAGCGAACGAGTCCTTCCGATTTCTACGCCGAGGCCGTCATCCTTCCCTTCGTCATTGTCATTATAAGTTTGCATATCTGGGGTCGCCGCACAAATAAGCGCAAGGCCAAGCGCTGGATCGAAGCTCATGGCCCACCGCTCAAGAAGGAGTATGCCCTTGTTGGCTTTGGGGGTATGAGAGAAGCTACCGCCGACGACGTGCAAGCCTCGGGTCTACTGAAGGCGACGACAGGGGAAGATTCGGCGATTCCGCAAGAGTTGTTGAAGGAGAAGACTGCGCAGGAATTTGTCACCTACGCGACTGGACGACAGAACCTTGCATTCACGGACGTGAAGCTTGACTTGTACAAAAGATACAATCCAGCAACTCTTATTGTCGAATTCATCTTGAGCTTCCTCTTCGAAAGCATGAGAGCCCCTGCGGAGAGGATGGAAGCCACTTCTTACGTGTTCGATGGTAGAGAGAAGGACCTGGTCCCGGCGAAGACTCAGCAGCAATTAGACGCCATTGAGTCTCTGGCAAGGAGCAAGAGCTCAGTCTATGACCAATTCGTCTTTGCAGTAGTGCACAAAGACCTGATGAAATCTGTTCGGGAGGATCGCTACGACATTTCCCTTACCAGCACCAAGGATCATGCTAGCTTACCCGTATGGGCAACAACAATGAGCGAGAGCGCGGCCATTACCGATGCGGTTCTCACGCCTGAGCTGGTGAGGGCCATCGAGAGTGCAGGGGATGCTTTCGAATATCTGATCATTACCGACCAGCCACTAGACAAGCCTCAGAAGTCAGTCTCTTTCGCTTCAGGACCTGTTCACAGTAGCGGCTAACATTTCCCCAAGGCTCAACGAGACCGCGCAAAAGAAGCGCATATCAATTTCTCTGAGGGTGCCCTCATCAACGTCTCCTTCCGCCTACGAAGCTACCCTGCCCATCTTCACCTACTTCCTCCGGCTGCCGGACTTCCTCGTACAATCTGCGAAGTTCCGGCCTGAAGTGCGGAGGAAGATCCTGGCAGTAAGAGAAGAAGAGCAAAAGAAGCTACGGAAAGCGAGCGAGGATGAGAAGGCCGACGAGCGGAGACTGGACGGTGAGAAGAAGAAGCGAGAGATACGAGATCGGCGACTCAAAGGCATGGGTGCTGATGAGCAAAGGAAGTTCCTCGAGAAGGAGAGGGAGAAGAGTGGCAAGAAGCAGGAAAAGAAGATGAGCAGAAAGGCGTGAACCGGGTGGATTGACAAGGTGTCCCAACAGTACCATCTACTGTGCATAATAGTCCGAAGGTCCCGGGTGCGGGAAGTATTGTGGTGGAGATGGACTCAGACATTTGTACCATATAGGTTCGGGCGGATGGATTGTAAATTGGAGAGGTGGTCACTTATGTATCATAGTGGTCCACCGAGCGCGAAACATTCATCGAAAGCCATTCTCTCATGTCCTCCAGGTGATAATGTGTATTTACAAAGTCTGTAACCGTCGCAGTTTCAGCTCTCGCTCCATTCCTCATCTAGTCCTTGCCAAACCATGTCTTGTGACCCTATTCCTGTGTATTAGCACCTTTCTTGTGGGCCTCAAATTGAGTCAAGTTCGGTCGTCGGAGATGAGAACAGAGGAGCAGGAGCAGGGAGCCTACCAGCACGAGTCGGCCCATCATGTACATCGTTCCTCCAAAAGTCCCCCAAAGAGTGACGTAGTACGGGTAGAGCATGTATTTGCTTCGAGGAGTCTGACAGCCATGAAGAGTCAGCAATCGTTTCGAGGGCCTGGAAGAATTTTGTCCTGGGCTTTCAGTGCGTCTTTTTTACTGCGCGTCTGACTGATAACCCTGCGGACGGTGGAGTCTATCTATGCCAGCACTCACCTTATTCCATTGTCTTACTCCATCGTTCTTCTGGAAGAGCCTCTGATAGTGTGGTACACGGTTCTCTCGGTAGGTGAATCTGGATTCAATAGGTCTGATTGGGGTTCTCCATTGTCAGCTTGGCTGGTATTCAAGATATAGATGCCATTGATCATTGAGCCGAAAAAGGCGATCAATGGCCTCGGGCGTACTGCAGGCAGCTCAGAGGCACGTACCCTGGCATGGCTGGGAATCTCTCTGTACTTCGGTACTGTGTAGAAGAGCCCGGCAGCGTTTGGGTTTGAGCGGTAGTAGTCGCTGAGCACTAGGGCTGATATTTCTTGGCACTGGAGCTCAATCAATCTCGCAGCAGTCCTCTAGCAATCCTTTGACCATGTATATCACCAATGCCACATTGACTTTATGAGACCTGCGCTGCAGAGGATTCTGACAAGTCCGCCTGCGCTGTCTCTGCTACGGCATGTGGTACACTCCGATAGACACTGCCTACGCCAGAGCTATCCTGTCAAGGTTCGCCGACAAAAGCACACATGGAGATCCACCAAGAGCCACAGATTTGGAGGCACGGGAAGAGAAGAGGTCTCGGGCATATCCCACCCGACGAAGGACGAAGGAACAGATGAGCCCTTTCAAGGAACGCGCCTGGTGGAGTACCTGGAGCCTTTGAAAACGACCTTACAGGATGAGATGGATGGATCGGCGCAGCGATCAATGCTTGCCGAACAGCACGGAAATCCTAATGCAGCCCAACAGCACAGACAGAGTGTTTCGTGGCAAGCGCGCATATTAAAATCCGACGAGGTCCAGTACCACTCGAACCTGGAAGCGCGTCTTATAGACAACGAAAAGTATGCTACAGATTGGACATTATGGCTCGAGCTTGTCCGCTCCCGCAATCGTCGTGACGGCTTGCAAGGTGCTCAAACCATTTACAGGGACATTTTCAGGCGGGGACTGCAGTTGCCTACAAACACGGACATCGGGGACGAGCTGTGGGACCTGCTGCTGCAGGGTGGCTTCGAGGATAGAGAATGGATGCAAGAGATCATTTCTTACGCTTTGCACGTCAAGCGCACTACCGGGCAAGCTTGGGTGAGGCTGTACGGCAGCATTGTTGGACACGCACTCCGGTCAGACGAGAGATTGGTAATTGGATGGCATCGTGATCTAAAAGAGGATTTTCCGCCCTCCGTTGAGGATTACCGGTATCTTTTCAAGGCTTCTTTGTCTGGGAACAACGTTTCTCGGTTTATGCATTTGTACAGAGATTTACCTATAATCGGAATGTACGCGACAGTCGTCCCAGAGCTTTGCAAATTGCAAAGATGTAAAGAAGCAAAGAGCTGGCACAATTTGCTTTGCATCCAGAAGGACTTCCCCCGAGACATCAAGGACATCAAACCGTTACTTAACCATTTTGCCCTGTCCGGCAACGAGGGTCACATCGAACAGATAATGAAGAGACTAGATTACAATCAGGACAGGCGATCGTCCATCATGAACATCGTCAGGAAATATATAGGAGAAAAGGAGATGATCAGCCGCGAGTTTATGAACATAAAGCTTGGAGAGGTTCATGGAGTGGAGCCCAAGCATCTCGGTGACGACTTTTGCGCTCGGCTTTTCGCTACGAAGCTCATTGGCGTCACCACTATTATCAGCGGTCTTCAGATGATGGGAGTTGAATCAATTGGGCCCTTGTCGTTACGGGAAATAGCGTCCAGGGCCGATTGTGACACGCGCGCGGTATGTCAGCATCTTGATCGTCTGAAAGACGCCGGCATCCCACCGGAAGATTCTACCTTTTCCACAGTCCTCGAAAGAATGGCTCGTGAAGACCAGCACAGCATTCTCAGATCGGTGGTCGAATGTGATCTTCACCCGGATACTTTCGAAGATTTTAATGTTCAGGAGAAGCTGCTTGCAGAATATTACGAGAAGAACGAGCAATTACAGGTTCAGCGAACGCTCGCAATACTCACATGTCGCTGCACTACACAAACACAACGAGAAATGTGGCGAGCGAATTTGACTCTACGCGCTCACACTAGACTGGGAAGTGTCGAAAAGGTTCATTCTATAATGAATGAGATGCAACGGAAGAATATAGTCCTATCTACGAAGTCAAGCCAGTATATGCGAATCAAGTGGTTGTCTAAGAGAAATCGAGGGCACGCAGCTCATGACACGGACGAATTGTCAGTCCTCATCAAAGCAAGTCAGATGTCCATGCAATCAGGACAGTATGTACCCATCATAGCTTGGAGGGAGATCCAACGCCGTTTGGGTATGGCTGGGCGATTACTCGAATTCGAGAATCTCACACTCTGGCTTGCGGACTATTTCTTGGGAATTACCGCCCCCTCGTCCTTGCAAAACCAGGATTTGCCACCAATCACTGACAAAGTCCCATATAGAGCAGCCCAGGAACTATCCAGAAACACAAACCCCTTCAGCCACCTCAAAGTTTTGTTGTTCCATAATGCAGCTCAACAAGCCATGGTCACCTGGGGCTTCCTCCACGAAGTCCGAATAGGCCCCTATAATTCCAGAAGACAGCGGCGACTTCGTCGCACGGCCACTCACCGACCAAATTGGAAATGGGGCTTGAAACTCCTGAAAACGCTACGAGAGCGCGGCGTGCCTATCCAGACAAATGCTGTAGCGCGCATCTGCAGGATCCGTCTCGATACGCTATTTGGGAGGGGTGTTTCAAACCGGCCGATCAATCGGGAGGCTAAGTGGGTTAATGATCAGCGCGCTAGAGCCAGTCACCGCTTTTGGAAAGCGTACTACATCCGGGAAATGGAGGCAATCTGGGGGGAAGATTTATTCCGCCATCAGGATTTCGAAGATCTTGAGTGGCGAACCTCACCATCCGATCGGAAATGGACTGAGATGGAGCCAGTAAAAGGACCCCGGAGGTGGACGCGAATGTAGGGGGAAGGTAGTGTCGATGCCACTCAGAAGCTGATGATGCTCTGGGCTCTTTGCAGGAAATCGATGATGAGCCACACTACGAGAAGCCATATCATGAGGAAGAATACAATGAGGAGCCTGAATTTCAACAATACCACGAACTATTTACAAATGAGTGGGGATGGACCGTCGAAATGATGATATAAACAATCCCAAAATTATGATCACATGTCAACAGGTTGAATGCATACGCGGGCAGTGACCGTGTACCTCAATAACTTGAGCCGCTAACGACTGACCCTCAGATGATATCTCTGATTGCTAGATAAGTACCTCCATGAAAATGGTACAAGCACGATATGTCTCCTCAATCTCATTTGAAAACAACCACATGTGTCGAGGTAGCCGCCCATAGGTTGTATATTACCCGGAAGAGAGATTGGATTTATTTCACGCAGGACTCAGTCTGAACTGTACGCGCCACAAACCTTGATATATGCCTCCCACTTTCCTTTTCCAATGTTCAACTTCCAGCCTCAACAACCTTCTAGTCGAACCTCTCTCGCCAACGAAACCGCTAAACGAAATCTGCATCAATCCCTTTGCTACAGCTTTACGACCAAATGTATTATTGTAGGCGCTCTTGTTGTTGAGAAACGTCGAATACTGCGTGGTGAGGTTTCGCTTTCGCTGCTAGCGGCGGGTGATGTTTTGATGTTGGAGCCATATCAGTTTTGATGGGCTCGATCAATTGAGTAAGAGTATTTTGGTAGGTGTATGGCGGTGGATGAAACAAGCTCGATAAGTCTTGTCCTTGTGGGCGAGGTGGGATTTCTATTCTTTTTTGAGCAAATATTGTTTTTATCCTACGAGTCTAATTGCTTTTGTGAACAGTGTCAACCGTTGGAGGTTTCCTCCGTCACGCTTCCTCCCCAAGAATCTTCTCATCCATAATCGCCCTAATCTCCCCAAATCTATCCTTCCCTCCGATCTCCATGACTCTCCTAGGCATGTTCTCGAATTCCTTGAACTGCGCTGGTAGGACGTCATCGAAACTGTAACCCTCGGCACCCGTAAGAGCTTTATCAACGGCATTCGCAAATTTTGCGGGATGTGCTGTTGCCAGCGCAATCGTATTAGCTCCTGAACCTGAAGCAGATATATGGCGTAGAGAAGCAGCGATGCCAATTGCAGAATGCGGGTCTAGGATGTAACCACCGGTTTTGCCAGTAGTACCCTCAGCGGCAGCGACCTGGGGGAAAGAGGTCTTGTAAATTGAATGGATGGTTGAGATAATCTCATCGTCGTCGACGCGCTCAGATGAGAAGTCTTTTCGAGCGGCTTCGAGGATTGCTGCGTCGACCTTGAAGCCGCCAACTGTTTTCAGCTCGTGCAGCCATAGAGTGACTTTCTCGCGCATTATTCCGAGCTTGGCTTCTGTGCTGGGATCCGAGGGAGCGTAGGTGTCGATGGCGAGGTAGGCGAGAAGTCTTTCAAAGTTTGAAGAGACGAGGATGTCCATTGCTGGGGCGAGTGTCTCTTTTACGCCTGAGGGATGAGCCTTGGCGCCATCCTCAGAAAAGCCTCCCTCGGCCTTTGGACCGTGAATGGGCTGTTTGGAGTAGGTCCCGGTGCTCATGAAGCGGTCGAGGATGTCGTTACTGTTTGTGGCAATGACAAGTCCGGAGAAGGGCAAATCCATCCGTTTCGCGAACCAGCCTGCTAAGATATCTCCAAAATTCCCTGAAGGTACCACGAAATCTATACCCTTCGATGAATCGTAGTCAGGCGATCTTAGTAGCGAAAAGTAGGCGTGGAAATAATAGACCATCTGAGCATTGATGCGTGCAAAACTGATGGAATTTACTGCTGCAAGCTTGTGCTTCCGATTTGTTTCGGGGTCAGCGAACAACGCCTTAACAGTATCCTGACAGTCATCGAAAGACCCTTCAACGGAAACATTATGGACGTTATCATCCATAATACTTGTCATCTGTGCCTCCTGAACCGGTGACACTTTCCCTTTTGGAAAAAGCATGAAAATGGACAGATCTTGTCTCCCTCTTAAGCCGTATATTGCTGCGGATCCAGTATCGCCAGATGTTGCTCCAATCACACTAAGATGATCACGGTCTTTGCCTTCCTTACCCTTGTTCTTCCGCAGCAAAAAATACTCAAACAACTCTCCAAGAAACTGGAGAGCTACATCCTTGAAAGCAAAAGTTGGGCCATGGAAAAGTTCGAGGAGGTAGAGTTGTTTCTCTCGGTCTAGAGATATGAGAGGAGTTATGTTTGGAGTACGGAAATGTTGGTAGCTTCGCTGTATGATACCCTTCAGATCGTGTGATGATATCTCTGACGACGATATATATAAAGACAAAACCTCAAAAGCCAGTTCTTGAAATGTCAGATCTCGCCATTTATGAGACCAGTCCTCAGGTAGTTTGGGTATTTGCTCGGGAATGAACAAGCCTCCATCCTGGGATTATCAGCCGGATGCCATAGGCTGGGCTCGGACACGTTGCCTTACATCGCTGAGGCCTTTCATAATCACATCTTCGTACGATAAGTCAGAAAAACCCCCTCTGGTACTGAAGTACCGTTGGGATTGGGTGTGCGTCATGGCTGTTTTTCCGGTGTTTGATTATGCGGTCTCTCGGTCCCAGAGATGCCCAAGAGAGAGCTAGCTATTACTCTATGCCATTGAGGTCTCAGATGTACTAGGATGGAAACCCTTGTTGTTAGATGATCTGCAAGCGCATGTTGCCATCAGAAAATTCTGTCTGAGCTCAAGGGCGGCACTCGCGGTTTTGCCGAGCCTTGGCGCCTTGGCACGCAGATAGCCGAATTGGGTCGTCTCATTCTCTAAGGTACCTTAAGTACTGAGTATCTTAGCATTGTAAACGATAGTATTCTTCTAGGTGTGGTCATTTCCTACCATTAAGTCTAGCCTAGCCATGTTTCTGGAATACATGTCAGGACGTCAACGGCTGGTCAAAGATCTAATTAAATCACCGTTTGAATTATTGTTCTACGAAGATTGTCAAACCCTGAAGTTATATCGTCTGAAGGGAACGCTCATTAGCTAGTACAGGAAGGGATTCTATGTCGCCGACTACATTTAACTCTAAAACGTTTCACATGTTCATCTCCGGTCCACGATTGGAGCCTATGAAAGGTAAGCGAGGGTTTCTTGACTTCGTATAAGCTTTGTGTTTGAGAGTGCAATTACAGTTGTACCTGTCACTCCGAGAAAGCACGAGTAAGCGCTTGAGATTATGCTCGCTTATGAGAGATACTTGGAGACATTGCTTGCACAAGGTGCTTTGGTCTGGATTGGGGCCTTTGTGGTTGATGGGTGTAATGTTGTGGAGTGTACCATGGCTGACGTTGTTGGGTGATTTCTAGGCTCGAGATTACGCTTTTTGAAAGGCGGAAATGTGGCGTCCAAACAAGGTACTATCACCATAGAGCTGAAGACCGCCATACTGGGCTTCCGGTCAGTTTCTACTTTTGAAGGGTATTGTATCAGATATATTCACATTACAGTGCTCAATGGCAGACCGATGTAGCTGCTACAAAGGCCACTCGCTTGAGAAGCTATGGCTGTCTTGAGCTGTTTCTGGGCATCTTCTGACTTGCATAGAAACGTCGTATATCGTTCCGAGCATCGATCACTGCGGGCACACCAAGTACTGGCACTATGGACAGCGCGAGTGATATCCATGGGGTGATCACACTGAAGGAAGACATACTTGAGGAGAATTTCGTCTCACATTTTTAGAATGGATGGTGGCGATATTATCAAGCAACAGCAAGCCTTACGCACGGGAGGTTCCGTTCATCTTGCTGAGGCGGACACACCGAAGATAAGGCATATAGTTGGCATGGTTTCTAGATGTCAAAAGACCATGTTAATAGACCATTCTGAGTCAGGGAGCATGGTCTTATTCATCTTTCCAGCGCACTCATGCCACATGCTTCCAGCTGCACCTAGCTATACACACCTAAACGCTGCCGGTGCTTTAGCCTTTCAATCTATCGTCCAACCAGGGTATGTCGACGAAGCTCAGGTCGTTTGCAAGGATATAATGACTGGGTGAGCGAATAGGTGCTGGGATGAGCTGAGCCTTACCCAATAGGTTCAAGATTGGTCTGCCGTTTCCAACAAACGCTAAGAGTATGTGGGCTTCTTAATATGTTTCTCGAGGCAAATTGGCTTCCCAGACCTTGATTGTTCTCAAATCGCCGGTGCTTGTGATGCCCCACAGAAGTCTTTAACCGTCAATCTCCTTACCAATGCCGAGGTCTTCTACGTCGTTTATAATCTCTACGGTATGCGTGTAATCTGCAACTTGTGACGAATCCACGCTGACTTGTGATCGCCTTAGCCATAGACCAATTCTTTTATTGTTGGCGGTCCGCAGTAGGCAACTCCGGTTCAATCGCTGCGGACAATATTGGTCAAGTTGTACAACTCATTAACATCCCGGCAAGGACACCGGTCGTTCTTCAATATGTTTTGCTCGCGCTTCAGAGTGTATTCGCCCTAGTACCTCGACCGCGGGGCATCTACGCAGCACATAATGCTTTTAATTCCGAATGGCAAGCAATTGCACAGGTCGTGTCGACGCCTTGAACGTCCCGTGCCTAATGTTGGACGCTTCCTTTCTCCCACGGACGACTCGGCCTCACAGATCGTCCAATTGGCAGACCTGAGCGCCAGCTTTTCTCAATCAATACTGATACCCGTCCAAGGTAATCTCAATCAAACCCTAGTCTCAGTCATGGCTGATATGACCGAATTTCTGGCTTTCGCCTCGCAAGGCAGCTTCACTGCACTACCACCATCCCTACCAGATCAGTGGAACTACCTTTACTTTGCATTCAACACATACTTAATTTCTGCTGCACTCAGTGGGAACAGGATTTATGGTGTCATAGGACGAGGGACGAACCCACAAAAGAAGGACACCAATGTGACCAATCTGAACTATGATATCGACTGCAAAGGGTACGACGAACAGAACGTTTATAATTCATGGTGGTATAGCGGCAACTATGCCTCAGCCTTCAATCTGGATGATTTTGGCCACTTGAATCGCAACTGCGACCCGCAAATCAGCAATCTTTTGCATAGCCTGACGAAACCGGGGAGCTTCTCTTCGAGGGAGCACTGGCCTGCAATGCAGCCAACATTTACGGCCAGCCTATCAACATTACAATCAATGCAGGCGGGGTAAATACGGCTTGTATATCTCATTTTGACTTGGGACATGGATTACACAACACAGCAGCAAAAATACGAGTTTGTCGAAGGAATAGCACCGCAAGACACTTTTCTGACGGGAAGTCCTGGGGGCGCACACCAGGGGGCGCACAGCACAGTTCGGATACAGCCGTTAATGCCGCAGTACTTAGATTTGTATGTAATCCTCATACAAATCTAAGTACAGTTGTATCAGCTAATTACTGACCGCCTTTTGAACCGCATATATGTAAATTTTCCACCCTCACCTCTATCCTTTCTACTTATCACCATTTACATCGCTATCGCCCCCCCTTTATCGCCCCCCCTTATCGCCCCCCCCTCATCGCCCCCCCCTTATCGCCCCCCCTCTTACCTCGTTATCGCCAGCCCGCTAGCTATAGCTTGGGCTCCGTATATAAATCTTAACCCGTCTCTCGTCCCTATTATTTAAAGAGTTACTTTATCGATAAGATTCTACCCGAGTACCTTAAGACCCCCGCCGATAAAGAAATATTCGATATTCTTAAATAAATATAGGAGAATTTATAAAATTAGGTATTTAACTAGGGCTTTACTATTATTATCGGTTTATATAATAAAAAGCGGAAGAGTTATATATATATATATTATATTAAGGATATAAAGAACTAGAGGAAACTCCTTAAATATACGGGCGAGATATATATTAAAAATAATAAAGAGCGGAAATAAAAGTAGATTATAATAAAAATTAAGGAGTATAAATAACGTATATTCTTTACCTAGAAATTTATTCGTCGGGGTAGAAATATAAAAACCTAGATATTAAATATCAATTAACTAAAGTACTTTTACGATTTAATAATAAATTTACTCTTTTATTAAATCTATATTAACCGCTAGGAAAACTATACGAATACTTTTAAATTAATAATAATTAATCGTTTTATTAAGTTTATATATAACGCCTTTAAACGAGTACTAGAGTATATATTAAAGAACGTTAATTAAGTATTTATTATTAAAAAAAAGAAATACTATAACTTAATACCCTCGATAATTTATAATCGAGAAGATCTTATATAGGCGCTATTTTTGATTCTTAATAACGACGATTTTAAAATTAAATATCGTTATAATTATATTATAGATAAAGACGACCTATATATACTACCTATAAAGCGGATCTTTAAATAGATTATTATTTTAAATTATTAATAATAACGCCTCGCCAAATAGTTTTATAATAATTTTATAATTTAGTATAATACTACTTTTAATACTAACGCCGCTAAACTCTTACTATTTATTATAGTTAAAGTTACGAATACTAGTAAATCGTTCCTAACTAGATTTTTATTTATTATTTCGGAATTTATAATTACGTATAATTTCTTTTTTAAAATCCTAAATTAAAAATTATAGAACGACTATCCCCCTCTATAAATAAACCTCGTAGATTAAGGAAAAGATTTTATTACCGCTCTTTTATTAAAACTCTCTAATTACTAGCTTTAATTATATAATTAGTATATAATTTAAAATATCCGGGCCAGGGTAAATAATAATAAACGAGACTATACGAAGAAAAAACGAAATAAAGTATATAATACCGTTTAGGTTTAGGTTCGAAGCGATATAATTTTATTATTAACGAATCGAGATACGTTAATAAATCTTATATATAAATTAGAGTAAATATATTTTACTAATTACTAACTTCTTAAAGAATAACTAGTAATTATTTACTATATTAATATTTATCCTAATTTTAGAGTAAACTCTATATAAAGAAATAAAAGTATTTATCCGATTATTAAAGTCGTTATAAACTCCTAGGCTATAATATTTAATATTATAAAAACTATATAAAAAGAGTTAAAGCTAGTCTACCGAAGGCTTTAAAAAAAGAATTAATCGCGTATTAATAAATTCAAAGGAGTTAACTACGAGGCGTTCTATATTATTATTAAAAAAATAACTTTTTATACTACTAAATTAATTAACGTTAAATGGATAGTTATAAAATTACTCGTTACCGAGCTAGATTAGGCTACTAATCTAGAATTTATTCTAATCTCTTATATTTACTATAAGTATAAGATTTATATCCGTTATATACTACTATATTACTATCTTCTTTTACGGGTATATATTTAGAATTTCTTAATTTTATTATCTCTCTTCTACCCCCGTTAATAACTAGAAGATACTCCGGTATATATAAAATAGAAAGCGAAATACTATAATAAAATACTACTTCTAGACGAGAAAAATAAATTAAGATTCCGCGATCCTAGTAAAAATAGATTATTTATTATAATAATAGATTTTATTAACTCTATAAGAAGTTTCCTAAATAATTTATAAATAAATTTATCAAGTAATTCGCGGATTTCTCGATTAATATTACTATAGTTTATAAAGTATATAAAGAGAGGATATATAATATCCCGATAATATTACTAGCGCCGCTATTTACTAAAAAGGCGTAGTAAACGGTATTACTCGATAAGAAAAAAAAAAAAAAAATAATACTCGTAAATTAACTACTTTTAAAACCTTTAAAAAGGGAATTAAGAACCGCGAGTAAATAATAACTAAATAAGAATACGAAAAACGTATATAAAAGTAGGAGTAGGAGTAGGAGTATAAATAAAATTAAAGTAATAATAATACTATTAATAACCTACTCGAAGTTCTATCTTTATTTATTTAATAATAACCTCCGTTATTTTAACCTAAACTATACCGCCGCTAGTTTATAAAACTAATATAATTATATAAACCCGTTTTTAATTAAGAACTCCCTCCTATTTTATTTACTCCGTTAATATTTAAGCGACGATCATAACCTAAATTTATTAAAATATAAAAGTAAATTTAAAACGAGTCGTAGCCTCGCTAAGTAAAAATAAAAGTAAAAGGTTTTATATTAAAAATAGAGGGTAATACTAAACCGTCTACCTCTATAAAGAAGTAATCTAGGAATAATTTTATCGCCGTTATAAATATTAACGAGCGGGAGTCGTAGGAGTAGCGGATTATTAATATAATATTTCTAAATTAATTCAATTAATAGTATAAGGCGGAATAATAAAGTAAAAGAGTAATAACGATATATAAAAGATATAAATAGGGTAGATAAGCGACAGTTATATATATAATAACGATATACTACGATAGTATTTAAAGCGGTAACGGTAATATAGCTAATACAGTAGTACTTAGATTTATATATAATCCCTATATAAATCTAAGGACCTCGGTATCTACGGCTATATCCGAACTGTGCTGTGCGCCCCCTGGTGTGCGCCCCCAGGACTTCCCGCTTTTCTGATACAGAACGCCGGTGGTGCCGCCGGCTTGAATGTAAGGAGCTTCCCAGCTGGCTATCTTTGGCCGCTCATTCACACAGACAGAACAGCAGTTGCGGCGAACGTAGTGAATGGTACTGGTATCTTTTGGCTTGGTGGATGGGACACATTATGAGTGGACTAGGTCGGCGATTGGGAAAACAACACTGCTAAAGCATAATGTTGACAGTGTATGAATTTCTCATGTGTATAGTATGCCAAACAGACACAAAGATTAATGACGGGTAGACGCAGTGTTTTGCTTTTACTTGAGAAACAATATTTGACCCTTAGCGCAGATCTGTGTCCTCTTCGTGAGTGCCAAGAGATTTTCTTTGTGCCTTAATGAGAGGACTGGCGCTTAGCGGGTAGCGGTTCGCTGGATTCTAGAAACTAGCTTCACGAATAATCATAATAGGTTGATAGCAGCTCGGTGTACGTAATAATATTCTATAGCAAAGTTGTAGATCAGTTATCAAAGTAGAATTCTTTGAGCGAAATCATAGTCGCGAACCTTCTGCCCGTCAACCTAGAACGGCTCAAAGTTGAAGACTATTGTGAGGAAAGGCGAGCCTGTAATTTCGATGTTGGACCCGCAAGATAAGTCATGGCTCATATAGGGATAGCGGTCTTATCCGCAATTACGTTGTAGAGGGAAGCGCTTGGTGCGCAAGGGGCACCATCGATTGAAACACCGTGAAACGAAACATTTCCTTACCCATAAAGCCTTTCGATGTCATCCACGAAGGATAGACCTCGCATCCTTCAAGTATGGGAAGCCTGATATCTCCTCATCTCGCCAATTCTGTCCTTGCGAACCATCCGTGAAACGCCAATATGCTCATCTCCAATCCCCGCAGCCGGATCACCTCGCTTATTATAGTCTCCATCCTTCTCTTCGGCGTTTGGTACCTCAACAGCATCAGTTACTTGCCCAACATCTACTCTCCTATAGCACTCGCCAAGGTCAAAGCGGGCATACTCACGAGGCCTAAGAAGCCAACATCGAACCCCAGTGATGGCATCTCACCCAACATCGCCTTCGATGAGAACCCCGCACCTGGCTCGAAGACAAAGATAGAGAAGAGTGGAAATGCAAAGCTTGTACAGAGCGGCCTCCCAGAGCCAAAGTACAGATTTTCGAGCGAGCAGAAGATTTTCGGATCACGCGTATTCCACCAGAAGTACCCATTGAAGACGTTCGCAAAATTTAACCACGGCTTGCCCTTGGAGCTCCCCAAATGCCAGCATGATTTCAAGAAAGAAGACGAGTCAGAAGAGGACAAAGTGAGGCGATTGGATAGACTTGATGCAGTCAGGCAAAGCTTCGAGCATGCATGGCAGGGCTACAAGAAACATGCTTGGTTGAAAGACGAGCTGTCCCCCCTCGACGGCAAGTCGACACAGAGCTTTTCAGGATGGGCTGCTACGCTGGTGGATACACTAGATACGCTGTGGATAATGGGGATGACCAAGGACTTTGAAGAGGCTGTTGATGCATGCAAAGACATCGACTTCACGACCACGACCGAAGAGGCGATCAATATCTTCGAGACAACTATCCGCTATCTAGGCGGCTTCCTCGGCGCATACGACTTGAGCAATGGTGCCTATCCCGTGCTACTGGACAAAGCGGTTGAAGTGGCAGAACTGATATACGTTGCCTTTGATACGCCCAACCACATGCCAGCCACCCATTTCAAGTGGAAGGAAGTACTCGAAGGCGGCGATCAAACAGCAAGTGAGAACACGCTCATCGCTGAGATCGGGTCTCTTTCATTGGAGTTCACGAGGCTTTCCCAGCTGACTGGCGACATGAAATACTTCGACGCAATCCTTCGGATCCTAGAGAAGCTCAATGCGGCGCAGAGCGAGACAAAGTTACCAGGCTTGTGGCCCACCGTTATGAATGCGAAAGCAATTACCTTCCAGTCCACCGGCTTCACACTCGGCGCTATGGCGGACTCGCTCTACGAATACATGCCAAAACTGCACATGCTATTAGGCGGCCGAGGCGACCTGTTGCCGCACATGTACGACTACTCGATCACAGCCGCAATGAACAACATCTTCTTCCAACCAATGGTCCCTGACAACAAAGACATTCTCCTCTCCGGCTCTGCGTGGGTGAAAGATGAGACAATGGAGGTCATCAGCGAATCTAATGCGCAGCACCTAAGCTGCTACGCAGGCGGCATGGTAGGCCTAGGCGCAAAAATCTTCGATCACCCCGAGCACATGAACATGGCACGCAAACTTGTCGACGGCTGCATATGGACCTACGATGCCATGCCTTCGGGTATCATGCCAGAGTCATTCGGCATGGTAGCTTGCGACATGAATTCTGAATGTAACTGGGACGAGAAGAAGTGGCGGCAGGGTGTCCTGAGTCGTGCTCAGCGACCCGAGGATGCGAATAGAAATCCGAAGAATATGAGCGATACGCAGCTCATCGATTGGCAAATCAAAACAAAACATCTCCAGCTTGGCTTTGCGGACATCCACGATCCGAGATACCTACTTAGGCCTGAAGCTATCGAGTCTGTCTTCGTTCACTACCGCTTAAGCGGCGAGGGTGATCTTCTGGATGCGGCATGGCGGATGTTCGAGGCTATTGACAATCAGACCAAGACGGAGTACGCCAATGCGATGATCAAAGATGTGACGATTGAGCACTCGGACAAGGAAAATAAGATGGAGAGCTTTTGGCTAGCGGAGACGCTGAAGTACTTCTTCTTGATCTTCAGTGAGCCGAGCGTTGTGAATCTGGATGAGTACGTGCTGTAAGTGACTGCCAACGTTCTGCATCAACGAGCATGGCTGATTATCTGGACTACAGAAACACTGAGGCTCATCCTTTCAAACGGCCTACACCTGGTTCGGACGAGATCCCGAGATACTACACCTGAGCAAAGACAATGTCTAACTAGTGACTCCTATTCCACCCATCCCACCCTGCCGGCCAAGGAGGGTAGCTTGTGATTGCAGCCCAGCAGGACGTGAGCCGACCCATCAAAGACACCTCCCGGACTCCATGCGCCTTGGCTATTCCTGGAGATTGCAAGGCCTCGGGGTCTTTGCTGCCATTAATCCAATCCTGTAGCGCCGGCGCTTGATCAATATCGAAGTGAACCTGATAGCACTCTGGCGGGCAGAAACTTTCGGGCATGGATTTGGAAAGAGCATCGCCTGTGGGCTGCAGGCTTAACATCTCAGATCCTGAGCTGTCGGGCCTCGAAAAGCAAAAATTAGTTACCTAACCGATATTGTTGTCCAATGTTGCGACATATCTCTTCGTCGTGCCGACCTTATGGCAATTTTGATACCCCAATAAAGCAGTAGACTCATCTACATAGCGTCGCGTTTTGGACTGGGCTTGGGCTGATTGGGCGGCGCTATACTTCTGAGCTGGGGCATAGCTTGAGGTTTGGCGTTCCAAAGGGACTATTCAATATAGAGTTGATAATGTTACCGATTGATACATCCCATTCCATCAAATTCAATTCACAAGATGGGGCCAGTATACTTCATATTGACATCGAAAATTGACGCTATGATCTGGTGTAAATGTGATTTTGAGTGCTACTGATATATGTCGACTCCCCAGCTATTTACAATGCACCCATCAAAAGCAAAGACCCTCCGCACCCAATGACAACTTTCCAACCTTGCGTGAGCAAACCAAATCTTCGCAAAAAAGCAAATCTAATGCACCCATTCTCAACCATGCCGTCGTAAGTCATTATGCCCTCCCTCATCATTCTACCATCACCAATATTCCACCTTCTATGCACCTACTTTCTATTACACACGTCTACCACGTCTCAGCAATGTACTGCCCCGCCTCTTTCTTCTTATTCCAAAAATACTCGGCCTCTTCTCTTCTCAGCGTCCCTTTATCCATCGCCACGTCCACAAGCGCGCTTTCGACGCCCTCACCCATGCCGTTACTGCTGCCGCAGACGAATACCCTGCCGTCGAGGGCGTTGATGATGAACCAGACCAAGTCGGCTTGGTGTCGCACTTCTTCTTGGACGTAGCGGCCTTCGCCTCGTCGAGACTGGACGACCTTCTTGACCTTTTCTTCTTCCACGCCCCATTCGCCAGAGTAAAGTTCGTCGAGGAGCGAGTCACGCACACCTTGCAAGACCCAGACTTTGTTCGCACAATTCGCGCTCTTGAGCCTGCGTTGCACGAAGCCACGGAAAGGTGCGACGCCGACGCCAGCGCCGATCAATAGCATAGGGCCGTCAGTGACGAATTCGCGCGCGAGTGGGTTGGCCATGAGACCACGGAACATTGGCACCCTCAGGTCAAAATCCGGCGCTCTTTTCCCCTGAGCCTCAGCTTCCTGGATCTGCTTGGCGATGCGCTCCATGAAGCCCGAGCCGAGACCTGTTCGTGGCCCTCCACGCCAATTGGGCGTTTCGTGCACGGTGACAGCTATCTCGATCAAGCGGCGGCAATCGGTGCCCTCGCGCGTACATGAAAGCTGTGGGTCTTGAGATAGGGAGTAGAAGCGTGGCATGAGCGTGTTGAGAACGGAGAGTAGATGTGGAAGCGGAGGGTGGGAGGATGGGAACGCGTGAAGAAGCTGGGCAATGGTGATGTGAGGGCCTGTGCGGAGATCGCAGAAGGCGGCTTGTCCCTGAGCGGAGGATAGGTAGAGGAGGATTTTCTTCTCATTGCCTGCGGTGGCGTATTCGGCGAGCAATCGGAGCAGGGGCTTGGTTGCAGGATATGACTGCACGTCGGAGCACCAGGTTAGGAGCTCACGGCGCGTGGTGACTAGTTCGCGCGGTTTCTCGTCGCCCCAGATTGTAGGCCAGCGGCCATTGGTTGTTTGGAGGATGACTTGCTTATCACGTGCGTAATTCGGGACATTGAGGAGGTCGAAGATCTCGTCGACCATATCAGCGGCATTCGGTGCTTGGACGCCAATAGCTCCCCCTACGACGAAGTCGACATCACCACTCTCTGCTGGGTAATCTGTAACGTCGAGATCGTAGTGGTAAGTCCTCTTCTCTGCACCGGGTTTTGTCAACTCTCTAGCATGGTGGACCTTGGCGGAGTAGACCTCATAGGGAGGATGGGGAGTCACGAACGTTGGAGGGTGCTGCTGCACTGTGGACGTGATAGCCGGTACATCTGACGAGAAAGGCTTGAATGAGACGGTCTCAGATGGGAGGTCGACAATCTTTGTGAGTTCGCTGTCGAGGCTAAGTTGACCAAGGCGGAGTTGTAGATTTCGGAAAGCGTTATTGTCTGGGAGGACGACCGGTAAGGATGATTTGGTGGCCGGATCCTCCTGCAAAGCATTCAAAAAACAGCATCCTCCTCCACAACAGACCTTCTCGATCTCTGTCGTCTCTGCTCCTCTGACAGGTGACAGTATTCTCTGGACGTCCTGGGGGCTTTGTGAGATCAGGACGGTTGAGGCGCGTCTCTTTATTGGGCCTGTCGGTGGGACAACAAAGGTTTTGTCATCCTTTCCTACATCAAGTGCCTCCAGAGATTTCTCGTCAATTACTTCATTAGGCTGTGGATCGGTTCCAGGCGTTCCAGGGGACCCATTTTCCGAGCTAGAGGTGTACTCGTACACCAGCGACTGTGCTGAGGACTGAGGAGAGGAACCCAATTGAACAGAGCTTCTTCGAGGTGGTGGTTTGGATTGAGGCTCTTCACGAACGGGATTATGTGGGTGACAGTTTGAGCTCTCGGAGAGGCAGGTGTGCTGTCCGGATTGTGGACGGGGCATCTTGATAAAGTAGGTGGTGGGATGGTTGATAATTGTTGCCACTGGGGTTGTGAGCGATATTGAATGATGTTTCTCGATGAATGTACTGGTTGACGAGAGTAGTCGAGGCGTCAAGTAAACAGTTGATGTTATCGCTCTAGCGGAGCACGGACGTTGAGGAAAGGCGGAGTGTATTCGGCGTAAAGCCAAGTTTGGGAAGGAAGCATTGATATAAGACACGCTGGGCGTCTGTAGTCAACGCGACTCTTAAGCTGTATTGATCATCTGTCGCAGCTGGAATGTTTGATGGAGTCTCTCGTGCGAGGTTAGGCGTGAAATGAAAAGTAAGCAAGTTGGATAAATTTTTTGTTTGTAGATTGATAATCCTCTACAAAGAAGTTACTTTAGCAATGATGATGTCGACGTCTTCGGCTTCGGAGTCATATCCGAGCTTTGCCCAATCGGTATCTTCATTCATCCACATTTCGGTTTGCAGAATGCAGTCCCTAATTAGTCCTAGTTCTTCTCATGAGACGGTGCAGATCCAAAGGTTAGCTGCATCATATACTACATTAGTAATAGAGGCTCTGTGCTCTGTGCTCTGTGCTCTGTGCGGCACTCCTTATACGGGGAAATCTCTTGGCAGAAGGATGCGAATACTGGGGCTATCTCGATACGGAACCGTGGCGCTTCAGCTATAGGCCATTTGAATTACCTTCTCCTCCAATAGCTACTCACAAGGAGCTTGAACCAACCGAATACCTATCTTAGGAAATTGAAAGCCCGTATCCACCCAAGGGTTCAGCTTTCTCGGTTGAGACCAACTCTGGCAATGCTGCGCCAAAGTCATTTGAGCCTAAAGCTGTGTCAAGACCGAATGCTGGGCAAACCTTCAAACCATGAGTTTAAGTTTCACGAGTACGCTGAGGCAATTAGGCAAGATGGCTTAAGTGTCAAGGCTCTTTTGGTACAACATCTTCGAAATGAGTTCTGGCAAATTTGGCAACATGCTCCATGCTCCGAGAAATCGTAGGTTGTCTCACCGTTTACAGCTGGTATCTATTCTCATCATGGATCAGTCTTGCGGCGATCAAAGGCGATGCTGATATGCAAAGGGTTGGAATAATTAAGCGTATCATCTGGCAGATGTGCGTTCCCACCAAATATTGGCTCCCCATTGGTCAATCGTCCAATATAAAACCCAGGGTTGCAAAACTCCACGATTCATTCTACAGATCACAGCACCCCAGTTTACATTATCGTTTTTGCGATCCGGAACCATGAACACCTCTTTGCTGTCTTCTCGGAACCCTTCGCAACGGACTCCCAGAACTCGTATCTTCATCTCAACATTCTAGAATTGTGGGGCTGCCTAGTTCTTCAAGTTCTGCGGGAAAAGGATCCCACAATCTACTTACCGTCAAGGGTAGAGTGCCCTGGGTATGGACACCATCTGAACATAGCACTGCCACTCCATCGATTTTGATTATCCGACAACGACTTTAATAATCGCCAGAGGTTTGGACAATTTCGTTATTCCAGGCAGAAAGCACACCAGGCTTACTTCTGGAGCGTTGCCAGAGCCTGGCATACACTTCGTGATCCTAGAAAGCGTACTACATACTGGGAACACCACCGCCTCGTTGCACCGCTCCCTCGGATGGAGACAGCCAGAGAAAGACGAAATGAAACGCTTTCTTGAGGGTAGGCGCGCTAACGTAAAGGGATCGCCGTCGGGGCGCCTAAGGTTCTTGCTCAATAACACGCGTGTAACAATGTTAAAAAGTCTCAAGCGCGACAAGAAGCACTCTGCTCATGATCAAGTATATGTGGCGGAGGGAGGGCAACGGTATCGACATAACCGTGCGATATTCTCGCAGGACTACGATGTAGCAAAGCGTTTAGCGATCAATATCAGATTTCACAATTGTGCGGGTCATGAACAGAGGGTCTGGCTGACGAAGCACAGCACTTTGTGCCTCCATCAGATCAACAGCACGGTTCACGGGATGCTCGGAATCCCGAACAGAATTATTACGAATACATCTCGAGGAGAATGTTTCCACCACCCGTCCCGCAATATGAGAAAAGATGTATGGAGATATCTTAGAAATCAAAGATGGAACAGATTAGCTATCAGACTTACCTCTTGTTTATGCTCCACAGCCTGACGAGTCTAGGGCCCTTGCCCGAGTCTGCTTACTCTTTACGACTTGTCTCGATCCAAACAGTTTTCATATCCGGTTGCGCGTGACGATAGCTGCCCTCACTGTGTATACCTTTGGGGGTATGCTTATAAGATAGCCTGACAAGTCGCAAGAATAAGTCTCAATATAGCGGTATCCCCATCCGGTGAATGAGACCACACGAACTACTCACAGCGCCCGAGGAAAGTTTCCCAGCTTTGCCCAACCTGAGCATCTGGCAGAAAAGGGAACATGCGCCTTGTCCAAACCGACTCAATAAGCCACCCACGCCGCTGGACAGTATCCTGCTACGCACGGCCACCAATCCCCCAGACCTCCGTCCAAGGTAGTCCCTTCCGTTCAGGTCTCCCACCCTTTCCGGACTGTGAGACCGAACTAGATGATCTCACCTCCGTGAACAACCATCCACTAGTGTGGCAGCAAATAACACCACCTAAGAGACAGCCGATTTCACGAGGACCGTCATAGTCAGTTAGGGTTAGCTCTGCAAGGCACTCTGCGAGTAGCGTGGTAGCGTCCCGAAATCTTCCCTGTCAGTGGGCATCTTTACCCTCTCGTGTGTTCGCGGTTTCTAGTTTTTGGTTTCCAATATGCATTTCCCACCAAATCAGTACATTGCGCGTGTGTATGACAACTACTTTTGAGAAGAGGCAGGTCCAAATCTTGGCTGCATAGCCTGATAGAGATAGAAAACTTTAGAGGCTCTGTGCGGCACTTATCTGGGGAAATCGGCTAGTGCTTCTCGACCACTGACGTCTGCGCTCCTCTCCTTCCCCAGCAGATCTTGCGGCTCTCCGAACCCTGACCGAGTGTATGACGTTCTTGGTTGCATATTGAATTAATCCTGACAGAACAACCTTGTCTGATCTCGGCGCCTAAGTCTCCTTTCACAATGGGCATCGCCTTGTCTTGTACCCGGCCTTCCAAATCCAATACACCCAGTATTGATAAAGATTCCTCGGTAGGCCAAGTTGCCCGTGGGGGCGATCGCGAGGATGATGTGGACGCTATATGGTGGTACAAGGTCAATCCTTGTCAACCTTCGACCACACCGTCTGGTAATTTAAGGGTTGGAGCCTTCCCATCTTCACGCGAAGACGACGCCATTCCAGCAACAGATCCTATCATTCCCAAAGGTTGCGTAGTGGCTGGCCTTCAGAAACTTCCGAGCGAGATCCTTCTCAATGTGCTGAGCTATCTGCCGCCGAGCAGCTGTGTGTCGCTCAACTGCGTTTGGGGCCCGCGGAGTCATGCAATTCTCATCTGGTGAGACACCTGGCACTGGCTGTTCACAATTCTTGGCTCCTAGGATTTAGCGAAGACCAATTGGATGAAGGACATACTCCCTCCGCTAGCTCTGAAAGATATTGAAGGTGTGGAACTTGTTATCTTGGAATCTTCCTTCGAAGAATGATACAGCTAATATCGCCATTTTATTCTTCGTCAATCGGCTTGTCAAAGGAAGAATTTCCTGCCTTCAGGGGTCATGGATAATTTGAATAGACCTTGCCGCCAGAGCTACTCCAGTCAACAGCGCCGCTTCATGTCCCTCAAATACGTGTCTCGTCAACTATACCACTCCCTCAGCTACAGTACGAAAGACTTCGCAAAATTACATGCACTTGCGCCACCCCCGTCTCATTGGCGGCATAGACAGAGCTAGCGTGCCAGAGAAACAACCAGGACAATTCAAAGATCCAGAGCGACTAGAATTGCTCTGCGTGCTCGATCGAGCCGCTCTCTTTTTCCAACCACGAACTTAGTTATTAGGAGCTCGCCAACCACAAGCCGTGTACAGTGGCTTGCTGCTCAATCCACCCTGTCTCGTATTTTTCGGCTACCGAGATCCAAAAATATGGCGGGGCTCGCCTCTGCCTTGGAAGACAAGGTAGACACTGGATCTGTCCTCACACGGTTTTGGATTTTGATCAATTTGAGAGTTATTTGGCTACTAAACGAGATGCAGTCCAAGCTTGCGATGACTATCTGCATTTTATCATCATGCTCGGTCATTCAATGCTCGTCCTGCCTTTCCTCGAGGCCGAGGACGGTGTTTCTTATCCCAAATCTTTTGTCACAGAAGCTCTGAAACGGCACGATATCCAGGTATGCCCTCACATGCGACTGAGCGACCCGGCAGTGTTGACATATCTCTCTGCCCAATGCGAAGGCACTGCCCTATGTCAATGCAAACAACGTTATCTGGAATTGCGCAGGAGAGCCTGGCACAAGTGCAACACGGCGGTGATGTTCAGGACGAGGACATACTATGGCCGGATATTCCAGGTAATCGTTCATCGCCTTATAGACTCGTTCCGAGGTCCCGTGGACCCTGCGTGGATTGCGCTTCTTACGTCCCGGTCCGATTTTGTACCTTTGGAAGCAGAGTGGGGGCGAGCTACAAGAAGCGTCTGAACATCTACCATTGGATTATGGCTTTAACGAAAACTGACAAGTGCAGTGCACGACACATTAGTCAAGCGTCTCGATTTGTCTTGAAATTTGCAATTAACCCATCACAATACTTGCCACGGTACCACGCAATCCTGCAACCATTCAGGAACCTGTCCTGCCACGAGCCTATATAACGAGGTCATTAGACTGTAGATATAGAAGATCTGTCAGAATCGCCGGAGCCATAGACTCCTATGTATACTGGAAAACATGCACTTTGTACAACTTGAACGCATTGTGCAAGTTGACGCTTTTCGTGTCACATTTCACGCTAATACTTCTTGTACGTCTGCTGTACATCTTCTCCATCTTTCTCCAACCTTTCAACTCTTCAACACAATTTGCATTACTTCCATGTCTGCTCCTATAGAAGCGCTAGACACCTGGATACAACCAATCTCGACGCCTCTTTTGGGCCAGACGAATCCTCTCGCGACGTCATCAGGCTCCGGCGAGCTACTGTCTAGTCCTCCACCACAACCATTCTCGCTCTTCCTCCGCCTTCCCATCGAGCTTGGACACAATATCTACGAAGTCTGTGATGCTACTTCTCAGCAAGGTCTCGACTCAATAATCAACATGCCAGCTCGCATAGAAGCGCCTGCAAACGCACAGTCGAAATCATTGTCTTCATTGGGCCAGACCGCTGCTCTCGCGACATCGTTGACGTCCATGCGGCCGGTATCACACCAGCCACAGCAGCCTTTCCCATTACTCCGCCTCCCAAAGGAGCTTAGACTTGTAATCTACGAACTCTGCGTATCCACCAACACTAAGCGTACCTTACGCTCCCCAGACGAGATCCCTCTATCTCCAAGCTACGACTGCCACTACCGAAAATGGGACGGCAAGCACTTGAGCTACGAGATCAACCTCCACAGTTTCCCAGGGATTCTTCAAGTCTCCCACCAAATTCACAGCGAAGCTAAGCCGGTCTTCTATGCTATAAACAAGTTCCACTATTCCATCGGTGGCAATCGAATAGATGGACTTGGCGAGAACAAGCCACTGGTTGCGAGGAATACGCCTTTTCGATCGAATCTTAGACACATGAAGCATATCAGCTTGGCGCTATGTGAACCCTCGCATGGATCATGGGGACAAGGTTTCAAGACGAGAGCTGAGGCGATCTTACCAAAATTCCTCAAAGAAATCAACAAACAGTGCGGGCTAGGCCTTCGTAGCCTCGACATCCAGCTCGTCTCGACAAAGCGGAGCTCCACTCAACCCAAGCCCGGAATTCCGATACGACTACTGAGCGGCAACGGCGCCGTAGCTTCAACGCTGCTGCAACTTAGACCCAATCTCGATTCGCTGACAATCACCGGATTCGCAGCGGACGCAAGCATGGATGTATTAGAAGATATTTGCGTGGCTGTGGCTCCGGATTGCTTCTGGGAGAAGCAGTCTTTTCGTGCTTGGCCGAGCGTGGAATTGGGAAAGAGCGTTGCTGCCTCTGTCCATAAACGCTTGGGTAATCGTAATTTCTTGAGCACCCGTGCCTTGATCGGGATGGACTATGCTTATAGATGGGAATTGGGAAGAGTTCGTCCGGCTGACAGCCAAATGGATCGGTAGTGAGAGATTCTTATCCCATTTCATCCACAGCGAGGCTAATGCTGTCAAGTTAATGTTTTCAGCCACGTGAGTTGACTTAGCATGTGGTCGTTCTGAATATTGCGGTTCATAGAGGACCAATTTCGGGTCCACATATTGTTCCAGCGCAAGCTAATGTAGGGGGACGGCATTTCCAGGAGCACTGAATTGGGGTACTTGGATTGTTGACTCTTAGATAGTGAAAGCTTTGCGATGCCATGCTCAAGCAGACACCACAAAAATTCTGATCAGCTTTGTGGTATCATGTCCGAGTAGTGAATTTCACGATGAACGCTGGGCTCCCTAGCAGCCACGAACGTGCCTGGCCTTTAGAGTGACCCTAAGCACGATGCAGAGAGAGGAAACAGCTTTGAGGATTTACGCAATATGTAAGTTTCAATAGTCCTCGAAATTTTGGGTTTAGATCGCGTTGGCAGCTACCGGGCTGTTACTTTCTTGACAAAGACTTTTGCTGTCGGACTCCTCAAACCGCATAGGCCCCTCAAGCTCTATATATAACCAAGGAAAAGAGGCAAAAGACTTCATCACCTATTTCCGTCTGTCTCGGCGCCATTAAGTGGCTTGCTCCCCATGCTCAATCAAATTCCCAGCTCATTTCCACCAACCTTGTATAACCTTTCCGTCCTCGACGCTAGCGCCAGCCAGCCACTGCTTAGCTTTCTCGGCTACCATTTCCCATACTTCCTTCTCCTTGTCCATCTTCTCTTCCAGGAAAGTTACTGCGAGGATAGTAGCCCACATTCTCAAACGCAGTCCCTCGGGCACCTTGTGCTGGCTAGATACCCCAACAGCTAGCAAAAGAGGAGCGTCGAATTCCCAAAAAGCCTTCAAAGGTTTGCAACCCGATGATCTTCTGCAGAGGGTCAATTTCCTCGGGCACCCTTACCTTTTGATCTTCATCCTGGTCCTCGTCTTCATCCATTTCGGCTTCGACTAAGATCCTTCGATGCCGAAATGCCCCTCTCCCACTGTTACAGGTCCCGCGACCAGTGCCGGTCTTCTTCTTCTTGCTTGCACTGCCAGAAGGCGGAGACGGTGGGGGTATAGCTGCCATTCATATAAATTATTTACGCGGAGATTTACCCCTGGTTAACTAGCGAGTTATTTATTTCGTACGATTATAATATATAGGTTAATTGTTAAACCTACTAAATATTTATTTAAATAATTATCTTATATAGATTACTTAAAGTTTATACTTTTAGATTTAGGACTTTTTAGGTCTTCGGTATCTAACTATACTACGATAAAGAAAGTATATTTACTAGTTATTTAGTACTAAACTCTAAGGCGGATAGCCTCGCGCTCGATTATTACTTCGATATAATCGCGGTACTTCTCTTTAATGAGAGTCTCGTTGTCGTTCTTGGTATGTCCGAGCTAGCCGCGTCCTTCTTCGAGCTCTACAATGGCTTTCTTGGCTGCGAGTTGATGGATTATGGTGCCTGGCTGCTCGAGGATCTATACCGGTATCTCCATTTCGAAGGGATTCTTGCTAGAAACGCCTCTGAGAATGACTGATATTGGGGTACCTTGGGCAGCTCCGGGGGACATTATGATGTAGATAGTCGTTCGGCTGAGCGGATAGAGGGGTGGAATATGCTGAGGTGTCTGTAGGAGCTTGGGCATGGAGACCGTCGGAAGATGCTTGTAGTGACCTTGGCCATCGGCGTCAGGCATAGCAATATCCGTCTCCTCGTTTTCTTGAGTGGTCACGATGACGGACTCTCGAAGCTCAGGATCTAGTTGCGTATCTGGAGACGCTCCTTCATCGATAATCATGACACGAAGGCTGTCAGTGACCTTTTCAACAAGGACAAGTCCTCATCCTCTCTTTTCCGATATTGTACCTCCATGGTGTAGGCGCCATTGTTCGGTGTAAGAGCGCCTCGAAGCATGCGGATAACTTTGCCATCAAGCTTCTCTCCTTCTCCGACAGATTGGGTGAAGCCATTCCCTGCTCGGGCAACACCTTCGATCAAAGCGCTGGACACGGAATTGCCAATGCCAAGGGCGAAGATGCGAAGTGCTTCCTCGCTTGCGGCGACCGACTGATTGAGGTATTCGAAAAGATTTCCTTGTTGCCAAAAATCGCCATCGGTCGCAAGAACGATAGATAACGGCTGAGTCGGTTCACGTGACTCGATGGATGCCTTGACGGCGCCAAGGGTCTCTGTACAGTCCGACGTCGTGCTTGAGTTCTCCAATGTAGGTGATAGTGACTAGTAGCTTTTCACTGGCAGGTATGTTACCCAAGATCGTCCTAAATACGTCAGAAGTCGGACCCTGTTCGAGGAGGCCAGCAGTCTCGCCACGTGCAACAGCTTCATCATATAATTTCTTGGCTTTGGTTTTCTCCTTGACTACCCCATGAATAGTGCGAGACCCGATCTCGCAGCTGAAGCCAACAACCCTCACGCCATCGTAGAGTGGAAAGACATAATTGCACTCATTGATCTCGAGAGATGAAGTATTGACGAAGGTTTGAGAGAGCACAATCCTTGACGCAGTGGACAATATGGTGGTATGGGCGACGACGTCGACTTGAGGTAGATATTTCTTGCTGCTGTGTGCTTGAGACCACACAGTGTAATAACAGCCACAGAGGGAAGATATATTACTAAGTGCTGCTAAGTGAATGATTCGGGTAAAGATAGGGCTAGCAGTATGAAGAAAAATGTCAAAGATGAAGAGAAAGATAGGGGTGAGCCCGCTTTATAGCCCCATGGTGGCGGCTGCCTGGCTGCCAAGGCAAAGTGGGGAGATGGCATTCTAGCTGAAAGCGGGTGAGAAAGTGCAGGATCGCTGTGAGTCAATTAGTGTTGGCGTCTCGCGTTCTTTGGTATTCAACCCTTCTGCCAAGCCTTAGCACAGGAAACAGTACGCGAATGATGAGCAACAGAACGGCCCTCACAGAGCGACGATAGACGGAGAGGACTGGAATCGAACAGATGTGGTTATCACGATGATAAATGTTCCCAACAAGACAAGGACAAAATAGTACATAGGTGTCAACATACTATTCAATGCCAACGCTGAGATGCGTATAATCGCTACGGGTGTACAACTGAATTTGAATCTTGTTTCTGCTTAAATCAACTGATTGTACAGCGCACTAGCAAAAGCCAGTGCTTCGAAACACACTCTTATGCTCACGAAAGTCATTCTACACAGTAAATGAAGCTTCTAACTGGAGAGTAGGCAGATCGCTTGGAGCAGACAGCTGGCTTAGGCAGCATGAAGCTTAAAACTCTTGACAGCGAGCGGCTCGCACATACTCCAGGTTAAGAATCGCCGTCGCAGGCTCCATGAGTACACGGAGCTGGGAAGAGCTGAGGTCGTCCAGAGCGGAGATCGACACCTCGCCTGTGAGGCGCTAGCGCAGGGGCGGAAACCGGCATTACTTTTAACCGACTGCAATGGCTCCAATGAGTAACACACCTTACGTTACGTATTGACTCACTTGGTCCTTGATCTTTACATGCTCATTCCCGGGCTGAGACGCTTCTCACGACACAAATCATCGTACAAGATCATGGACTCAATCTCAAAATCAATGGTGACCCTACAGACTACAGCCAACATGAAAGCGGCATATGCCCACAACAACCCCGTCGATGTTTATCGGTATCACATTTCCAAGGAACTCGAACCTATCACAGGGAAACCTTTTGATGAGATATACGATAGGTTAGCATGGACGCAGACATTCGACAAGGGAGACCTTTCACTACCGGTACCCGCGTTGCGAATACCAGGGAAGAAGCCTTGGGAGCAGGCCCTAGACTTCGCGGAAAAGTTCCCTGAGTCCGATTTGGTCGAAAAGCCTGTTGTGAGCGGCATAAACATACAATTTTACTTTAAACCAAAGCTACTCTCGGCATTGGTCATACCATCAATTCTTAAAAAGAAGGGCAAATATGGCACGAACAACAAGTTGGGATTGCGTAATGAGTCGGACCCTACAAGCAAGAAGAAGATAATAGTTGAATTTTCGTCTCCGAATATTGCGAAGCCGTTCCACGCTGGACATCTACGAAGTACGATCATTGGTGGATTCCTCGCAAACCTCTATGATGCAGCAGGCTGGGATGTCATGCGAATCAACTACCTAGGGGATTGGGGACGGCAATTCGGGTTGCTAGCAAACGCTTTTGAGATGTACGGCAGCGAGGAAAAGCTCGAAAAGGATCCAATTGGTCATCTATTTGACATCTACGTCGAGATCAACAAGGTTTCTAAGCCAGAAGAGGACGCGATCCATGTGAAGAAAGAGGAATTGAAACAAGCGGAGGAGCACAAGAAAGATACGACAGACATAGAGCAGGAGATAGCGGTCATGGAAGCTGAGAGCGTCAACGAGAGGGCTCGACAGTATTTCAAGAAGTTGGAGACTGGAGACGAAGACGCCTTAGCAACCTGGACTAGATTCCGCGATCTGAGCATTGAGAGGTACGAGAAGACTTATGCTCGACTCAACATACACTTCGATGTGTACTCTGGCGAGTCGCAAGTAGAAAAGTCCCGGATGGAGCATGCCATCGAACAATTGCGGACGAGTGGTCTCTCCGAGGACTCTAAGGGTGCTGTCATTGTTGATTTGACAAAATCGAAGGATAAGAACACTAAGAAGCTGGGCAAGGCTCTCGTCAAAAAGACTGACGGCTCTTCCTTATACTTGACGCGTGACATCGGCGAGGCAGTGAAGCGGTACGAATTGTATCATTTCGATAAGATGCTTTACGTGGTATCTTCTCAACAGGATATGCACGTTGCCCAACTGTTCAAAATCTTAGAGTTAATGGGCAACAACGAAGTCGCTGAAAAATGCCAGCACGTCAACTTCGGCATGGTGCAGGGTATGAGCACCCGTCGCGGTACAGTCAAATTCCTTGATGATATTCTTCGTGATGTGGGAGAGAAGATGCACGAAGTCATGAGGAAGAACGACAAGAAGTACGAGCAGGTTCATGATCCGGAGCAAACAGCAGACACGCTTGGCATCACCGCAGTCATGGTTCAGGATATGAAAGGCAAACGGTACGCTCATTTCCAATTGTTTCAATCCACGGTTTGAAGAGCTAACGTCTGCCTAAGTATCAACGACTATGAATTCTCTCTGGAGCGAATGACATCTTTCGAGGGAGATACAGGACCGTATTTGCAATATGCCCACGCTCGTCTCTGCTCAATCACCCGGAAGGCCAAGCTCACACTACAGGATCTCGAATCAGCAGATTTAGCCTTATTGACCGAACCTCACGCTATCAATCTTGTCCGCGCATTGTCTTCTTGGCCTGACGTCGTCCAAAATACCCTTAAGACCCTGGAGCCCACCACTGTATTGACCTATCTCTTCAAAATGACCCACATGCTCAGCTCGAGCTACGATGTGTTGCAGGTGGTTGGCAGTGAGCCAGAGGTAAAGAAGGCCCGCATGGCTTTGTATGAAGCCGCAAGGCAGGTACTCAACAATGGAATGAAGTTACTCGGTTTGAACCCTGTTGAGAGGTAAGCGAGGTTTCTTTAAGATCCCAGGGTCAGGCCGAAAAGTGCTGATAGTGTCTAGGATGTGATCGAGTGCTCGGCCGAACCGATGCTGTACATGAAGAAGCAGGGAAATTTGGTAGTCAGGATGATACTGTTTGCTCTCAACGTTGCATCTTGGTCGATCAAACACTATGCGGGGAGCTTTATCGAGATTCCAGGTAATGTGAAGACAACGAAGATCATTCCTCTCTCGATCATGTTTGCTGACTTCAATCAAAGTCGGTGAAAATGCGACTGCACATTACCTGCGGACTGAGGACCTTCCCACCCCAGACTGAAGTGCAAAATTTGGATAGAATCGAGCGAAATGCATGCATAAAGAGTATCTTTGGTCGCAATGCTAGGGCCAGAGGCGATCACTGTGTCCAACTTTTCAACAGTCTCATTCACACATGGCCTCTTAAGAGATGTGGTGAAGGAATGAAGTAGCATTCAAGGGTGGTCGATGAGCGTCATCTTTGCAATCTCTATGGACTATCACCAGCCAATTGGCCACCGTCCAAGCATCCATCCATGGCTCTTGCTATGAGACCCATCATGGCGAGCTCCATCGCCACTCTTCGATGCAAGTATCCTCTCTTGAACCTTTCTTGCGCAGGGACTTGTTCCAGGCAGCAGCAGTACTATTCATATATGACCGGTCTAGTTTGGTATGCAGCTGGAGTGCTGCGTTGGCACGTCCACAATCATTCGCTTCTTCAACAACGCTAGATTAGGGCCCTCATGATCACCACCATTGCATGATAGGGCAGAGATAGCCTACGTCAATTCGTCAATTTTGCCCAGATGTCTCGCTTTTCGCTCTCGCCCATCCTATTACTAGTGAACACCAATGCACACTTTGCGGGCTCTACTTCGTTTGCGCTAACCTCAGCGAATGGTTGAAGAACGGCTCCTCTCCTCATGAGGCATAGGTCACCACGGAAGGATCGCGATGCAATCAGCTTGTTCTTGGCTGATTCCTAGCAGGTCGGTCGAGAAGTGATGTTAGCTTGGGCAGCGATGGCATTTCAGGTAGGGCAACTAATAATGCTGCCCGATCTCAAGCGAGCAACCTCCTCGTGACCAAAGAATCGATAAAAGAAAGGAACCCTACATTTGACCACAATACCAGATTTTTGAGACATGGACATCTCTTATCCTCGAGGTGAAGTGGGGACAGCGCGGATAATATGCAGGATTCCAGCTTCCAGGCTGCGTTGATGAACGTGCTGATGGCCTGCCAACGCAGGCGTCCGTATTCTCCCTTATGCAAGCCCCTCTCTACGCAATACCGATAAAAATGATTGAGGATTTGAAAATTTGTGACTCAATGGGACGCGCTTCCCAGCTGAAACTTATTTCGCGCGTGGGATTGTGCCTACGATTGAGTTTGCAGTAACGGTGACTTACCACTTCGGACGAGGAATAGTTTGCTACAACATTCATTCATTCTTCTTCGTCACATGTAAACATCGTACTCTATGTAGCAATCCTTCGAATCCTTCAGTGTCCGTCATCAGCTCTTCGTGCGCGAAGTGGGGCAGCCTTATCGATTGTCGATTTGCCCGTTCCGCTCCCTTTTTTTTTCGGCCGCGACTAAGAAGCGTCCGTACGCCCTGTTTCTTACAGAGATTCAGGCAAACCTCTGGCAAGCCAGCAGCCTCGCCTGCGCTGGCCATTGACGGCCAGGCTGGCTCAAGATCATGTCCAATAACGACAAACCTCGCGCCGCTCAGGCTGCCTACTTGGAGGATTATGATGAGGATGACCAGACCACCCTCCCGGGCACCAAGAAAGCTGCCAGTGCGACCAAACGATCGAAGCAAGATCTCACTGTCAGCAAAGTCGTTCGCGATGAATTCAGCGACTCGGGCTACTCCAGCCATACGGCTCCGACATTGGGTAGTGCGGATTCGTCGCTCGAGTCAAAGGCAGGGTCGGATCCCTTGAAAACCAGCGCCAACACAGCTGCGAGCAAGAGGAAGCCAACAGCGGACAGCAAGAAGCCTCAGAGCAGGCGGCAGAGTTCGGACAAGCCTACATTGCAACGGACTCAATCAAAATCGCAGAAAGAGGCTGTTGCGCAAAAAGCCCAAGATGTCGCACAGGCGCGGCGGTCCGCTGCACCTCTGCAGCCATCACATCCACCTGCTGGCAGTGCGAAAGCGCGACAGGAGCCATCGGCGCCAGTTTCACCACAAGCAGTAAGATATGCACCTCCGCAGGGATATCGAGATGTGCCCATACTGGCGCCTGCGCAGCCACGGCCTCGGCCAGCCGTTTCGCAGTCATATCGAGGACGACCCATGAGCATTCATAGCCCCGTACCCAAGACCAGTGCAATCTATATGCAACAGCCCACATATGTTCAACCGTCACCATCACCGAGATACTCCGCGGCGCCAGTGTTCCCACCACCTTCCTACCCTCCTCCTCCACAGGCGTCTTACTTTCCAGCACCGCAACCAATACGCCAACCTCAAGAATTTTACCCTCCTCCACCCGCGCCATACGAAATTCAGCCTCCTCCCCGCGTTCAACGATGGCCGTCCGCCCAACCTCCTGCTCGTCCTCTATCCATGATCTACCCCACTTCATCACCAATCATCGAGTACGGACACGAGCCAATATATACTACGATTGCTCCCAAGCCGCGCCCTCCATCTCGCCAGCCATCATATCACGGGGTTTTTTTCACCCCCTCAGAAGAATACTCTCCAGAAGATGAAGCTCATCGCAGAATGCCTCCACCTCCACCACCGCCACCCAAGCCTCCCGCCCCGATTCGACCGACCATCAAGAAATTCGCTACCACATCTGACGCCCGCCCAGCCATCCACTACCGCAGCGGTCATGAAAGTACAGCTGCTCATGTTGGCAACCGTAGTCCCACGAAGAAGACGTTCAGGGAACATGAGCGTGCTAGACCTACCCTCACGAAATATGCTAAGACGAGCGAGGAAAAAATCCCTAGCACAAAAGGTATTGAACATGGGATGCGCCGCATGAGCATCGAAAGCAATGCTGCGAAGAACAGACGACGCAGCTCCGTCTACGGTCACGCGTCTCTGGCAGACCTAGAAGAATCAGTCGAAGGGTACATTGGCTCTAAAGGCACTGGCACACTAAAAAACGACATACCCATCGATGCGCTCATGAAGAGGAAGAAGACGCATCCAAGCAGCAAAAGTAGCGAGACAAGTAGTCGGAAGAGCGAAAAGAGTGGGAAAAGCAAGCGCAGTAGCAGGTCTGGCAATGATAGCAAATCTCGTCGTCCGAGCAGCGATACGAAAAGCCGTGGTACAGACAATGACGGCCTGGCTATGCGTTTCAACGCCTCTCAAGGCGTAAACGTTGAGTTCAAAGGCAATGCTGCCGAAGGGCGCAAGATCAACCTTAGACAGAGCAAAGACGGTGAAGGAGACATGGAATTGAACATTGGTGCTCGCGGCAGGAACCTTGTTCCCGCCCGGCCTCCTGCGCGAGCCAAAAGTACAAGAAGATATTCCTACGTCGATGATGGCCAGGGAGTGCGAGAGCTAGAGCGTGTGAGAACAACAAGCAGGGCGCCGGCGCCCAAGGAAGTGATCGAGGAGATTGAACCCAGACGCGAGCCGGTAACTATAAGAGAGCGTATCACGACGAGGATTCGGCGCGGTAGTAGGAGTGGATTGAGTGTGATGGGTAAGGACGAAAGATGAGAAAGTCAACGGAAAAAGAAGGAGGGTACACCATGACGATTTACAGCTGTATCGCGATATGCTTGGTGAAATAGCTGGACTACATTTCGGTTTTCCCCGTTCTTCTCTATACAGCTGGCTTGGTCTCTTCCTTCAAAAGTTCTTCCATCAAAAGTACTTTTGGGTCGGCCAGTCTGGCGACTATGGCGACATTGAGTCTTTACCTTCAACATTTCAGACGAATGATGATGAGATGTCTGTACGGCCTACGATGGAATGGATCATGCAGCGATTGGTGCTTTTTTCTAGCGAGCTAGCGAGCGAGCGAGCAAGCGGGCAATATGGATCGGTGATTGATTGCTTGATTGCTTGATATCTCTGGCTGTATTTGGTGAGATAGGTAGTGATAATGAAAGGATATATCCACTCTGCCCCAGTTACTTTAATTGTCTTGTGTAGTTTTCGAGGTCTTCGAAGCACAAGCGTATGTTTTGGAGGTCAACGTGGTCATCTACTAATATGCTACATACAGTCGTTCATCAAGCAGCTCGATGCGATTCGCTTTGCCTTCGCTCCTAATGCAAAACATTCTCGGCTCCATATGATTCATTCAAGATCGCCAAATCCAACACGCATATCATGATCCTCAGCTCATGTTCGTACCCGTCTCGCCTTCACTATCGCTTAGGCTATCCCTCCTTCCCCTTCCTCTCCTAAAGCCGCCGCCCGCATTTCTGCCCTCAGTCCCTAGGCCCGCGATAGGATGGAAGTACGCCTTCGTGCCCCTAGAGTCCTCGGTGCGTCCGGCGTCGCTGTTGCTGGCACTATATCGGCTGTCAAAGTCCAACGGCTCAGTGTAGTAGTTGCCTGGCACGCTGTTCCTCGTGTTGGCCTTTGTGGGAGAGTGCTGCCTCGAACGAGTAGGCGTGCTAGTTTCGCCTGGTGATTGCCCATTGGGTCGCAATGGCCGTTGCGAGTCAGTTGAGACATTAGAGCCAGGGGTCTGGTTGTAGAAGCGATTCTTAGCATCCTTCTTTGGCGAGGGCGTAGTTGGTGTGGCAGTCTTGTTCGCTTTCTTCGCTTTGGGCGTGTTGATGGGAATATGAATACCTTGTGCTGGCTCAGACATGGTGTCTGAGTAGGTGTTGTCTGAATAAGCGAAGTCCTGGTTGAAAATACCGTCTGCTTCGCGATTTAGACCACCGACTTTGGCAGGTTTCTCGTGCCTGTATGCTCGCACGTCTTGATCATCATTATTCTTGTTGCCTCTGGGGCTGTTGTTCTTTCGTCCCATTTGCACACCACGTTTCCAGCCCTTCTCTGCCTCCCCACCATTGGCTACGACGCTTCCACCACCCAGCCGCGTTGTCTTGGTAGCGCCGCTCAATGTAGTACCATTCGGTCCCTTTCTTCTCAAGACCGTACTCTTGTAATCATCCCAATCGCCCTTTCTGAAATGAAAGCCGCCATTCTTCGCTACACAGAAGAACCAGACACCCCCAAGCACGAAGGCAAAGCCGAGGAGTGCAAACAGTGCGAAGAAGCCGTGGTTGTTGACGTGGTGTGGATCAATCGTACCAGCCCCAGGCTTATAGTTAGGATTCTGAGGTGGTTTTGCAACGTTTCTTATTGCGAGGTATGAGCCTGCTCGTGAGAGCGGAGCCATGCTGATATGCAATGGTATGAATCTTTTGGAGGTTGCCTACAAGCCGAAGCTTCGGTTAATCAGGAGTCAATGCCAGCTCATGCGGCTATGTTGATGGTATTCGAGCCGCTATGGACCTCGACCGTGCAGGATGTTTCTTTAAGGCGATGTGAGACAGCTGTCTAGCTGATGCTAATTTTTCCGCAGCGGTGGAGGACTATCGAGAGACGACAAGTCCGACATGGATTGACGCCATGTTTACGTGGTCGCACTCGGCAACATGGCGACTGCCCTGATTAGTCAGCGTATGCCAAGATTCTTCAGCCCTATGGCGAAGCGAAAGATTTCAGATATAGAATTGACACAGATTTACTAGTCCTTGCTCAGAAAGCTGAAGTTTAGCCATGAAGCGCAAATTGAACGACGATAATATCCCTACGGCCGCAGAGGCAGAGGACTTGACTTCTGCTGTCGACTCCAAAAATAGTCCAGCAGCTCCTACCTTCAGCGCCCTGGGGCTTGATTCACGTCTGCTTCAAGCAATCGCGAAGGAGAACTTTTCGAGCTTAACTCCAGTGCAAGCCAAGGGTATACCACTCGCTCTCGAGAATAGAGACGTTTTGGGTAGGTGCCCGTCCGTCCATGGAAGTAGCTGCGACTGACCTGCCCCACAGCTCGCTCCAAGACTGGCTCAGGCAAGACTGCCACATACGTCCTCCCAATTCTACAATCCATACTCCAGAAAAAGGCCGGCATCAACACCGATAAAGCTACTGCCGCGCTGATTCTCGTCCCCACTCGAGAGTTGGCTCAGCAAGTCTCCAAGGTGGTCTCTACGTTTTCAGCATTTTGTTCAAAGGACATCCGGTGTGTCAATCTCACTCAGAAGGTTTCAGAAGTTGTACAGCGGACATTGCTGGCCGAGTCTCCAGATGTAGTTGTTGCGACGCCGGCTCGTGCCGCTCAGAATTTGCAAACTGCAGCGTTGTTGGTGGACAAGCTTGCGCACTTAGTGATAGACGAGGCAGACTTAGTGCTTTCATACGGATATGATGAGGATCTACAATCAATCGCTAAGGCAGTGCCGAAAGGTGTGCAGACGTTTCTGATGAGTGCGACCTTGACCACGGAAGTGAACACCTTGAAAGGAATCTTCTGCAGAGATCCGGTCGTGCTAGACTTGAAAGAGGATGTAGATGACGAGAGAGGCGTGAGCCAATACGTTGTGGAATGCGCAGAGGATGAGAAGTTCCTCCTGGCCTACGTGATCTTTAAACTCGAGTTGATCAAAGGCAAATGCATCATCTTCGTTGGAGATATCGATAGATGCTACCGATTGAAGTTGTTCTTTGAGCAATTTGGAATCAAAAGCTGCGTTTTAAACTCCGAGCTGCCAGTCAACTCGCGTGTACACGTGGTGGAGGAGTTCAATAAGAACGTCTATGACATTATCATAGCTTCAGACGAGTATGAACTGTTAGATACAACCCAAACTTCCGCGGATGCCAAAGACGGCGAGAAGGGACCAGATATGTCAAATGACGCTGATACAATTAAGAATGTTGCTGATCCATCCGCACCCCAAGCGAATGGCGTCGGGTATGAAGATGAGGCCTCCGATAATAAGGTAAAGCAAACAAAACCTCCGAAAAGGCAACAAAAGAAGAGCAAGAAGGGCAAAGAGTATGGTATTTCGCGCGGCATCGACTTCCAGAATGTCGCATGTGTCCTTAACTTCGATCTTCCAGTATCCTCGAGATCTTATACCCATCGGATTGGCCGAACTGCACGAGCCGGCAAGACCGGGATGGCTCTCTCGTTTGTGGTGCCTACGGAGCACTACCATAAGCACAAGTCAACCACAATCTCCTCAGCTGAGCACGACGAAGAAGTCCTCGACAAGATCACCAAACAACAGCGAAAGGAAGGAAAGGAAGTGAAGCCCTACCACTTCGACATGAAACAGGTAGATGCCTTCCGCTACCGCATGAGCGATGCCTTGCGAGCAATAACACGCATCGCCATCCGTGAAGCACGCACTCGAGAGCTCAGACAGGAGCTCTTAAAGAGTAAAAAACTCAAGCGGCATTTCGAAGAGAACCCTGAGGATTTGCACCATTTAAGGCACGACGGCGAAAACAGGGCTGCGAGGATTCAATCACATCTAAAGCATGTGCCGGAATACTTGATGCCGAGCAACGGCAACAAGGGTATCGCTGGAGAAGACATCGGCTTTGTTGGACTGAGGAAGACTAATGATAACAGGATCAGGAGGGCAAGGATGCAAAATCGTATGAAGGGCAAAGGGAAGAAGCCCGCGGGTCGAAAATCGGACCCGTTGAAGACGTTCAATGCTAAAGGTAGAGGGTAAAGTGTGTGATCGCGATGTCGAGGTAGAACAATGTGATTCTCAACTTCTCACGATTGCCGCTACCCCTGTGGCTTCAATTGAGCCGTGGTTGCTAAGACGTGATTGAGTACGATCAAAGTCTCTTGGCAACGGTTATTCTGCTGCCATCCGCTATTAGCAAAACCAACCCCCACAGATCCAGATGCCATAGCGCTTTGCCACGGCGAAAGGGATTTGGCCTCGTTATGCTAGTCATGAAATAAAGTCAATTAGCTACCGTGCCATCAATACACTTTAGCCGAAGACTTTTCTTCCATATGTCGGCTAGCGCCTTTGGGGAGAAAGCGCTGTGAGAACTGAATGAAATCCGCTTGGACTCGCCAAGGTCAATGATTCTACCTACTTAGAATGGCAAGATAAAGTATAGGAGCGCCCATTGAGTCTGCTACCTCCGCTTGGGACTCGCTTCTCTCCGGTCTTCAGGGGCCGGGTCCGATGCATTTGCTGCTCAACTTCTTGATATTGGGTTATCTATTTTCACATATCTCGACCTCATTGTGGATACCATCTAGGATTGAAAGTCGATACGCTACCGGCATCTCACAAATTGCTCAAGGCGCATCCTCGCTGATCAAAGGTCTCTCAAAGATCCCTCAAAGATCCCTCAAAGTCAATGTGCATCACGTTCGGAAGAGACTCGTATGCTAGCAGTACAAGACCGCGTTTGCTCCAATGCTGCATTGGCTAGCATTGAAGCCATCTGACTGAACCCTTCATTCATAGGTGTTTATACTTCACATCTGCATAAATAGTGGACGTTGATCTCTCCAAATCTCAGGAACCATAGTTGGCTTCTACCCTCGCCAGGTTTTCCACTTTCAAGATCGAAATTTTCGATGGTGATTCATCCATCTTTGAAAGCCTCGAGGTCGATGCATTCGTGGGGGAGTTCTTAAGCCCTAGCCAGTCAATTGCGCCCTTCCACGATCTTACTTGGTGGCTTCAAGATGCATCTCAAAGCTTACACAACCTTCTCCTGCGTAAGATGCCTACGGACGGAGCTGCATAATGCACTGTACTCAAGCCTGGGGTGCTGCAGCCCAGGTATGCATCTTTGTCCAGATTGTGTAGGTTTCCCATCATTGTTTCCGATGCCGATGCATTGAAGTTATACATCTCGCTTTCGAGGTGATGGTGGGGGCCGGCAGATGCTCAGCCTATTAGAATATTCCTTTACACGCTTTGTCCGTGCCAATACATTTGTCACAATACCGGTCCCCGAAACCGTCACGATGTGGGATATCGATATCGGTTCAGTCGGAGATCGGGATCAACACATTCTTTATTAGCGTAGAGCAGGCTGTGCTTCAGAAACGCTGTGCATTTGTTGGCTCTATTTGCCCATAGCCCAGAGCCTGGATTACTCTACTGAGGCTGAACATCCAGTACTCTACGTTCGATCCCAGCGGCTGAGGCTAGTTGTGTAGACGTTGCAAATATCAGGCTTAGGTGGAAAACGATCAACCTCAAGCGTAGATTTTCGACACGATGTGCGTCTAGCAAGGTCTCGGCCGAGGATCCGTTCTCATTTTCAACTTTGTCAGAGAAATTCATCGAAGGACAATCGGTCCTGCAGCAATACGTGTACGAATGTCAAGGTCAAGGTCACGATCTCCGGAATCGGAGCCATCAGACTAGGCTTCACACCCAGCGGGACAACTCAAGAATCGTTCCAGGAATAGAAGGCTATACAGTGATCACGGGGTGGTAACATACTTTCTCAATGTTTCCATTCTTCCACGTGAGACCGTCGGTTCCATCAATAATGCACTGTTCCGAGTTCCCAAGTCGCAACCACTCCAATATACTACCCATGATCTGGGTAACTGAAACAATCAAGAACATTACGAGATCGAGCTTATATCAGCTTGACGTCGAAAGTCGCATAGCCTGCATCCGGAACACGGACCGAGCAAGAAGGTCTCCACGCAAAAGTCCACGTGAGGAGGAGTGTCGATCCTGAATAAGGCTGGGATCATCCCGGACGTCATCGCTATGTTCGCAAATTAGGGAGGCTCTGCTGCCAGACGAATAATCGGCGGAGTAAAAACTATCCTTCGCCAATACTCGTCACTCATGGGATCATTTGGCCACTTGAGAAGTCGTAATAGGTACAAAATACCTCAAACCGTTCGGAACTTTGAACGGTTGACGCGCCACAAAAGCGATAGCCGCTCCAGCCAGCCTCAACAATCGCGTTTCACCTACCATATTTACCTCATAATCCCTCGATCTGTCTGCTAGTGCTGCGCGTTGCCGTCACCGCTACGATCGGCGTGGCCGTATGGGCCGACTGCCCTACAATGCACGTTGAGTGGGTGGACACCCTACTGTCCCCCACTTTGCGGAGGCATATCCTGTCTCTCCCTTTCTGCGATCTCAGCAAGGCGTTTCGGGCAGGGTTTCGAATCGTACGACTTGGGTTTGGCCGCATCATGCATGACGTTTCAATAGGTAGGCGCGGTTCCCGATCGACATACTCGCGGAGTCCCTGTTGTCAATCATCGCCTTGCATAGCCAAGGGGCGCTTCGTGTACACAGGCTTTGAGTTACCCTCGTCGTAAGATCGAAGTCCCACAGTTCATGCTTTGTGACTATAAGAACCCAGCGAATTCCCCACATCATCCCCAGATAATTCTCCAACGCATCGAAGATCATCCAGAAGCTTAAATCAAGAACGCAAACCTCCAATTCCCATCAACATATCTATATACAACTCTTCTACCACGTCTCGCTTTCAGTCAAGCCAACGCTTCTATACTCCTCCTAAATATAAACCATTCCACATCACCACCACTTCTTCGAATCAACCTCAACCATTATCATGAAGTTCACCTCAGCACTCACCATTACCACCCTCGTCTCAGTCCTCTCAACTACCCACGCTCTCCCCCTCTCCCTCAAGTTCAACACCTTGAAGCCCAGCTCAGAGCACACTCACCTCCGCCGTGCCAGCACCATATCCGACGTCACTGCCCACGACTTCAGCAGCGACTTCAGCAGCCCCCATGATGATATCCTCGAAGGCCTAGGCACCGCCTTCGAGCCTGGCAACAGCATTAAGCAGCTCTTCAACATGGTGAGACGTCAACTCGGGTCCACGGATAGAACCAGCAATGCTGCCTCCTCCACTGGTGGCTCGACAACGAGCGATGCTCCTTCTGCCGGCATTTCGTCGGAAGAGAACACTGCACCATCGAGCGATACCACACACGGTGTCACGCAACTCATGGGTGGAAGCCTCACGAGTGCCTCGACTGCGGGATTTGGCTTCGAGCCCGGCAATGCCATTCCCAACGCCAAGACAGTCAAGACGCTCAAGGAGTAGAGGTACACTCTTTCGAAGGGTTTCATCATTGTACATTACCACAACGGGGACGACACAACAACTACTTATTTAGGCGCGGTCAGGATTTACAGCTACCACTACCACCACCACCACATCCTACCATTACACGCACCTGGCACCAGGGTTACAGCCATGGTATGGATCACGGGATGTTTTGCACCGCTGAAGGAAAGGAATGGATGTATGCATTGCACGGAGTATGGCTGAAAGACTAGCTATGGCGTTGGAAGGCTTTGAGGAGCCTTGCGAGATTGTTGAATTGGATGGGCAATCATGTGCGATGAAGAAGACAATTTGCTTAGTTGAGTCAGACGTCACTCGCTTTATAGACGATAGATCATATGTTATGTGTTACTGTTGACACATTCACACGTTGCGCTTCGATCTATCTCCTTGTTTTTGTACTACGATGCTTTGCGAACGATGATCAACGCTCCAAGACCGACCGGCTGGATAGTCGCGGGTCAACCTCAGTACGCGTATTTAATATCAGATCCCTTCAAAGAAGTGCTAGACAGACACCTGCTAATGGTAGGGTGCCGAGCATTCTTGTCAGTCGCAATACCCTGGTCCTTGCACTACCTCGAATGCATTTTTGCCAAGGGCAATTTTCGCTCAGCCTATCGAGCGATCAGCTTATGAGTGGAGTGCGCTGGGGTCAAGGTTGCTGATGTCTACCATATAGCTGACATACATTTCCAGGCTCAGTTTCAAAGGAATCTGGCAGGAATCTGGAAGCGAAAAAAAGGCTCAAATTTGGTGGAGGCTTTTTCAGAAGTAACGACCTTTTGGAAAATCGAGACAGCTCCATAGCTAAAGGTTTTGAGTAAAAGTAGTCGACAGCAAAATTGTAAGAAAAAGCTTGACCTATAGGTCTTATCGCAGGCTCATTACCGTAAAGTCTATCGTTATAGATGTAGAGATGGTAGAAATTGAAAGTCTACTTAGTTCAGTGCTAGCGCGGTTGCGAGGCTCGAAGTTGGATCCGTAAAATGTAAAGCTCAGATAGGGATAGCGGTCCTGTTCGGTCTGAAATTTTCGATATGGATTGTCGAAAGTTTATGTCGGATAGGATTTCTAAGCCCTACCAATCGCTCGTCGCCACCATTCATGACTCTGCATTAAGGTGACGACTCGTCCCTATGATAAGACGACAAGAGCTTCGAAGGCTAAGACCGTAAGCTTCATTGAAAGCGACAAGGCATCACTCTCCTTGAGTTGGCACCAAGGTCTCATGCCCAAGAAAAGAGCGCCAACATACAATACTAAACCCAAGAGTCCAGCTCACCCATCGCTCTCCTCTTCAGGAAAATCCAAAGATGCCCATTCTCTCGTATCTCGCTCCGCCACTAGCGGAAATTCGGTGAATGATCGCATTCAGCAGCTGCGCATCAGCCATGGCGCTTCAACCTCCGGCAGGAGCGTTCCCAATATCCTTAATCCGAACACTAATCCCTCCCTACCTCCCTCGTTGAGGGACATCCTTCAATTTGAAGATGCTCCTCCACCACGGCCTAGACCAGGGCTCAGAGTAACAGGAAGGATGAGAGGCCTCGCTGGCCCTATACCACCTAGCTGGTTGAGGCGAAATGAAAGGCGAGATGAATCTGGAGCAGGGCGTCGAGTGAGGACGAGGGATGTCGATGAAGAAGAGAAAAGCTTCGGGCTGGAGCCGCTACCAGGCTCTTTCATACCCAAAGATGGTTCGCTTGTAGCAACTACTTTGAAGGGACTAGCAGAGGATTGGGCCTGGCATACTGTATATGATCAGTTTTATCTAGCTAAGCTCCCAGTCCGGTACAAGGAGGTGCTCCTCTATTACCTCTCACGCTATAACCCTCATAGCCTCGATAAGACAGGTCTTGATCTGCTTCTTCTGGACGAGACCGAGCTTGAGGATGGCACGGGCGCTGATGGCCTCCTTCGTCTCGACCTTAGCACGTCTATAAGGAACCCCCTCAGGCTTGGGGAGCTCAAAGAATTTTTCACGGCCAGGAAGTCGATAGCTACTACCAAGGAAGAAAAAGACAAGGCGGTCATTGACAGCTGGGATACTCCGGAACCCGTCGCCACGCTGTCGGCACTACCACGCTTCCACAACCTAACCCACCTCTCACTGTCCCAACCAAGTGGCGTCTCGATCTGGAGGGGGCTGCTAGACCTTGCACCACATTTGACGACGCTCACTCACCTTGCCTTGGCATACTGGCCTACACCAAGCCTTTCACCGAACTCGAATACCGCCTACAGAGAGACCCCACAAGGAAACGTCAACTACGGCTCCAGCCACTTCTATAGCGCCCACGACAATGACTGGAGCGAAGCTGCTCGCCTACTGCGCAAGCTAGGTAAATCCACATATTGCCTCCAATGGCTCGACCTGACCGGCTGTTACCCATGGGTCCAAGCCCTTGCCTCGGAGCACATAGACTGGTGCGGCGCATGGCATTCCCTCGCAACAATCAAGATCGGCCAAGGCTGGGTTCCTGAGTGTTTCCAAGAAGGCGCCGATGACTCGACGTGGCGAGACTGGCACCGAGAAGCTCGACTTCTCCTACCAACTCCAAGATCGACTGCGTTGAAGGAATGGGCGGACATCGAGCACGATACGCTTCAGATCCACGACAGAGTCAATGCTCGCATCATGCGCGCTATACGGGAAGCACAGTCTCGTGATATGTCCAGTCAGCCCCAGCAGATTGAGGCAGACTGGTCCGATGGGCCGAGTGAGGGCTCGAAGCCTGCGTGGAGGTCTACAAGGCTGGTGTTCGAGAGGGGATGGGACGCTTGGTGGATTCGGGAGGCTATTGAGCAGCTTGTGAAATGAAAGCAATGAATTGGGAGCAATTCGAGGTCTGTTTGGTTAATACCCCGGATAACAACTTGTACGTTTGAAAATTTGGTGTGGAGGTCAGCGCTCGTTTGTGTACGAAGCCTAACCATGTCTCCATTCTAGTGTAACTCGGTGATAATATGCCTAAACGGTAGCTCTTAGAGTCAATCAATAGCACATTTCAAATTGTAGAAGCCATTCCATCAGCGCAATGCAACTCGCAGTACAGCTTATGGACCGAGTGGAGATTGGCTTCCTTTGCTATCCTATGGGCTATCCTATGGTACTCATGCTGGCTAGAAGCCCCTCTCTAATGTCGTTCTGCTCACATCTCTGGTCCAAACCCGCTCAATACACCAATCAACTCTCCTGTCATATCTAAACCATCAGTACTGTCTAGCCCCTGCATTGGGTAAGCCACACGGGCATCAGCCCCCCTGCTCCCTCCGTACCAATGTACCGGCTCGTTCTCTTCGGGCACTGGTGATAGCTGGCTACCGCTCTTCTTGCGCACGGTCTCCCTGTGAACGGTCACAACACCGGGCTGGGGGCGGTATCCTACCCCCTTGCTCTCGACAACGAGGGGTAAGCTACCCATTGATGTTGACGAAGTATATAGGACGGAGGAGGTTAGTGGCACCTTTCTTGGGCTTGTTACCGGATCAGTAGCGCAGCGCACGTGCCGCTTGTTCATCCTGCCGTCCAAACCAGGGGGGAGATACTGCTTGCAGAGGTCATTGCTGGGCTTGTCGCGCGGGGATGGTCGTACGTTTTCGGTAAGAGACCCTTGTGAGGACGCTATGATACTGGTAAGATACCCACAACCAGGCAATGTTGGTAGGGAGCCGATTCTACTTTGGCGTTGTCGTAGTATAGGAGCGCCTTGTAAAGCGCTAGACATCATGGTACGTTCCCCTTCGCGCTGGGCATTGTCGTAGTTTGTCGAGATATCTCGGATGCAGACTGAGGGGTGGATACCCATCTGAAGGCTAGGACCTCCTGGCAAGCTGCCATTCTCCGTGCGCGATTGTATGTCCTCGAGTGGGCGGCTTCGTAGAAAGCTTGGGATGTAGCGTAGATGAGATTGCTCGCGATGGGCGTAGAAGCGGTTTCTTCCTTTGTTGCCTGGGTCCCACCAGAGCCAGGTGTAATTTGCCTTTGTGGATTTCCAGAAGAAGTATTGCTTGTTGAGGGCTCGGTGGTCTCGCTTGGCTTGCTTCTTGTCGTATTCTTCGCGTGTGACCCATCCATGCTGTCAAGGTATCGTGATTAGCATGCGTGAGCAGGGGATATAGAGCAAAGATTTTGATCAAAGAACATGCTTGATTGACCGAGCCACTATGTAGAAAGTGGAAACATACCCAAGTCCGAACCATAGCGGGCTTCTCGCCTTGGCCCTTAAGCCTCCACCAGCCCCATGTACTCACAGTCTGCATGAGGATCAGGAGGACTAGAGCACTTCCGCTCATAGCAGCGAAGAAGTAAGCAATCGAGACCCATGATATTCCCAGGATTGTACCCAGTGGCTCTCCCTTCGTTGGTTGCACAAGCCTGGTAGTGTCAATATTTGACGGTACAGCATCGCCGAAGATAGCAAGCGTGAGAAAGAAGAGGACAGTGGCTAGAGGATGCATTTTGAGTGATTAGTCAGTCGGATATGGAGAGATGCTGCTTGTGAATCGTTGATTGTAGCGAAAGCTGCTAATCGAGGTTGAGTCTGTGATTGGGGTCCCAGCGAACGTGTCTAGGCCAGATGGGAGCTATTGACTGTTCGTGTCTTCTCCTATTATCGCGAGATATCCTTTCACTGACGACGATAAGGACGACTAAACCGCAGGCCAGGACGAACACGCAGAGACGGTCAACGACGTGTATCCAGTTTCTGTCTCACCAGGTGTGTGATCCCATTGAGCCAAAGATGCAATACTGGGTATGAATGTTTCTATAAGAGCCAATGATATATCGAAATCAGAGGTTTGTGACCAAGAAGTGTGGATTGACAGAGCAGGATCACCGAGCAAGAATCGTCAATATAAGGAAAGAACCATCGGAAACCCCAGGCTAGCGACATCGGCACGGCTACGACCCCTACCCAGTCTACGCTACAGAAGGTCTACTATTATGGACCTAAACAAGAGCATTGCAAAGCCTCCAATGTAAGTATGAACTCAGGGGCTAATCACGCGGTGAGGAGTACGCACAACTTTATCTTTATTGAGTGCCTTTCATCCACGTCGAATGCCTCCATTGCGGAGCGCCACCTAAAGTGATGCCTCTGAGTGCAGAATACTTGCCGGTAGTTGTCATCCGCGGAACGAGCCGTCTCGGACACTGCAAGGCACTCACTTCGTGGAGGACCACCTTGACATGGACCTGAGAGAAGTATCCGACCTAAGCATTGAATCTGACGCTTGCTGTGTCAGAAGCTATGGAGTTGATAAGCCTTGGATTGGATCCTGTTCGCTGTCCCGTCATCTGTGGGCATCTTGTCCCTTGCTGTTTTCCAGATAGTGCGGCAAAGTCCGGAGTCAGGTCAATCCTCCCGCACCGCGAGGAATTCACTGCATCGATTCCGGCATGGATCTTGGACCTAACTTCATACATCCTGGCGTCGAGTAAGCAGTGCCGCCTGGGTTGTGAAACGATGTTTAGGCGGTCAAAGCCAATTATAATCCTAAAAGGTCTTGCATCCTCTTTGTAAGTTGACACGATAAACATGAACGTGTAAAGGGGGCAGTTACTGAATGCTTTGCAGATTTTTGCGACCGGTCACCTTTTTCCTATCTGTCGTCAAACCCAAGGACCTTTCTTATCCTCAACGTGCAGCATTGTACTTAAAGTAAGAGCAGGGAATGGACTAGGACGTAGTCGCCTTCAGCTGATTCCAGCGATATGGAAGGATGCCGAGATGAATGGCAGATCTGGCTTTAGTTTGTTAGCACTTGTGGTGCTGTCCTCTTGGAGGCTTGCGGCGAGGCAATGCTCAAGATGGGCATCTGAAGCCAGGTGTCGCAGGTGAAGGACTATATCGAGCTAATGAAAGCGGCCATAGCGCTTTTTCATCTTTGGTCTCTGTCAACGTGGTTCGCCAAAGCCACCCCAAGCAGGGGCTCTTCTGTTGCTCCCATCTTATTGGGTCTTTATATCATACTTGCTAAGCTAACGGAGACTCTTCCTCAGATCTCGGCTTGACCACATATCTCCGATTCCATCGTGCCTCTTTTTCGCGACACAACCTACATGGTGGGTGGGCGCAATGGTAGTATGTGCGCAAAGACCGACCTCCATGACCTCAATGAAGCCATGAGGTAGCACTCGCGGCCGTACCTAGAGCGCCAGCATCTTGCCGTCATGCCCACTCCAGGCCCTAGCATATGCCCTTCGTGAGCATGACCAGCATACAAACAATGGTGTGTGATATATTCGGAGGGTGGCGGCAGCCAATAGGGCCCGAAAAGGCAAGGCGACCGCCAAATAAGCAGCCTTACGGATCAGTTCGGGTCAAAGTTTGGTACGGGACAGTGAAAAACGGGTTGGGGCATAATGACAGGTCCGAAAGGGTGTCCTGAACATATTTCTCCTCCCCAATTGGGACTGCAACAAAATTCTGGAGATCCTGATTGCTTCGTTGGCATATTGAGTTCGACCCATCGAAGGATGTGGCTTGGGTGGTCTAGACCTCCGTGGTGCAAGGCGTTTATGGAGCAGCTATAGGCTCGCAGAGAGTATGTGTGATGTTTGCTAGATGGTCGAAAAGCCACACTGATGGATGTTGTGCTTCGTGGGGTTCAATGTTAGCCACGGTGACGATTATCAGATCTGTCGACAGGATAGAGATCTCGTTTGTGGGGTCCATTTGACAAATTGCTCCCCTGAGATCTAAACAATCTGTATGATGTGTGGATTGAGTGTACGGCGCCATTGGAGGGTTTCGTCGCTCGAGAGCGGCAAGGCAGCTGTGTCTTTCTTCCTCAGAATGTGCCGGCTTTGTGCGCTGATATTGTTTATACTGTATTGTTCGCTTCCATTAATAGTCTCCATGACGCCTTCTCAACCATAATTGCAAGCCTCAAGGGTAGAAAAGGCGTCTATAGTAGAACGTGACTCCTTTTTTCGCTGATATCAGGTGGTGCCTTCTCTCGCTCAGTTTCATAGAATGCTTGGCGCTGGTGATATGCCGCACTTCACTCTACTCCGCACCATGGATATCAAGCGCCGCAGCCATGTTGGTGAACGAACCTTCACGAGGGACCGCTTGAACAGACCAGCGTTGGCTGCCTCGCCACAGCGATCTTCTCCATACTCGAATGAGGACGAAGTTCGACTTCGCCAGATTGACAAAATTGAAGACTCTCAGCGAACCGCCATTCAACTCCAACCAGATGCTACAGCACCTACTAGTCTCTTAGCCATACCCCAGAGCGAGTTTCAAAGATATCCATATCGCCCGCGCGAGCAGTCGAAAGAGTACGAACGGACTGCGCCTAAACTCGAGTATCACAAGACAGCATACAAAGATCACCCAGCCACGTCTCAGATCGAAGAGCGCGGGAGGAAAGCACTACCTTCACACATGCGTCGAAACCCCCCCGGGCTTGCAAGGCCATAATTCCAGACAAAACGGCGGATTCGAGTACGGGAGGACCGAGCTCTTCCCAGAATATACCACAGCCTGATCAACCACTGAAGACGATCTTCTTCAACGTAGTCGAACAACCGCCTTTCAAGATTGGTCTCAGAGAGCGGTTACCAAAGCCAATCATCGTGAGGCTAGAAGGCCTGGAGCTTTCGCCCATTGACGGGGGTACCTCCTTCGACGGCGGGCATGTGTGGGGACAGATGTGTCTGGCGTCTGGGGATGGGGGAAGAGCAATGGCCCGCTTCGATCCCTTCATTCTCGAGGCTGAGAGCCTAAGCGTTCCTTTGATCCCCGACCCCGCTTCCAATCAAGGCGACTTTCATTTTACCTTGACTTTTGAGAAGATCAAGATCTGCCAACCAGGACACTTCAAATTCCATATCGATCTCATCATAGCATCCGACGATGTTCGCTCTTTCGGCCTCATTCCTCCAGAAACAGTGTTAAGTGCCGAAAGCCGAGCGATACATGTCTCCGCGTTCACGCACCCGAAACGTGAAGGTTCGTAGTAGTCTCTTGTGTCCTTTTTTCTGATAGACTAACAACCTTTACAGCACATGGATACCAACTCGGAGCGAATGAGAGAACAACAGGATTACGATAAAGAAGCAAATATAGTGTGGGGAATGGGTACGCTTGGAGATATTGACCGTTGCAGGTAAGCAGATGATGACCAACATGCAAGACAATCCACCATCAGGCATATGTCATATTGCGAAAGTCATGTAGCATTTCAATCAAAAGGCTTGAAAGATACTTCTCTGTGTGCCAACATCGATCCTTTGTTCTGCCCGGCTTGGGCTTCGCAGTGAAATGCGCCAAGCCATCGTATCAAAGGATTATAGAAACCAGCAGCTCAGTTAGCTGGAGTGATACATACGCCAACGATCTGCCTCAGTGATGGAATGGTGATGTTTTGATGGTACTCTACAGACATTACAGGTGAGAAATTGAGTAAGAGCTATTATGTAGCGCCGGATAGACCGCTAGGTCCTTGGCACATATTGAGACCTCTAATTGGCGGACCGGAACAGCGTTTTGACATAGAGTATCTATAGCCTCTCCCCAACTAAATCTACGATTCAGATTCACAACCTCCAGCATGTTTGGTGCCTTCAGAGCCACATCTCCCCTATCTGGCGGACTCCTGTGGTAAGCTTCCCTCCCTTCTTGGCGTTCAAATTCCACCAATTAATTCGCCCTCTTCCTCCACAGGAAAATACCCTGGCGCCTCTCAATACCCCAAAAGCGACGCCAACGCAAGCGGTTACGGCTTGTGGACAATGTCATAGCCACGGTAGACAACGCACTGAAGAGACAAGGTTTGGATGATACAAAGAATTTGGCGCGATGGAAGGAGGAGATGCCGACGGAGCAGGAGATGCGGCCGAAGGATAAATACACCATGTTTGATAGGAAGGAGAAGAGGTATCGAAAGGGAATACATAGTGAGTCGCTCCGAGTTCCGCTAATAGGAGGCTACGCGATCAACAGGAAAGAGCTCGCGCTGATATTTGGGGACTCCAGAGCTACCGAAATGGACGAGGGTCAGTCAGCGGATAAATCCCCCAGGGTTCTAAGAGGAGGCGACATGAAATACTAGGCTTGACCACGGACCGTGAGGTACTTCATGGGCATCTATAATGGCGTTTGGTGGAAGCATTGCATAGCGAACGGACATCAGAGTCTACGGGTGCATCAAAATCCTCTAGTACTGAGCAGAGACCATCAGAATGTACAGAATCTCAAATTACGGTCAAATTTCGTCTAACGTCCTTTCGTCCCATACTGCAACACTTTTACTACGGCCCGAATTCACTTTACAGGTCCCCATGGTTCAAGACCGTTGCCAAGAGGTGAGTCAGAGGGTCAGGAAGTTAAAATCATGATCAAGGTTCTCAGGACTACAAAATATCGGTGTCTTCCTGTTATAGAAACCATCAATCTTGCCAAATTCAATTAACATGGCTTCGCTCAACATCATTCCCTATGGCGCTGTCGAAGCCGCCCTATCAGAAGAAAACGAATCCCTTCGAGAACAGCGTGAGTACAACACAACCTTCCACACCCGCGAGGAAATCACCGCCGTCCTCCCAAACATGCAACACTTCGGCTCCGAAGAACAGCCATGGATCTTGCTCTCACCCTGGCTCGACCTGATAATGTCCTCCCGCGGCCTCGCAGAGATAGACGTCCACCGTATCCTCCTACCAGGGACCTTCCTGATTCAACTGATCCATGCAAGCCAGGTCGGCCTTCATATGCACCGCATCTCCGGTGACGACGCCGAAGATCTAGCTGCTGCCTTTCCCACAACCACGACCCGCGGAGACCACATTGAAGACTTGCTCCAACACAACAGATTCTTCGTTCGCCTGGACGCCTGTAGTCTCAAGGATGCCCATATAGGCCAAGGTCCAATCAAGAACGTCCGAGATCTCTGGATGCGGCTAGCGACTTCGGCGCGCGGTATGACCGGAATTCGTGATTTGCGGAAGCTTGATATATCGACACCGATATACATGTATCTGTTCCCATGGCAGGACGACATGAGGACAGAGCTCGAGTATCGGGTATATTGCGCACCCCCAACAGGGAGGATTGCGGCTATTTCTCAGTACAAGTGGCATACAAGGTGGTACCATGCCGATGCAAAAGAGAAGCACGAGGGGTATGCGGAAAGACTGATGCAGAGTTGTGGAAAGCTCCACGAGAAGATCATGACGCATCCTGCTATGACGAGTCTCCTCGAGAGTCGTGGTTTCGTTTTTGATGTGGTGGAGGATCCGGACACTCAAAATGTGACGCTGATTGAGTTGAATGACTTTGGCGCGATGAGTGGATGCGGAGCTTGTTTGTTCCACTGGATTCGAGATGCTAAGGTAATGTACGGAATGAATGAAAAGGTCGAAGTCCGCGTTGCAGTTTGAGAGGCCCGACGATGTATACGGTATCCCCTGCAGATAAGTCTCAAATCGTGGAACCAGAGTGTCTGGCGAAAATCAAGGTCAGTGAGGTGGCGCAACAGGCGTGCAGGGCGACTCTATACTTAATTGCATATATTCATGCATGAGTCCCTCTTCGATCGTTCAATTTGGTTTGACTTCTATCGAAATGGCTTTGGACTTCATTTCTTCCGATGTGCCATGCGCTCAGTCGTTCTGTCTTCGTTCATGTTTCTCTCCTCAACCATAATCCCAAGTCCCATCTCTTCCTCTCCCTCCTCGGACACCGGCCAAATATCCTTACTCGGCTCCCTCCACACTCTCGGCCGCCTAGGCTTACTCCTCCCATTATTCCCTACACGCTGTCTCGAGCTGGTCCGAAAATCCCTCCGCCCTCTCACAGGCGGCGAGGATGGCTGCACAGTCTCGAGAGGCTTTGGCGGATCTGGACTTGGCATCAGCTTTTCTAACATATCTGGAGTCCGATGAAAACATCTGAGCTCCATTCTCTCGATCCATCTTTTCAGCTTCGCAGTTGGAGAGGATGTAGCTGTGGCGACAGCTGGTATTGTGAAGGCGCTGCGATGGGCTGGCGACAGGGAGCGGGAGTTTCTTTTCGGGTCTATGTCGGCTGCTAAATGGCTATTGACGAAGACGTCTCGGTCTTCTGCTGGTGATATGAAGTAGGCAAAGGGGTCTTGGTCTATGCTTTCATCCAAGTAGAAGGCTCTGGGTTTACGGAGGGGCGGCCAGGAGTGACGCTTCTTCAAGGTAGGCATGGCAACTAGCAAAAAGCAACGGCTGGGTTGGGACTTCTTATGTATGTGAGCAAGAGAAATGGCACAACAATATGGATGAGTCAAAGACGTGGACTTTGGAAAGACGACGCTGGAAAGGTTCCGTATGTGACGTGGGATATGCAGGAACTATCTAGACATGGAAATGCAATCATATACATCCTTCTAGGCAGGCAGTATAACTCTAGCACGAGTCCAAACACCGCCTCGTCATATCGACAGCCTCATGCTCCCTGTGACTTGCCGCTGGTTGAGATAGCCCACAAGACCGGGCAATATCGCTAATTCTGTACATCATCTACGAAAGCATAGACCATACATCAGGTACCGCGCAAGCTTTAGCCTCGAAGAATATGACGCATACATGACGGGCTCAATGTAGGTACGATTCACCAACCAGCAAAGCAAGCGTTCGACATAGGGAAGAGATCAGATGACCAACCGTCAGGCTGTCAACATCGTCTTTCATGGAGGTCAGATGACGGCAACAATCAGCTTCAGCTCAACTGCTTGCCACATTATCGAACGAGCCACTCCGACATGAATCGATTTCGCTAAGAAAGACACCGCCTGCTTGAGAAGTCGAGATTTGATTGAGCTTGAAAGAAGACAGCCTCGGGAGTTGCCGAAGAGACTCATGAGCCTCATCTTCGCCCCTGCAGCTGCCCTGCGCCCAGAAACACGATCAATCAGAGCATTGAGTCACACCCACAGCGCTTAGCGATGACAATACGAGGCCCTACAGATGTTGGATGAGGCTTCGGCACATCTGAGTCACTGCCATCTCTCACGATGTCCTACTACTTCTGCATAGTAGGCACGTACGACCAACCACTCTTCGAGCACGAATTCGGCACCTCAAAGCAAGGCGGCGATGGCGTTGCGCGATTCAGCCAAGAGGCAAGGCATATGAACCCATTCATCGTGCACAGCAGCTTGGACTTCGTGGATGAGATGCAGTGGACCAATAACCAGATGTACGCTTTTCCTCCCACCACATCTCTTTCCCGACATAGGCTAATGCTAGACACAGGTACCTAAAACGGATAGACCAATTCGCCTCAACCCACATATCCTGCTTCCTCACCCCAACCTCCACTCGCTTCCTCCTCCTCCACCTCCCGCACCCCCCCAACACGCTCCCCCAAAGCACACCCACACCCAACAGCTACCCACCATTCACGCCCTACACCTCTCAACCGCCCTCCACATCGACCGCCAGCAGTCGTTCATCGAGCAGCTCGAGTACGAGTATACCGAATAATCCTACGAGCCCGCAGACGGAAGAGGCGATACGGCAATTCTTTGGAGAGGTGTTTGAGGTCTGGATCAAGGCGGTCATGAGCCCGTTTGCGAGTGTGGAGGGGAAGCTGGGGAGTCCGGTGTTTAGGCAGAGGGTTGCGGCTGCGGGGAGGAAGTACTTGTGATGGGGGATGGGGTTCGCTGATGATACACGGTTGCTTGGTAGGATTACGATTCGGGGTGTTACGTGAGGTATTTTGAGATCTGCTTTGAAGAATTTCAGGGTTTAGCTGCCATGGACAACGCATCTGAATTTACAGGATGAGTTTTATTGTTGCTCTCGAAGGCTGGGTAGCTCTGGTCTAACGAAGGAAACCCGAGGCGCAGCGACAAGCTTGCTGTCACTTCAGAAGAAGTCTTGGACTCAGGGACCGAATTACCTGAACGGATATGTAGGGGGACTACAGCGAGCCTTCAGCGTCAGGTCATGGCGTTAATATGCTGATGCTCAAGCACGGAATGCACAGAGTAGAAGACAGTCTCAGTAACTTTCCAGAGGCTTCAATTTGCTTGTCCAGTCTCATCAATCAAACAGAGTTCGTAGAATAGGACAGATATTATACAGTTGTAATTCGCAGGCTTCAGGCTCAAGGGGAATACCGCCGGATTGCAAAACAGAAAGGAAGATCTCTATGTACGCGCGTAGCACCTGTCATTCTGGACCAAAAGCAGTGACCAAGCCGCCCAGATCATGTCGGTCAGAGGGCAGAGACTGATCACCTCACCTACTTCCTGTTCCCTCATAGCTCATCCTTCACCTTATCCGTAGCCGCCGCTGCGACACTGCTTACACTGCTTACGACATCCTCAGCGGTAGCCTGTGCGCTGGCTCCATAGTCTACCAACTTGGCCCGCGCGCTTTCCACCGCAGCCATTAGCCTGCCCTGTGCGCTCTCCATGGCACCCTTTTCCGGCCCGTAGACCGCCCCCTTGACCTTACGTTGGGTGTCAGCCATAGCGGAACTGATAGCGGCAGCATTCTCTGCGACTGCAGAGGACACGGAAGCGTAGGCATCGGAGGCACCACTAGTGACACTGGCTGTGGCACCGGTTGCTGTAGCGCCGTATAGGGCAGCTGAGATGGCATCTTGAGCTGTGGAGACTGCGGCGCTGAGGCTTGCTTGAGCGGAGTCGACATAGCTGGGCTGAGTGCCATAAACGGCTTCGCTGACACGGGATGATGCCGAGGATGCGGCACTGGCGGCCGCGGATGTGCCCTTCTCGTAGGTACCTTTGCTGGATCCATGGTATGCGCTGCTGGCCGCTTCCACCTGTAAATGACCGAGTCAGCATTCTCTTTCCATTTCGATACCGAAAGTATATAGACATGAGTCAGGAGAGACTTCGAGACAATATGTTCCCGAATCATAGCTTGTTGCTCGAGTTGCAGTACGGGTTCAACCAAAAGCCGTCCACAAAGGTGCACTTACAGCGGCATTTACTTGCTCATTCGCTGCGGCAATGATGGCTTCAAGAGTGGCGGGAGGGGTGAAGACCGAAGTAACAACTGAAGAAGCCGAGGCGTAGGCATCGGAGGCGTAGCTGGATACGGTCGCTGCTGCGCTTGCGTGAGCGCCTGTGTAGTATGCCGCGCTGAGTTTGGACATAACGCTCTCTGTGAAGTCTGGCTCTCTACCGTTAACGAGCTCGGAGAACAAGCCTTGGATAGCTGCGAAATTTGCTGCAGCCGAATCTGTAGCTTGAGAAGCATATTCGCCCGCCTGTGATATCATCGATTTTGAGAATGGGGTGGGTTGCCCATAGACCTGCTCACTGGCCTTGGAGACGAGTGCCTCCCAGTTCGTGGAGGCCTGACTCGCCAAAGATTCAGCGTATGGGGTTTCTGATCCAACGATAGCCGTGCTGGCAGCTGCTGAGATTGAACCTGCCTTCTCCGATGCTGCTGACATCATCGATTCAGCCATACCTGTTGAGCTACCATAGGCTGCTGTGTTGGCCGCGGCCGAAACCGAAGACAAAGATGCCGAAGCCATCGAAAGTGCTGAGTTGTATTGTGAAGAAGCCGAATCTAGAACGCTTTGCGCTGGTGACTTGCTCTTTTTCCCGATGGCGGAGCTAGCTGAACCCATCGCACCTTGTAGCTTCTCAGAAGCTTGCGCTACGGCGTCGCTGTATTGGGCCTGGGCGGCATTCAACATGCTCTGATAAGCAGGAGTGGGAGTACCTACAATCATTTCAAAGTCAGTCTTGTCTATTCTAGACGATGAATGTGGCTCATAAGACAGATTTCAGAAGCAGGAAGTAGGTAAGAGCCCACTGCCAGCTCCCAAGAAGTATTGGTACGACCAAATGTGCAATCCAGATGAGGGTAAGAACCACCCCGAAGATATACATACCGAAGATAGATTCTGATGCAGCGTTTGCCAAACTTTTATGTACTGGTGTTGGAGTAGCCCCAACGGCGCTTTTCGCAGCTAATAAGAATTCGGAGTAGCGGTCGTGGGCAAGGCCCACTGCCTCATAGTATCGACGTTGACCCTCTGCGAGGTATTGCTGGTGTACCGGTGTTGGAGTAGCTCCAACTGCAGTCTTAACGCTGGAGTATTGGGCACTCGCAGCACTCAAGCTGTCTGCAAGCCTCAATGATGCCATGGCTGAAATCGATTCAAGGACGCCCTGTCACAAATTTACGGGTTAATATCTTGATTTGGGAGTAGAACTTGGGTAAACAGCCCTTAGAAAGACTTACCTGGCTGGGCCCATAGACTGCTTCGCTAGCAGCTTTTGTTGCAGAAGCATGACTGGCACGGGCAGCACCAATCAAGTTTGAGTAGCGCTCGCTAGCTTCGGACATGAACTTCTCGTAGCCAGGCGTTGAGGTGGCGCCAACTGCGGTTTTCGCTGAGTCGAATTGGGAAGATGCCGCGGCAAGTGCAGATGAATATTTGGCGTTCGCTACTGAGAACGCAGATTGCTGAGGCGTCCCATATATTGCGGTCGAAGCTGAGTTCAAGGCATCTTGCAGGTGTCCGCTGGCAGCACCGATGGCTCCGGAGTAGGCAATTTCGACGGATGCAAACATCTCTGTTCGAAGCACTGGGAGTCAGTATCATCTCTCTTGCCTGCGAGACTAGGGGTTATTGAGACATGTTTTGCGCGCAGACTTGGGATAAAAATCACATCATTGCTCCTGACACAAGCCTTATGTTTCTGAAGTCTTGTACTGAACATGTGACAAGGAAGTCGACGTACCTTCATGAACTGGCTTCGGCTTCCCGGTAATCTGTACAGATACAATGGACTTTGCGTGCAGATACTGCTGAGAAGCACGACTTGCGGCATCCACATAAGCGCTCGATGCTGCATTAGCTGCAGACTTAGTGACCTGTAGGCACTCCAACATCAGTATTCAGATGTCCACTGGGGGCTACAAGACACGTTCGAAGAGTAGAAAATGGACCAAAGCAGTTGCCGGTTTGTTCGCAAGACGCCATCATAACTCAACATGAATCGAGACTGGGGTAAGATATCCTCCGCGAATGTACATACCGGAGCTGGTGTACCAAATATGGCCAAAGATGCACTGGAAGTCTAGTCAGTAAAGGCGAAATCAAGGGTAAGGAGGCCGACTTACGCCTCCACTGCCTCAGAATACTTCTCAGCAGCTACACTAGTCGCACTCTCGACAACGCCGGTCTGTGAACCATAAAGAGCAATTGACGCGGCCTCGAGTGCCTGTGAGTACTTGTCGTCTGCCACGGAGGACGCAGACTCGACGGTTCCTTGGGTTGTTGCCTTCATGAGGGCTTCGCTCACAGCCTTTGTAACATCTGGGCACATATGTTATTAGCCTGTACTTTTTTACAGGGCGCTTGTACAATAACAAGACACATGTACGCTCCCCAAACATGGGTTGCTACCGTGACTATCAAACAGGAGGGCGAATGTTGGAGGAAATTTGCCGCGAATCTACGTACCAGCGTATTTTTCGCCAGCTTGGTTGACCATGCTTTGCATCTTTTCCGAGTACGTCGAATCATCATCGTCGCTGAAAACATCGTCTAGTATCGGCTTCTGTTGTTCGCCAACCTTCTGTGCCATTGCTCCTCCATACACCTTCCTGGAAGCTGTACTTGCAGCAGATGATGCACCGGAACTGGCGGTGCTCGCCGCGCTTGCGATGTTCTCAGTTACAGGGGTGGAGGACCCACGCACAGCTTCTGGTAGTGCTGATGCGGCCGATGCGGCAACGTCTGAAGCTTGGGAAGCCACCGATTCATAGGCTGGTGGAGGCGTCCCAATGATGGCTTCACTGGCGTCAAAGGCAACTTGGTCCGCTTTGTCTTTGGCCACGGAAACGATACTTTCCGACTTCGGCTGTGTTTTTCCAGCTACAGCTTGACTTGCTTTTTTCGAAGCAGCACTAGCTGCTTCAGCAGCCTTGGAGGTTGCCTTTTCTGCCATGCCAGGCTCTGTGCCAACGACTGCCGAGGAAGCACTGGATGCCACATCTGAAGCCTTTTGAGAAGCTTCAGACCCAATCGATTCCATGGTGCCTTGGGATGTTTCCTCTCCGACGACCTTTTCGCTAGCTGAGCGAACCTTTTCAATGACTTTCTGAGCACCTGCGACGGCTGCTGGAGGGGTATGTTTCGTGCCAAAATCATCTGTGATATCGCCCGCCTCCATTTTCCATTTCCCGACTTCCTTTAGACGTGTGAGCTCCTTAGCAGTCTCCTCTGCAGAACCCATGCCCCTTGCCTCTACATCTTCACTAGCCTAGGTTTCTGAGTCAGTATTGCTTTTTCAGGTCGAAATACAAGACATGAGACACGTCCAGGAGAAATATACTCGCAAGACATGGGTAAGGACCCCGAGGACGATGACAGGGGAAAGTTTGACTCCGAAATAATTACGTACTTCTTTGGCCTTTCGGAGTCCCTCGTGCTCTTTGGCGACCGCCTCGACCTTCACACGCCACTCGTCGAAAGTCTTCTTGACCTCGTGATACTTGGACCAGTCTTTGTATGTAACGCCTTCCATTTGAGCCCATCGTAGACCGATCTCTTGCAGGCCCAGGTCCCGAATATTGTCGATGACATCTAGAGTAGATTCGGAAGCTGCGTTGACTAATGACTGGGTCTCTTGGTCAAAATTCTCTTTCCATGACCGCAAAGCTTGGGCTTTCTCTTTAACAGCCTGACCAGCATGCCTGATTGAACGAGCAAGTGAGAACTCGGCTCTGCCTAGATCATCGTCGTCGTATTCTTCGGGAAATTTCTTGACTAAGAAGATGATCTCGTGTTTGATCTTTGCCAATTCGGACTTTGAGGTCTCTTCCAGCTGGATGACCAAAGCCTCGCCAACGCCCTCAACCTGGCTCTTGATTTGGCGATCGGTGATGTCCTTTACGCGTTCTTCGAGATCATCAGCTCCCTTATCAGCAGCTTTTGCAAATTTGTCTTGCCAATTTCTAAGGTCCGACTCTATCTTTGCCTGAGCCTGTTCGGCTTCTTGTTCAGGCGTCACAGAGGGAGATACGGTGGCTGAGGAGGTGTCAGTCGTCTTAGGTGCAACAGAGGCCGCTACCGAGGACAAGCTTAATGAAACCGAGGACACTGTGCTCGATGTATCACCTTCCTCCATTGCAGCCTTGAGCTTCTTCCCATCGCGGTACCTGCCAAGTCTTTCTCCAATCCTGACAAGCTGTGGCTCTACATTTTCGCCATACAAAATCCGTAGCTTGGGCCAAATCGTCCTATCGAGGAAGACTACGGTCGAACTCCATGCAGTCCTTGCATATGGAACACACTTGTGGAAGATCAGCTCGTATGAGGTAGCGTATGTCTTCTCTGCGTATGGACGTGCAGCCCCAAAGGCTGGAAGCAAGTGAGTGGTGTAGATCTGAGAGGCCCCGTCACGGCTTGACGTATAGTATGGTTCGGCGGCCGCAGAAGCTTTGCTGACATGTGGGGCCAATGTGAAATCATACTGCTTCTTAGCCTGGACCTGGGCAGTATCGATCTGAGGCTTCAAGATCTTTTCCCATTTCTCTTGGCTAAAAGCTCGAGCTTGGTCGACTCTCGGGGCACCATAGGTATCATAGTTTTTCTTGCCGTATGCCACAGAGGGTGAGTAGATTTTCATATTGAACTTTTCCACGTATGGCCGGGCTTTTTCGACATGAGGGGCAGCGTAAGAATTGTAGTACGGTTCCAGATAGGGTGCTACTTGTGACCGCACACTCAAGTACGGCTTGCAAACTCTCGGGGACTCTTCTGTGAGATCTCTGCAGGATGAAGGGCATCGAAATATCGCCGTTATGATAGCGTACCAGAGTAGCAGTCTGGCGATCAAGCTAAAGCTCTTCCCTGCGAAACCAGCTGTTGTTGCTTGCTTAGTTGGAGCTTTTCGCCCGATGGCATGCCCATTTGATATGCCTTTTGATGGGGCTATAGCCCCTCCGTTTGCCTCTGCTGCCATAGCAGGCTTTTGAAGTGTAGCGACTTTGGCGGGCATGAGACCGATGTTACCCGCGTATGGGTCAGGCGTCTCCTGGGGAGAACCAGGCGTATTGTCTTTAGGAAGGCTTAAATACCGCAAAATCCTAGGAACAACATAGAAAATCGTCAAAAGTTGTGGTGGTTTTAGGAGAGAACTCGCGGTGGAGGATGAGAGAAGATATGGTGCTAGTCTCTGGAATCCTGCTTGGCTATCGCTATGATGTAGTTGTATGGGATTGTCGCGTGCGCCGTGTTTTGTCCTACGTTTTGGATGATTGGCTACGCAACTCTACATTCTACGACCTAGTAGAGGCTTCTCGACAGTCAAAGCCTGTCAACCTTTCACGGAAGCCAATCATCGCTTACTGGTATTCGCAGGGTTTCGCGTCATTCCTGAGTTGTAACGCTCTCGCCCTCGGCTAAACGGCGGCTATATTCCCGCTGTCAGCTATTTGGGTCCATTGTCTTTCTTCTCTTTACACATTTCATCTGTTTTCTTCTCGACCTTACCAGCAGTCCTGGTGCGCCTTCCGATGAACATGAGATGAAGTCTAGAGAATGCTGAGATGAGGGTCTCCAATCTATCTCCACTTCCTTCGCTTGGAGCGTTCGGCTTCCTCTCTGACTTCATAATCTGACATCTAAGCTCCATCTATGGAGTCACTCGAGAATAAGGACGAGGTGGGCGCTGACCCCAGCCCCGAGACCAGACCTGATGTCATGAACGATCCAGCATTTGCTACAAATGCTCAGGGTAAGCAAAATAGCATTGATGAGGCAGATACGTGCAGGATATGTAGGGGGGAAGGCTCGAAGGAAGAGCCTTTATTTTACCCATGCAAATGCAGTGGCAGCATCAAATTTGTGCATCAGAACTGTCTCATGGAATGGCTATCACATTCTCAGAAGAAACACTGTGAACTGTGCAAGACACCATTCCGCTTCACCAAGCTCTACCACCCTCACATGCCGAGTACAGTTCCGCTCCCAGTATTTCTCCGCCAGGCTGCCGTACATACATGGAAGAGTCTTATTACATGGTCACGCTTTCAGCTGGTCCTGCTGGTCTGGGTAGCTTGGCTACCGTGGTGCATGCGAACAATATGGCGGGGACTCTTCTGGATCGGCGACGGTAGTTGGGTCAATTTGGCAGAGCGAAGGCTATACAATGAGACCGTGGCTTTGGGCCTGGCTGCTAAATTTGCTCCAGAAGGCACAAGCCTAGCCAACAGGTCCTTGGTCACCTCGAAAGAGGCAATTGCCTCGTCCTTCCTCTCTCAAATCTCGAACAGCTTGCACCACTTTCTTCCGCCAATCAGACAAATATTCGAAGGTGGACCGCTAGGGCTCAAGTTAGGGAAAAAGCTTTATGGCTACGCTGTTCTTCGCAGCTCAAATATGACATCGACATCAGCCGCCGCTACCAATGTTACCGCTCATTCGACGCCCTTGCTTCGCTCATCATGGCTGTCAGATGTTCAATTTCTGAATAATCTGACACGCTCCACCGTGATCAACAACCTCGTTATCGACACATTGGAAGGACAGCTTATAACAGTATTAGTTGTTACGGCTTTTATTCTTGTGTTCTTAATTAGGGAGTGGGTGGTACAGCAGCAACCAAATCTTAATGGCGGAGCTGACCTTGACGCAATGGTCGCCGCGGGTCAGAATGCAGTTGTTCCTGCACAAGACCAGCGTGTAGAACAAGAACCACGAGGGCCTGAAAGAGAAGGCAACGCTGAGCCTCTAAACGAAGATGCTCAGCTCCCCGGTCCACGAGCAAGAATGATTGCAAGAGCTAGACCTCGACGTGCCCGAGCCCACCCCCTCCGGCAAGTCTCGACGCCAGGAGCCAATCGAGGTGACCAAATTTCCGAAGACTCCGAGACTGAAGACAACGGCTTGGGGACGTCGGGCTCCTTGCTTCCTTCAGGATCGCACGTTGATTCGTCAGCCCAGAGTAAGGAAGAGAAAACTTTGGTACCGCCGCGAAGACCCGCAATGCCGGACAGAGACATGTTGGCAAGAGCTGCCGAAATACGCCGCACCCTCGAAGAGCAGTCTCAACTTTCCGGAGGTGGAGATCGTAGGGGCTTATTTAAAGACCTGTGGAGTCGGGCCGACAAGAGACCCGCAGAAGTCCTCAGAATTATTGAGCAAGAAGGCCGTAGCGATGAGCTCGCATGGATTGTTGCTCTTATGAAAAAGCTTCTAGATATGGGTCCACCTTCTGGATACCAAGATCGTTCGCCTTCCCAAGGAGGATTGGCTTCCTCCTCAGTAGTAGACAGTGATCATGATGATAGCAGTGATGGCCAGGGCCATTCAGAAGGAAGCGATGGGTTTATTGTCCTTGATAAACCTTCCATGACTCCCAACCCTGAGCCTGAAGCGGAATATCGTACTCGACAGGACAATAACGATTTTAAGCAAGATTGTATGCCTTTGGACCCTCAAGAATCATCTGACACCACTGAACCGGCCGTAATGGACCCTCCGAGCAATGTCTCCCTGCAACTAGCCCCTGATACTCAAGATCAATGGGATTTCTCTTCCCTAGAACCCAAGCCCACTGATAGCCATGAGGAGGAGAGATCCGGCGGGCATGATACAACATCTCAACCTGATGCATCAGCAACAGGTGGTAATGTGGCTCTTTCTACCCATGCCAGTCCTCATGAAAATCCATTCCATCCAGACCATGAAGGAGGATTGCCATCCCCATCCCCATTCTCTGACGCGGCTACTTTAGAGAACGAGCTTCACGAAACTTCAGAGACCGTCGAGCCACAAACGGATACTACAGAAAGCGGTGGGAGCCAAGCCCAGGATAACACGCCCCCTGAACAACCTCAGACTCTGCTAGAGATCGTCTCAAATTGGCTATGGGGTGACGTGGCACTGCCTATACCTGCAGAACAGCCCGCTGGTGATGATGAGCAGGTCGTGAATGACATAGCAGACGAGCCTCCATTCGTACCAGTCGACCACGGGCAACCGGTAAGGCCAGTTGCCAATGACGGCGCCAACTTGGGACAAGATCCCGAGGTCATTGCCGCCGCTATTCAAGCGGGTATAGACCCCAATGAAGTCGAAGCAGTCGAAGACATCGAAGACCTAGAAGGTATACTCGAGCTGATCGGCATGCAAGGTCCAATTGCTGGATTGGTACAAAATGGCATATTCTGCGCTGTACTTGTTTCATTGACCATCCTCTTTGGTGTCTGGCTACCCTATATCTCTGGAAAGATCTTCCTGGTCATTCTCACTCATCCCGTCTCACTACTTTTGAAGATTCCTTTACGATGGGCTGCATCAACCGCAGACATGGCCATAGACTTCTTCACCTTCACTGCTGCATGCGCATTCTACTGGACGGACACCGTTATCAGTTTCGTCTGCGTTCCTGTGGGATGGCTTATACCACCATTGGGAAGAGTCAGTCAAAACAAGATACTAGCTGAGACCGCAAAGGGCTATGCAGAGAGCGCAATGGGAAGACTCGCAAAAGCTTTCATCGCCACAGGGGGTGTTCTCGCAGAATCTGATATCCCAACATTCTCTGTTTTTGCCCATGAATCATTGCGATGGATCGAGACGATGGCTGCTTGGATCTTGCAACTCACAGGTGACGTCTGTATGAGGTCTTTCACCTTCGTTTGTGACAGCACCAGCATCGCAGATTTCTCGTCTGCATTAGCAACGAGCATCAACGATCATTCAAAGGTCTTCCTGACGCTCGCAACGGAAAGTGCACAGTCTTTGATTTCATCGGCCCCCCTGCTCTTGCAGATGAATCCGCTACGCGTCAATCTGAGTCTACCACAGCGTACCACGCCCTTAGATTATGCCCTGGCTTACTGGGATACTAAAGACCGCGCCATAGCAGTGATCTTTGGTTATCTATTCTTTGGAGTACTAGGGGTCATCTACCTCCACCTGAGCGGCTGGATCCGAGGGGCCAACAAAGTTGGAAGAATCGAGGGCGCTGTTGCCGATGGACTTTATCAAGCTGGCGGAGTCATGAAGGTTGTACTGATCATCAGTATCGAGATGATCGCCTTCCCATTATACTGTGGACTCCTCCTTGATGTTGCACTTTTGCCACTCTTCGGAAATGTTACTTTGATGTCACGGATCAACTTCACTCTTTCTTCGCCGTACACCTCAATATTCGTCCATTGGTTCGTGGGTACCTGTTATATGTTTCACTTCGCTCTTTTTGTATCGATGTGCCGAAAGATATTGCGTAGTGGTGTTCTTTGTAAGCTGTTTCATTCTTCGCCTGTTTTGACCGCATAGATATAAGGCTGATCAATTTACAGTCTTTATTCGTGATCCTGACGATCCAACATTTCACCCGATCCGTGACGTACTCGAGCGCAGCGTTTCTACTCAACTATGGAAGATCTCCTTTAGTGCCTTAGTCTATGGTGGCCTCGTCATTGTTTGCCTCGGCGGCGTTGTTTGGGGTATAGCATACGCATTCGAAGGGGTTCTTCCAATACACTGGTCGTCAAATGAACCGGTCCTGGAGTTTCCGGTGGACCTCCTCTTTTACAATATTCTGATGCCATTAGCAGTCAAATACTTCAAGCCATCGGAAGGACTAAACACAATCTACACGTGGTGGTTTCGCAAATGCGCCCGAACCTTGAGACTGACGAATTTTTTGTTTTCCGAGGAAAAGAGAGATGAAGAGGGTAGGTATATGCGCCGCAGATGGACCGACGTCTTCAATCTCAAGCCACTAGAGAATGAAAATGAGGTGGACGCACAAAATTGCCAAGATAGTTGGAGTGTGCCTGGCCAGATTGAGAAAGGTGATGTTCATTTCCGGACCAATGGCAAATACGTACGTGCACCAGCGTCAGACCAGGTCCGCATTCCAAAAGGTGCGCGCACTTTCCTCGAAGTGGATAAACATAATCAGAGAGTCGACGGCGAGTCAGACTCAGAACAAGGTCTTCATGGACACAAGAACGCAATGTTCACAAAAGTCTACCTACCTCCGTTCTTTCGCGTACGTATCAGCATATTTATCTTCCTAATTTGGCTCTTCGCGGCCTCCACCGGCGTCAGCATCACCATCGTCCCTCTGGTTGTTGGCCGCTTAACCTTCGCGAATCTGGCCCCCACCCGACTTCGCATGAATGATATCTACGCCTTCTCAATCGGCATGTACATTCTTGGTGGTGTCATCTACGGAACCCTCTACCGCCAGCAGATCACCGCCTACATCAAAGAGACTCTCACACCTCACACCACGACCATCGCTTCGTTCCTTCGCAAGACCGCATCAACTTCACTTCGCTTCACGAGCCTCATCTATACATATGCAGCCTTCGGCGTTCTACTACCTGCTCTTCTCTCCCTCCTCATGGAGTTCTACCTAATCATTCCTCTTCACACTTACTTCAGCACCACATTCACCGAACTCAACAATATTCCGCCAGAACGCCACATCATTCATCTGATCCAAGACTGGACCCTCGGTGTTCTCTACCTCAAGATGGCGGCTCGAGTGATTCTATACAACACGCCTTCAAGGCCAGCAGCTGCACTGCGTGGGATTGTCCGTGATGGCTGGCTGAACCCCAATGTCTGGCTTGCTACCAGGGGATTCATCTTGCCTGCGACTTTTGTCATGGCCTCTGCGCTAACAGCTCCGTTAGCACTAGGATGGATAGCCAACGCCACTGTACTACATTCATACAGCGCCCATGACGAAATATTGAGAGCATGTATATATCGCTATAGCTATCCAGGCATTCTAGCCATAGGTTTCGCAGCGGGATTTCTTGTGCTGCTTGCGAGGACATTCGCGAGTTGGAGGAAGAAGGTCAGAGATGAGGTCTACTTGATTGGAGAGCGCTTGCACAATTTCGGGGAGTCAAAGAGGCGAAAAGGGTCTTCGACAGGAAAAGGAAAGGCCGGTGATGTCCCTATAGAGGGATGATACCAAGAGGACAGGGGCATGGCGAAAGGCGTTTGCAAGGCAATCAGGCATGTTCAGAATGTAGATGTTGGGCATTACGATGAATCATTTCCATTTTCAGGCCTCCGCGTTAATGAACTTTTGTCGGAAAGAATGTCAAGAATCCTGCTCAATAGGCCATTAATCGGATTTCCATCCGACTGTGTATGAGCATTTGCTCAGTCACCCATCAAACATACTCAACCGTTTCAAAAGGCCTTCTTTAAAGTCGAGAATGTCTGACGATCTAACAGAGGCTCTGCTCTACAGCCTATGCCTCTATTACGAGCGTATTGATAGGCGCGTGCCATCTATTCTTCCGAAGATATGTCTAGCATCCTATCACTCAATTTCGTGTATACCTTAGGGTAGTATAAGCACATCATTCACATATGACTCGCAGTCCCCGCTCTTCTCTCACCATCGTTCTTCCATCCATCACGCCGTTTTCTCTATCGGCTTCCTCTATCTGATACATTCTACTTCCTTCTAGTCAAAGTCCTGACACTTCAAGGCTCCATCAGCAGAAGATCTAGCAGGTCTGGCACCCCTACATCTCCGTGTGACTACACTACGGAGGATGTAAACCTATTCAATTTGGCTTCATTCAGGCCTGATCAGATTTTAAGCCCTGACGACGAAATCTAGGGTTCGACTACAAATGATGGATTTGGCCGTGGCAAGGAGAGCGAGCCCAATTAAGATGAGGAGCCACGTCCAGTCAAGGGCACGATGCCATATCTTGCCCCGGAGTTGCTCGACATACTATGCGACTATCTTAGCAAGTCTGATCTACTAGGCTTCGCCCGCGTCAACAAACTTTTCAGCGCCGTCGCCCGACGCCGCTTGCACAGACTGGTCCCACTCCGACTAAGCTTTGGCTATAAGAGACCTGAACCTCCTAATTCGCCCATTACTACAGAGGCCTGGGAGACCATCCGCGGGGTGGAAATCAAGCTGAACATGACCCGAGGCTCTCGCTGCACATATCCCACCAAGTGGTCAGTAGTCAGTCTAGCTCCGGTGTGGGGCTTCAACGGAACCTCGCCAATTAGAGGATCCTGCCATATCATACTCAACATTCAAGATTGGTCTCACAAATACCTGGGGTCTGGGGCTGTAACACTTCTCTCCCCCGCAAGATTCCAGGTACCAAGGGATAACGTGACCTCCAGTGCACTCATTGGACTCACTAGCTTTGAGAAGTTGGTAGTAACGATTGAGAGGGAGAATGAAGACATAAAATACATTAAGCGCTTCGCGCGTGACGAGTGGTGCGTGGTACAGCAGATCTTGGAGCCCACTTTGGGTCCTGGGGTCCGTTTGGATCAAGGCGAGTTTTATGATCATTGTGGTCTTCGCGGAAGACCGGTGCGCTTGACTTCTACGCCGAGTAGGTATCAGCAGGAAGAGATGTTCGACAATGTGTACTCCGTACGAGTTACGGATGTTGAGTGTTTGGGAAGAATTGCAGGGGAGGGAGATTGGGCTACCCTGAAGTGGAAAAGGAGGTGAAGGAATTTTGGTCAGGCTGACTTGAGGGGCATAGCTTGAGCTCCTTCTACAGCGTAAGTCAAGTATGGATAGGAACTAGAGATCTACACGCATGCTACTGTTTTATCACGCGCCAACCATATCTACGTTGTAGGTCCAGCGAGGCGAAGAGGTTCTGAAAACCCTGCTCTCAAAGCCAACATTCGGTGCTTTTCGGAAAGGACCGCTATACCTACTTGAGCCTTAAATCTTATGGGTCCAACTCTGAGATTCCGAGCTTGCACTTTTTCTGAATAATCTTTAAGATTGAGCCTCCCTAGGTCTCCGAGTATTAGCACTACTATTTCATGCTTGCATGGCAAAATCTAGTTTGGATATTTAGCTACACCTTTGCCACTGCGTACTCTATCGTAAGACTTATTATTAATGAGTTATCTACAGTCTCGTGCGGTCGGTTTTCTGTATCGCTGCAAGCGGCTGTCACGCCAAGATCTATCCTCTACAAATTCCAGAATTGAAGAACCCATCCTCATCAGGCCGTGTTCGAATTGTGACCATGCCTCAGATCGGTGCACGTTCTTTGTTATCTATTTATCGACGCGTTTCACTGCTCTAATGACTGCTTCGATTTTCTGTATCCACATGGCCACAAGCCTAAATATGGCTACTATACAGCTTCTAGCCCGAAAAACAGTACTCCTTCCCACTATGGCCGTCTATATGGACTAAAGCGATCACTTTTACTCGAGTCTGACATCCTTCTTTATCAATTACTTCGTCAAACACACTACGGTAGGCCAAGATTACCGTACCAGCAAAGCGGTAAGGCAGCTAGCCACTCGCGATTGATATATCTCTGCTTGATCCAAATAATCCCGTTTACACAGAGCCCTCCCTGCCTTTATATTTTGAATCGCAAAGCAAAACATCTCTATTAAAAGTATACAATCGACCTGCAATCCTTACATTCCATCCATACAGGATAGCTGAACAATAAAAATAATAGTTATGCTCTACAGCGACTATCATTGTTTCGGAATTGATTTAGTACTCTCGCTTTTGTTACTTCAAAAGACTTCCTTGTCTCTGGGCGTCTTGCATACCGATTGGACAACGAAGATCCCCCTACAATGGCACGACCTTTGACCCAAAACATCTTCAATGCATTTAAACCGCTTATACTCAGCTCTTCTTAATCTCTCACCCTGACGTCAACGATTATTCCTGTCCAGATTCTACGCGAATCTCCAACAGCACACAAAGAACCTATCATGGGACCGAGAGGGACTTTTCCTCCACAGTCAATTCCACAGGCGCAATAGCAGGTCCATAATTCATAGTCACGATAGCCTGTTATGGGTTTAGGAAGGACTTTTCCCCCACGTAACTACAGCCAATTGTTAAGAGATCTCGATCGCCAGCCTTTCAGCCTACACAGTAGCTAAGTTTTTCCACCGAAGCGACTCAAGCGACAAACTCTCCTTCTCGACCTCCTTCTCGACCTCCTTCTCGACCTCCTTCTCGACCTCCTTCTCGACCTCCTCAGCCGCTATGATCTCCTCCCTCGGACTCTGATACACTCCACAACTCGAACCCTAACACCCTATCGCACACTATACTTCTGCTCAATACATATAAAGAGCTTCAATACAACGCATGCTGCCACAATTCGCTCAATTCATGGGTCCTCACGTTTCCACCTCACGTTCTACCTTAGAGCCTCGCACCTCTCTACACTTCCCTTCTCCGTTCAAACCCCATTTTCGACCCAAATTCACAAAACATACACGAAAAATGGCGCCAAGCAAGTTGTTGCAGCTACCAACTGAGCTTCTGAGCATGGTCTGCTCGCCCCTCAAGATACGAGATCTTCTCCATCTTATACCCATCTGATACAAACAAGGCACCCTCAACCTCAGATTCGGCCACAGGAAGCACGGACAATTGTCATCATATTATCCGATCTCCTTGCTCAATTACTGATATGGGTACTTCGAATTAGAAGTGCGCAACGGCCTGCAACTCAGATTGGACTACAAGAACTACAAGGACTGTTTTCCTATCAGCGCCCTCAGGCCCCTTCTCGTTATTGGCGGGACGTGGCCGATTCGGAACACTGGTGTTATTTCGTTGGATATCGATGAATGGGTAGCACTTCAGGCCCATGGTTCTGGCTGTAGGACCGTGAGGGGAGCCTTGAAGTATATGACCCGGTTTCAGCGATTGACGATCAAGTTTGACGATCCGTTCAGATCATCGCAGTGGAACGAAGGGGCGAAAGTCACTCGAGGCTATGTTGGGGCTGGCATTGTGTGGAAGGAAAGGCTGAATGCTGAGACTTGCGTTGAATTCCAGCCGAGTTGGTGGCAGGTTGAGGAGGCGTGGGATGGTATGTATGGGCGCCCGATGCTGGCGTCGTGGAAGGATATCTGGACTCAGACTTGAGGATAATTGATACGTACGCAAGCGAATGGATGGGTTGAAGCTGTAGGGCTTTAGCAGAGTTAGAGAATGAAAATTACATTGTTATAATTGAGACAAATGTATATTTGCGACATTCTTTTACGCATTTTAATACCCAAATAAGCAAATTGAATGTGCAATCTACTTCTGTACACAAACAGCCCAATCTTGAGATTTAGCGTCATCTTCATCCATTAAATCGAACGGAACGTGCAAAGCCTTACCGACTTACTGTACCTCGTGCTCTAAATCTTTAATCACTCAACAACAGTCAACGTCCTCGCTCGCCAGCCTTGCCCCAACCCCTTTATCAACAGCCTCTACCCTGCTATGATAGTATTAAAGACGTGATGTCTTCCTGCACTTTACTACAACATCTGATCCTCTTCCTAAGCACTCCAGCGTCCCCCCAATGCTCTCGTGACTGAAATTCACGCCACTATTCGCCTAGCAAGAAACCGACGCCGTCGAACTCCACAACATCATCAAGCATTACAGCCACACTTACCAGCCTTCACATTTCATCCAAAATACACGAAAGCACCGACACGATTCATGCAATCCTCCTCAAAATCAAAGCTACCAGCACACATCAGAAAATAACCTTCCTTTTTGGTTCTGGATCTAACCTAACAGCACGAATAGCAGGCTAGTCTAGACCACCTCCAGAGACATCTGCTAAGCGCATCAGTCAGCTGGAAATCTACCTCGCAGATCAACATGTTCCAAGCTCACGTTTCGATAATGAGGCAGTAATACAAAAAAACACGCGTACTGCTAGGCCCATAATACCCAGCCCTTCCCATCTACCGTCCGAGTACATTAGTCAGGACCATCGAGAACCGCCTCAAAGAACTCGAAAGCGGAACCTAAGGTATACAAACACAGGCAATAGTCAATTGTCGCTATAATCCCCATAGCTCCGTAAGATTTATAAACGACACCAACGAGCTTCAACCATCACCAACGAGAACGGCATAAACAGGTACAACAGCCCATCAAGCCTAACAGCTACAGCGGCCCAGCGGCTACCACCACCTTCACTTTACTTTATCTTACTTTACCCTACTCTGCCCGGCGCAAAAACCCCAACCTAACCCAACCCAGCTCAAAATCCCAACCCTAAACAAGCTAGCTCCACGCACTTCATACTTTCCAACTGCCGAACATTTCCATTCCAGAACCCGCTTGAAGCGAACCAAAATAGCTGCGCCTGGAGTTCCATGACGCGGGCATTGCGTTCAGCCTCTCAGAACGTCCGAGCTCTCGATCAAAGTTCGGTTCTCGGAACGTGACCCTGCGTGGCGGAGATCACATGCGAGTGATCGGCTAGTGCCTCGTGGGCGTGGGGCTAACTACATATTTTTGTGGTGAGGATAAGAATTGTGCGGGATGCATAAATTTGTGCGAGATAATCGTTCAAGAAAATAAATAGGTGTTTGGGGCCTAATTCGGAGAGCTGTGAAGAGGTTGAAAGGATTTAGAGCTGGAGGAGTTCAGGTAGGTGTTTTGTAGGTTTGGTTGTTGCGAGTATAGGTAGACTATGTAAGACAAGCCAGCGAAGTTGCAAAATAACCAACCGACGTAGTGTATCCAGAACGGGTTTACATCCGCCATATTATTGTACGAAGTCAAGAGAGCGACTATAGGCTAAGCTTTCTATGCCCATTCTATAGTCGACAGCGGAAGACAAATCGCAAAAGCCCCTTCACCTCTGAGGGCCAGCCCAGCCTGTGCTCGTAGACACTTTCCATCAAAACAAAATTCGACACCAGAACACCTGCCGCTCGTATACGTAGTAATTAAATCAGTGGAAGAGATCGTCGTGATCAGAGGAGCTTGGGCAGCCTTCAAGCCATCATAGCACGCCGAGGCTGACCGTGGAGGGAGTCTGCTCGTTCCCTTCGGAAATCTGGAACAGAGGAGTCAATGACTCAACCTTTGTCTGAGCTACTGCTTGATTCACCAGAATTTTCTCGCAGCCGTGTCTCAGCATGAGCTTGATTTACGAGCTCAGGAATACGCCGACGACGGGCGTTGATGAACCAATTGCTGATCTATTCCACGATTAGCATTACTGCTTTGCTTTGGAAGTGAGACGCTGTCAGTTGTTTCGTACCTGAGTCATAGCAAGCCCCGTACGGTTGCAGAGCATTTGCTTCTCATCTTCAGTGGGGTAAGGGTGCGCGAGATGCTCCGAGAACCATGCCTTCAGAATGTCTGTCGTATCTCTGGGCAGATTTCCCCGTCGCCTGCGAGGCTGCGAGCCACCCACTTGCTCCTGTTCGAAGTGCAGACTGTTCTGAGAATAGCCTTGTTGGTATCCATCAGGCATCGGGTAGTACCCACCATTGGGAGAAGGCATTGGGTAGCCCGGCGGTGGTCCGTAACCGGGGGTTGGCGGTGGATAGGTTGGAGCGCCTCGACTGCGCGGATCATAGTAGCGGTCATCGTAGCCTGGGTTGCGATTGTCTCTTCCAGCGTTGTAAGACGCATGTGCGTTTACGCTGCTATTATACGAGACTGGAGGTGGAGGTAGGCTTTGCGAGTGACCACCTTGAGAATAGGCAGATGAGTCTGGTGAGCGCATCCTAGACTCAGGAGCAGTTGTCGGATAGCGTCGGGTGTCAGTGCCAGCTGGGGAGTACGGAGACACTGGGGATGGTCCAGAGGATGATGCGGAGTAACTGGCTCGACCTGGAGGAGGCCCATTGTGGATCGGTAGCTGATATGCCGAAGATTTTTCGTAGCTGGCACGCCTTGAGTCTCTGTCGTCTGCTTGGTAGGCAATCCGACTAGTGGGTGCTGATAGTTGGGGCCTCCGCGACGTGCGAGGTGGTGAAAGCGTCGCTGGGAGGGTCGAAGAGCGAGTGGGACCTGTAGGGTCCTGTCGAAGGGGAGAACGTAGTTGGGCGAGAGCCTGCTCTGTGCTTGCGGGTGGAATGTCTGGTAGAAGCTGTACCACCTATATGAGTCAACAGACTAGAAATTTCAGGTAGTGACTCTTACATGATGTATTGAGGGTAGTCTCTCTTGCACCCCCAACGATGGCCGTGGAGAAAGTGAGGCCTCGCGCTCCCGTCGTTTTCTGGCTTCACGCGATGGAGAATGCATGAAGGGCATAACCTTCGTTTTAGGAGTTCTTATGTTTGCTGAGTTCTGCCTTTGCTATTCTGGCCTTGTACTGGCAGTCTGTGTCAGCATCTGAAGTCCAGGGAGGTAGCAAAGGCGAAGCTGAAGCATGCATGGCCTTGGAGGAATAACGTGCTTTGCTGTGAGGTACCATTCTTGGTACATCGAGTTGTCAATGTAATGTCACGAGGCGCTTACCAGTACAACACAGACGGAAGAGTCCTGTCAGTCAAGTTGAATTTAATACGGCAGCTTTATACGTTGATACGAAAGAGGTTGCTAAAGGTGGTCTGAGCTGTAGGTGTTCAGCATTTATATAAAAGAGGGTGAGATATCAAGACCTAGGTGCCGGGTTCGGAGATGACACTTTGGGTCGAGTAGTTCTTTTTTGGTAGACCGCGGAGGTCTTCAGACCGATGCGGATGAGGTCTGCAGCGGTGTTACAGGAGGTGCGTCCGATTATGTCCTCAAAGAATGGCAAAGTCGACTTCATAGGCTCTGCGAACAGGTGATCAGTTATGTTTACGAGCGGGACTTGCACAATGCCACGCAGTTTACAGGCGGATGCCTGCGTAAGGCAAGGAAAGAGTGAGGCAGGTGCCGGCGGGGCGGTGTGAGCAAGTTTGGTAAGTGGGTAATGTGGGTGATGTGGGCGTGAGGTCATGAAGAAGGTGGATTCGGGTGTCACAAAGGCATAAAGGACTTTGAGAAACGCACCGACCACCTCTAGAAGCTAAGTACTGCTGAGGTGGTTTGACAGTTCAGAAGTCCAGGGTTCTGAAGTTATCTTACATTTATGATTGGTGTGTATGTCCAAGTGCGCGGTCACTAACATTTCCTAGTCACGAGCTAATGCAAAGAATACTGACAAAGCGTGAAGTTACGACGGAAGTCACTCGGTCGATAGAATGAGAATGACAGCCGACGAATGTTGTAGGTATGATGGAAGTAATAATGGAAAGGACTTTCTTGAAAGACATATAATGATAAGTGTCGGATGGAGGATTGGGAAAGTATAAGGTCGACCTTTCGAAAGCTTCTTTATAATAGTCAGATGCTAAGTTAACCGGACTGCGGAGCTATCTGGAGCTATTAGTAGTGTGACATCTGACAGATTCTATCCTTGTTTTGTCTTTAATTCTCTGCTATGTGTTAAGGGGCTTGAGCCATGATCGATGGAGCGAAGCCCCTCATACTAATGTAGCACAGAGGACGGATCAATTTGGGATGTATGGTATCAAATTTTCAAAGGAACGTGGTACCTTGAAAATGGGCCGCTCGGTCGCTGCGGTCATCGTTCTGCTCTATTCACCTAGCGTTAAAAGCTACGCGGCGAATAGTAATTCATATCGAGCTCTTCCGGATATCCTTAGAGGCATTCAAAGAGGTCTAGACGATCTGAAACCATTGAGCGCTTCTGATCGATGTAGTGAGCTAAGGGAAGATATCCCGCTGTGGCATCGAATCTTATCTCACCCTTCGCCCGGAGAAGGCTTTTTGAGGAGCACGAGATAGATCGTACCGTACCGTACCCTACAGTAGAGCGTATCATATCAGCAAACTTTACGGGCAGCCTCAGCCCCCACTATACGAGTATTGGGTAATGGCGGGGTGGAGTCATTCGGTCTTGAACGTGTGACCCGAGTCAGCAATTCGAAGTAAATGCTTTAGTCAATGCCAAGCGCTTCTTGCCGCCAGAACCCATGCCTTGGTATTGACAGAGAAACTCTTTCTCCGCCTATCCACTAGACTGGGGACATTTGTCGACGTCGGAGAATTGCTCAACCCTGCGATTGAGATTTTCGTGGTCGGTGGATGGTTTTGGTCAGGAACAGGGATTATTTTTAGCGATTGTAGTTCGATGGGTTGAGAAGCATCAAGCATGGTTCGGGTATGAAGGCATTGTGCATCATGCCCTGCAGCATGACACTCGGTTCAGCTGCACCTGTGCTGCAGATGGTGTCATTAGCGTCTGTCAAGGCTGAATCGAGTGCAATGATTGGACATGATTGGACATGCTTCGGTGGCGGGGGAATGGATGTTGAAGGATGTTGGTCTACGGAGGCCAAGCCTTTCCTTTTACGGGCTCGGGGGCCCTTAGCAGCCCCTATAATCCTGGCCCGTGGCTTGCCCCTAATCGGCCCTTAAGATGACCTTAGGATGCTGTCACAGCAGGATCCTGCCGGCTGAATTTGGCCCATTAGCGCTCCCCTAGCATGTACTCTACGTGTATGACCCGGCTTACCTTAGGGTTACTCTAGGGTACTCTAGGAAATGCCGGTACTTGAGTTTAGTCGGCAAAGGTCTAGGCCTTCAATAGCCCACCTCAAATCCTAAAATCTAAATGGCTTCATTTTTCCTCGAACCATTCTTCCAAATACTGTAATGTCAAAATGGTCAGCTCATGACACTCGGGACTCTGTGGCGCACCATTCATCATTATAGCATTCTTGTTACCTACAACTATGACGTCTGATAGGTCCTCAGCATATCCCAAAATGGCTAGTCGCCTATTTGAGGTTTTATCGTGACATACCATGCACACGCCGACAACAGAAAGGGTCGTATTCAATCACTTAGCCACACAGCCAACTGGTCTACGGATCCAACACCGGCTTCAATACTGAACAATTTATGAAGTTGGAGTGGCCGAGTAATCTTTCTTCCAAGTCTTCCAATCCATCGTTCTTCTCGCTACCAAACTTTCCCTCTGCTACATCCGCGCGAATTCTCCGAGTTTCTACAATCCTCCAGACCGTTGCGTATTGCCGGCAGGTGTCAGAGGTGACACGTCCCGCTCTGTTCCCAAATCAAGGCAAGATGACGAAGAATGTACCAACGAGGGTCTGCGTTCACGACGATATCAAGAAGCAAAAATAGAATCGTGGCTTCAAAGGTCTAGACCTCTCATTAGAACTACGTGCGCCCCAAACATTACTGCAAAAACAACCTACCCTCCGCCAATGACGGCGAGGCGTGCTCGTGAGTTACCCGTATCGGGCTTTTCTCGCTCTGAAACCCGGTTGAGTGTGGGCGAGTACAACGATGTCTAACGACTTTTCGGCTCTCGGCTCGTCTTACAGCATTGAATCGAGCACGTCCGCTAAAAGAGCCGGCAGCGAGGCTACCATGTACGATGTCGTGTCGAATCACCCGTTGATCTCGTTCGGTTGTCCTCGCTGCTTGCTTCACTTATCCGGCACTCTATCGTTGATGAGTTCCAAGTCAATTGCATTCCCATTGTCCATTTCACGACGACAGCCTGGGAAGCGCACAAACTGGCCACGAACTCGAGGTCCGAAGAAGCCCTGGTCCCGCTTCCGGCACGTGCATAATCGCGATCATCCTGCATGACACCCTCATCAAATCTTGGTAGACTAAATCTTAGTCATCTTGAGCCCTGGCCGACTACATCTCGTTTAGCTATCTCGCATATACATCACGCGTCATTACCACAATGAACAACACACTACGCCTCACCGTTTCAACAACTCTTCTACACCGGGCAAAATGAGGCAGACTTGCACCTTGGTATGCCCTGAAAGGCTTTGTGGCCGAGCTGATGCGGATATCAATTTGATTCTCCAAGCGAACCGTTTGTATCACTACATCGCTGATCAACTCAAGCCAAATTCCGTGGGGAATGATGCCACGCAAACGAGAGCCCCCGATCCGCTAACCCCGATCCCACGGGGGTCCACACCACACCACATCCACGCAGCATGCAGAGCGATCCGTGCCGAAATAGTCACACTTACCCGACAAGGAAGCATACTTTCGACTCTCACCATTTGCAGTCGCTTCTTTCCCACAGCCGCGTCAAGTCCCAGCCAAAGAGATAATTGCAGAAGACACACCACATTCAGGGCACACGCGAAAATATCCGAATCTACGCCATGTGAATGCCGATCTGACGGACATGCATGCATGCTTTTTGTGACCTCTACCCTCTCATCAATAGTCGCGCGCCTCACTTTGAAGTCGATCCACCGCAGGAATTCTCCTAAAGCACGCTATCTCGACAATAGTACCACTACGGAGTCGCCGTGACTGCCATACTGTGCCACCGAGTCCGCGAGTGACATTTATCGATGCACAATTTGAGTTGCTCTATCCAGTTCACCCCGAGCAGAGCTTCACGCGCGATCCTTCACTGTGGTATACCTAGATTAGTTTCTCCATCCCTCGAGTGTCTTAGCCGTCATCTACTACTCACCTTTTCTTACGACGCCAAGAGCCGGCTCCTCTCTTCCACCTGCAGAATCTAACAGTATTTCCTCTCTACCTGGTTCCTTCGCGCACATTGTAAGCAGGAACGAATCTAACCTAACAGAGACTTCATTCTCTTGATGAATCTCTCATTTAGCGTAGGATTCTTCATGCACTACTTCATGTTCTCAGCTGCGCTTTCGAGTCTAGCGTAGGATTCATGCGTCTCGGGTTCAAAATGTTGAAGCGCTCGAGCTCCAACAAAAGTTCCGACGAAGTTAAAGTACTTGAATAGAGTATCAGTACATCTCGTAATTACAGAGCTCCTGCGTCTCGCATGCTGGCCGGAGTCAGCGTGAGAGTTTCGTCTTTAATTTCTAAGGACCATGATCGTCTCCTCTAGCCAGTCTTTGGAGCGATGAGTTGCAGTCGCTGAAGGAAAAAAGTACACTGATCAGCTCTTTGATCAAAATTCGACATCTACATTCAATCAGTATTGGCCCGAAATGTGTCTCACCGTTAACTAGCCATGAAACCCTATTGTCACAAGCCCGCAACAATTACTCAAACCACTCCAACACCGCTACTAACACTCTGCGACCTCGTGAGACTACTTCCACACATGACATACATAACCCCAACAAATAGCCTCACCTCCATCTCTCCCACCGGGTTCCCGCAATCTATGTCTACTTATCGTAACATCTACTTATTCAGAGCTCGACGATCAAGATCCAGACGAAAACAGCACTGACAAAGAAATTGCATCATCTCAGACTCTTTAAATCCTTACTACCTCTCAAAAAGCCACACCAGCATCAATCATAACCTCGCGCTTCCGCTTCTGAGAATGGCTAAACTCGCAATACCACGCCCCACAACGCTTGACCTCAAGGAAAGGGTACTAGACCTCGGAACGCGGCAGCTCTAACTCTAGGCCTCCAGCGACAGAGACAGTAGCAGTTCAAAGAAGCAGTCATCTGTCAATTTTAGTTGGTAGGTGGGAAGATTGGATTCTGATAGCGGAAGAAGATGGAGAGCTGGTGTGTGCTTGAGCTTGAATGAGTCTTTGAAGGTTGCTATCTTTGAAGAGCATAAGTGGACACGTTGAGTTTGATCTACAGCTTGAAGTAAGTTGCTTCTTTTGATATTTGAGCGAGGATGGCACATGATTTTCCAGAATTTTCCGACGTTCATGTCTCACGCATGCAAAAGCAGTACGACACGGAACAAGGAGCGTGGAAGGGATATCGAGGAGGATGAAGGCTATAGAGTTTGTATAGAAGCCGGTTCCGTAGTCAAGACTTACTGGAGAGATGGCAGATGAGAATTATGATGGAGATATGATGGCGGCAATATTCGACAGAAGAAGAGAGCTTGAAGAGAGCAAACTTGAGAAAATTTCCCCAAGTATAACCACCACCACCAATCATACTTGTCGACTGGATGATACCAAACCATGATTCTTGTACAATACAGAGCATAAACCGAAGGCGCAACTGAGGTCACTCTTCGCACCGGGTAGAAGGGGGCGAGTGCCAGCTTAATCCAGTTTTGTGGGTCTGGCACAAAGATCCCTCCGTCGTAGATTGTGTCGTGGACTCTTCTGGAAGAGTGCAAATATTAGTGGTTGACGTGCTTCGGGTAGGTTGGATGGACGAATCAAGCGCGTGGTTGTTTTGGTTGAAATACCAAAATGTGTTGATACGACACCCCAATAAACCACGACGAATTTCGGTGTCAAGGATAAATTGCCCGAAGAAAATCTTCGTCGTTGTGGGCTTCTGTTTTTGGTTCACGAGCAAAGCAGGAAGCTTAGCTAGTGCTACATGTATCGAAAGGGTAGTGGGGCTCCTTGACGGTCTGTTGGGTGGCAGCCTAGGCGGCTTGTCTACCTCGAGCTGGGCTCGTGACCTTTCTATGCTCACATCTCATGAGGTACTAAAGTCCATGTATTTGCCATTTTCTTGATTCACTGTCTGTAGTTTCTTCTCTAGAATATGTAGTTTGGGCGAGATCAAATCTGTTTCTGAAATACCGACTGCAACTGCATTTTTGACCTACGTACACAAAGGTAGTTGGCGAACACGACCTAGCCATAGCTCGCAATATCTTAGCATGGATGTTGAGGACCATGCTTGAAGCCCCTCTCAACAGATACCGAATCTTCTCAAGGAAATGGCTGCCAATGGCATTGAGATATACTAATACACTCTCACTAAGTAGGCAAGTAAAGACAGTCCCAGACAAGTCTATCGAAGATACACAAGGAGGACTTCAACCGATCTAGTATCTCTTCGAAAGCTTGATATACATATATTTTCGGACCCTTGCACGACAAATTTGAAGAAAAAGCTTTTCTCATATATGGAGATCTATCAACCAGATCGATAACATAGCCAGAACCTACTCTCCTATATACGACTCATCGAACTCAAAGTCTCTTTTAAATCAACCAACGTTGTATCGCCATAGGTCTCAATCTAGGACATGAAGATTCAGAAATTCCGCCCTATCCTTGCTCTCCTGATACACAAGCGGGAAGAACTCGAGCACTCTGCCATCAGCCAACCATCTGGGCTCAGCCAACCATTTGCGCTCTACCATGATCCTATCTCCCCGCTCGCCGCTCAAGATACAGGGGCCGAGGGTAGGCTCCAAAATAGCCTGTAGAACCGCGTATGACTTGTCTATCCTAGAAAGGTCGTATCAAGACCCAAGCCTTCCCTTAACAACAATCCCCAGTTTCTCGAACCCAGTCAAAGTTTTTATTACTGTTAGGGCCATCGTATGGGCACAGTACTCAGTGATCGATCACGCGGGCTAAGGAGTAGCTGGAACATGTAACGTAACCCAGCAAAGCTTTCTTGGTACATTTGAGTCGCCAAAAGCGAAGGCAGTAGCGAACAGCGGCTTGAGAGTAGATGTAGAGGGGTAGTGGCACTTTGAACTTCTGGCGAGGCTGAAATGGATATCGAGGTTCTGGATATAGGGTAACGTGGTAGTACGGCTTGGAATAGAACAGTAGTGAGGTGCTCTCCCCTCTTTGCTGGGAAAAATTCGTTGAGCAGGCCATTGCCCATGTACCAGACCAAACGTGCACCTTGTGTAGAACCGAGGTTTTGCGTCTGATGGAGGCCCTGCTGGTGAGTGTAAGTTTGATGAGGTCTGAGACCTTGAGACCATGACTTATCAAGTCGCGCATTGTTGTGGCAGCTTGAGATGATGATTCGCTGTAGTCTTCTTTGCTGGGTTTTCTGGGTCCTCGAAGTTCACAAGATGCATATCCACCCTGTGGATAACCGCTGCCATTTCAGTTGAAGCGGTCATTGTGTAGAGGGTGATTTGATTGAGTACGAAGTGAAGGAATGCGGTACTTAGACATAGTTTGGGTCACGACACATATAAATTTCTGCGTCGGAAATGACAAGAAATATATTATGTATACCAAAAGTGAAAAATATGACTCTAGTGGCGGCGGTTGGCTTTTTTACAGTCCCGCATATATCCATCCGTGATTAACATCTTTTGGAAAGCACTATAGCGTAAAGTGATTTTTACAGTGAATCTCGTCCTATCAAAAGATAACCTTAACCATTTTATGAATTTTCAGCTGTATACAGGTTAACGAATTTATGCGTTTCGGTACGGCTGAAAAGTCAATACCTATGCCACAATTTATTGACAGGCACTCGAAAGGAATGTTTGCTAGATTTGCCCCTTCGAGCCTAAGAGTATAAGCACATGAACCTTTCAATTTGACCTCATCCATATTGTCTTGCGCAGGGCAAGAGGCTCTGGATCGCCCAGGGGAAATCCATCTCGGATGGCCTTGCTAAGCAAATGCCACATACGGCCGTGCTCTCACTCTTGGCTCCATTTGAAATACAAAGTGGCCATCCAAGCAGCCTCCACAGTAGCATAATACGCACCCATACCGAATGCACCTTGGACATCCTTTGTCAACGTAGCCCAGCAGATGGACAATACCCCCGATATGACCAGGCCGAGAAGTACAAAGGCGGAAATGACATGGTAGTCCGGTCCTTCGTTGATATGGACTCCCCATCCAACAGGCAAATCGTTATTGTTGCTGTCCAAGATACTCTCTTTGAGCTTTTTGGGTAGTCGATAAATCCACTTAGGCTTTTGGTGCCCATTAGGGCGGGAGAAGAAGAAATGGAAGAACACGTGGTTGGGCATGACTTCCTCTAGGTGTTGCGGGCAAGGTTTGTACTCGTATCTTTGAGATGACACTTCGCATTCAGGCGGTAATTCTGGATTACCCAGCGCAATTCTTGTCCCCTCGTCGAGCATAAACTAGAATCATTCAGTATACGATCTTTCTTGAGGCACCCCCTTACAGAGACGTACCCTTCGAAAGATGACGGAATTGGGTTTCTGAAATCGCCATTGAAATCTGATATCTCGCGCTTCACTTCTGAACCATTTCGGCAGGCTAATCTGAATGAGCCCGTGCGTGTCTCTTTTCTTTTCATAAGTATTTGCGATCTTCGCAAAAAGCTCTCCGTCGCTGTTAACATCTGTAACATCTATTTCGCCCAAAGTCCTACCGTATCTGCTGGTATTGACGCATAGTTCAAGGAAGCTAGGATTTAGGCTTGGAGTACGTAGTGAGTTATCGTCTAACAATACGCTATCTGTTGGGGTATTTATAGATAGTGGTATATATCTGTCGGCATGGTTCCGATTGTATGCCGGTATGTGTACAACAGGAGGCACAATTGGATCCCCGTTGGACGAGTCTGACGGCGAGTCTGACGAGATCTGACCCGCAGGGCGATCAGATAATGGAAATGCTAAGGCCTCGTCTTGTTCTTGGACACTCAGCCCGTACTTGATTTTAACATCCCAGTACATTGCCTCCCCACAATCCTGTGGATCAACAGTCAGCCAGCAACACATAGAGTCTCATCCCTGGGCTTAAAGATGAACGAGCCTGGCCTCCATGTCCTTTACAGAAGCAAACAATGTTGTGCATTGTTGCTCCGCCGTCAAAACATCAAAGATCATTGACTTACACATGTCCACTCCAAACGACGAAGACCCTGAGCTAATCTTGGTCTGGAGATGCGTTGGACGCATCGTAGCAAGCATATGTATTTGAAATTCTGTAGAAGATCTGGTTTTGTCAGTGATGATAATGGCCTTGGTTTTGGTAAACGATGAGGAAGGAGAGTGGCCTCGAGGTCTCGATTGACAGGATTTCTCCCAAGGTGCAAGGAGACCGAATTCGATTCTTCAGTGTTGCCAAGTTCATTTCGTTGGGTCAGACTTTGCAATTTAAAATTTCCATTTGCAAGCCGATCTCCTGTTGTGGGCTCCTGGGTAAGATTGTCATTTCGATCATGATTGGTATACGCGCTACCCTGAGGCGGGAGATGCGAATCTGACGTTTCTTCCTCACTATCATCATCTAAGAATTTTACAAGTTGCCTTTCTGGAACCCAATTGGTTTTTATATCATTATCAATTGCCAGGCGATACAACCATCCTCCAGATATCGCTGAGAATCTGGAGCATATGATAATGGCCTTTTTTGAGGCAATACTTTTTTCATCAATCCTCACACTGTCCCGGTTATGGAATCGCGGCTTCTTCTAGGCACCCGATTAGTCCTCATCAGTGTTCAACATTATTCCTTTAGACCAATTATTCACCTGTGAATAAACACTTCTCCCTGCATGACTCATACTGGACGATTCGGATGAACTGTCGCCTAGGCTTCTGGTAGCGCTAATAGAGGTTCTTGATGTAAGAGTTCGTATGTAGAGCCCTTCTTCCGCCCCAAATCGAATTGAATCTGCAGCGTTTTCGCAGCTCGGTTACTCGGCTAGATGACAGCGTTCAAGGAAGTCCAACACCAGAGGATCTGTTCAGTCTCTTGAAACAGCTCAGGTGCGCAGCTTCTCATAGCAATCCTGAGAGTAAGAAGGGCAGCGATCACATCCCAGAAGGTAGCAATGACATCATGGATTGATTCAAGCGGAATCTGCCTAGAGCAATATGAGGGAAAGCGCTACGTAATAGTGCATAAGGCTGCGCCCGGTTTGTGAAGAAGGCCGTGGAACAACTACCTTAGTTCCTGCGTTCTAAGCCCAAATGTGCGAGACTCGCATAACGCGATCTCGATTGGTTATTGATGACAGGTACTGACGAATGGGATGGCTGATTTCGTGAAAAGACATTGATACAGGAAACTCGCCAGTTCTGTATCATTCCAGGTAGGATTCGTTCCTGCGAAAGGCAACTTTCTAGTTCAACGATAGGCCCACAGTGACTGAACGTCTGCTTCAGGCTTTAACAATAGGAGCTGTATGTCTACAGGACACGCCTAAACCCATGGCATTTTCATGTGGATAAGAGCCAGCATCAAGGCAGCACATAAACCGGTAATGAGCTCTAATTGTCTCGAGGTGCCCGGTCCACAAATACGTCAGTTGATGGGAGGGTCGCATGAGCGCGTGGAAAACATCAGAGTGAAGATTGGGTCACAAGTCACCTGGCACTAATAGATATCATCGTCGAAATCCATGACAGACGACTGATTTGTAGGCTCCTTGTGTATCTACTTACACTCTGTTACAATCGATCCTGATAAACCGCAACCGGCATCTGACGACGATTTGTCTACAGTGTGCTTACGCACCTGGGGAAAAATTCGATTCCTATGCCACGGTTGCATTTAAGCGCTCTAGCTGTAAATGCTCCGCTTCAATGAGCGCAGATCTAATAGAGTGGTGAGTAAGACAAACATCCAGGCAGGTCTTCGGAGCTTGACATACTGTCTTTCCAACAACTTCACCACTTGCGTTTCTTTAGCCTTGCGTAAATCAAAGGGTATCGAATGCGTATCTTCGCCATCTCCCTGCTCACCATCCAGCGAGACTTTTCTCGCACGGGCTATGAGGTCTACTGCCAAGTGGTGGGCCTAGACTTGTTTAGCCAACTCTCAAGAATTAGGCATTGGAGTAGATGTCTTACCTCGATGCTTCTCTGCCGTAAATCGGATGCAGATTCCTGCTCAGCTTCTTCCTCACCATCAGGATCCGCGATCAGCTCCTGCGCTTTCTGCACCTCTGAAAACCATTGCTTTTCTAACGCGCTCAAGGCGCTGCCGACATGCTTGCTCGCTTTCTTCCTCAGACCTTCAAGGCGAGCGACGAGGTCGTGGTGCCTGTCCTGTGCTATTTGACACCGTTCATTCAGGTTCGGAGGGCTCTTCCTCTTAGTCCTATCCAGGTAAATATCTGCGTCCTCGCCAGCAATTCTCTCGGTACGCTGTGCAACCTCGTTCGCTCTCTTTATCTGGTCGCGGAGCTCTTCCTGTAAACGCTCGCAGCGTCGGAACAAGTCGGCTGCAGCTAAGCCAAGCCTATGAGTCTCTTCGCTTGTGACCCGATGCGCTTCTGTCATCAGGTCAAGAGTAGCTGTTGAAAGTCGTATCTCTTCTTTGACCATTCTCTGGTGGCGTGGGTGAACGTGTTTCTTGACGAAAGTTGGAAGAGATGAACTTGCCCAGAACATGTTTGATGGCTGATACGGCTCTCTAGCAGAGCCTATGTCAAGCAGTCCCATGTCTGGCAGCTCGTTCTCTTCGAACTCTTGCTTGAAAGTTGGAGACTGCTCTGGCCGAGGCTGGTCGAGGGTTGCTGCGTGAGGGTGACCGTTCACGGAAGTCAACACGAAGTAACCCAAGTCTGAATCTTCAAGGGGTAAGCAGGCAGTGACCGAAGATGAAGAGGCCGAGTCTCCTTCTTGCTCAAAAGAGAGTATACGCTCTCTAAGCGACCCTGGCCCATCTCTGATAATTTCCAATCGGAAAGGTGCGCCGGTACTCTCGTTAGACTTCAACTCCTTATCGAGACTCTGGATCCAAGGGTCAAGCGAGAAGAAGTATACACCCCTGCTGTGGGTCATGAAGAAAGAATACCGAGAGTGGGGGTTGCCGCTGAACGTTGGCCACTCCAAGTCCAGCATGTCGTTGGACGTCAATGTATCAAGGCCTTCAAGTACAACCAGATATGGATCATCTGGCGGTGGTAACAGACGGCTTGGCTAAAAGAAGCGCCATCTTAGCGAAAAGGCCAGATTAGGGAGCTACTGGGATGGTGTATCAGGAGTGAAAATACCTTCTTGCGAGGCAGCCACTGGCCTTCCACCCCTTCGAGATCTAGACACACATAAAGTCGGCCACTTCTCGTCATGAGACAAACTGCTGCTGTTGAGATGCCAGCTTCGTCCATCCAATCATCCTCCGAATCTGAATCGTCTTCGTCGAATAATTCACCAGCATCGAGCTTGCCGGCAATAACATAGATATCGGACAGCTCCAGATCCTCGTCTACATCCTCTGAGAACAGTTGGAAAGGTCCTTGCAATCTTGGTATGGCGCTTCGACTCGAAGGACGGTTGTAGACTTCGATTTGTGGAGATAATTCACGCTCACCCCTCATTAGCAGGGGCTCTTGGCCATCCAGGTTCTGTATCCAGTCATACTGATCGCGATATCGGCCGGATTCCTCCGAGTCACTGTTTTTGTGCAAGGCTGCCTTAGCAACAGTCAAGGTCGATAGTGATGGTATCAGGGTTGACGATGGTTGCCATTTCGAGGGCAGAAGCGGACATAAAGCGTATACGTCACCACCTTTCATGGCAAGCCATATAGTCATCGCAGACCAAGCCGATTCATCACTAGAACCTCTACCGCCAAAGCAGGCAGAGGCCACTTCCAATCCAATAGCATCTGAGGAGAAGCTGCGATTTCTGCCAAACTTGTCAGGAGCAAAGCTTTCCTCTTCCGAGGACCCAGTCACGAGTTTCTTGAGATCTATTGCCAGTGAAGGACTGTCCGACGACCAACGATTGTCCCGGTTGAATTCCCACAGCCGTATGACCGCATCTGCCGTGATTGTGACCAAGCAATTCCATCCAACCCCAAAAGGATGCCATAAAAGATTTGTAATCTGCGGTTGGGAGAGAACATGAATGGTAGGACCAACAGTGTAGGTCTTGAGTTTGATCGTCTTGTTCGGGATCTGGCCAAGGAAGGAGGAATCTGGGAGTAAAGCGATGTGCACTGTGTGAGATGTCGCTATCGCAAGGAGGTCGCCATTTGGGGATACCGATATCTGCCGAATCTGTTCGCCGACAGGGACCTTTAAGACCTGCGTAGATTGTTTTTTAGTCTAAGACATTATTTGCATGAATACCGTCCATACCCTGTAGCTGAGATCTTCGGGGCCATCATCTTCTCCGAGCGGCTTTTCACCAGCACCACTTGATCTCGGCCTCTTGGTAGGAGTTGCCTCCAGCTCTTCGTAGTCATCTTTGAGCATGCAGAGGTCTGACCACCTGATATGTTTTCCTGCGATCACGAATATTTCTGTCCCACGCCGAGCAATAGTCTTATTAGGCCCAACGTAATCGCTGCCGCTGCCGCTGCCATTGCCATTCTGCTGGATTGAACCTTTCCGTGCTGCTTGTGTCGTGGATTCTTCTGAAGTCTCCCCAGTGTTGAATAGCTCAAAACCGGGCGAAGGCCGTGAGAGCCATTTTGGCGTATAGCTTATAATCTTGGGCATCTCGGCGAGCAGAGAAGGAGAATGGGAAGCGTCAAGCTCTGTGATGTTAGCAAAAGAATTTTAAATCCTACAGTGCCATGTTGGAGACTTGTGTTGCCAAATATAACGAAGAAAAGGTCGCGATTCACACCCCAGGCGGGCTTCCAAACTTTTTGGCGCGCTAGCTCAAGCAGCTCTCCGCGACAAAGCCCCAGCTCCTCTACTCATATCAAACAACAAAAACCAAGCTGTAAGGTCGTAATGCCAACGTCAACGCAAACGACAGTCGACAGGCTTGACAAGCCTAGTGCTTACTATCTAGGCAGGGTAAGCACATGAGTCTCAGCCGCCCTACAGTAAAAGGGTGTCCATCGCTAATTCAATGTCTGTTTGCTAGAACAAGAAGCGTAAGTATGGTCATGACCGAGATGATGACGATGTCGGCCGTGAAAGGACACCTGAAGAGCCTGAAGACCCATTGAAGGACGCAACCACCCTCTATGTCGGCAACCTGTGCGTCAAAGAGTCTTGTCTATACCTTTACGGAGATGGAGGCTTATGTTCTATAGGTCTTTCTACACTACAGAGGAACAAATACATGAGTTGTTTGCCAAGTATTCAACCCAATTGGCTTTATCAAGATGCACTGCTGATATGAGACAGGTGTGGGGAGATCAAGAGACTGGTGATGGGGCTGGATCGATTTCACAAGACACCCTGCGGCTTTTGTTTCGTTGAGTACTACAATCATCAAGACGCATTGGACTGCATGAAATACATTGGTGGTACCAAGCTGGATGAGCGAATTATAAGAACGGATCTTGACCCCGGGTTCCAGGAGGGTAGGCAGTATGGGTGAGGGAGCTTCCGTACCATACTTTTCTCGAGGAGCGCATTGGCTGACAGTGTACCAGGCGTGGTAAATCAGGTGGACAGGTACGAGACGAGTATCGTGATGAGTATGATCCAGGACGAGGAGGCTACGGCCGCGCGATCGCAGATGAACGTCAAAAGGAGGAAGATGAATACGGCAAGGGAAGGTAAAATGGCTGCCTATCATGCTACAAGGCGCCCAGTTGGGGGTTCTAGTTGAAGATGGGTGTCCAAAAGTCATAACATATAGGAGGCAATCATATTCTAACATAGATCAAGCTCTTTCTTCGACGTCGACCATTGATCTAACTTGCCTCAACCACCACCCGTGGATTCTTGCATCCTGAGTCAATTCTGGATGGAAGCTTGTTCCGAACACGTTGCCTTGCTTAACAGCGACGATATCCCCAATATCATCCTCCAGACTAGCCGCGGCGAGATTCTCTCTCAATGTTCCACTTCGGCCTGGCAAGGTGGCCATGATCTCTACTGGACGAAGAACCTGCTCTCTCGCTGAAGTGCTTTCGGCCTCTCGTGAAGGGGCGATGACCGTCTCTTCGAGCGCTTTTTCCGCTTTCTGTTCACCTTGCACTACTGGCAACAACTTCTCCACTACTGGTGCTCGAATAAAGATTCCATTGAATGGTATACCCTTATTCTCGCCGTCTTTTACTCCAAGGAATGGCAGGGCCAGCTCTGTCTCGAAGCTCTCGGTCTGCCTGCCGAAATGATTGCGGTTTACCCTCACGTCCAGGCCGCCTATCAGATCCTGTCCTCCTTGTTTCGTCCGATTAGCTGACTCGGCCAACAAGATTAGACCGGCGCAGGTCCCCCAGGTTGGCTTTCGTTGTACTCTGCCGTTGGCGCGAAGTCAGCGTTCTGCAGATGATGGGGCACATTGACTGGGCCTGTTACTTGACAAAACCTCGGAGAGGTTCCAGAAGCCCGGATCGCGCAGCTGCCAGAGCGATTGTCGTACTTTCTCCTCCCGGGATGATCATGGCATTACATCTTCCTAACTCTTGTGTTGTTCGGACCTCAATAAAGTCCCAATTCCGGTTCGAGCTGAGGACGATGTCCTTGGCAGCTTGCTTTAGAAGATATACGTGCTCAATGAAAGCACCTTGCAGCGCAAGCACGCCTACAGTGACAGTCCCGGTCATCCTAAAGTTGTGTGATAGCGAATTGGAGCAGCTGGTGCAGATAAAGTAATCTCCAGCTCGTCACTTTGCGTCGGATCATCAATCGGCCCGCCGTCAACCTCCCGTGGCCAACTCCCGAGCGCGACACTGATTTCGCCATCTTTTTGCCATTGAGCTTTTGCGAACTAATCGCGAGCATGAATCCCTTGATCTTCTCTCCATTTAGTCCCATACTTCTATATCTACCGCCCTAATGGCTCAATTCCAGAAAGGTCTGAAAAGCATCCTTCAAAAACACCCCCAGGACGTCGTCTTCCTCTCCGCCCTTCGCACCCCTATAACGCAAGGCTACAAAGGCGGTCTCCGCAATGCCTACCCAGAGCAGATGCTCGCAGCTGTCTGTCTTCGCGCTCTCCCTCGACTTTCAGTTCAGCTGAGTTAGCTAGGTCCTCCGTGGAATTCTTACCCAAAACCCCGACGTCCCTCCCGCCTCCATCCAAGATGTCGCCGTAGGAACCGTCCTCTCCGAACTCGGTGGTAGCAAAGCTGCCCGCATGGCCCTCAACCACGTCGGCTACCCAACCAGCACGTCCCTCCACACCGTAAACCGCGCCTGCGCCTCCTCCCTCCAAGCCATCACTACAATCGCCGATGCTATAGCCATAGGCCGCATAGACATGGGTATAGGTGCAGGCATGGAAAGCATGACCAAGAACTACGGCTCGAAAGCCGTCCCGACGCAGTTATGGCCAGAATTGAAAGAAAGTTCGGTGAAGGAAGCGAGGGACTGCATACTGCCAATGGGGATTACGAGTGAGAATGTGGCGGGAAGGTTTGGGATTAGCAGAGCCGATCAAGATGCCTTTGGAGCTGCGTCACATCAGCGAGCGAGTGAGGCGCAGCAACAGGGGCTTTTTGATAAAGAAATTGTACCTGTTAGCGTCACGAATCCACCCCGAGAGGGTGACGGTAGCCCGACGCCGCAGCCGGCTGAGACGGTTGAAGTGAGCAAGGATGATGGAATACGGCATAATGCGTCTGCTGAGTCAATGGCGAAGCTGAAGCCGGTCTTTAAGGAAACAGGGACCACAACCGCTGGCAACTCGTCACAGATATCTGATGGTGCAGCTGCAACGCTGATGTGCAGACGATCTACAGCTACTAAAGTTGGCCTGTCTTCGAGCATCATTGGCAAGTTCGCCGGCTCGACGGTCGTAGGCTGCGCGCCAGACGAGATGGGCATTGGGCCCGCGTACGCCATACCAGCTCTGCTCGATTCGATGGAGATAAGTCAAGAAGATGTGGGTGTGTGGGAGATCAATGAGGCTTTTGCGAGCCAAGCACTCTGTTGCGTGCGAATACTTGGGCTCGAGAAGCAGATGGAAGATGGGAAAGTAAATCCTAGAGGTGGAGCTATTGCCTTGGGACATCCTTTGGGGGCAACCGGTGGAAGGATGGTGAGTACGATACTGGGGGAGATGGAGGGGAAGAAGCTCGGGGAGTTGGGCGTTGTGAGTATGTGTGTGGGAACAGGGATGGGGATGGCAGGGTTGATTGTTAGGGAGTGAGCTTATTGCAGTGGCCACATCCCCAATCCGAGGTAAAATGGAGCCGATAGTTACTCAAGCTCTGACCCTAAAACCAGCAGCAGAGCAAGGTTAGAGGCGGGCTCCGCTCCGGATTAGATGTCATTTATGTGGACAACGCTGCGCTCACGGAGCGGATAGAAACAATATCGCCTTACGCAGTATCCTATTTGTGTCATGCACAGCTTTTCTTCCATCCCAGCTCTTTTCCCAATTTTTGTCTTCTTAGTACGCTGTGATCTGGCGGCCAAAGGCTGAGTGGAAGACCGGGAGAGTAGGGCATCCATTCATCTATGTCGAGCGTATCATCCATGGATAACGATTTATAGCAAATCTTATGCTCGCAGCCTCATGATCTCACACCATTGCCTCACACCCGCATCTCCCTGGCTAAGACCAGGCACATTGAAAACCGACCTCGCTCCCCTGACTCCAAGTCCCTCCCAAAATGCCCTAATCACCGCCTCCGCAGCGTCCCAATCCTCCATCTTCTCGTCCTCTTCATCATCACCGCCAACCCACTCGATCTCGCAAACCGCGCCTCGTACCACCTGCGTTCCTCCACCACCAGTCCCTTGTTTCACTTCTCCAACTCTGACTCTAAAGTCGCCGATCTCGAATCCTTGACCACTGGCCACGACCAATATTTGTCGTTGCTGCCATAATGGTCCGAACTTTGACACGATCAATTGTATGAACTCTTCGCTCGGAGGACCCGATGGGATGGAGATGATCGTCGCGGGTTCTCCAGCCACGGTTTCGGCGCTCTGGCTCGAAGCAGGAGTCCCGGCACGTGTTTGCGAGGGGGTAATCGTAGGTGTGATGGCGACGTAGGTGCGGGGTGCATGGTGCTGGAGGGATAGGACCTGTAGGAAACGCTGGCCCGAAGGTTTGCCTGTCGGAGGTCCGTTCGCAGCGATAGTGGGAGTTTCGCGGAAGAGGCGGTGGGAAAGAGACCACGAAGGGAGTGGAGAGGGGTTGTACTGGGCGTTGAGGCTGTTGAGGATGGATTGGATGGGAGGAGCCTCCGCACCTTGAGCAGGGAGGAAGAAGAGGCTGGGGCCATCGGATCAGCATTGTACTTCTGTGAATGCAATATCAGCACTCACGATGTTGCTGGCATTGTGCGCTGGCGATTAGAGCCTCAAAATCAGTAGATGGAGGGCAAATCGCTAGAGGTTGCAACAACAGTGGTATTAGGAGGATTAGGGCGATGTTGAATGTCTGCGCTTATCAAGGATATTGTACAAAAGCAAATGTTTTACGCCCGATGAATCTTGTAGAATACATGGTGTGAAGTGCCTGCAGACGCTCCTTGGGCTGTAAGTTTTATATGAAGCGGGCCTAGTCACGGTGAGAAGCTGAAGATCGCTTGGGAATTCTGCGATCAATTGCAGGCGCCGTACGGCCTTGAGATCAGCCTGCATTCAAGTTCTCGAGCAAAGCAGCCGTAAAGGCGCAATATAAACATGAAGCTGGATATCCTTTTGCCTGAGATTTGGCGCTACTACAGGGGCTTGGCATTTTCTGCCTCAGGCATCCATCAATTGCAATTTCCTTGAGTCAACAGCATCCGGTCCACGTAACTCAGAAACAGGCATCGCATCCTCGCTCTACTTTGATCGGACTAATGAACATTCCATGCTAGTTGAGCCTGGAAGTATCGAAGTATTTTTGCCACTGGGTACCGTTTGTTGCTGCCTTCCAGCTTCGGATGCTTTGAGGTGGAGCGCAAAATCAGGCACCAGCTTTGGTACAATGAAAACCTCTCGACCACCATCAAGACAACGCAAGCAAGTATACGAATGCTTGCAAGAAGTCTTCTGAGACTATCCACATGTCGTCGCCTTGAATTTCGTTTAAAAGGAGCTTTCTATCTCGTCTAGAAAGATGGAATATCTGACGGCTGCCCTGCTGGGACAGCGCAGGCTAACCCGCATGTATGCCGATACCAAAAGAAGCTACGAGCAAATAGTGCAAACACCAATCACAAATCCCCAAGTTTCTTCCTTGCATCTCAAATTGAAGATTCAAAAGGACCGATACGTCGCCTGGGGTTTGGAATGGGCCGATACAACCGCCGATCAAACGGACGACATTGATCAATCACTAGACCGCGCAGGAATCAGCGATCTGGTGGCGAGCATCATGACTTCTATAGGGGAACTCATTGACGAAGCTGAGCGTATACAACCGCAGTCAACGTCAATGCTCCCAGGCTCTTATCCTGGCGAGAAATCCACACTTCTTGCTGGTCCAAGCACTCAATGGACGCCAACTAATCTGGCACGACTCGAAGACATTACCAAAGACATGACAACTTCCATTGACACTTTATGCGACCTATCGAGATCACAGCAACTACTCAGACAGCAACACGGTGGCCGGGACAAGAAGAAGCCCTTGCCACTTTCTAGTTCCCAATCTGAAAAAGCCGCTCGAGGTCGTTCTTCTCCAACAGGAAGTGGCACCGCCACTGAGGAAGAATTCACGTCTCAAGATGAGACAAGCATCATTCTATCAACCCGAATCAACCAAGAAGATTTAATCTATCCCGCAAGACCTCAGCCGCTGGGCTCGCTACCGCCCTCTTACGATTCGACAGCAACGGATCCCGGTAATAGAATGTTTGCCTTTCTCAGGACTTCGAAACATTCGGTGGCCAGTCCATTTGGTCGATCCCACGACATACCAGTGTTGGTCGATTACTACTCTGAAGATGGTGCAAGTGCTAAACTTGGTCCAAGGCCACCTCTGCGGCGTTATGAAAATCTTGTTCTAGCTCTGCAAGGCTTTCCTCAAGACTCTGAAGAATGTTACACAGGATCTTTGAGGATACTGGGCTGGTTCGCGGATCCTCAAAGATCTCGCTTTGCTTTCGTGTACGAGATACCTCGCTCACCACAGGTTGCGCTTCCCCACCCCTTAGAAACAGTGCAGCCGCCGCAAAGCTTGTTGTCTTATCTGCAGCACAGTGGTGATACCGATCACAGCAATGTGCCTTGTCTTGAGGACCGATTTCGACTCGCACTGAATATTGCTACCAACCTCCTCCATGTCCACGCCAAAGGCCTGACGCACCGAAACATTAACAGCAACAATATAGTATTTGTGACTGAAGCTGGTCCCCAAGAACCGGGAAGCAAACCGTGGACCGAAGGGGCTATCAGAAAGCCGTATTTGGTTTCGTGGGATCAGTGTGCCGAAGATACACCTTCTTCGCAACAAGAGATACTTATCTCAAGGATCTACCGACACCCAGACATTGCGCGGGGCCAAAGATCTGCCTATCGCCCGGTCCATGACATCTACAGCCTTGGCCTTGTCCTCCTCGAAGTGGGATTGTGGATGCCTCTGAACAAGCTATGGAAGACCAAATATGGACGTTCGGACTTCAAAGCTCGCCTTCAAGCCATCTACGCTAAGAAGTTGAGCGCAAAGTGTGGTAGCGGCTATCTGAGTGTCGTAGAATACTGCTTGAGTTCAGTGGAACGTGCCCAGTCGGCTCGAGCATCGACGCGAGCATCATCTCATGAGCAGCAACCGAAGACGCAGACCCACTTCTATTGGAAGGTCTTCAAGCCATTAGAACGGTGCTCTATGCTTGACGTTTCTGACGGGCCCAGGATCGTGGCCACTTCTTCAGCGTTGACCCAGCGTCCCGAGGTTGCTGGGTCTCAAATTGGCTCTCCAGGTGAGGCTGAGCTTGGCACAGAAATTCAGAATGAACCAGGACCAGTGGAACATAGGTCTGATTATATCGCAAATCCTGAACTTTGGGACACGGTCAAAGCTGATTCGCCTCTCGAACCCGGTGTCAAAATCGACGTTTGCATCTGGTCGCGAAAGATTCCCGAAGCAACGCGAATTTATTTTGACACCGTTATGATGCCACGACTAAGCCGGATGTTTGCAAAAGCTATCAATCGTTGGGAATCTTACGAGATAGATCTCTTCATGGCAGGCAAAAATCCAGAAACAGCAAAGCCGACCGTCCTAATGGTCTGTCGAAGCATACGGAGAGCTTGGAAGATACTTAGTCACGTCAATGAAGAGAAAGGATTATTTGATATCCAGGTATTGTCTGGTCAGCTAACCCGTTCGAAACGCGCAAAAAAGAAGCAGAGAAAGAAGACGAACCCCCAAACTTGCGAAACTGCCTGTAAGCAGCCTTCGCGATTTCAGCAAAAGCCGACCTGCGGAGCGTCAATCGGCTGTTTTGTTGACGAACAGCACTCAGAAGCAGTCACATTTGGGGGAGTAGTCCTGGTGAATGGTGAACCGCATGGGATGAGTGTACACCATATGCTTGAAGATCCAGATGCTGAAGCTGGCAAAGACATCGAAAAGGGGTCTTGGCCTCCGAACATTGCCAATGTTCCAGGCTTGGGAGACGACTTTACTGCAAACTTCGACTTACTGGACATTTCAGATGACGAATTCGAAGGTCTAGAGTCCTCCGTGCCAGCAGATTTCGATTGGGACCACGATCTCAATACAGGGGACGTGGCAGGGACTAAGCCCGGTGAAGGAACAGGAATCATCGTCACACAACCCGCATTAGACGATGTCGAAGTGGATTTCTTCCCAGATGAAGATGAAATGAGCGACGACCACCTTGTCATCCATGGTTTGGGAAATATGCACGCTTCCTCGGGCTTACGGCGCTATACATACGGTGAGATCGCACACGAAGTGGACTGGGCACTTTTCGAGCTGCACGACGACCGAAAACCTACCATCAACATGGTCCACGGCGGTGCTAAGCATTGCGAGATGGCATCCACTGGAGACTCCCATCCTTCCAAAGTGGTCAAAACCGATGCGCTTGGCGACTTACAGGTCCACGCCTTCGGGTCCACTAGCGGACTAGCAGGTGGAACTATCCTACCAGAAATGCAAATGACGAAAATGCCAGGCAGATTGTATCCTTCGCCTGTCTGGAGGGTTAAGGGCAGTTTTGGAGTTAGCGGAGACTCGGGAGCCTGGGTCATCGACAACGCGACTGGAGGCGTTTGCGGTCATGTCACAGCGTATTCGGAACTTTATGAATACGCGACGATTGCGCCGATGGAGGTAATGCTTCACGACATGGAGCAGGAGCTTGGGGCAACTGTCGCACTACCAGTAACAGCTTGTGGCGCTGCTACCGAGTCATTCAAGACACAGGTCGTTGACAAGGCGACGTACCCATGCAAAGAAGTAGCAGCCGAGCTAGAAGGCCGTGATCCGGATACCTTGGTCACGGATCTACCGCCCAACCCTCAGCTTAGGAACAGGGGCATGAGCGTCGAATCATCGAACTGGGCCTCAGACCTGGAGGTTGAAGACGGGTCCCCCAACGGTAACGACGAGCTCGAATACGGCTCCACTAGAGGAAACAACCCGCCATGCGGCAGCCCACCATTCGCAACCTCGCCACCACCACCTTCACAGACTATGTCGGATCTCAGCCTCGATAGTGTGGCAGAAAAATGGACTCGGGCGCAGGAAACGAAAAGAAGCAGTATGGAGGGAGACTCGAAGAAGGACAAGGGGGTCGGTCAAGTGGCACATGTGAGGGATGGTTTGCAGGCGAAGTGTTAAAGGATGGGGTTGAAATAGTATGAGAGCATTGATTGGCGTATGTGAGCGAGAGCATGTCTCTGATACCCCCGAAACGATGTATTTATATGTTTCAATTTGGATAAATCGCAACGGATTGCACGTTGGATGATGATGTATTTGATTGCATTGCACCCACAGATTTTGTTGACTGCCGTGGGCTGAGTCAATTGTCTCTTCATATACGATCCTAGCCACAGCCCGCAAGCAACAGCCCGAACCGATATCCAACGTAGCATGCATGACACCAGATACAAAGCCCTGCCGCTAGCCGACCTTTCAATGCCATCTCTCCCAAATGTTGCCCACTGTTGCTTTACTGTAACATAGCAACCAAACACCTCTCATAATCCCCACTCGTCTCCCCCTTAATCCTCCCAATCAGATCCTGCCTGAACCTAACCTTATAAGCCCCCTTGACCTGCTCCACATGCGCCCGATTCCAATGCACCTTCACGACCCTCACAATCAATAAATCATCCTTCGTCCCTACCCCACTCATCGCAGCCTCAAGATTGATTGCATCCCTCATCGCTCTGTCAGTGCCACACCGCACCATCCGCACAAGCGCATCCTCCATATGCCCCGCAAATTCTGAGACGAGCACCTTTTCAAGTGGGCGCTGGTATTTGCGCTCGTAGGTGTGGGCAATGGCGCGGATTTGGGCATCGGAGCGGTTCGTGAGGATGGAGCAGACGGTGAGTTGTTCGGCGCCGACTCGAGCTTCTGTAGCACGATGCAGTTCAGTGACGTCTGCGTCTACGGACTGGGGGATTACAGGTGCGGAGTCTTCCTGCCGGGTTGCGGAGAGGATCATAGCGAACATGCGCTGGGTTTTTGCTGATGTGTCGTCACGGACGTCGTGGTCGAGGGAGCGGCGGTAGGTGTGTTGGTAGGCTTGCTTGATAGCGTTGACATCGGCGTTTGAGCGACCGATGAGGATCTCGTTTAGCATGTCTTCGTCTGTACCTGCGCCTTTAAGCGCCTTGTTCAGAGCCCATACGTCTTGTTGGAGGGGACCGCGGAGAATAGAGAGGAGGCAGGTCTCTAAATGGCCGGAGACTTCTTTTTCGATGTCTTGTTCGAGAATGCGGTGATGGCGTTGTTGGAAGGCTTGTTTTAGGGTGAGAATTTCGAGGGGTGGGATGTGTGTGAGGGTGCGGATTAGGGCGGCTTCATCAGTGCCGAGGCCTTTCATTGCTTTGCGGCATGCGTCGGCTTGCATGGACATGTCGATTGGTGCTGCTTGGCCGGGTATGTAGCCAGGTGAGGGAGGTGTCGGGGCCGTTTGCTGGCCGTATGGTTGAGGTGGTGGGGCGCCATAGGGTGCTTGAGGAGCACCGTACTGTTGAGGGGGAGGTTGGCCATATGGCTGTTGTGGTGGCGGAGCTCCGTACTGCTGTGGAGGATATGGACCTGGCGGCGGAGGTGCGCCGTGGTGAGCCTGCTGAGGTGGAGGATATCCTTGCTGTGGTGGGTATGGGCTATGGGAGGGAGGTGCTGCATATGGCGGTTGTTGAGGCGGCGGGTAGCCCTGGTTATACTGGCCTTGTGGAGGAGGGTAGCCACCTTGCTGTCCATAACCTTGCGGAGGAGCCGGAGCGCCGCCGTAGCCTTGCTGTGGTGGGTATCCTTGTGGCGGGTGACCTTGAGGGGGATATTGTCCAGGCGGCGGCTGTTGGTATCCCTCTGATTTGATATGAGTATGTAGTCAATTGGTTGAAGGGGGCAGTACTCACGAGGTGGAGGAGCACCGTAGTGCTGTGGGTAGCCACCTTGGGGAGGAGGATATGACATGATTGTGGGCAGAATTGCCAATGTAGTGGGGTCGAATTGTATGTGTTTGTGTCTTGAGGTTGGGGAGTTCTTTTAAGAAAACCAGGCAGTCTGCTATGTATCCAAAGAAAACAGAACAGTGAAGGTATGTACAAGTGTCAAAGAATTATAAGGAAGAGAGCGTTCTCACGGATACTGTTGTAGTAGGAGAGGGGCCGAGGGGGCAGTGCTTTTGCTTGGCAATCCTGAGGTCCCGCCTTAGCTGCAAGGAACAGTGGAACCACTGACGAAGACCCTGAGGCTGAGTTGTGGCGCCTGACTGTTGAAGAGCATGATTTAGCACGGCGATCAAGTATCTCATCTTTCCCTCACAGCCTTGCAAGACGACATACGAGTTAATCTTCCCTTAATTACCAGATCGGATCCATAATCAACATACCAGCATGCACACATCGATGATGACGAAACCCAGCTGCTTCTAGCGCGTGCAGCATAAGACTTCTCACACCTTCCCCTCGGAACGAGCTGACTTTGACAGTAACGCTCACTTTCTCATGGATCCCTCGTATTGGATCAACAAGGGAGCCATCCAGAAGCATTTGGGTTGGAGTAACAAAGAGCCAACCACGTTCGTTTCTGTCTTCTCGACCCAAGCGGCGGCAGTAAGACGAGCAAGCGAACTCGATCACGGAAATTCAAAGAGGTCCGCATAGAACAAGTCGAAGCTCGATCACTTGATCAGAATACTTTGTGGATCCATTTTAGGGACCCCTACAACCCGCTTCGAGTGATCACGAATGCAGCTCGTGGAGCATTCCACGTCAATTGCCCGTTTCTCATGCCGGAAGAGTGGCTTGCAATCGATTATATCCCCAAGGAGATGATCCAATGGACCACTCTCTAATCTGATTAGTCAACAACTGTTAGCATTGAAACGCCACGCCTTGCCTTTGGGTCATGTTGATTCCGCCTCCTGCAAAGCCTGTTCCTTCACTCCTGAGCTCGACCAGTCCGGGCTTAACCGCAGCTTTTTCTGGCTTCGCTCCGTCGTCCTCTTTCTTCGACCTGGTTTTCTTCGATGATAAATCGGTCTCGCAGACATAGCATACAACCTTGCCGGTTTCTTGCTGCTTGACGGGAGAAGCATGCGGATCCGGCAGGCCTTTTTCAGGTGACATGAATTTACTAGCACAAGCCTTGCAGAGGGCATGGCCGCAGGGAACGGTCATCACTACCTTAAGGGTGTTCGTGAGGTTCTTATCGCATGCTGGACATATTAGATTTGGCGGTGGTGTGGAGGATCTCGAATTTGGAATGCTCTTGAAGTTTATGGTGATCAAAGACTTAAGGGAAAGTGGGTGTTTGTTCTCGGGAGATGATGCAGGACATAAGGGTGATAGCTTTGGCGGTTTTGCGTCTTTCGAGTTGTTCGTGGAGGGAGTGAGAGATGGGACCCAGAAGGATGGCAGGGTGGGTTTAGCGGCCTATCACACGTCAGCCAGTCGCAGTAGCTCATTAAGAAAAGGCGCTCTACCTTCTCATCATCGAGAGCCTTCCTCGCCTTCGAGCGCTCTTCTTTCGCATTCTTCAACATCTCATCCTCATCTAGCTCGAATTTTCGCTTCACGCCTCTACCCTCACTGCGGTCTGCTTCTTCGACCGCAGGCCCACTAACTTTACCAACCTTCTTCGTACTACCCTCCAGCCCCATCATCGTCCTCTCAAACTCTTCTATAGCCCTTCCCTTCTCCTCTTCGCCCCGTTCTAGCTCTTCCTCCTGCATCTCCTTCAGCCTTCGCTCATCTTCGTTTTTCAACCGCTTGATCTCTTTCCCTTGCGCAAGAAGATTGCTCACTGCGCATTCCCGGCAGAAGATGTCCCCATGAGAGGCACATGCCACTGGATCACGGGCGATCTGGAGGCATAGCTGACAAGAAGCGAAGGGGAGGAAGGAGTCCCGAGAGAGTCGAGTCGCTTGTGAACCCCATGATGACTTGAGCAAGGAGCGTTCGTGAGAGGTAAAGAATGCGAGGGAAGTATTCCTTTTACCTGCGATAGCTGTGAGTATAACCTGAACGAGCTAAGATTTGCGCGACTTACTATGAGACATCTTGTGAGGTTGTTGGGGCCTTTCTGGTACGAGTTGTACAGGGCTACTGAGGCTTTGCCAAGGTGATAGAAATCTGCCCTAGTCATCCCCTACCGGGCCTAGAAGGGTTCACCATGACTACCCTTTCGGGTAGGGCTGAAGCCCGGAAGCGGCCCGAGCCCCTAAAGTACGCCCCCTCAGCCCTAGAATTTCGACTTCCAGGCAGCAGTCTGTGAAGTTCTGGGAGATTTCTGTATCGCCTAAGCAACCCGCTTTAGGGAAACCTCCAGGCGGTTTTTAGGCATCCGCCCTACAGGATGAGCAGTTGGGGAGTTTGAGCAGTTGAAGGAGGGGGTGAGCCCGTCTAGGGTAAGCGCCGCTTTACGAACGCGGGAGAGCATCGGGCTAAAAGAACGACAAAGATCAGGTTCTGAATAGTTTCAATTTTCCTTTACTGAGTTTCCGAATCTACTGGATGCCGGGTATTTTTCATCCTGGGTGGCAAGCATGGAATCTAGACATTGGCAATTCCTGAATAATGACTGTGCATACCTTGGTGAATAAGCAAGGTATGCACTGTGGCTTAACCTACCGCAAACCTGTCTTTATGGACTTGGCAGAGGGTAGTCCAAGTGCTAGAAGGACGCAATAAGCCACAGCCCCGGCGGTCCAGTGTAACCATCATCCACATTGCAAATGGTCGACACAAGCCTGTCATCTACATCGAGTCCACTACCTCTGAGTACTGAAGAAGGCTATCAAGATGCTATTCAGAGAACCGAGATACTGGGCGACCCCAGCTCGCAAGACAGGGCTGTCGAGGCTCGCATCCGCATTCCAAAAGTCCAGCAAGGGGGAGAACGCTCAAGAGGAAGCTGTGCAGGAAAATGTGCCCGTCTCCCGGCAAAATAGTGCTACCGTTATTACGCACCCGACAAAAGGATCTGTCCAGCTCGGAGTACCGCTTTTGCAGCAACAACGTCTTCTTTTCAGCTTACCTATCGAGATTCAAGAGAACATTTACCAATATATTTTCGGGCCGTCACTTATACATATCGAATCTTTAGGTGGTCGTTTAGCCTATATAAGGTGCCTGAAATAGGAGTCAGGTGATGGCTGGGACGGACATACACATTATTAACGTGGGGACGAGGAGGGGACTATCGTCATGAACGCTTCTAAAGACCTAAACGACCAGCTACTTGCGTTTTGTTTATCGTGCAGACTGATGTACGTTAATTGAAACCTCTCTTCCCGTCTTTAACTGCTGCCGATGCTCACACCAGCCTATACTGACTCAAGTTGCAGCTATGACGAAGCTCTGCCCTTCATGCTATCAATTCCCTTATTCACAGTACGCCATGTCCCCCGCATCTTTGTTACTGACAATCCGAAACTTGGCACGCTCATTCATATCCGGAACCTGAATATAAGCATTTACTTTTTCGACTACCCATAATTCTCGACTCCTTCTGAAGAACCTTACGATATGCCGGGATGGACTTAGGGTTGCCGCACGCTTTCTTCCATAATAAGCCTGCGATACCTCTGTATCTTTATCTTGCAAAAGCTCTTTAACCTCGGCTTCCAAGTACAATCCCAAGACAGAAACGCCAAGCTCGTAGCCGAGCTCCTGAAGCCGTTAAAATCCATCAAAATGGCTCAAGGAGGACGCTTCGACGTCATAATTCAAGGCTGGAGAGTACCGTATAAGCTAAGCGATGATGTACCTTTTACGAGAAAGACCGCCGCCTCTTACTGACCTCGTAGATCGGGCACGAGAGTTGGGGGATATCTCGCAATCTTTTTACTTGGATCTGGCAAATATGCCCTGTCCTCTTTCGTACAGGCCTTGTAGCGCTCCAACTTTGGGAGTACCAACTCCTGCTCCCATATGAGCAAGGGGCAGGGTCGATTCTAGTAATTCAATCATTCAAAAAGGGGGGGGTGCGGGAGGACTCAGCGAGCAGAGTGTACGAGCTACCGTGTGATATCGTGAGGACACAAACCACGCTGAATTGTGAATATGACAACAGTCGTGGTTAATGCTCAGAATGATCGACAACGATTTGGTCTCAGTTTTGTGATGTGGGTCCACCCATCTGTGACGGCTGACTATGTCAAGACAGAACCCCACGCGCGTTGTTGCAGCTTTCAGGGGTCGACATATGATTACCCTATTTTACAGTGATGGAGACAATGTCAATCATTCGATGAAAAGTTTTTCGCTCACATCCTGGCCCTATGCAGATTTGTTACATACATCTTACGACCTGTCTCCTCATTGGGGCCTGGTTCTACGACTATACAACACCTTACCATACTGTGCTAATCAACGACATATGATTTCGATGTATTCCTCATCGCTACAATTTTGAAGATGAGCCCGTGGAAGGGCGGTCTCAGATTTGCGAGCCTGCGGTGATTCCTAATACAAGCTGCATCGAAGGGACTACCTTCATACAATAGCCCCACGCAAAGCCGTGTCTCGTCTCTGTCTCGTCGGAAAGAATCATTCGGTTGGTGAGGTTTCTTCCCGTTCGCTATATTCAGCTTCCGTGTCTTCGTTAAAGATACTACACGGAGCTATATAGCCCCAACCAAGACCCCATGGAACGAAGCGGGTCATAATGTCTGCTCTTTTCTCTTTCGCTGGCTTGTGCTGACCCAAGTAGATAGCCTGGGAGATGTCGCAGACCATTCATGACACATAGTTTTAGCAGATAGACGACGAAGCAATAAAACAAAGCCAACTTCTGGAGAACAGAATGTGGGAAGGCGCCTTTGAGAATACCCGGTATCAACATAGGCTCCGTAGTTAAAGAGCTCTCATGGATTCTTGAAGGTATCTAGTACTTGAAGCGGAAGTCCAATCTCCGCTCTCCATCCTTTTCTCTCTCTCCCTGATCGTCTCGGTACGCGGATCTTCCAAGACTTCTCGTTCCGATAATTTAGGTACCGCAGAAAAGCATTTTAGACAATAAAAGTGGCCAGACTCAATATACATATCGCGATCCAGACTGTGTTCCCAATGTAGAGTAAGGCGCGTCACTGGCACGGTAGATCTGGCCACCGATCAAGCTGCCGATCTGGACTACCACATTGCATGTTGCGGCAGTGATGACACGTTTATGAACGGAAAAGCTGTTCTCTGAAATCCAAGCTGAGAAGATAGGATAGTAGTAAGCATCTGCCAGATGCCTGTCAGCTTTCTGCTGTGCGAGGAAAGCTTAGGAAGGGGAGCGACAACTTACATCCAGAGATCATTGTTGTGAGGGTGAATTTGGGCCAGTTGTATCCGTGATTGGGCAGCGCAGTGAGCGCAATCAGTAATGGCAGAAACCAGACTTCGCCAAAGAAGCAATGCCATGTGCGTTCGTCGAAGAACTCGCTACTGCGCGCGAGAAAAAGCATCAGAATAATCTGTAGAACAGCGCTCGGTATTGAGAGAACGTTGCTGTCAAGGTGGAGAATCCAATTCTCTTCAACGTGAGGGACAACTATGCTTCGACTGGCGTGGCTGAAATGTAGGTAACGAGGCTGATGAAATAGAGACCCCAAATGCTGGGATCACGCCAGGCCTGCAAGACATTGCGCAGTATGGCGCCCTCTCTCAGTGTCGTCAAACCTTTGGCCGGGTCATCACGCAGCATGCGGTTCGTCATAATGGTTTCCTGTCGCTCGGTATACCAGGAACGCCGCCAAATCACGCCCTTTGTGTTTGTTGGCGAAGCAGGGAGATAGAAGCACGAAATGAATCCGATGACGAAAGTCAGAAGATCTTCGAGAAGGAAGAGCCAGAACCAGCCAGGCTTCCTATCTACGCCACGTATCTCACGGATTGCTGCTGCCAGTAGGGCGGAGATCACGCGGGTAATGTTCAATGTCGACCAAAAGAAGGCGATACGGGTGGAGAGCTCGAGCGAATTATAAAATAACGTCGCGGATAAGATCATACCTGGTATGGATTCGCCATCGCAGGCGCCGGTGAGAGCTCGAGCATCCTCTTTTCACAACGAAACCAGGCGATTGGGCAATCCACTGCGTGATGGTCAAAGATGCTCCCCTTGAACAAGGGCGGGGATCTTAAAGGGATATATCCCGTCATTCGAAAGAATCGTAAGCAGCTTTTCTTGATCTTATATCTAGGAAACAGATACCGCCTTTCTATTAAACGAGTAACTCTACAAGATGATTACAATATCGGCTTACAAATTCAGCCATGACTGGCTGGGAATCAGTTTCCGTCAATAAAGGCTTCACGAAGCGTATCAACGAATTTACGAAACACGATTCAGACTAATTGCTCGGCTATCTATCCAACGTAGGCTCACTCCTCTCGTTCAGAAACCATTTTGGTAGATGTACAGATTTGTACAAATAAAGCTAGTGTTGACGCAGCTCATGACCCAGAATCACGACGCACAAGTTCGTGTTAAGTGGAATGGTAACGACGTAGCTATCTGGGATAATCGATGTACTTCGCATTGCACAACGTACGACTATGGTGGAAGTCCTCGTGCGGGAGACCGTGTGGCGTTATTGGGGGAACGACCATATCTTGAGCGACACAGATCAGATGGTGTGAAGCTATCAGATCATAGGTAATCAAGATCCTGAGATTTACCGGATTACTACCGTTCAAGGATTTGTGTCTGAGGATTACGTCGTGACCATCTCAGAAACCCACAGAATCCGTGGGGTCCTCACCTGGACTCGAGAGGTTGCGCTTCTGGTTGTTTCAATTTTAGGATGAGCGTAGAGTGTTGCATCACCCCTGCTCACGCTAAAAGCGGCAGCCTCGGGTCGAGGGTGAGCCACAGCTGCCAAGGCGGAAATACCTCCGGTCTCATTTGGGGCAAAAGTTCTCCTTGCCTGCTTGTTTTCCCTCAGGATGGATTTCTCTTCGAATTATTAAAGGCTACAATACCCAGCCTGATGGCTGAAGATCCTCGCCCACCTAGCCTACCATGGCGCATAGGCTCCGCAGCAGTTGTGGGCTTTACAGGCACACTGGCGCGCATCTTCATGAACGTTCCGAACAGCCAGAAAGCGCATGGGCTCGAAAGTTTTCTACAATTAATAGACAAGAGAGCCGACCCAGAGGGGAGACAAAGAGGTCTGCTTACAGGTAAGGGATCCCCGTCCGTGCGCTCAATGCGATGTATATTGACTGAGTGCTACTAGTATCAAACCACATCTGCGTGTACGTACGTATCCCAACGTCGATTTCACCTAGTTAGGCGTCCAATCGCTAACACCGGATCAATGGCAGCATCGATGATCCTCTAATCTGGGGTGTCCTGCCCTTCAGCTACCACTTCAACCCCAGCAACCACCGATGGTCGCTCGGAAGCTATGACATAGTTTTCAAGAACAAGTCAGGACACCTCCCAAAGCCCAGCCTACCAGACAAAATTCCTAATGTTTAGCCAGAGTTTTCTCCTCCTTTTTCACCCTAGGCCAAGTCCTCCCCACCCACCGTCTCCATCACTCTCCCCACGGCGGTCCCTTCCAACCCACCATTCGCGAAGCTGTGCGCCTCCTCTCTCACCCTCCATTCCGTCCTGCAGACTCGCCTTCACCCGTAGACCGCTCTTTCCGCTCTCCAGACATCTCAGACCCCTTTTCCTCCCCCAGCGACGTATACACGTACACCACTGATGGCATAGACACATATCCCGCTCCGTCCGCTTACGCCACACGCCAATACTCCTGGATCCACATATTTCCCGAAGGCCGCGTACATCAGCACCCACAGAAGGCCATGCGTTATTTTCGCTGGGGCATAGCGAGGCTGATACTAGAGCCGGAAGTTTGCCCTGATATTGTGCCAATCTGGCTTGAAGGGAACAATGAGATCATGTATGAGAACAGAGTGGCGCCGAGATGGATACCGCGGGCTGGGAAAGCGTGCGCGGTGTGGTTTGGGGATAATGTGGGTGGGGAGAAGGAAGGTGTATTTCATGAGCTGAGGAGTCGGTGGCAGAAATTGGTAGAAGATAACAAGCGGAAAGTGGGTGGGAATCTTGAAGTGGGAGTGCTGAATGATGAGCTGAAGTATGGCAAAGAGGCTATTGAGCTGCGCAAAGAGTGTACGATGCAAATAAGACGAGAGGTCTTGGCAGTCAGACGTTTGGCCGGGCTGCCTGATGAAGATCCAAAAGCAAGTCTAGTGGAGACTTATATAGAAGAAGGCGGAAAGCAAGACGGGAAGATGGAAGATGGGAGCTTGGTCCAGGATACATGAGCCTGACATTGTTTCAGCGTCTAGCTCGATAGACTAACATTAGACTATAGAGCATGTTGTAACAACAGGAAAGAAACATTTACCTTTAAAAAACCAATACTTCTCCCACGTCTACTCAATCAATCCCGTATATGGTGATGTGACCAGCTAACAGCAAATCTGGACAACAAAGTGAGAAAGAAAGTCTGTATCCGGTCTTTCACAGCTCCTGGTTATTAGAAGCCCATAGAATAGAGCCTCACGTTTTGACAGCCTTGTCGTCAACTGAGATAGTCGCTTAAAAATTATCTCCATAGGATAGGCTGCCCCTTTACGCTTAAGAGAGGTAGTATAAAGCATTAGGATGGGACAATAAATCCGATTGACCGGAGTACTCATGAAAAGACCTTAGTCGTGAGGAGAACGATAGGTCCTGCCTACCATTGAATGTCAATTTACGCAATGGATATTGATGTAGTGTCAGAATTTCTGATATTTCCTGACGACAACACCTAGATGATTTCCAAATTAAAACGTCGTAGACAGTCTTTATGCCCAATGTAGCAACCAAGACGCTCGCTAAATCCGCTCGACCAACGACATGAAGGGTATCATTGACCAACATCACCAATGGCCGCCGCACAGCTCAGATCCTTGACATCCAAACCTACACCCTCCCCTCTACAAGCTCCCTCAAAAGCTATACATCCTAACCTCATTATCCTCGCCCCCTGTACACATCCGACTATCACTCAACCCAATACAAGTAACCGGTCCCGCATGCCCCGTGAATGTCCTCTCACACCTCCCCGTCCTCGGTTCCCAAACCTTGACCATTCGGTCCTCAGCCCCGCTAACCACTCTTAGCGTATCGGCCGCAAGAGCCCAAATGCCTTCTACGTGGCCGAAGAAGGTCCGTAGGCAGGCGCCGGAGTAGGTGTCCCAAAGTCTGATCGTCGAGTCCAGGGCTCCTGTTAGTATATACCGAGGTGGCATTGGACGATCGCAAGTGGTGAAGCCGGGACCGTATGGTTCGGCGATTGGTTGCGTGGTTGGCGGTGAACCTTGCGGGCTTGCTTGCGTACTCGTCGTTGACGAAGCACCATCATGGTCATCAAGGCCGTCGTCTGCGAGGTCGAATTCATTTGGTAAGGGAACAACTTGTTGGACTTGCCCAACATGACCTTCGAAGGTTTTGATGCAGATTTTTGAGTCGAGATCCCAGAGCCTGATAGTGCAGTCGTCGGATGCGGAGAGCAGGGTTCGGGAGGCGGAGTCGACGCGAACGGCATTTACCCAGTCGGTGTGCCCGCGGAGAGTAAAGCGTTGGGAGTCTTCGAAGTTCCAAATCTTGATGGAGTGGTCCATTGAGCCTGTGCCTAGGAGGTTGCCGTCAAAGTGGAGACCGACAATGCCACTGTTGTGGCCGGTGTAGGTGGATATGCACTGTCCAGTCCGCCTACAAGGATTTCCGAGTCAGTGTCTTTCTTTCAAGATAGTAATCGAGTCTGGACACTCAAGACAATCCGAGAAGCTATAAAGGGACTGAAAAATGCTCACCAGTTCCACACCCGCACCGTCCGATCCAGACTACCAGAAATTAGTTTCGTTGAATCGAACTGCAACGCTCGGATCCCGCTCGTATGCCCTGTGAGGGTACGTATTTCTTCAGCAGTGTCCATATCCCAGATCTTGATGGTTGCATCGTAAGAGCCTGTGGCAACAATGTTCTCAGATTCTGAAAACTGCAGACACATGACTCCATTTTGATGCCCTTTGAAAATCTTGATAGAGCAGCGCCCATGTTTCCAATTTGTCCCAACCCTAAATCTATCCTTGTAAACGTCTTTCCAAGGCCTTGTCCGGGGTTTGAAGTACGACTCGTCGACGTCCGTGTTTGACGGCGTAAGTAGCTGCTTCGTGATCGTAGGAACTGTAAATTCTTTAATCTGCGGCTTGCAGTCATCGCTCGATGACGCTCCTGCGATCTGCATATCGACCAGGTCGCTCTGTGACTCCGCAGCCGTCTCGGGATATGGCGTAATATTCGGTGACCACTCATTTAGTCCTCTGCCCGTAGCCCGCAGTTGTATCTGTCTCTTCGAAGCTCTCAATCTTTTCCTTTCCAGTAATGGTAGACCCCAGCCACACTTCGTACATTTCCTGTCGATATGCTGCTCGCACATTCTATGCCATACGACATCATCATCTGCTAGCGATCTCCATCGCTGGCTGACTTGTGCAGCTTTGCATAAAGATGTAGTATCAAGAAAGCAAAGCACCTTGTAGGATATCTCGGGCGGCAGTGCAGTCAGGAAATCGATACGGATGAGGTCTCGAACGTTGGTCGAAAGATATGAGAGTTGAGGAAAGCAACATTGTGTGAGGATGCCTTGGAGCATCAAGTTCCTATGTTTGGCCGGCGCAGCTGAGAAAAGAGACCACACATGAGCGATAGCCTGCTGATCGCCCTGCGAGAGGTCCTCGAGCTCATGCTGTAGCTGATCCATTGAGGGCTCATTCGCTTGCCTTCGGCATTTCAAGTCCGGCCTGTGCCTATAGCAGTATTTGGTGTTTGGATCTTTCTGCTTCGCGTTCCCTTCTGCATCGAGTCCTCCCCCAGGCGCGTATTGGTTCGGAATATGTCGTGCCAGGAATGGAGCAACGGTCTCTCCAGCGTGCTTTGAGGAAGCTGAAATCGAAATGTTTTCGTGATCATCTTGACAGACTTCTTCGGTGACAACGACCGTGTCTGGTGAAGGCACGTCTTCTGGTGGAATTGAGGCAAAAGGTAGCTCGCCGTCATCTGGAAAGACGCCCTTCGATCGTGTGATTCTTCTTCGCTTCGATGGGCTTTCCGGGTAATCTGCCAGACCTCCTTCAAAATGAACCTGGTCCTCCATCATTGTGTAGCGTGGGGAGATTCTGTAATTAGATAGCGGCTCACGTAAGACTGAGGCGGCTCAAACATATGTTTTAAACTCGGAGATTGTTCGCTGGGATTCGCAAGCGATGGCGTGCGAAGGCGAGCTGCTTCCTTTGAAGAATGTGTGGCTGGTTTGAAATGAAAGTTGTAAATTCCTCGCACGCAATGCTAACATATTCAAAAGAAAGACTCCATCGGGATACCAATTGACGTGCTATGCCCAGCTTTCCAATATAACTTACACTACCTTCACCGTTGTTGTCAGCGTCTGGTGGCGTTGGAATATCGTGGCGACTGAGCGACTCCACTTTTGCGTGCCAAGCATTGATTCCGCCGCTAGTGTCCCGAAGGCTCGGTCGAGGGGTCCAGATTCTGTGCTGTCGATCCTCGTCATTTGTCGATCCTCACGACTCTTGAGACCAAAAAGCTTCCTGACACTTGTCACTGGTGATTTATGATACAGGAAGAGAGCGAACGTCAACATGCGTAACACGATTCTACCATCGAACGTCGAAGACCTCCTGTTCACCAATCAGCTTCGCCCTTGACACCCATGACACAGCAGGCAACGGTCTCTAAGAAGCTCCCAACTATGATGTCCTCAACCTCAACCTCAACCTCTTCTCTCACCCACTACACTCCCCACCTCCAGCCCACCACCTCCTCACCCTCATCGCCCCTCGAACACCTAATTCCCCACCTCCTCGCCTCCAAGCGCTCCCTCTCCTCAATCGCCCACGTCCAACTCGCCAACACTCTCTGCAAATCCACGCGCACCGCCCTCTCCAACGCCGCCATAAACACGGCCTCAACCTCCTTCCTTCGCAGCGGTATCAATTCCCAACTTTTTACTCTATCACAAATCCAACAAAGGGGCGCCGATACCGCTTTGGCGGGCAAAGCTGAATTCGATGTGTTGGTAACGAGTCTGGACGAGGCTGATAAGAGGCTGAGGGCGACATTGGAGAGATTGAGGACCACAATCGTGGAAAAGGGGTTGAGGCCGGAGGGGGAGGAGACTAGGAGTTTGTTGGATTTTGTGGATGAGGGGGGTGTGGAGGGCTTGGTTGGGGTGGTTAGGGGGGTTGTTGAGCAGGCAGGAGAGGGGATCGGAGAATTCGAGAACGCTAATAAACGCTTTGAGGACGAAGTGAGAGGGGTGAGGCAGATTTTGGATCGGGGGAAGGAGATGCTAGGGAGTGGGAAGATTGAGGGAAGGAACCCCTTGCCGGACATATTACATGAGATGGAAGATCATGCGAGGGAGATGGCTGAGAGTTTGGAAAGCTTGGTGAAGCATTTCGATCTTTGTGTTACGGCTATCAAGCACACTGAAGGCGGAGGTGATACTGCGTCGAAGATCGCGGGTGAACTGCCCAACGGAATGGATATTGAACAAGCACCCCCCGAACCTATGATTGAAGAGCAATGGGAGGATATGATGAGGGTGCTGGAAAACGATGCGAGTCAGGTGGAAGATGTGGTTATGGAAATCGAGAACCACCATGCAGAGATGGAAGCGCTCTATGTGCGAGTCGAGACGCATAGTGATCAGCTTGCCAGGGACCATGCGGGGACGACAAAAGCTTTTGGTATGCTAGAAAAGATTGGTCGTAGGCTACCTGGTTACATTTCGCAGAGCCAAGTCTTCCTCATCCGCTGGGATGAAGACAAGAGGAAGATCGATGGACATCTGGAAGAGCTCGAAAGTGGTCGAGAGGTCTACGATGGCTTTTTAAGAGCCTACGATAAGCTGCTTATCGAAGTTGGCAGAAGGAAAGCTGTGGAGCTCGAGATGGACAAGGTTGTGCAGACAGCTAGAACTCGAGTTGAGAAGCTTTATGAGGACGAGGCGGAGGACAGGGCGGCTTTCAAAGAAGAGCATGGGTATTTTCTACCAAGTGATCTCTGGACTGGATTTGAGGCTAGGCCACTACAATTTGAAGTTCTGCCGGTCAATGACCATGAGGCTAGGATTCCCCATATATCGGCGTCGGTCATTCGTCGAGCTATACAACGTGTAAAAGACGACCGATAGGCTCGATTACCGCTTTGGAACTGGTCGTGTACACCTGATTCGCGAAGCATCAGCGTTGTAATTGCATTGTATCTGTTAGCATAGCGACTGGAAATAGAAGAAATCTCAGTGCTCTCTTTTTTCTGCATTGAGGCCAAGGAAGACCGTAGCAGGCCTCATCCTCGTGGTCAAACTGGGCAGATGATGCTCTCTTGCAAAGGAACGCTCACTGCCACTGAGAAGGAATAAGTTCAAGTGTTTGGATTAATCATTGAAGCAGACCGAACATTCAAAGGGGGGTATCATGAACATACCTTGTGCTATGTTGGCACTGAGAATCAGTCTTAACCGCTTCTTATGCTAGTATAGTTCACGTTTCAAACTCAATTCTTCCGCTTTGTTGAGCTGCTTATCATCTTCTTCTTAACATGCTTGGGAATCTTGTGCTCCCTTTTCTCTTTCTTCTCCTCTTTTACCTGCTTCTTGTGCTCCTTCTTTGTGTCTTTATCTTCGAAGCGTTTCCCGCGAGGATTTTTCTTTGCGAAAGGGTCACTTTCCTCTTCATCATTGTTTTCGCCAGCCGAAGAACCATGGCTCTCGTCCCCTGAAGCTTGTTTAGATCCTCGAAGCTCATCTGATTCTGCTGTTGGAGCCTCCGGTACCAACCTTTCGGCCAGCAAGTCACGATAAACAAGATTGTCTTGCCCACCTTTTGCAACCTCACCAACGTCACGCTCCACATCATAGACCTGCTCAAGAGTCTGGGGTATATACTGGTTGCGAAAGACTTCATTGTCGACCTCCACATTAGCAGCCTCCTCAGGGTCTTCGTCAAGTCGATCTTCATAGAGCGTTTGCAAGCTGGTGGCCATACACAATGGATCGGTGCTGCCGTGAGCAGCGGTCACAAACCCGAATGTCGTCTTCTCCGACAACGGATTTACGCCCTTCCGTCGGAAGAAGTCGCTCACGTTCTTGACATCCATGCGCAAGAACTCCAGGCTACGTGGATGATCGTGCTCAACGCTCTGACTGACATCGATAAGCCACAACTTATCTTGGTGGTACAACACGTTGTATTCACTCAAATCCGCGTGAACCAGACGGCATGTCTGATACAGGATACGCATATAGCCCAGCAGCTGCAAGTACAGCAGCTTCCACCTTGCTTCAACGTCGCTGCCTACCAACTCCACATCTTTCAGTCTTGGCGCAGGAATGCCCTTCTTATCGCCGAGGAAGCCCATCACGAGGACATGAAGCCGTAGCTGTATAGGCTCTGGACAAGGTATGCTGGATGCGTAAATCCGCTTCAAGTTTCTCATTTCTTTCTCCGCCCACACCTTAACCATAGCCCTATGATCCTTGCTGTGGCCTCTCTTGAATCGATATTCCCCAGTAACGTATTTGTCACGGTCTTTGAATACCAGTATGCTAGTCTTGTAAACCTTGATGGCCCGATGAAGTGGAGCCACAGCTCCCTCTGAGCCTTCCTCCTGCGGTATGGAGAGAGCGTGATACACGTTGGCCTCCTTCCCGGTTGACAAACAACCGTTAACTTCAGACACGACATTGCGATTGATCATCTGGAGCAAGATCATGCGGGTACGTGGATCCAGCACTTGTTCGCTGGTTGCTCTATCACTCTTATCGGCCACTCGGTCATGTTTACCTCCATGCCCAAACTGCCGATCATCGAGTTTCAACTTCCCGGCATGCCGAGACAGAGTGGTGACCTGGTCATCAATGGAGGCAAGAGTATTGGCCGTAGGCTTCTGAGGATTTGCTTTGGGAAAGGTCGACTTGGAAGCATTTGGGTCGGCTGAGACTTCTTGGAGCTTGCGCTGCCTGTTGTAGGTCTTTGTGTAGTCTGACGGGTTGTATGAGGCGTAGTCTTCATCATCTAGGTCCTCGCCTGCGAATATATCATCGTAGTCTTCTTCCTGGTCTTCTTCAAGATTGTCTTCTCCTATTACTGCAGGCCCTTCGGGTTTCTCACTAGACTCATTTGCATAGCCTTGGCCCGGTATAATTTGGTGAGTAGGCTGCTGCCCAGCAGCAGGATCGTCAACGTCTGACATGATTAAAAGAGTGAATAGTCTCGGTGTGGGATCGATTTTCGTATAGGCCAATAGCCGATGATTAGCCGACATCGCCTTGGCGCTACTGCCAAGCCTTTGCGAGCAACCACATGTCAAAGCCCCGTCTTGCGTTTAATCCACTGATACAGAGCTTAGTCTTTGCCACGATCTGGCGGATGAGAAGGGCCTAGGATGCTTCGAAGAGAATGAACCTGTAAATGATATAAGAGCTCTATACATCTCTTGCCATCTGAATTTCTACCAAGGCTTTTGACATATTCACTTCAGCTATCTACTTGCTGTGACATGCTCGTTCCAGTCGATTTTTATAGCGAGTCTTTGCTTGTCACGTCCTGGTTGTCTCCAACATCTCTGCGCAGCCTCGTTGAAACTCCTGCCATTGAACTATGCAGGGAACCAGAACCATAGATCAAAATTTATTCCATTTACCTGGACCAGCATGCGCCTCCTTCGATTTCTCTCGTCGGCATGAGATGAGAATCACCATTCCAAAGCCAAAGGGTAGCAAATCATGTAGTGAATTCCACTGGCACGACCGTCGAACAACCTGCGATCGCCTCGACGTTATCCAGGGCCACCTGATAGTCTCCTCTTCTAGACAGGGATTGAGATTTTTGCCAACAGGCACTTACTACATATTCCGTAAAGGAGAGCGCACAACCTGGTCATCCGACAAGCAGGAAGAAGATCTGGTAGTCGTCCTGACAGCTGATGAGATCGTTTATCGGAATAGATGTAGTGCTATTCTTGACGCTGACCGCTTCCCGTTTCTCACTTCCACGCCGCTATGGCTGAAAATTCTATTCAGATCCCGGTCGCTGTGGCCATTATTGTACCACTAGCTGCTCGTGCGAACGTCATGGATGCAGCTTAAGCGATAAATTATTCTCCACGACTTTACGTTTTGATAGAGGCATTGCAGGCCTTTTCATTTGAGGCTCCCACGACCACTGATTTACTTGGCGGCGTGAACCAGTCGTATCCCTTAGAGGATCTCCGCCCGAAGAAAGGGAAGATGCCTTCCCTTTGTGCTTGTTCTCTTACATTGTCTTTGTCCCTTACCGAAACGATCATAGCGCCAAGACAACATGACAGCCCGCTTATGTTGTTCATGGAACAGAAGAGTTGTCCATCGCGTTTTGAGAAAACAACCTTTGAGCCATAGATTTCTTTCGTGCTCTTTCACTGGCCTTCTTTCAGCTACTAGCTTCTGCGAGGACCGGAACAAAAAAGAAGTTGTTTCTGCGATGTATAAATCTACGGGCGGTCTTCGTCACTTTTGGCCTTCATTGAGCTTGCTCGTTCGTAAAGACAAAAGGCTCTATGGAATCTCTATGTCTCCCTCAATAAGCACTTTTCGTGGACATTCACTCTAAACTTCCAAAAATCAATCTTCCCAAAGCCACTCCCAGATTAAACAATCATGCATCGCACCATCCCTACCAAACTTGCCCTTCTTGGCGCCCTTATAACAGCCTCCGCTATCGCCAATCCATTGCTGGCAAAGCGCCAAGTGGGCAGCAGGGGTATTGATATCGGCGCTACCGCGAATATCAATTTCAAAACTTATGCTACATCAGGCTGCACAACTAAGACAACGTTCAACAACCCGGCAGTCCTCGCTGGCCAGGACGCGGAAGCCAGTGTGCCTTACCAAGTGTTTTGGAACGACACATTCGACAGCTCGAATAATACTGTGGGCTCTTACGCGATCAGCTCAAATATGGCGGAAGGGCAGCAGCTTGACCTCGATGGTAAGTAGTATCATTGAGTACTTCGTTTTCATCTTGTCGATGGCTTTGAGCTTTCTTGCATTTTCCGCCATGACGTCCGTGCGCTAACAGTTCTCCTTCTAGTTAAGGCGCCGGTTGCAACGATTTCGTAATAACGCTAAGCCCGGACAGTAAGGGCAATTTGTTGATGGCAGGATGCTATGAAGTCAGTCCCCCATCAGCTGTAGTAAGTCTTCCTTCCTATCATTGATCATTGACACCGTAAAGTGCAAGTCTAAAGCGATACATGTAGTGTTTCCATTTCTGGCATCATTAGAGGGATGTCTCGGGCGTGCTACCGCGACAACATAAACTGTCGATGGCTGCAAGGTACTGTAGTGAGGTTGACGGCATGACTAGGCGGTACTTATATTACTTGCTTGTTTGATTACTCTTTTATTTGATTTGCTGCTGAATGATCGTCGTTTGGTGAGCTTTTTGCGACTACGCTAGTTAGTTTTGAGTACTGCGCGCGTTCTATTAATTCATGCTGCGTATTATTCTGTACGAGCGTCAAGCAGCTATTGGACGTTGTTGTGTCTCATTCGATCGATCTTGCAAGAAATTCATGCAGAGATTGTACGTTGTACGCAGTCATTCAAATGTACTCGAATGGCTTCTAAAAACAAGCTTGCATCCCCCCAAACCCCCACTGCCCCCCACTAATGAGAAATTTCAACCCATCCGACTCAGGGTTCATGGCTGGTGCTTTCTGAAGCTCCTAGGTCTTCCCCCAAGCTGACTGTCGGGCCTCAACTTCATCCGAGCATGAGGCTTCATCAAAATACCCATCCTAAGGAATGAGTCACCTACCGCAGAAGTATGTCTTGATTATTATTCGTATACGGACGCCACCAAGTAAGTAACGCTTCCAACTTTTGCCTAGAAATCGTGAATGTAGTCCTTAGGTACGAGGATTCCTGGTGTGGCGTGGAGTTCATCCAAAGTAAGATGGCCAATCAAGTCATGTGAGGTCTCTTATTTGGCCATCCCGCAAGGTTGCGGGACTGCATGAACTGTGGAGATAAAAAGCTACGCACGGATCAGTTGGCCAATTTTGGGGGCACATGGCTTTGGAAGTAAGTCTGCCGTAGGAAAAGTTCAATGGCTTGCGGTAAGGTGGAGGCACGATCTGAACCTTGCCGCCACCAAGAAAAGATTAGAAGGGACACATGAAAGTCAGTAGCCAAAAGGGAAGAACATCACTTGAACGATGCGCCCTCTACGGAAGCTGAGAGTGTCAAGGACGCTAATCAGTAGAGCAGGCGTAGATCCTTGGCCAGGAGATGGTGGGAGGCTTGTGGAGAATGGGGCTACGGGTTGTGGTGTTCACTAAAAAGCGAGAAAGTCTAGAGTCTATTTGAGAGACTCGTGGCGGCCATGCCAGAAGGGTTTAGAAGTCTGGGGAAGTGCATAGAATCTGGGGAATAAAGGCCAAAAGCGAAGAAGCTGGCCGTCTTCATGGGCACATGACCTTGGAGGCTACTCTCACACGAGAACGAGGCAATGGCTCGAACTAAACTGCAGACACGATCCGAACCATGCGGCTGCCAAGACCAGACAGATGGAAGGAGCATACAAAGAATACGAACAAGACCACAACACCATTGTACCAGACCATTAGGAATCGAACCTGATATGGTAAAGTATTGAAACCTAGCAAACGCATACGACATGGAGACGGGAAACGGGAAGGCGATATCACGAGCAGTAATTACAGGGGCAACATTTATCGATTGACCATGTCCTGGTTACGAATATCTCGCTGAATGGTGAGATGAGGTAGTCGTGCGCCGAATGGGGCAAGCCTGAAGTTGAGATGATGCTCCAGACGAGACGGCACGATAGGTAGCCACAAAACGAAATACCATTCTCTTCAAACTTAAAGCCCCCCATGATGACACGCTGCCCTGCCACTGCACACTTCTCATGCATGCCTCCACACTAATGACATACTTTTGTATTTAGATTCAGATTGAACAGTGACGGCACGCTTCCCCACCAGGAATCGCACATTCCCCGCGTGGGGATTAGGTTTTGTATACAAGAAATTCAAGTAACCATAGAATTTCTGTCCAGTGCGAAGATCACCGAAAGGCTTGGTTAAAAAGACTAGTTTGCCTGAAATCTGCCGCCATTCGAGCAATCATAGTATTGGGAGCTGTGAGTCGGCCCACATAATGGACTAAAAGTCCTAATAAAACATACTTTGTAGGGAACAACTACGCTTCCGGGGGGTACTTGACTAGAGCATGCTTACATATTGCAAGGCCAGACAAGCCTCCACATGTCTCTCACTGTGAAAGTCTCGTCGGCATTTTACCCTATCGAATTCCACCGCTGAATCCGTCGCAGCCGGCTTCCTCTCTTCCATCTCAGGCGGCCACACCCTTGTCTACTCCCACCTCCCGTGCCAAATCTCCTTCCCACTTCAATGGCACCAAGTCCAATGAAGGTGCCGCAGCAGTGCAACTTTGTCCTAAAGGGAACAACAGTATGCGCACGCTCTCGCGCTGGAAAGACAAAGTAGAAGACAAGTGGATAAGCATGCCAGTATCCAGGGATGGACCTGTGGGTGGGCCGAAAGTACCAATAGAGATCGAATCTTGTGGCAAGGGTTAGTAGGGAGAAAGATGAAAGGGCGCCGGGGAAGGAAAGCGGTGCCGCAGAAGAGTGGGCCGACTACTATTGCATTTGAGAGTGTGAAGGGTGAGTTTCTTTTTACATGATCTGCATGATAAGTGGCCATGGGACGAAAGCTGATCACGTGATTGGTGTAGAGCGAGAGGAATTCGCATCGGCTCTCGAAGGCAAGGGGCCACCACCTAGGGCTCAACGGAGTGTGTTCGACGATTTGATGGGTATGCATCAATGGTCTGCTTCTTATTATACCGTTCTGTCATTTCCTGAAAAGTTCATTGCCATACACCATTGATTTATCGTTTGTCGATTACCAGCAACATCAGCGAACAATATTCTTGACCTCTTCTGATTGAGACTTGCCTCAGTCCCTCAGATGTGCCAAGCTCCGCTAAGCCCCTTCGGGTTAGCTTCCGCTCGCTAAGCCCCTTCGGGTTAGCGCCTTCTGCTTACTACGGAACCTCCAGGTAGCACGTCTAAGCGTAAAATCCGAATATTACGTCTAATTCGCCTTATTTTAATTATCGATCATTAAAATACCCGTATTATTCTACTTTTAGATTAATACCGTAATCTTAACGATAAAATCTAAATTTATTACGTATTAATATAGCCGCGTATAAAAATATTATAGTTAATAATTACTTTAATATTAATAGAACTTAAATTATAAACGATTATTTATAGGCTTTCTTATTATTATTTATAAAATTATAATACCGGCGTAATAAAAATCTTACTAAAAGTATTTATTAATTAATTAATTATCGTTATTTATTAAGTATTAAAGAGTATATATTTATTATTAGAGATTAAAGATTATTCTTTACCTAGCCCCCCCGATAAAATACGACGCGTCTAAACCCTAGAACTTTATAAAGATCGCGTTCTTATTATCCCCGTTATTATTCGTTACTCCGTCTTCTCTTTTTTCCCCTTCCGTCGGTTTATCCTAATTTATATCGAGGCCGACTATTTTTACGTCCGTCTTAGATTTTACCTTAATATCTAGTATATCCTTATTATTAAGGATTATATTATTAATTTTAATATAATTATAAAGTTTCGCCGGATCGAGCTCCTTTCTATATTAAGAGCCCTTTTAAATTATATAATAATATAAATTATATAAAGCCTCTTTACGATAGTAATTATTTAGATAAAATAAATTCTCTATATTAAAAGTTAAAGATCGTAATTAAATTATTTATATTAAACGCTCGTTCTTTTATTTAAAAAAGTCTATTAAATTCGTTATTAAAACTCCGTAAACTTTATCTTTTACGTCGAATCCTATATTTTATTACTCCGCTCGAGTATTTATTATAATAAAAAGACGATTAAAACTATTATTTATTAATAAATAGATTTTAATATAACGGAAATAATAATTAAAGTAGAACTATATATTTATAGATCTAGGATCTTTATTATATTTATTATTAATCGAGTAATTAAGATAACCTAAACGCTAAACGTTATACTTAAAAAGAATACTCGTTATATCTTTACGAATAATTTTATTAACGCCGAGTAGGGTAATATAAAGTTAATTCGTTATATAAATAACCCCCCCGAGCGTTTCGGGGTCTCCGATCGGGATATTATAATCTTTATTTATATTATACTTTATTAGTTTATAAAAGTCTCCTTTAAATATTAACCTCTCGTTCTTTATTAAATAAAGGATAATTTCTTCGGTGTAAATAAAGTAATACCCGTAGATCTAGTTACGGGTCTCTTTTAGAAGCGTTTCGAATATTATTATAATATAATAATAATCCGATAGGTTTTAACTATAAGGTAAATTAATTAATATATATATTATATTATAGTAGGTATTAGGAAGAAAGGGTATTAACGATTTAAATAATAATTCCGATATTATAAATTAATAATTAAAAGGGGATTAATAATTAAAAGGGATTATCTAAAATTTTATTAAAATTAAACTCTAATTTAGGAAATAATTTTAAAAGTTTAAAAGTTTTAAGCGGGGGGCTAGCCTTCTAATATTAAACTCTTAAGGATAATTAATAATAAATATATCTTAAAGTCGAGCCTAAGGTTATTTAAATTTAAGGGTTTAATTATTTAAAATTAAAACTTTAGTTATTTAATATTAAGGTTTTAAATTTACTATTATTATACGTAAACTTTAATTATTATTACTATTTAGAAATCTAAGATATTAATACTAGTATACTCGTAGTTATAGAAGATAGAGTTAATATATTTATAGTCTTAAACTCTAGTAGTAAATTCGAAATTTCAGTTTTATTATAATTATTCATAGGCTTAGTATTATTATCTAGAGGACTATTATAAACGATATAATAAAACCACGCCGTATGGATTTACTAGTTTTTTAACCGTTATTAAAGATTATTATAATTATATTTAAAAATACTTTATTAAATTATTATTATTATCTTATTAATCTCGGTTTATATAATATTATTCGCGACTAAAGAGGAGGGTTCCTAGGCGGCCCCCTTTATAAATAATAATAACTTAATATATAATAGTAGAGTTAGGAAGATCGGGTTATTAGGGTATCTAAATATAAACTAAATAATCGCTTTATAAAATCGTTTTTATACTAGTTTTTAATAACGGATCTTCTCCTTAGCCGGACACTTAAGGTATAGGTTAATATTAAGCGCCTTTTATTTATTTAATATATATAGGCCCTTCGTTTATATATAGTATTATCCCTCCTCCCCCGCTATTAATATATTCTTATTAATATTTATATCCCCTACCGCTTTTTATTATTTAGTGGTATAACCGAGAGGGTATTTTAAGCCACGTATTATTCCGGCTAGATCGAATTCATTTAATTAATTTATAAAGATTCTAGCCGGGTACTAGTTAATTATAAATAAAATAATTTAATTATTTAAGCGGATATTAGATTTAGGGATCTAGTCGATTCTTAAGATTCCTAGATTTATAAATAAAGTAAAGTGATTATAGGCTACGAAGGTTATATATCGGCGCTCGGCGGGTTTATTAATATTCTTTCTAGCTAGGTTATAAAGGTCGTAATAAATAATATTATATATCGTTATTCTTTAGGTTAGAGGCTTAATAGTTTTAATATCGTATTTCTTTTTTATAAATCTACTAGAGTCCTCGTCTCTTTTAATTTTAAGGTTTATTTTTTTCTTCCTTTACTTTATAAACGTTTCTTTAATAAACCCTATAACCTTACCCTTTCTAAACTTAATAGGTATTTTTTATTTATATTTAATAAGTATCTCCTCGTTATTAGGTTAGTCCTTTATATTTTTATAATTATAATTAATATTATTATCGATTAATATAATATCGTTATCGATTAATATATCGTTATTATTATTTTTATCTACCTTCTCCTTCTTCTTTCTACTATAAATCGATTATTCTTTCTTAATTATTTAAGCCTTAAATACCGCCGGTTTAACTTTTAGGATTAACGCGTTATTTTTATTTAATTTACGTTTTATACCTAGCTTCGGGGTAGGCTCTTTATATTTCGGTTTAATATTATTATCTTCGAAGACTAGTTTATAGTCCTCCGTAAAGTAATTCTAGTTATAATATTAATATAATAAATAATAAAGGTTAATAAATAGGATTTATTAAGATTCCGTCCTCGAGTATCTCGCTTAAGATTATTCTTATATTTATATTATCGGAGGATAATTTACCTAATAAATCCCCTTCGTTATTATTATCGTTAAAGTAAACTATATTATTTAAGAGATCGTTAGTCTCCGTAATTAATATTAAATTATAAATATTATTATCCTTTATTATAATTAATATTAAAGTATAAAGATTAGATAAAGAGATTAAGAAAATTAATTTAAAAAGGAGAAAAAAGAAGTAAAAATTAAAATAAAAGTTAATTTAAGAAATAATTTTAAAGTTTAAAGACTTTTAGGCGGGGCTAGGGGCGCCTAAATATTATTATTAATAATTATATTACTTAAAAGTGAATTTTTATTATTTGAAAGTGAATTTTAAATTCTTATTCAATTTAAAGATATTTAAGATTTAGCCGTTACTAGTATTAAATAGAGAGATTAAATTAGAATATTATTATTTAATATTAAATACTTATTTAAGCTTCACCTCCTAGCCAAAAATATTCAAATTTCAAAATAATTTTCTAGAATAATAACTTCGTATATTAATTAATATTGAATATTTATTTGAGCTTTACCTCCTACTAGCCAAAACTATTCAAATTTCAAAATAATCTTCTAGAGTAATAACTTCGTATATTAATTAATATTAAATACTTATTTGAGCTTCACTTTTTAGCCAAAACTATTCAAATTTTAAAATAATCTTCTAAAGTATTGACTTCGTATATTAATTAATATTAAATACTTATTTAAACTTTACCTCCTAGCCAAAACTATTTAAATTTTAAAATAATCTTCTAGAGTACTAACTTCGTATATTAACTAGTATTAAATATTTATTTAAACTTTACCTCCTAGCTAAAAATATTTAAATTTCAAAATAATCTTCTAAAGTAATAACTTCGTATATTAAGATTTAATACGTAAGGTTTACTAACGATTATTATTACTAATATTATTATTAATATTTACCGTATTAACCCTATTATTATTATTATCGGTAATATAATAATTCACTTTATTTATTAGTTTTATTCAAACCTCTATTATCTTTATTCGTTAAAGCTCCTTACTTTTCTTTATTTTTTATTAATTTATTACTTAATTATTTATAATATTATCCTCGTTAATATCTCGTAAAGATTCTCTTTCCTTAGCGGTCGCTAAAGCCTCGATCCTCGCGTTTATATTTAGAGCCTCTAATAAATTATTAATAGATATATACTAGAAGATTAACGAAATAATACGTTAAGCCGGAGAATTAAAGGTATAAATCGATCTAATTTAAGATATATTAAAAAAGTTCGTTAATAGTATAAAGATTATTAACGAGATTATTACGGAGGTATAAAGTATATTAATAAATAATAAACTTTAGACGGTAAGATTCGGGAGTAAATAAAAAGCGTATAAAATATTAGACTCGACGATTCTATAAGATATCCGAAAACGGGCGATAATTAATCGTAGACGAAAAAAGAAATACGTTAAAGGTATACGAAATATATAGGGGACCGTAGTATAAAATTAATAATTCGATACTATAAAAGAAAATCACCTCGGCCACGTAAATTAAATCGCTAAGAAATTTATCTATAACGATATTTATTCTATAATTACTTAATTAACGGTTACCTATTTAAAACGGAATGATTTATAAACGAGGATCTACGCGTAAAAGTATCCTAAAAGACTAGTAGATATTAAATAATTTAAGTAAAACTAACGCTCGTACTCTTTTAATTAAATCGGGCTTAACGGATAAATAATTAATAAAACTAAAAATTAATCGAAAGTATTTAATAAGGCTAAGGATAAATAATAATAAAGGACCTTTATTATAAGGAAAATATAAGAGATATAACCGTCGAATCGTTAATAATAAAGAGACTAAGCCCGAATCGGTAGATTATAAAGTTAATAATAACGATTTAAGCGGTACCTCGGAGAATAAAGATATAGTACCTTCGAGCGGTAATTTTAATAAAGACGATAATAGCGACGACGATAATAACGACGACGATAATAACGACGACGATAATAGCGACGATAATAATAATAACGACGATAACGGCGATAAGGATCAAGGAATAAATAATCGGGTTAAGTATTTCGGTTATAATTATACGGGCCTATCGGTTAATTCTCTTAAATAAATAGTAAAGAAAAATCTAAAAACTATTAATATAAATAGCGAGGCTAGTTAAATCGGTACCCTCCGGGTATTTATAGAAACTGGGTCCGATTTACGATATATTTATTATATATATTTATATATTATAACTAGATATTTCGGCCTATAGACTAAATTATTAAACGAAGAGAGTATCCGTTTACGATTAATTAAGTACTAGCGTTATCGAAGTAATATAAATACTTTTAAGATTAACGTAGCTACTAAGAATTAATAACGGATAATAACCCGATTATAAATAAACGATAATAAATATAGGGTTTATAAATACCGAACGATTAAAGCGAGTATTAGAGTATTCTTAATTAATTAAATATCGCGGTTTATCGTTCGTAAAATAAGAGGGCTAGAAGTATAGGATATTTAGAAAAAGACGGGTAATATTATTATTAAAGGTATATTTAATTAATTATAAACGGGGGTAAACTTAGAGGGTAGCTCCGAGGTTAAAATTAGAGATATTATAATAAAGGAGTTCGATATATATCTTTATTATTAAATAAAGCGGAACGGATAACCTAATAAAGGGTAGCTACGGATAATATTTTATTTATTAATATAATAAATTATCTAGTAAGATCCGATATACTAGGCTTTATATATATACCTACGACTTAATCGTAATTACCGACTAGTTTTATATCTTTATTATATTAAATATACTCGGCTTAAAGACTCGACCTTTTTTTAATATATCGATATAAATATATCTAAATATCTCGCTTATAGGTATAAAGTTAATATTATATAAAGATTAATATCTCTTAACGATAAGACTATTAATAATTATACGGAGATTATTTTAGATTTTTATAAGAATATAGCCGAATAATAAAAGAGGGTAAAGGGGCGGGGAAAGATAATAAACGGTTATATATATAGGATAAATAAGATCTAGGAGCTAGTAGATATAATTAATTATAATTAATTTATTCCGGTATCGTATACGCGTAGAGACGTAAAGATCACTCGGCTTAAAATATTATATAATTTAATATTAAGCCGCCTAGATATTATTCTCTAAAGAATTATCCTTTTATAATTTATAGGGGTAAAAGAAAATAACGAGACCCTAAATAATAAAGAGTCCGATAAATAATTAGACCTCGCCTTTATTTATTTAAAGTAAACGGCGGTAAATCTTATATTATCGGGGTTACCGAATAAATTTAATTTAATTCTTTATCGATTTCCGGCCGGTACCTAGCTCGTTTTAATATTACTCGTTAATTAAATATTAATATATAAAATAATTTAAGAGGACTTAATTATTTAGGGTTATATTAATTTATTATTAAAGATTAACCGAGGGCGCGTATAGAAAATTATTTAAAGATATTATTTAGAGGTATTAAAGTTATTTAAAATAACCTAAAATAAAGTAAAATAGGCGGAGAAAAGATTTTATAATAAGAGTAGTTTTTTTCGGTAAGCGAATAATAAGATTAAAGGGCGTTAATATTAAGTTATATAAATAATATAGGATATTATTAATTATAGGGCAAAACCGCGCGGCGCGGTTTCGCTTAACTCCGTTATTTTAATCTTAATTATAATAATCCTATACTAGTTATTAATATTAATCCTTAATATTAATAATCCGCGTTATAAATTATATTAAAATAGAAATTATATTATTATTTACTAGTTTATTATCTAGCCCTTTAATATCGCCTCCCCGTTTATCTCCGTTATATATAAAAACCGTAAGCCGCTTATTTAAATAAGCGCGTTATACCTCTACCCTAAACCTCCGCCCTTATATAGTCTTAAATAGGTTAATCTTTACCTCCTCCCCCCCGAGTTCTTCCTCCGCCTCTACCCTTATTCTTACCGGTAGTAATAATTTATCGGAAGAGACGAAAGCGGGTAATAAAAAATATCGTTAATAATAGACGGAGGGCGAAAAGATTACTAGTATATTAATAGTAATAACCGATATATAATAGGATATAAAGAGATTTTTAAGAGCGCTCTATAAATTATATAAGATTTATACTTTCCGTTTAATATAAAAGTAATTTTTCGATTTCGTTTATAACGAGCTACCTAGCGATTCCCGATTCGAAAAATAATTAATATTTAAACGGCGCGACTCGCTAGTTAAAAAATAGGGCTAGTTAATTATTAATATACTTTAATAAGAAATTAAGGTTCTAAAGGAGTACGAAGTATTTAATATTTTTCGTTTACCCGTAGAAGGGCTTAAGAGCGGTACTTTATAACTATTTAAAGATGTTATTCCGGTTATATTACGGCTGGCCCTATAATAGTTTAATATCTTCTACCGAGTTTATTATAAGAATAGATTAAATAATCTATTATTATTATTAATAAATCCTACTACCTAATAGCCCGCCGTTTTTATATTATTAATACTCTACTATTTAATACGACCTTATAGGTTAATTAACTTTTAGACGATTTTAGGGCTTTATTTATATTAAGGGGGGGTACGGCGACGAGTTCTCGATACTTTATATTAATTTAGTTTAATTATTTTATATTTAATATTATAACGACGTATAATAACCCTAAAAAAGGACGCCGAAGTAAGAGTTTAACTAGTAGGGCAGGCCGCGAGTATTATTTTAATTTATAATAATTTTAAATATATAAAAGGAAGGCGTAGAAAAAGAATAAATAACTACCGAGAATTCCGATTAATTATTACTATATTAATTTTAGAAGGGCGTCTCTTTAATAAAGGGGCCCTTCGGTAAAATATATAATACCCGATAACCACGTTATTATTAACCGAGATAATCGTTTATTAATTAATACCTACCGATATAAATATAGAGGTACGTTCTTTATTTTTAATTTTATTATTCTTCCTTTTACGCCTTAATATTAATTAATATATATTAACGAACCCGAGTTCTAGATTCGGCTATATTATATCGAATCGATAATCTCGGCGGTATACGTATTTTATTTAAGTAATATAAAGTCTTTATAAATAAAAGCGATATTAGTCCTAAAGAAATTAGACCCAGTAACGATAAGATACTTTTTAATAATATTAGTATTTAAAGATAAGAATACGACGGCTAATAATATCTATATATTAGAGGATATATTTAAACGTTAATTTAAATTAGACGATAAGAGCCCTATTTTTAATATTAATATTCGATTAATATATAATAACCTTAAGATATAATTACGTATATAATTTATTAAGGCTTTACGTAGCGATATTTCCGAGCTTTTATTTAATACTTTTAACTAGCTACTACCGGGCTTAGGTCTTTAATACCTTCGCTTTAATATATTATAATTACTTTATAAGATTTATTAGGGCCTTAATAACTCTACGAATCTATTTATTTTATAATACGCGGCCGATCGTTAAAATCGCTTTAGAGTTATTTACCTAACGGACTTTTAAGTATTAAATAACTTAATTATTTATAATTATTAAATATATATAGTAGGAACCTAGGTTAGAATCTTAAAGTAGTAATCTATAGACCTTTAGTATATAAAGAATATTATATCCTAACTCGCGATATAAAGTATTTTTAATACCTAGCCTCGTATATTAAAAAAGATTTCTAAAGTTATATACACCTAATCTTTATCTACTCGCGATTAATAGTTCTAAAATCATTAATATTTCTATATATACGTCGAAATCTATTTAACCCTACGATATATTATTAAATATATTAATATTAGCCTACTCCGCTACGCTTTATACTACGTTACGATTCTCTTCTAGGCCGATACTATCGGTACCTTAAAATATATATAGGCCCTACTCTATATACTTTATATAATAGATTTACTAGTAGTAATAATAAAGTTTTAAAAGTATATATTAACGAATAATCTTATAAACCTACGGGGAATAGCGGATATAAATTTCGAGCTCGACCGCCTTTTTAAACTATTTAATAATAATCTTAAAGTATTTTAATACGACCGGTCCTATTATTCTAAATATAATAATATATTACTTAAGAATTAGGCCCTTAATAACTTATATTTTCTAAAGTTAAAAAGGATAGTAAAGTTTATATTTAAAAAACCCTCCTCGGTTATATATCTAGTTAAAAACGCGGCCGAGGATATTTAAAATATAGCCCTTAACCTCGCCTATAGGTCGTTTATTCGTTATACCGAGTAAGATAAATTCTCTTTAAATCTAATTATTAATCTTTTTAATACCGGACTTAAGCGATTAAATAAGAATATATTAAAATATAACGAGCGGTATATTTAAAAGTATATATTATTAGCGGACGACGAGTATAAGGATACTCTAGCGGTTAAGTTAAAGATTAAATATAACTTTATATTAAAAAGTTTTATAATCCTAACTTCTACCCTAAAGCCTTTAAATACGATATTTATCGATTAATTTAATAATAAATCCGTGTGGCGCGGGTTTATTAATTAGTCTTAAAATCGCGTAGGGCGTTATTTATATTAATAGGATCGAAAGGGGGTTAATTCTACTAGTTAATTCGCCGATATCTTTTATAATAATTAGCGTAACCGTTATAATATCATTAATTCCCCCTTTAATTTACCCGCCTTATTACGAGGGCTAGGCTACGAGGCGTAACTTTTATTATTATACTACTCCTTAATAATATAATATTTATTATCTTTATACTAGGTCTTTTTCGGCTTTATATTCCGAGGCTTATTAAATTAACTCTCCGCCGCGTTAATTTTAATACGAGATTTACTCTTTATAACGGGTATATTTAATCGTTTAACTCTTACCCTACTAGTTACGATTCTACCTTTAATACGCGCTTTTTTAATTATTAATTTATATTTTATCTTAATTAACTAGTTATCCCTTCGTTCCTTAAATTTAGTTTACTCTTTATTAAATAACGGATCTAGCCGCCGCTTTCTTTTAATATTATTATATATTATTTACGTATCGAATACTTTACCCCGATTTAACCCTTTTTATCGTTTTTATTTTAAGATATTTAATCTTTTAATATAATATAGGTAAAGGCTAGACTACGCGCTATTAATTTATTAACGTATAATTCGTTTATCGCGAATACTCTCTACCTACGTTATTAAATCTTTTAAGATTTTATCCGGTATTATTAAGAACGTAAAGAAATATTAAAACGAGTCGACGAATTTCTTATTTAATTTTTAATATCGTTAAGCTCGAAGCTTAGATATATATTATAGATATTTAAATAAATTCTCGTCTATTAATTTATTTAACCCCGCGTAAATAATAATAAGTATTTATAATTCTAAATTATAAACCGAGTAATAAAGAAATAACTTCGTATAATTCGACGTTTTATATTCCGTATTATTAAAAAAGGCGAGGCCGATATCGCGAATATAATTACTCCCGGGTACGTTAAAGAGATCGTATAAACTAAATATTATTCGAGCTCGTCGATTAATATTTATATAATTTATATAAACTTTTCTAAACCCCGATAAAGATCTTATTATTATATTATCGAGCGAAGCTAGCTCCGTTAAAGACGTACCGCTTCTAAGATTTATATACTAGGGTAAATATAATAAGGTGAAATATACCTACCCTTAATTATAATATATCGCGCGATTTATATATTAATATACTTTTTAAATAAACGAAGGGAGTAATTATTAAATAACTTTTTTTATATCTAAATTATTAACCCTTAACTTATAGGTATCCGTTATAATAATAATATATAAAGATAAGCCTTAAACGGATAGTAGACCGAAATATATCGCGATATCTTATTTATCTCGAGTAGTTATCGCCGCGAAAAAAGGTACGATTAATTTCGTACCCTCGATCGGATACAATAATTATTTTATTTATACGCGTATTAATTAATATATATCCTTAACCTAGGTTACGGAATCTATAAAAATAATCGTCTTCGGAATATCCTAGGCGGTAGTAATCTACGACGGTAAAATATATTATAAATTAAATATATCGTTAATAGGATTATAGGTAGTATTAATTTAAATATATATCTCTAGCCGATTAAACGGAGTCTTTATAATAATAATATCTTCTATAAAAATATATCGCTTTCGTATAATCTCGAGTATTTCGATATCGAGCGTTATAGAGACTCTTAAAAAAGAGATACTAGGCGGTAATTATTTTTAAAGAATATCTAAATTAAAGTATACTAGTCGAAACTCCTTCTACTCGGTTATTAAATAAAGCTCGTCGATTATTAATAAATATAACCGTAACGTAAAGCTAGTATACCGTAGTACGTCGGTATTAAAATCACTCGAACTAGTAATCTTAGGACTTGTAAAGATTATTATTATTAACTATTTATCTATAAATCGCGTTTAGTTATTATACCGTAGGTAAACTAGCCGGAGCGTATCGTTATAATATTAACGAGGTTATTACTATCGCCGTTTAGAACGAAGGGTCGGTAATTAAATATATAATTTAATTTCTTATATTACTCTTCTAATAAAGTATTTAAAAGTATAATAATTAATATTATTTTAATAAATAAAAATATTAATAATAAAGTTTAAAAAACGATACTTTTATTAAATCTAGTTTTCGTAATTAAAATTAAATCCGTTCTCTAGTTTAATAATATATTTAAAATATTATACTACTTCTCTTTAAGCTCGACCCCGAAGTAATATATTACGGCGCCTTTTATATACTCTCGATCTAAAGTTTTATATAAATTATTTATCTTTATTATAATAAGCGTAGACGCGAAATCGCCTACTATATACAGTACTATTATAATAAATATTAGTTTTAACCTTAAATATATTTCGCGGAGGGTTTTATAACGAAGGGGATTTACCGATAATAAAGAATAAAAACTAGCGATAAATAATTATTATTACGGTAATAATCGAAACTCGAGTTATAATTAAGGATTTTTAGATAATCTATATTTATTTCGTTATATATACGATAAATAGTATTATAGATAATTATATTCGAAAGAGTATATATAGAAGTATTAACGCGCGATTAATTTAAATCTTATTCTAAAATAATTAGATAACGATCGCGTCGTAAAGTTAATTATTAATAAAGAAAAAAGTTAACGAAAAAATTTATATAAGCGGCCCGCGAAAATAATACGAACCTAATAAAAATATAGGGTTTTACGCTCAGACCTGCCGCCGTTCAGCTGCGAAGTTAGTATTTCTAACCCGAAGGGGCTTAGTGAACGGGAGCTAACCCGAAGGGGCTTAGCGGTGGCTCGGCAGGTCTGAGGGACTGAGGCAAGATTGAGACATCTCTTCTGCATCGTCTCATCTAGCATGTAGTTACGTTCTCGTCCATAGCTTTTTGAAGTCCAGGATTCTGTGTTTGCATTGCACTAGAACGTAGGATTTGATGAAGCAATTCATATTCGCAAGCTATCTCTCTCTCCTTGCAAGCGCCACAGACATTGCAGTGGAAACTGTTCGCATGCTCTCATCCTTGTCCTCGACTATCATCATAACGACCATCACCTTTCTCTCCCTCTCCTTCAATCAGCATATCCCACATCCCTATGCTTCGCCCCCGTCCCATCAAACGTCGGCGTATCATACGCATTGTCCGGATCCTTTCCGGTCTCCATGATATACTGCTGCAACTTCGCCAACTCGTGTCTCAACCCGCTAATTATCTCATGCATATCCAACTTCACTTTCTCATTCCTAACTGCGCCGCCTTTGATCGCTGCTTCGGCGACGTGATACCTGCTAACGCGATTCCTGAGCATCATGTCGAGGGGTGTGGTGGTGCTTCCTTCTTCGCTGTAAGCTTCAATGGAGACGCGGTGGAGATTGGGACGGCCGAAGAGGAGGCCTTTGACTTCGTCGCCGTAGCCGTGGTAGTTGATGTGGATCGGGCGGTCGGTAGTAAATAAACCGTCGAAGTCGTCGTGGGTGAGAGCATGAGGGTGTCCACCCTCATGCTTGAGGATCAATAGATCCGTGACATTGACGACGCGAACGCGGAGACTAGGAGCGATCTTGCGTAGCATAGCTGCCGCTTCAATGACTTCGAAGGTGATTTCTGCGCCGATACCAACGAGGACGACGTCAGGATCGAGCCCGTCGTCTATGCTGGCGAATTTCCAGACAGAGGCACCGGCGCGACAGTGGGAGTCTGCTTCTTCTGCGGAGAGAAAGACGGGCTGTGGTTGCTTAGAGCCGACCATGAGGTTGACGTAGTTCACCGAGCGTAGGCAGTGAGAGATCGTTGAGAGGAATGTGTTGGCGTCTGGGGGAAGATAGACACGCGCGGCATTTGGCTTCAGGTTTAGGACTGCGCCAATGAAGGATGGATTTTGATGCGAAAAGCCGTTATGCTCTTGACGGGTCCAGGTGCTGGTTTCGAGGTAGTTGATGCTGCTGATATCTTTTCTCCAGCTTGTCTCGCGAGCCTGTTGATTTTACGGTCAGCTCAGATACTATGGCGCCAACTTTCGGAAGAACATACCATCTTGTTGAACTTGCTGTATTGGACCATCATCGTATGAATGATGCCCAAAAAGCTCTCATATGATGGGAAAAGACCAGTCCTTCCAGTAATCGTGTACCCTTGAAGAAAACCCTGGCACGTATGCTCGGACAGTATTTCGATGACACGGCCACCACGAGCATTCGAGAATTCGTCCCATTGGAAATTCCTCCCGGTGTGGTTGAACACTGCATCCAGCTTGTTACTGACAAGTTCGTCTGGAGAGAATATTCTGAAGCTCTTTGGGTTGTCTACCATTACCTGGTCTAGAAGGTCACCGATGGTTTGCATGCAACTGGCTTGGCCACCTTTTTTGACAGAGTACTTTTTCCAGTCTGGGAGCTTGAGAACCTCATGCTCGCTGTAGGTGATTGGTTGCTGACCTACCTTCTTACTGTCGTCTGCGGGAATGATGTCTAGGATTGATTTCGCTATGCCGCCCTCTTTGGTAAAAAATTGATCTGGCTTATAGCTTCCGAGCCACTCTTGGAGCTGTTTCAACTCGGTGGAATCCTTCTTGGCAGCCATCAATGGTACTTGATGTGCACGGAATGACCCTTCCATGATTTGACCGTTAACTTTCTTAGGTGCGCCCCAACCTTTCGGGGTTCTCATGATCAAGACCGGCCATCGGGGCTTCATGATAGGTTTTCCAGAGCGAGCTGCTTTTTGGATCCTATGTATTTCGTCCAATGCCCATTCCATTGATCGACACATATCTGCGTCAATGTCTTCCAGGTCTTCCACGAAACGGCACTGGTAACCGTACCCAGTAAATAGAGCGACCATCTCTTTGTCGTCCATGCAGCCATAGATCGTCCGTTCGCTGATCTTGAATCCGTTGACATGGACAATAGGTAGAACAGCCCCAGATTCCGCGGGGTCGATGAACTTCGCTCCATGCCAAGCAGTAGCCGTAGGTCCACTCTCAGATTCACCGTCACCAACCACGCATGCTACCACGAGATCGGGCTTGTCCATAACGGCCCCAAACGCTACTGATAGCGCATAGCCCAGCTCTCCACCTTCGTGGATGGCGCCTGGCGTCTCTGCATTGATATGGCTGGGGAATCCACTGGGTGTACTGAACCCTGTGATGAGTCTCTTCAAACCAGCCTTGTCCCTGCTGTACTCTGGGTAGAACTTCTCCAGAGAGCCTTCAAGCCACAAGCTCGAAAGAATGCCAGGCGCGCCGTGACCCGGTCCCACCACAAATATGATGTCCTTCTTCCTCTGTGTAGCCAACAAGTTGAGGTGGGAATATACGAGTGTCAGGCCAGGGCAAGTTCCCCAATGGCCGAGAAGACGTGGTTTTATGTCGTCGAACGTGAGTTCGCGCTCTAGAAGAATGTTGTCTCGCAGGAAGATCATAGCTAGTAGACAATCGTAAGCCTATGTTAAAACGACGGTAACCATTAGATACTTACCCGCAGCGATGTAGTTCGCAGCCCGCCTGAACTCCTGCAAACCGGCGTATGTGGAGTCATCGAGCTTAGTCTTATCCAGCTTGATTGCCAGTGACAACACATCCTGAGGGATGTTGGATGGCAGAGGCTGGGGGTTTGGACGATCGATCTCTTCTCCAGGCATGATGGCGGTATCTTGTGTTTTTCAATGTATGGATCGAGGAATTCGATGGATAATAAGAGGAATCAATGTGCTCTAGGGTTGTTGATATAGTCTGGAAAGAGAAGCTATCACCTGAGCATCACCTGAGGTTGTAGAAGCGAGCGGAAAGCGGCAGAGCTCGGGAAGGCTGGTCGGAGTGAGTCCGCTGTACGCCGAGACTTGAAAAGAAGACTTTCTGGGCCTGTAGGCCTGATGGACACTGCATTCGCCAGCGTCTTCTGCTTGCAAGGTTGTTGCTCGTGCGGAGATATTTCGGCTGCTGCCGTTGAAAGTGATATAAAAGGGCAAATAAAACGGTCTGGTCGCTCTGGTTAAGTTTTCAACGCTGTTAATCTCAACAGCTACCTTTGAAGAACCCATATGTTACTGATGCAGTTGTAAAGAGCGTTGAGACAGGATAGACGTTTCGAAGCGGTAATTTTAGAACCTAACACCGATATATCGATAAGGTTTCTGCCCTAAAATAAACAATTGGATTACTGCAGTGAGGCTGCCTGCCCTGTACAGGTCCAAACGGAGCGGAATGTGGGAGGCTTAGAGAGCCTGACGACCTCTCCTCAGCGAGACCTTCTCTCTCAGCCAGGATGGCAATCATTCTCTCCATCAACTCCGGCTCGTCCTCCGTCAAAGTCTCCATCTACAAGTCTGCTGCCCCAGGTCATCCACCAGTCCAGCTTGCAGACGCCCAAATCAGTGGCCTCACAGCACCACCAGCTAGTTTGACTTACGAGCGTGGCTCAGATAAGGTTGAGGGCCAAAAAGTCAAGGATATAAATTCGAACGAAGACGCTTTCAAATATATTCTAGACCACCTCGTCAACGACAAAGGATTATCTGAGATATCAAGTAGAGACGACATAACCCATGCGTGCCATAGAGTCGTTCACGGTGGAGACTATCCCGCAGCTCACGTGGTTGATGAGGACACGTATCACCATCTAGAAGACTTGACGGATCTGGCACCGCTCCATAATGCCAGCGCTCTAGCAATCATAAAGGCATGCACGAAAGCGCTGCCAAAAGCCAAGAACATCGCATATTTCGACTCATCCTTCCATGCTACGATCCCAGAAGCAATACGAACTTACCCAATCGACCCGGAAATCGCAAAGAAGAACAAGCTACGGAAGTATGGCTTCCACGGAATCAGCTATGCCTTCATCACGAGATCAGTAGCTGGATATCTACAAAAGCCAGAAAGCGAGACGAACATCATTGCCCTGCATCTCGGTAGCGGAGCGTCGGCTTCTGCCATTCAGAATGGGAAGTCGCTGGACAATAGCATGGGACTGACGCCACTGGCTGGTCTACCAGGAGCGACAAGGAGTGGTGATGTTGACCCAAGTTTGATTTTCCATTTTACGCATGATGCGGGAAAGCCGAGTCGGAGTAGTAGTAAGGAAATGCACATTAGCCAAGTAGGTGATGCCTTACGCTCAACCCGCACAAGGTCTTAGTCTTGAGCTGATAGCATGATAGGCGGAAGAAATTCTCAACAAAAACTCTGGCTGGAAGGCATTGACCGGCACCACAGATTTTGGCGAGATCTCTTCTTCAGAAGATCCCAAGTGCAAACTCGCCTTTGACATCTTCGTCGATCGTATCCTCGACTTCATTGGCAGCTACTACGTCAAGCTTAATGGTAAGGTTGACGCATTAGTCTTCGCAGGCGGTATAGGAGAGAAGGCTGCCTTGCTGCGAACGAGAGTTGTGGAGAAGTGCGAATGTCTGGGATTTGAGCTGGACCAGCAAACGAACAACAACGTCATTGAAGACGTCGTACGGGATATTGGAAAACAAGGTGCAAAGCATCGAACTCTGGTGTGCGAAACGGATGAGCAGGTAAGTAAGGTTCTGTGCGGATATGAAACTGTGATTTTCTGACATTCGCGTAGTTCGAGATGGCCAGACAGTGCGCAGTAGGTCTGCAAACGAAGTGAACGTGCATAGATGAAGACTATAACGTGCGCTATCGAGTCCCAATTCTCAACATCAAAACCGTGAGGCATCCGCATCTGGCCCTATCATATTCTTCCAAGCTGTATTATCGCATGTGGAATTGGGATCAATGCCCGTAGCTGATCATCAGAATCCTTGATGTTGAAATGAAAATGAGAAAAATATAAGATCGTCCACTCGAATACCTACTCCACGTATAGCACGAGGCGCACCTGTATCAGCTGTAAAGAGAGCTAAGCAAATCAGTCCATCCAAGAAGATGAGACGTATCGTCATAATTCTATCACAGCAAATAATGGTAGGCTCGAGAACATAAAGGGGGCTTCTTTCGCTTCAATTTTTGAATTTCTTCTACATATCGCACCTGTCCCGCATTCTATCCTGTCCACTGCACCACTAGCTTCCAATGTCGATATCTTTAGTCCCTATTTCTAAGATGGCAGAAGTGTATCAGCAAGCAATGTAAGCTTCCAATACGTCCACTGTACTAGTGCAACCGCCCTTACTATTATTTTCACCCATTCGCTCCAACACGACCGAATCAATGGCCTGCTCCTGCTCCTAGAACGACACCGCACACAACTTTGCAGGCAGAGGGGAACGAGTAGGGAGGAGGAGGACAAGGTTGGGATGGTGAGGGGATGCATGGGAGGGCTGATGAGAGGTTGGGGGATGTCGTGGAAGTTGATGAGAATGAGGATTAGATGGACCGATTTTGACTCTTAATGTTATTTCTCGTCCCGGTCGGAGATGTCTAGTCAAAGGGAATGACCGTGATTCCGTGATAAAAGACAGGGGAAGCGATTATTGGCTAAGTGGGTCACAGTTGAGGAGCCTTGCTGGGAACATATCGCACAGCATTGCTGTGGTGACGCCGTTAATGGATCAGGCCGACAGTCAATGTAAGCCGCGATAGATGACACTATATTTTGCTGTCCATTTCATACGGGCTTCTATCCACACAATAAACCTTTGCCTAGTACAAAGAGCAGAGTGGAAACTTGGAAGATATATAAAGGGATATCGCAGTCGTACCGTTGCCTTGTTCGCCCATTGGCCTGGAGTACAAAGAGCCAGGCATGATCCAAGCTACTTCAAAGCTTCCTGGTACGCCGGTCAGAATCGATAGTTGGTCATCTCGTTGTTCCCGGAGCTCTTATCCTTGTCTATCTTCGAAGAAGGCCAATTGAGCATCGGTCCAATGGTCCCTCTGGTATGCACACGTTCTTTAGCAGGGCCGGGTCTCGCTTCACCCGCTCGCTCCCCGTTCTATACTCGTATTTGCTGTTGGCAAGAGCCCAAGCCCACTCCGGCCACAAACCCTTCCGCTTGGAATAATGACTTGGGCTGAGGCCTGCTTTGTCGACCGCGTCGGGATTGCATCCGTCCTCTAGCAGAGTGAGCAATTTGGATTGCAACCGCAATCTGAGGTTTCTTTTGGCGGTTTGAAGATCCAGATTTCGTCTTTGCCCATATTCGCAGACGTCCCTACGAGCCAAAACAGGCATTTCATGAGCCACGATAAATGCATTCTGCAGTGTCCGCAGGGATTTGAAGGCTTTCTTGGCTCCACGAATAGCACAATCATCACTCTCGGTATCGTAGGTGCACGGTTATTTGAATAATGAGAAACATCCACCTTGAGAGGCTTTGCTTGGTCGCCTACACCTCTTGATTGACTGTTCGACCCTATCTAGCCCAATATAGCGGACCCCATATTGAGCTCTGACGCCTGTACCCTCGGACTTGCGCTTGCCGAGAAGGGAATTGATAAGAATCAAGTTTTGGCTACAGATGTTCTTCCTGACCTGCTACGTCTTGATTTGATGTTTTAGCTGCCGTTCACTATTCCTTGAAAGTCATACATGAATCTCAACAAAAGGCTCAAGCCGGGTGGATTTGCATACGTTACTGCGAAGTTGTGCTGGGTTTCTACTACATCCTTGAGTGTGACCCCAGTTTCGAGGGAAAGCTCTACCAGTCTGCCCTGCCATCTATACCACTCCTCATTCAATATACGGCGCGCACATCCAGAATACACTGCTACGTAGGTGCGTGGTGGTAGAGTCTCGGCTTCAATGTCTCTAATTTCGATTGGACTTGATACCCGACAATATTGAGTAAAGATGATAAGGAGAACAGAACATGTCGAAGATATTCTGAGACAAGAGGTTGGGAGTTAACCTGCATATCTAGCTGGAAGGCAAGATCTGTCTTTAGCGATTGATTGCCTTGTCTCGAAGAATTCTGCTCATTGGACAGAGTCACATGGGTATAGCTCTTCACTAACTATATCTGGCGTAGTTGACAAAGTACATGATGGGCTGCATACGCGCTGTGTCAGCCGAGCCGCAACCACGACGTCCAAAAGGACACAACACTTCCATTCTTCGTTCCTGATCGTCTACTGGAGGACATCGAAGTGGCCAACCACGACAATAGGAGCATCATGCCAGAAGTCCCGGTGTTCGTTCGGATCGGGTGATCGCATTTGGTAAGGCTGTCAAATGTACGCGGAAAGCTTTGAGCTAGTCCTTTATGAGGAGGCCGTGGGAGAGCTGATAGCTCCATCCTCCTATGTGTTTTCCTATTCAGGGTATGAGAGGCAACAAAAGTACAAATCAACCCCCAATTTCCCCGAGGAAATCCTGGGGTCGCCTGCTTGGGACTCGTCTATTTTGAAAGTTGCCAAAAGCACACAAACTTGAAACCCAACAACTCTGAAGTAAATTTCTGCACCAAATAACAGTCAGAGCACCTGGTTTCAGCCAATTTCCCAACAAACCAAACTGATGGAACGTACCGTCTTTCTATCTGCTACCCTATAGTAGTCTTATATTCCTGACAAAAGTATATAATGGGCTGTATCAGCACTGTATTGGCGAGTATGAAGCCAGCTGCGGTATTAAAATCGAGGCCTCATGGTTTGTGTTCTTCTCTCCACGAGATTGGAGCTACAAAAGTACACAACATGGCAGCCTCCAAATGGGTAGTTCTGGTAAGCAGCTCCATAGCAGTGCCTGTGTATGCCTATGAAAGTGATTTCCTAAATGCTCTTCTTGCTCTCAATCAACGCATTGTCTCTTGCTCTGTTGCTCAATACGCTGTCGCAGAGTTCCATATTTGCTTGTGAAGAAGACATTAGCTACCAGTCAGTGGTCACCAGGGCGATAGTGAGTCACGATGCTCGACCGCGATAGCAGATCAAGAACGCATGACGAAGCATCGATCGAAGTGAGTTTTTAAAAGTAGCACTATAGAAAGGCTTCTTTCCAGAGGCAGCAGGTTTCGAAGACTGACCGAATTTTTTTAAGGCATCAGAACACAGATTCTTGGCCTCCTATCAGACGATCAAACGAGCCTGGCCAGGCCAAGAAACGAGTTTCACCCAGCTACACCTGAAGCCAGCCATGCAGCGTTGGGCCGCTGGGCCAAGGCGAGAACGACCGTGGGAAGGGATCGCAAGTCTGGCAGCGCCGGCGTCTGGTTCCGAAAAGAAGGGAAAGCAGGCGGCAAGAGGAGAGAGGGGTAGAAATAAAGCAGGCAGTGATTATGGAAGTCGACAAGCTTAGGCAACGGAACGGGATGTCTGGGTGATGGGACTTGCATTGCTCTGGAACTGGATGATGAGTTGGTTCGAGGCTTTAAGACTCCGCTATACCTGATATTCTTCAATCATTCTTGCGAAATCTTGGAGCAAAGAAAATACAGCTCGTCTTTCTAGGCACAGATGTACAATGCGTCAAGTGCAAAGCTTCTGTTCATCCTGAATTTGAACCTGTGACACTTGACTTGCTTCTTTAAGGCAATAATATAGGGTCGTTGATATTTACTTAAGATGTTATGCATGCCAGGACACAAACATCCGCTCCATGCACAGGACTTAAACAAGAGCCTCAAGATGCAGTATCCACATAGGGGTAGTAATGAACGATTGTTACTAGAAGTTAAGGTTAGGACGGCGAAGCCGCTAGCCACTTGTGGACTGCCGAGGCTACCGAATCCTGGGGTATCAAGAGTGCCATAAATAAGCCATCCTCTAACATATGTCATTCTTTACAATAACACGTGAGTGCCACATACATACTCACTCAATTTATTCTTGAAAAGCAATGGCGCAAGTATACAACAGCCAGCTTGTATGCCCTCTTCGTCCGCTTGACAGCAACTCGCTGACATTGTTCAGGATGCTTTCGAGCTCTACCATAAGCTACAAGAAGCTCCAGAGAAGACCTTCTCCATCCTCGGCGGTCCAGCTCTCCCAGCCTTAGGCCATGCAATCGCAGGCTCGACGGGTGCCGCTATCTCCAACGTCTGCACCTACCCACTTGCCCTGATCATCACTCGGCTGCAAATCCAGCGTCAGCTGCGCAAAAATGCTAGCTCGGCCCATTCAGAGAAATACAAGTCTATTGGAGATGCCGTGCAAAAGATATACAGCAACGAGGGTGGCGTCAATGGTTTCTACATTGGGGTTCTCTCAGATACGAGCAAGACGATTGCCGATTCCTTCCTCTTCTTCCTTGCCTACAACTTCCTACGGCAGTCCCGAATACGGTCGTCCAAACCTTCCAGCAAGCATCTGCCTATTCTAGATGAGCTGAGTGTTGGGTTCTTGGCTGGGGCTTTCTCGAAGTTTCTCACAGCGCCCATTGCAAACATTGTCACCAGGAAGCAGACCTCTTCGATGATGACAAGCCGAGATCCTGAGAAGAGCACCAGCCAAAACTCGGTACGCTCAATCGCTGAGCAAATACATGCGGAGAAAGGGCTGCAAGGATTTTGGTCCGGCTATTCGGCGTCACTCGTTCTTACGCTGAATCCTTCCCTTACATTCTTCTTCTACGAAGCTCTGAAACGGTCTCTTCTCCCGCGCGACAAGCGTTCAAACCTGTCGCCACAAGTGACCTTCTTGTTGGCAGCAATGAGCAAAGCTATGGCCTCTACGATCACATACCCCTTCTCATTAGCCAAGTCCCGCCTGCAATCGTCTATGGGTAGAGGGCAAGACCAAGACCGAAATAGCATCAAATTGGGCGCCCAACCACCACAGACGGTACCAAATAACGTATTCGCCGTGATTCTTCAAATAGCACGGACAGAGGGTCTCAGCGCCCTCTACGAAGGCCTGGGTGGCGAGGTACTGAAAGGCTTCTTCAGTCACGGTATAACAATGATAGTGAAAGAAGCAGCACACAAGGTGGTTATACAGCTATATTACGCTATTCTAAAGATTCTCAAAAAGTACCCAAGTCCACAAGAGCTCGTTGAAGCAGCCAAAGGGCGGGCCGCGCAGACGGCTTCGGATGTCGCAGACAGAGCTCAGGAGGCGGCCAGCAGTGCTGAGTCACAAGCGAGTCAAGTAGCGCAAGATATGGATGAAAGGGCGCAGCAGGCAGCCGAGACGGCGAAAGAAGGCGTTGACACTCTCACCGAGAAGGGGCAAGAATTGGTGGATTTGACCTACGATTATTTCAACGGTAAAGATGAAACTTGATGGAGCATAGCGCCAGATGTAGAGAGAAATCGCAGCGATGAGTTTTTCACTAAAGCATCGCTCGCATCCTAGCGCACGGATCAGGCAAACTTCTGTGGTGGATCAGCCCTTTAGCCTGGGAATCTCGCTGGCCAAATGAGATACGAACTTGAATGCATGTAACATGAAGATCGAACGAAACGTGCAGGCTCTCAAAGGCCGCGCCGCGCTGCGCCGCACGCATGAGGGTGAGAGCGAAACCTGGAGAATTTGGAGCGTGTGGTTGAAGAACAGAGGCGATTTTTGAAGTATTAAGACGATTATGCACGAGTCACGAGGCCACATGGTACGAAGTGTTTAATTTTTGATTCAGACAATGTAGACATCCGTGGAGACGTCCAGCTCGCATTTCATGCCAAGCTGATAGTGACACCCTGCCCTCGTTGCGTATCGATTTCCTGATCCAACGCCAGCATACAAGTCATGATCTCCCCTATGCCCCACACGCAAGTAACAACACCACAGCACTATTCCTCTATCCACCGAAGCCATAGAGCGTACGGCCCTGTCGCTTCAGAGCATACACGACATCCAAACTCGTAACGGTCTTTCGCTTCGCGTGCTCGGTGTACGTGACAGCGTCGCGGATGACGCCTTCGAGGAAGGTCTTGAGGACACCGCGGGTTTCTTCGTAAATCACTGCGTCACGCGTTAGTATGCTCAAGACAGTAAGGTGCTGGGGCCTCTAGGAGGCTATGGGGATGGAGGTACTTACTAGCAGAGATACGCTTCACACCACCACGACGTGCGAGACGACGAATAGCGGGCTTGGTTATGCCTTGGATATTGTCACGAAGAATCTTGCGGTGACGCTTCGCGCCCCCTTTGCCGAGTCCCTTGCCTCCTTTACCGCCTGTTAAGGGATGTTAGTATGAGTCGATTATGGTGTGAAGATGGGCGCTAGGAAGGTAAGGATGAGTGGTGAAGTGGAAGGGTGATGAGGTGCTTTGGGTTTGGTGGTAGAAAGACGCGTCGAGAAAATCGCAACACCAACAAGTGGTGAAGCTTTTTGGTGGCGGCGACAGCGACCGCAATGATCACGAAAACGAGGCGACGATGAGGTGATGGATGTAGGAAGATAGTACTTACGTCCAGTCATGATGATAGCTTAATTGAGGATGATTTGATGGTTGTGATTGATGAATTGATGAAAATCGTCGTTATTTTGATGGCCGATTATTCTAGTGGATGGGAGTGGTGTAAAATCAAAGAGGGAAACGTGTGGGAGAGGGCGGGTTATGTACTGAGGAGGGTGATTGCGCTAAGGGACTGCAAATTCACGGCATTTCTGCCTAGCGAAAAATCCCTTTAACGAGTGCTGGAACTGAGCACTCGTAAATGCTGGGATGTAGGGCTGGATTTTTGGTGAGGAAGAGCAATAGATTGATTTTGGCCAATGAGAATTCAGGGCTTAAGCGACAGATGACTAATCTCAGAAACTTCAACACTTGGAAAACGTCTTGACGCGGTGACGCGATAGCCTTTGTCGTTAGTATTCTTCGCCCTTCCACTACGTGTGTTAAAACGTCATTTCCTGTGATAAATGCGTTTAGTTGGAAGTGTTTCTGAGACCTAAATTGGAGCCTTTATTGCACGACTAGGGAGATGAATGATGGCAGAAGACCTGGATGTGGAGTCAATGCCAGGCCTCACAGATACTGACCGAGAGAACCTCGCCGGAGGAGACGAGAAATTCTCGCCGCACACTTGGGAAGAATTGAAGCAGATTATAGGTAGTATAGATCCATCTCATTGCTTCCGCCTGTCTCCTTACCCTCCTACGATGCAGCTGTGAACGACCTCGAAGTACTGAAACGCAAACCGTCCGATCTGCTTCGCTACCATGCCTGGTCGACTCGGACGAAAGCCGCATACGGTCCTATTACCAAATTTGTCTACAATGAACGTCTCCACTGGAGACCTGTATACGAATCGCCGGAGACAGGGCCTGTGTTTCAATGTGAAGACTCGGTTCCCTTCAAGAATCCCAATGACTTCAAGATATTGCTCAATGACTGGCCATACGGCATCTCCCCCGAGATCACACACATCGTCGTCTGGTCAAAGGTACCTGTACCCGTTCAAAAACCTGAGGGATATCTTACGCCAAAATCGGCCGCTCTGATCATGGATTTTGTGCAGAGGACTTTCATTGAGCGGCTTGCTGCTTTTGGTGTCGATGATCCTCAGAATCGTGTTCTCTGGTTCAGGAATTGGACTGGGCTGCAAAGTGTGAGGGGGCTAGAGCATGTACATATATGTGTTCGGAACGCTCCCGAGGAATTGTTGGAAGAGTGGACTGGACGCCAAAGCTAGCGTCATAAAGGTGCAATCAATTTATGGGTCTCTTCGTCTCCTGCAGCATTTCTTGACTTTCTCCTTTAGAAGCAACCAAAATGGTCATGCGAGGATGAGCCTCTAGGACAAGTTCTTCAAGGTTATAACATCTACTGACCTTGAGCTATTGAGCTGTACATTCGGACTGTGGCCGACGACTGCAACAAGTGACTTGTTGTGAGCATGCTCATAGCTATACGGACAACGCAGTGGTTACGCAGTCACTACAGCGTTAGATAGACAATCACATCGTCCGTTCAGACCATTTGAGTTTTGATTGAGGTCCATACTGACGGTACCCAAAAGGTGGGTTTATAGAGAACCTACATTAGAAAGCATACTTCACGGAAAGAGTCGCCCAATTGAATTGAGCGAAAACTACAGTAACATAGACTCTGAACACTACCCTATGGCATTATACTTGGTCTAGCGGGCTGGGATCGCGAAGACGGAGGATCGTCGACTTGATACGAGTCTGGAGTGACCCATTAGATCCCCCAGGATGAAGAAATACGGGGCTCGAAGCCGTGTCGCTTTAACAAAAGAATGGAGCGGATTCACAGCGAGAAGCCACAAAGTCTACTCCCAGGCTCGCCGAATCTTTCTCACGGCTACAGATCCTCATTCCTTGGCGATCCAGAAGTGGTCATACTCCGAAGAGCAGTAACGACTCTTTCCAAAGCCCACTCAAATATGTTATGACCTGGTTCTAGATCGATGCCGCAGACCCGACGCTTCTCCTCTCGCACAAACTCATCATCTGCCGACTGGAGTTATTTTGATCGCGGTGGCAAAGGCTTTTGGGCGCTGACCACCGTGATATTGGGTTTGATGGTGACTGTCCTTTTCCATATTACCCAAGTCAAAGAGCACCAGCTTCTGGGCCGGAAGATCGATAATGAGGCTGTCGATCATACTGTACTCAAAATTCATCGGCCCCTGGCACGGATGAATCAGGAAGTAAAACTTAATTGCCATCCGTGGCCGCCTAGACCTGGAATGAATCTCTTTGCGCTTCAGGCCCAGCATATGGATTTCACACAAGGTTGGAAGTCATCGGCTGCGTATCAAGGTCTTCGAGAAGTTTTTGAGAAAGTTCTATTCGGCCCAAACGCTATCAATATCACTTCCTGTATGTGCTTGTGCCTTGGAGACTTATCCCAGCCGTCATAGCATCCTGTATTCAGAAGCTACAACAGTGCGATGTCACAGCTTGTAGTGTTTGAATGCTTGGTGGAATTGATTAGTAAGAATTCATCCGGCAATTCCATGACAGGTGGTGACCAGATCAAACAGGAACTAGGTACACGGTCAAGAACGTCTATGTAGAGTACAAGATTCAACCTTCAACTCGCTCGGTATTCATTCCCTGCAACTACGTGGCTTAAAAGTGATCCAGACGCCAGTTTTTGACAAGTACGTATCGCCAACCTCGTTTGTGTTCATGCCGAATGGCGATTGGGAAGTAACGCTCAGCACCATCGACGCGGCATACCCTTCTCTGATGATATGCTCATACATGAGGCCTTATCGCTGGTTCTCTTCAAATCCTCGTTTTTCCCTGCGCGGCGAGATGTAAGTAATCGAATATAGTGATCCTTAGCACGCAAGTGACCAACTTTGCTCAAGACCAATGAAGGTTCCACAAGACTCTTTTGAGCTCCCTCTCGCTGCCACCCTCGAGCGCGCTGCCATCCAAACATTTTTTGACGGACGCATCATGAGACCGTTACCCGAACGGAAGCAACCCAGCGAGCGGAAGGACACGGACTGGCTCGTCGATCATTGTATCTACTACAAGCCCGTGTCGGAGAGCGATCTTGGACCGATAGCCCTCAACCTGAAAGATTCGGAGATCTACACCGAAGAAGAGTCCAATCTTTTCTGGGAAGCATATAACAGTTTAGCAGTCCCATACGAGTGCTGGCAATAGCTAGCTAATAAAATATGGGATGGAGAGTGACGCTTGTGGAGATGTGGCAGCATGTAACGTGAAGGTCCTGACTCCGAGGCGAGAAAGCGGCAAGCTGAGCCGAAGCCATGGGCCTGCAATGAATCGATTTCTTTGCGTGGAAAGGTTTGGAGCCAATGTGACATTCATGATGGGCATAATTTCGAACCTTTGACGATACTTCAATTTTCGATATACTGGTAGCGTCCAGGTCAGGAGCTTTACAGCGCTGCGACGTCCAGCAACTCGAAAACCGTTGAATTAGCCTCAACACACATGCTCACTACCCCTCCTTGTCAAATTTTGAGCAGCACTAATTTATTGTTGTATCACAATATCCATCGAGACTAGTGCCCAGTTGTCAATGTGTCGAGGGTAGCGAAGTGCCCATCAAGCCTAGTACCCCAGATATTTTGATAGATGTTTAACGATGGATTGGTATTTATTAACTTGGGCCCTAGAACGCACATGCTACCGGAGACATTGCCTCCACCCCAGTCCAAGTCTTGAAAATTTCTGTGGTTGGAGATCATGTGCACGTATATAAGGTGCTGACTGTCCATCCCACTGTTGGAATCTGGGCAGAATCTGGGCAGAATCTCCACTACAGTCTAACTTAGTTAGGCTTAGCGTTGCTTAGTAAGCCAGCCTTACGCATTAAATATATAGCAACAGCAACACTATAGATAATAATCAACTATTCAACCTCCACCATTATCTATAATTAGACGTGCATTCTAAAGGGTTATAAGCCCGGGTTCAATATTCGCTACCCCTTAGTAAATACGTTCAAAGAAGCAATCAAATCGCGTATATAATAATCTTAATAGTACCCCTGGATCTACCCTTAGATCTAGTCTATATAATAGTAATTAATAACTATAACGGATCACCTAGAGTTTAAGATTAAGAAGCTAAATAGGCCGAAGAATTAACCTAAATTTAAATATAAAATAATAGGTAAATACGTCCTCGATAATATCGACTAAATAATATTAAGTAAAGAGCTTCGACTTATTACTTTTATAGAACTAGAAATAGAAGGACCCCCTACTAAAGAGGAAAAGGAGGACTATAAAAAAGAATTAGTAATATAGTAAAAGGAGGCTAAAGTCTAGGATAGAAAGAATATTAAAATAATAACTAAAATAATATTCTATATTAAAGAAGGCCTATAAAGGTATATAAAAGGTATCGAGATAATTACTAACTAATAAACTATATTTATAAAGTTATATAACGAGAGTAATCTAGGTACTAGAGATAAAGTAATATTTAAAATCTTAAGAGCCGACTCTTCAAAATACGCTACTATCGAGGTTTATACCTTAGAAATTAAGGTAGTAAACTAAATCTTATTTAAAATAGGACTAATAGTACCTAAATGGATATTTAATACCTTCTTTCATATAGGTCTAGAGGAGAGTCTAGCTCCTCTATTATTCATTATAATTTAGGGTACTAAAGGGAAGTAAGAACCTAGTATTAATAATATAGCCGCTATTATCGGTTAATATAATCGGATGATTAGGGATAAGGAAGAAAATTAGTATACTTTTATAATTAGATTTAGTAAATAGGATAAACCTAGTAAAGGGAAGCCTCCTACTACACCTCCTATTACTAATAATAATAAGAAGGATAAAAAGAAGGATAAGTATATTTACTATAACTATATTAATTATAAAAAGAATAAATACTACTTCCTTAACCCTATATAACGCCCTAAAGGTTAGAAATTATCCGCTAGTAAAGAACCCCTCATAAAAGAGAACCTAAAGAAATCGAATAAGGCTATAGTTCAAAATTAGGATAAGGATAATTCTATACTAATTAAATTATTTACGGCCAAGTAGAAATCTATTAATACCGATATAGTATATAACGTTAAGGAGGACGTAGTCTATATAGATACTACCTCTAACGTATATATACTATAGGATAGAACTAAGTTTATATTTTATAAGCCGTATAACGATTCCTTTAATAGGATTAATAGTTAATACCTTCGTATAAAAGGTATAGGATCTATACACTATTTAATAATTATTAATAGTAAACTAGATTAAATTATCTTTACTAATATATACTATATACCTAGAATAAACTATAATTTACTCTTAGTCGCCACTCTCGAATAGAAGGGATATTCTACTACTATAGTAAATAGTAGATTTAATATTATAGATTCTAGTAAAGAGAAAGTACTATTAAGAACACGTATTAATACTAGTTATTTACTAGATTTAAAGTATTCGAAAACACTATATACTTTGAAATCGTTATATAATCACCCGGTAAATCATTATTCTTAGGATAAATAGCACTAGCGTCTAGTATACCTAAATATATAGGATATAAAGAAACTAGCGACTATAAGTAAAGGAATTAATATTAACGAAACAAATCGTCTTTAAAAGTTAATTCCAGATTATAAACTATATAAACTATATATAATAAGGAAATAATTAAGGAATTATCTCGTTAGCCTCGTCGCTAGAACCCTAATAAACAGGAAATAGTAAAAGGTATATTTATATACTCTAATCTCGTAGGGGGAGGACTAATTAAGTAAACTTTTAAAGAATACTCCTATACTAAGTCCTTTATGGATAATACTACCGATATAATATTTATAACGATATTAAAGAGAAAATCCGACGTATTAGTTACTACTAAGAATTATCTAAACTAGATATTAATTTAAGGTTATCCGGTAAAGTAACTAAATACCGATAATAAGATTATTTATATTAGTTATAAGGTTTAGAACTTCCTAAAAGAACATGGGATTTAATAGGAGTTATTTACTCCTTATAATTTAAGTTAAAACCCGGTTACTAAATATACTTTTCGTACCTTATTCGGGAGAGTGAGAAGCGTTCTAAATAATACCGGATTATTTTAATTTATATAGGGCGAAGCCCTAAATTTTATAGTTTATTATAAAAACCGCTCTCCTATTAAGGTACTTAATGGAATAACCCTATTTAAGGCCTAGTATAGATTCAAACCCCGACTCGATTATATATATACTTTCGGCTGCGTTACCTATATATATAATACGGATCCGGTACTCAGGAAGCTAGATAATAAAAGTAGGAAATATAAATTCCTTAATTATAAAGGATTAAATTAATACCGTTTATAGGACTTTAAGAAGAGGTAAATCTTTCACGCCTTATAAGTAAGATTTAACGATACTATTATCAATAAAGAATTAAGGGGTAAGACGTATAATAACGTTTAGGATTTCTTTTCTAAAGATACTATTAATAATAATTTAGTTTTAGTATAGTTTATAAGCGAGAATGACTTTACCGGTAAAACTATTATTAATAACCCTATGATTATACCGGTATTTAACGAGGCTAAAGTATCTTTCTAAAAAGCTGAAATATAGTTAATTCTTAAAGTAGAAATATTAGACGATGATTTTAAAGAACTAGTTCCGTAGTTAAGAGCTAGTAGGAACCGGGATAGGGTTAATTATCGCGAACTCTATAATACTAGGTAATATACTAAGCGCGGATTTATATTGAGAGTTAGTAAGGTTAAACTAGATAATATTCCTATCGTCCCGTTAATTATATAAAAAGTATTAAATGGACCCGATAAAGAGAAATAGTATACGGTATTTACCGAAGAGTTAAATAACCTCATAAGTAGTAGGGTTTAGGATCTCGTTCCGGTACCGCCCGGTAAGAAAGTATTACTAGGAAGGTAGGTGTTAGTAATTAAACTAGATTTAATAGGAGTATTTAATCGGTATAAGGCCCGTTAGGTTATTAAGGGATTTAGGTAAATCGAGGGTCTTGATTATTATAAAATCTTCTTATTAGTAGTAAAGTCTTTAAGCTAGCGGATACTACTAGTATTAGGGGTAAAATACGACTAGGAAATAAAATATTTAGACGTAGTTTTAGTATTCCTAGAAATATTACTATAAGAGGAGGTCTATATCGAATAACTATATGAATATATTAATGGGGATCGTAATATTACTTATTTACTAAAGTGTATTTTATATAACCTTAAGTAATTACCCCGCGAATAATATAATACTCTTCGCACCTTCTTCTAGGTGAATGGATATGAGTGTCTCGATAAAAACCATTTAGTGTTTATTCATAAGAATGGAATAATAGTAGTTATTTATATCGACGATATTTTTATTCTTGTATTTATTAAATCCGGTACTAGCTTACTAAAGTAATAGCTAGATAAACGCTTTAGAATAAAGTATTTAGGTGAAATCTCATAATATCTAAATATAAAGGTTATTCGCGATCGTTTTAATCATATTATTTATATTAACTAGGCTAGTTTTACTAGGTAATTACTCGAGTAAATTAATATATTTAAATACTACCCGACGGTAATTTTTATAAATTAGGGTAATAATATATAGAAGGCTCCCGACGGTTATAAAGCCGATAAGGAAGAGACTAAAGTATATAGATCCTTAGTGGGAGTACTATAATAGTTAGTAACTATAACTAGGCCCGATCTAGTATTTACCGTTAATAAATACGGTCGTTATACTATAAACCCTACTAGTATTCATTTTAATATTATGAAGCGAATTTATAAGTATTTGGCTAGTACTATAAGCCTAGGATTATACTATAGGCCGAATATCTATAACGCTAGTCCTAATCTTAAGGGTAAATTAGTACTTTGGATTAATAGTTTATAGGCCGACTATAAAGACACTAGTTATATTATATTAAGCTATGTATTATAGCTATAGAATGAATTTATTATTTAATTATCTAAATAGTAAACTTTATATACCCTATCGATAGCTGAAGCTAAGTATATAGTTTAAATTAATATTACTAAAGAGTTATTATTCTTTAGCCCATTCTTTAAGGAGTTAAGATATAATAACGGTGACCTTAACCCTATTCGCTTTAATACTAATAACTAGTTAACTATTAAGATAACGTTAAACCCGGTGAACCACTCGCGTACTAAGTATATTCGGAACTACTACTATTTTATGAGGTAATTAATATCGGAAACGTATAAGTTAGAAATTATTTATATTAATACGTCGGTTATAGTTACTGACTATATGACGAAGCCGGTAGGCCCTGATAAGTTCGTTTATTTACCGGCCATATTAGGACTAGCTATAGAGGGTATTATCTAATAGACTAGTGTTATTATTAATATATAACGTCGTCGCTTCTGAATGGGAGTGTTGGAATCTGGGTAGAATCTGGGCAGAATCTCTACTACAGTCTAACTTAGTTAGGCTTAGCGTTGCTTAGTAAGCCAGCCTTACGCACCAAGTATATAGCAACAGCAACACCATAGATAATAATCAACTGTTCAACCTCCACCACTGTCTATAATTAGACGTGCATTCCAAAGCCCACTACTCCAAGGCCCCTCTGTGATAGCCAAACGTGTTTTGCATATATCAGATCACTAATCCTCATTTGCAGCCCGCGAACCTCCGGAAAGCCAGCCACGATATCCTTATCCCTCGAGTATTGGTCTTCTAAAATTATCATGACGATAGTAATGCGCTCTATGTGGAATAATAAAAGGAATCGTACGTTCCGAAACCTACAGATGCTGTTGCCTAGATATTTAAGGCTCGGATTCTCCATAAAACCAGCAATCTTCATGAGTATAACGATCCTTTCCGGTTCGCCCTGCATGAAGCATGGAGATTTGAGCAGGATTGAGAATTTTTGAGCGAATTTCAAGCCCTCGTACTGATAATATCCTCGTTCAATCTAATTGAGAATGCAGGTATCGCGCAAGCAAGGTAGGTACCAACAAAATCGGAATCACAGCGCCGTCATCCTACTTTTGCAGCCGGATTCCGCCAAATCGATGAGTTGGTGAATCTGTTTCTTGCATTGTTGTAAGAATACATAAAAGCTTGCCATAAAACATCTTCAACAAAATACCCATATTTCATTGAGAGCCAAAATAGTGCTTCCTTCCTAATTCTCAATGGCATCTTGCAACTGTTCTTTCCTCTACCAAAATGTCTTCCTCCACGAAAAAGGTCCACCAAATCGCCGATATCCTCTTCGCGGGCGCCGACATCCTCGACTACGCCGGCCCCATTGAGATGCTCTCCCACATGATGTACAACCACGACATGTCCGCGCCCGAATGGGTTTTCAAAGTCCACCTCATCGCTAGCACACCCACTGTTTTCACAGGCGGCGTCATGACCGTCAGCGCCGATGTGACTTTCGAAGAGGCTACCGAGCGCGTTAAAGACTTTGATATTTTGGCCGTGCCGGGTGGGATGCTGCCTTTGTTGGCGGGAATGGCTAAGAATGGCAGCCCTGAGGTGGAATTTATTGAAGCGTTCAACAACGCCGCGCAGGGGCAGAGGGAGGAGAGTGATGAGCGTATCATTCTCTCTGTGTGCACTGGTGCGCTGCTAGTGGCTGCGACGGGCGCGTTGAAAGGGTTGAAGGCTACGACGCATCATACGGCGTTGGAGATGCTAAAGGAAATTGATGGCTCCATTGATGTTGTTAGTAGTGTCGGTGATGGTGGAGTGGGGAGGTATGTGGATGAGGGCAGAAACGAGAAGGGCGTTCGGATGATAACAGCAGGGGGGGTAACGTGCGGGCTTGATGCTGGTTTGTATGTTGCCGAGTTGAAGGCTGGGAGGGAGGCGGCGGAATTTGGGGCGCAAATGAACGAGTATGAATGGAAGCGCGCTTGAGGGATGAAGTGGAGGGAGGATGGGCACGGTGTGGTGACGGGTGCGAAAGGTAGGGAGTCGGAGATTGGGTGTGGCTGGTTTGTGTAGTATTATAGCGAAATCAAATCCACTCACTCATGACCAATCGTAAAAAATCTTTCATACCACAATTGGCCTCAAACATAACACGAGGCACATTTCTCAACTGAGTACCTCGAAGCCAATGCGGTCCCACACAGCCGATAGCGCCGAAAAGCCTGTGTTGAACACTACTCTAGACTCTGAACACAAGCCAACAGCGAGTAGTCAGAGTCTCGGACACTCTGGAAAATATAGTTCACCATCAAACATGATATTCTAGAACTTCAATTAGATTGGTCTAGCGGGTGGTAAACTCTCAAAGGTGCTTCATCGTCGACTCGTGATGACTATGTGTAGAAATTAGGCCACTCCAGCGCAGTGGCAGATTTTTACAGACTCCAGATATTCATCCAAAGACAGTCGTTCATCGTCGAGTCTTGATGACCGCGGGGAGGGAGTGAATGGCGTGTTTTTGAGTAATTGAGTCCTATTTCACGACTTCTTCATGCAAAGCCAATCATGAATACATATCCAAGCACTTCTAACGAGATGTCACATCATTGGGGTAATAGCATTAAGATTCCAGTAGAAACATACACATCTAACCATGGCTACCTTGCAAAGCAGGTTGTTTTCTGCACGGTATTCACCCTCCCATCGAACGTGCAGACATCTGGACTTATACCGTCAAAGCCCATGAGCGAAGCTATTAAGCACACTCTCTCTTGGGGCACTGAATTCTGGCCATAATGATTCTTTTACGCTTGGCCGAGACTCCTCCTTCTGGGCAAGCTCGGGGTATTTTGTAGGTGTGAAAGGTTACTCCGAGAGGGTCTATGACCATGGGATTTTGCCCTGGAACAATTGCAAAGAGAAGGGATCTAGGACCGAAGATCAATCACGCAAAGCAGAAATGTGATACTGTATAAGCTGTTGCGAGCTATGCTGATCGGGATTGAAGTCAAGACTTTGCCGCAATATTTCCTAATAGAGACAGGGTTTCTTATCGATAAGAGGAAATGTTGACCGAGCCCGGCCAAAAAGAGACTACTGCAATTTGTCGATATAAAGCTCCATAGCCTTTCTTGAACTTCAATCATTGACAAAGTCTTAACTTGAAGGACACGCACTCGATTGAAGCTGCAGCTTCTACCCGACAAGATGTCTACTCCTCACCAAGTCCGTCCCACTTCTCTCCTGTCCGCCCAATTCGTCAATGGAGTCTACATCCCAACAAGCCTTATGATTTTGGGAGTGGGAATTACCAAGATCGAATGGCTTCCATACGCGATTGCTGTCTCACTGGTGTTGGGGGCAGTCAAGATATACAGCACTGGTGAGCATACCAATTATTTGTGCTAAACCCCCTTTCCTGGTAGACATGAGCTGACAATGTACTCCGACAGCCCCGGAGCTCATCGTTCCTCGGAAAGGCGCCATTACCTCCGAAGTCGTGATACCCCCTAAAGCCCTCAAGCCTGACGAGTTCCAAAATTTCACCCTGAAGGAGAAAACCGTCCTCTCTCACAATGTCTCAATGTAACTCTCTGACTATTCTACCGGGCAGAACAATGATATGCTGACGCTTTACAGCTACCGTTTCAGCCTCCAATCCCCAACCCAAATCCTCGGTCTCCCCATCGGCCAGCATATGTCCGTCGCGGCAACCCTCACCGTAGAAGGCGCGCCCAAAGAAATCGTCCGCTCGTATACTCCAATCTCCTCCGACGAAAACCTCGGCTACTTCGATCTCCTCATCAAGTCATATCCTACCGGAAACATCTCAAAGCACATGGGCACTCTCAGTATCGGTGACACGATGAAGATTCGTGGACCTAAGGGCGCGATGGTGTACGTACCAGGGCTTGTGAAGAAATTCGGCATGATTTGTGGTGGGACGGGGATCACGCCTATGTTGCAAATTATCAGGGCGATTGTAAGGGGAAGACCGAGGAATGGGGGAAAGGATACTACGGAAGTGGATCTCATATTTGCCAACGTGAACTTCGAGGACATACTGTTGAAGGAGGATCTAGATGCGCTTGCAAAGGAAGATTCTGGGTTCAGGGTCTACTACGTTCTCAACAACCCTCCCGAGGGATGGGATGGAGGCGTCGGCTTTTGTACACCTGATATGATCAAGGTAGGATCCTAAGATCCCAGATACGATTTGACTTGTTGCTGACAGACGGCAGGCCAATCTACCTCCTCCAGGTCCAGATATGAAGCTACTCATGTGCGGTCCTCCGCCAATGATTAGCGCTATGAAGAAGGCCGCTGAGTCACTGGGGTACGAGAAGGCTAGACCCGTCAGCAAGCTGGTAGACCAAGTCTTCTGCTTCTGATGTTTGCGAGAGCCTCATGAGTGCCATAAAGCGGGTTTCTCACAGGAATGCCTCCACTGTAGGCATTCATTGCTGGTGTTGTTGAGAGATTTGAGGGGAATCATGCAGATAACGGCGAGTGAATTAGAGATCCTCCAAAAAGCATTCAACATCAGATCCCATGCAACCAATCGTCTTTGCGTTTAGTCGACATCGTTCACTCTTATCGTATTCCAAATCTGCAACACCGACCTGCGCTATCGATATTGCGTTTTCTGCCCACCCCGCTTCTCCAACTTCTTCTGCCTCTTACTCTCTCCACTCTCCGCACCATCCCCATTGCCACTATCCTGTGTTCCCATGCCTGCCATACCGTTCCTCATACCCAAGAGCACCGTGCTCGCCATCCACATCGAGTACATCGGCACGGCAGCATACATCCACCACGCCGGATTTCCCAATAACGCCGCAGCAGCAATACATGCCCACGTCCAGTACAATACATCCCACATGAACTCCGTCAATCCCTTTGCTTCAAGGTCTTCGCCGGACTTTTTGAGCTCGCCATTCTCTGCGTACTTCGGGCGCCCAGTTGTCTCGAACCAGTATTCGATGCCTAGCGCTGGGGCCGATAGGACGATGTACAATATGAGTGTATTACGTGTGTACTTTGCGCGGAAGATCAAAAGCCGCAGTAGGAGGAAGAAAAGATTGTTGCCGAGTGAGATGAGATGGACGCGATTGAGGACGCCAGTGTTGCGCGCAGCGAGCTGTTTTGCTGCTTTCTAAGGCCTAATCAACTTCCCCTGTTTCGTGCTATCAAGATGTTCTAACGTACCTGCGCCATTGTTGTCAAGGAGAGTTGATGGGTAGCACACAAAAAAGTGAAGTAGCAGGTTGTTGTGCAGCGATTATCGATAGCAGCCGTAGGGCTGAGCGAATCCAGCCAACCAGGGTGAACCTAGCCACCAAACACCACGGCCCTCGATTCCTCCATCACCCCAAACAGCCCAGCACTGCAAGCACTACATGCTCGCAGTCTAGCCATTTCCCAGCATACCTAGCTGAGGTGCTCAAGTTCTCCTACTCAGCAACTGGACACGGATTCCCCGCGCCTAGACCCTGTCAACAAAGAGACTTCTCGCTACCAATACGACACTGAGGACCGTGTATGCCCTGGTGAGGAAGGCGCACTCCTATAGTGAAGTTCACTGAAAAATGAACTGCTTCATCATGCCTCAGTGTTAGCAGCAGTCTTGCAATATTCTTAGCAAATTCTCCGATGAGCGGCTACAGCGAAGGGCTACCATCTACCTCACCCTTTTCACTACCAATACCTCACTTTGCTCCCATCAACCCTCCCCCATCCGCTTGAAACACCGTCACACTTCGATGAGCACAACAAAGATGGCGCCCGCCAACCCCCATATCATCAGTCAATTACGACAGCTTATCTACTACCACTTGGATTGCAACCTCATACGGAACGCCCTCTTCCTCGCAGGCCGACTACATGCGTATGAGCCAAGGTCGTCAGAAGCAGCATACTTACTGGCTCTCTGTCATTTGCGACTAGGTCAGCTAAAGGCGGCCTACGATTGCAGCAGGGTTTCGGGCTCAAGAGGGACACACCTGGGGTGCTCATATGTCTTTGCACAGGCATGTCTAGGATTGGAGAGATACATAGAAGGCGTGACAGCGATAGATCGGAGTAAGGGGCTATGGCAGTCGAGGAATAACTGGGGTGGGTCTAAGCCGTTAGATCCTTGACGTTGGGCGAAAGTGAGGGCTGACATTTTTTCTTCGCAGGCAAGCATACAGATACCCGAAGACAACACTTACCAGATGCGTCCGCGGTTTCATGCCTGCAAGGAAAGCTGTGGCAAGCTCATTGCGATATAAATAAGGCAATAGAATGCTTCGCGGAGTCGCTGAAGCTCAATCCTTTCATGTGGGATGCGTTCCTTGGCCTGTGTGATTTGGGTACGTGCTGAAGCTGAGAAACAGTCTGGGGACTGTCGCTAATGCATCACAGGCGTCAACGTACGGATGCCCAACATCTTTAAGATGACCCCCGAGATGATGAGCCTATTATCGAGTTCCTCTCATGAAGAGACGCCGCTCGGAATACTCGATGAATCTCCTCCTTCCAACGCCTTGTCACAGTCTCAAAACGTCAACGCCCTAAACCAGATACCTTCTACCAATGATCCATTCAGTATATCGAAAAATCGCATCAATGGAGAGGTCCGCATTGGTGCCGGTAGCTTCATTGACAGGCTTAATAGCAAGAAGAATGCGGGCGCGCCCAAAGAGGACATCATCCGACCGGATGTGAACATTCTAGACACTCCGACAGGTCCAACAGGCGGTTTAGAAGACTCAATATTTGCAGGGAAAGCAATTGGTGCTCGTGCGGCAGCGGGCCCTGTATCGAGTGAGCCTCCACTTGCTCCAGCGAGAAAAGGTCGAACACTGGCAGGGCTTGGGATGGACTTCAGCACGGATGCGCCTCCGAAGATGCGGACTGGCTCTACAGCAAGATCAAAGTCAAGAAGTAAGGACTCGGGAGAGCAAGACGGTGTGGCTGTTAGCAGATGGTCAACCATGGCCAATGGCGGCGCTGAATTGAAGAGAACGGTGTCTGGCAAGGCCCCACAAGCCACATCGGGCAACGCAAAGCCAGAAATGAACGACCCTGCGAATGATCCTGGAGCGCCTCAGAGAAGAAGCGTCCGGCTTTTCAACCACATGAAAACACAGGGTACCAAATTTTCAGCTTCCACGGGAAGTTTAGGCGCAAAAGAGGGCAGAGAGCTTAAAAAGGCCAAGGCGACGGGTACGAAAGGAAGAAGTGCGAATAGCTTCAATGTTGGACGAGTCGTCAGTGGAAATCGAAAGCATGGTGACCCAATGGATATCGACGGCAAGGAGCAACGGCCAACTTCCCATTCTGCAGCGAACGCAGCAAATCAAAAGCCAATGGTGAACGAGAAAGTCAAGGAAATGGAGGGTCTGCAATGGCTTCTGGATCTCTTCATGAAGCTCGGAAGTGGTTACTTCGCTCTTAGTCATTACCACTGCCATGACGCGCTCAAGTGTTTCAACTCGGTCACTACCAGTCAAAGAGACACGCCGTGGGTCCTGGCCCAGATGGGACGAGCACACTACGAGCAAAATTCCTACGTTGAAGCCGAGAAGATTTTTGCCCGAATAAAAACGATGGCTCCCTCCCGTCTTGAGGACATGGAAGTTTACTCCACCGTCCTCTGGCATCTCAAGAACGAGATCGACCTCGCATATCTATCTCACGAAATTGTCGAAATCAACCGAAACTCCCCTGAAGCCTGGTGCGCTGTCGGCAATAGCTTTTCCCTACAGCGTGATCACGATCAAGCACTCAAATGCTTCAGACGAGCGACCCAACTTGACCCCAAATTCGCTTACGCTTTCACCCTCCAAGGTCACGAACACATGGCCAATGAGGAATACGACAAAGCCTTGTCTGCCTACCGAGCGGCTATTACTGTCGAGAATCGACACTACAATGCCTGGTATGGTCTCGGGAAAGTCTTCCAGCAGCAGGGTAAATATACTTTCGCTGAGCAACACTTCCGGACCGCAGCCTCAATCAATCCCACCAACTCAACCCTTGTAACTTGCATAGGCGTCGTCCTCGAAAAGATGAAGAACCCCAAAGCCGCTCTCATCCAATACTCACGAGCATGCGAATTGGATCCAAAAAGTCCACTCTGTAGGTTCAAGAAAGCGAGAGTGCTGATGGCATTGCATCATTATGACCAGGCATTAGCGGAGCTAGAAGTGCTCAAGGATATCGCCCCTGACGAGGCTAACGTCCATTTCTTGCTCGGAAGGGTTTACAAAGTGCTCAGGCAGAAGGGCGAGGCCCTTAAGTACTTCACGACCGCGCTGAATTTGGATCCGAAGGTGAAATTGACTGTGGCCCAATGTATGGAAGAGGATTACTGATGAGAACGTAGGCGTCACACTATATTAAGGAAGCGATGGAGCAAATGGAAGACGAGGATGATGACGAGGAGATGTGAACGATCGCAAAAGAATGCGCGAGTAGAACGGCTCCCATGGCGGGAATTGGAGCGTTATGGAGGAACTGATTTTTGGCAGAGCGTGACATAATGCATAAGCGGCGTTGCATTGAAAGCGAATTATTGAAGGCATTGGAAGCATACGATCGTGCATGTAGTGATACTGGCAGCATTGCATTCAGCATGGCGTTGGTTAGTCACAGAGGCTGCTTTACCGCAAGATAATGCTACTGATGGGTTTTGACTGGGTCGAGGCCACCCACAAATGTACATCCGAACACGGTCAACTGCCCAATGGAGTGTGATTTACCTGAGAATTCTTGGTCAAATGCTACGCGCGCGAGGGTATCTTATCTTTACACGAATAAGGTCTTGATTCGCTCTTTTGCCCTTCATCCCGCTCAACTTTCCCATCTTGCGTGCCGTTCGACGCTTTAGCCATCGCTCGCTGCCAGATGTCCACCATTTCGTGGAGGATATGCTTGAGAGGTCTCGAGCCTCAGACTGTGCGGCACCCAAAGGCCAGCCAGCCTTCCATTGAGTATCCGAGATGTTCCAAACTCCATTCTCGGCGTGCGCAGCTCCAGCTCCAGCTTCGTGGCGAGCTTTTGCTTTTCTTCCTCGATCTCAATCTCTCGGCGTGCTCGTCTCCTCTCCTCTTCGAAATCACTACCTATCCTTCTTCCCGGAGGCTACTGCATCACCTGCTCCGAAGCCAAAGGTCCTTGCTACGACTGCAGAATAACTATCTCCAGGTCCCTCCTCCGCTCTCGTAGCTCTCTGACCGGCTGGACTCTCCGTCAACGCAACTAGTTCTTTGAGCATCAGTTCCCTTGTAGTCTGAGTCAATTCATCCACATCGGCCGCTTTAAGATGGGCGGTAGGTATCGGTTTGAGCACTACCCGCCACACACGTCAGCCTTGCCCTCCCAATACGCATCTCCACACCCCTATCCACACCCACCCCAAGCAAGGACTCACCCTTCACCGGAATTACCCCCGCCCTAAACCTCTTCTCCCTTACCCCCAACACACCAAAATAATTCGCGCAAACCACCGGCACCACATCCACCCCCGCCTGCACCGCAAGATGAAACGCGCCCTTCTTAAAACTCCCCATCACCGGCCCCGACGCATGACTTCGCGTCCCTTCAGGAAAAATAAACACCGACTGCCGCTCCCTCTTCATTTCCTCCGCCGCGCCCTCAAACGCTGCGACAGCGCTGTTGCGGTTACTGCGATCGATAAAGACGGTACCGGAAAGCGCCATGAACTGGCCCAGGAACGGGACGAGTTTGAGGCTGGATTTTGCTGTGACGGCGCAGTAGGGTGGGAAGACGGCACCGAGGAGTAAGACATCGAGTTCTGACTGATGGTTCCCAATCAACACGCACGGCCGTGTCCGCAAATACTCTTTCCCCTCCACAATCTCAAATCGCACGCCGGTGGTGAGGGCGATGATATAATGGAACGCCCTCGCCGTCGCCCATTGGCTAGTTCGGTGCTTGCCCAGTAGGCGGAGGAAGAGGGAGGCGAAAACGCCGTAGATGGCGCAGAAGATGAGGGTGCCGTAGGAGGCGAGAAGCCGAGCATAGAAGGATGCCATGGGGGAGAGCTGTAGGTAGGAGAGGGTGTAGAAGGTTAGGGTTGCGCCGAGGTAAATTTGGAGGATGCGGAGGAAGGACATGAGGAGGCCCCACATTCTGTAAGTGTTGGGTGAGAAGAGGGAGGGCAATTAAGATGGATGGTAGGTTAGGATTGGAAGGTCGTAGGGTTGAGGTTCCTTTGTGGGAATGTTGAGGATGGGGGGAACGAGGGGAACTTGCGAGGCTGTAGTGGGCTGTAGGATTATATACCAGCCTCTAGGACCGCACAATCATTGTTAAAAATAATGAGAAGGGAATGTGGTAGGTGAAAAGGGTGAAGTGGTTCGTGTGAGGTGTTCGTGTGACGAGAAAAAAACGAATGTGATGTCTCTGGGTGGGCAGCTCTAAATTTCTACGCCTTGGCGCCATGCCCGATTGGGCTCACGAGACCCTTTGCTTGTTCGCTTGCCCTGGTATTGTTGCTTTCATGAGGCTACGCGCGCTTTGACATTCACCGACTACATCAGACAGGTACACGAAATAGCATTCATCGTGATCTAGGTCCTACAATCGGAATCTATCTTCTCCATTGAATGAGTATGTAGACGCCTGTCGAAGACCACAAATTCCAAAACTTTGAACAGAAAGCATGCAAGGTTGCGAATGTACAAGAAAATCAACACGTCCCCTTTGAACCAAGCTCAACCCTTGAGGTACTTGAAGGCCTCCTCACGTTCCTGAACGGGCATGGTGTCCAAGAAATGTTTCAACCCCTTCATGCCTCCTTCTTTGTTGGCACTCAGCAGTGCTGCAATATCGAAAGAAACTCCCTCTGAGTTCAGCCCGTCCAGCTTAGCAGTAACGCTCTTCCGGTTCTCTTCATACCAAGTGGCCACAGCTCGGTCGTCGTGTTCAAAATCCTGGATGCCTGTCCAAGCCTTAAGGCTACGGAGGCTGTTGGCGCGGGAATCTCTAAGATCCTTAGTAGACGTGTTTGCCATCTTCTTGATCAGGGACTCCTCGTTGAGACGACGACGTAGCCGCCAGTAGAAGAATCGACGGGCGTTCTTCCAGACCAGTGGGTGTCGAATAGTGTTCTTGGCTTGCATCCTACCGGCACGGTCGTGGAGGTCGGCAAATTGGAGCGAGATTTGACTATAAACTGGCAAGAGTAGACTCTCACGCTCGGTCATCTTGAGCTTGATCTCGGACTGCCTCTCTGGTGAGAGTGGCTTCTCGGCCAGTTGCGCTTTCAATTCTGCGTAAGGGGCGTCTAAGCGGGCCATGGTCTCGAGTTGCCTGTCACGGCGGTACTTGAGGTTGACGATGCCCTCAGGCTCTAACACGCCTCCACGAGCATCCTCGTCAGCGTACATTTCCATATGCTCTGGATTGATGGTGGGATCGACCACGACCTGAAGATAGTGTTAGCATGTATCGTCGAGGTGGAGGACTTGATGAAACTGACCCATGAACCTCCACGTAGCTCGCCAAATGGTGGAATATAGACGAAGATAGGCTGTTCATACTTGACCAAAGCATCGACAATGTACGATCCATACTTGAGGACCTCGTTGTACATATCGCGTTGACCTCCTGAGAAACCTCGCCAGTTGGCGAGAATCATTAGAGGCAACTGCTCGCCATTATTGAAATCACGGATTGCCTGGGCGGTCTTAAAAGCCGAGTTGGGGTACCAGACTCCTCCAGCTTCCTGAGTAATTTGCTCCATCGAATCTGGGTTGGCCGGATCGGCAGGGGTGACGTTCTCTACTGAACGTGTCTCAACCCCGATCACACCCATAGGAATACCGCCAAGTCGAGCACGACCAACAACGACAGTCTGAGCCCATCCGCCAAGGGATTCCGTGAAGGAGTCCTTGTCGAAGAGACCAGAAAGGAAGCCCTCTTCGTCTTCTTTGCCAGCGATGAGCCATCGGACGTCGTAAACTTGCTTTTGGGGAGGGTAGTATGACACATTACGGTCCCATGGGTCCGAATGTAAACCAATGGGAATGGGGTTGTTCTTTTTGTCAGGCACATAAGATATCCAATCAACGATCTTTGAGACACCCTCGAAATCATCGGCTGCTGTCATGTGTGAAACACCGTTTCGATACATGATCTGCGTACCACCAAGCTGGAGATTCGAGGCGTATACGTCGCGTCCCAAGAGCTTATTGATGGCAGCTGCCCCAGTCAGGATGATTGGCTGGCCCTCGATTTGAATAGCTCTCTGGCCGAGGCGGACAAGGTAGGCGCCAATACCCACGGATCGACATGTAACTAGTGTGATCGTGAAGATATCCTCGTAGGCTTTCGAGGTTTCACCAGCAATCAAACCGGAGCCCTTCAGACACTCAACACCCAAGCCGTCCTCGGTACCGATGATAGTGATGATCTTATATCTCTCTTCACCGTCCTCTGTGATCTTTTCGGTGATCACTCCGCGGTTTTTGCCATCCTCAAAACGCTCTTTCATCTCGCGAGTCAAGTACAGGTACTTGAATCCCTTCTCTTGTTTTGCAGGGTCGTTCCATGCAGCTGAGAAGTGGGGGACGAGTTCTTCAGCCATGCCTATGCGAGCACCAGAATTTGCTGAAAGGTATATCCGTGGAATTCCCAACTTACGGGCAAGCTCTGTACATTTGAAGAAGAACTTGTCCTCAGTGGGCCCAAAAGAGCCGATTTTGTAGGTAATGTCGTTGGCAACGATGATGAACCTCCTGCCTTTGGGATACTCGGGCGTCTTAGCTGTGACCAGCCATCCAACCATGCCGTGGGTATTGGTCCCTGCTTCACGAGAGACTTCTGCAAGGTCATCATGCTCATCGAGTACTAACTCGCTGTAGTCCATACATTCGTCGACTTGAGGCTGCTTGCCAGCTAGTGCTGAATGTCTTGCGACCGCCTCAGTCCAGCTATTGTTGAAGGCCTGGCGGAATAAATCCGGGAAATCATAGACGTATTGAGTGCCCATCAAATGAGCCTTGTATCTCTTTGGCTGCAGCCATTCCTTGGTAGGGTAAGGGGTAGACACAGGTCTAAGGTGCATTGAGCCGATTCTCGCTGTACCGCTGATGTAATGGAAGAGCCATTCGCCTCCCCTATCAGACTTCTTCTCCGCATACATTTCCACTTGAATGACATAGCCCGATGTGTTGGTAATGATACAACGCAGAGGGTATGGCATTCCAGTATCTGGATCTGTACAGATGATACGAATCTCAGCGCCAGTCACACGTAACCGCCAAGCCCGTCGACCGAAGCGCTCAAGGAAGCCTGCAAGAGCTTCCTCGACTTCTTGCGGTCGAAGAGGGAAGACAGCAGAAAAATTGATGAAGATGTGGTTCATGTCGGAATTGTTGTTGCCAATGATCTCTAAAGCATCGAGAATATCGGTCATAAGCCTATCAGCTTCGGAAATGAGGTATTCAGCCGTAGGAATTTCGTCTCGCAGACGGCCCGGTCGCACGACCGCGCGTGTGAAATATCTCTTATCAAGGGCTTTGTCGCTCTCCGCACCCTTTCCAACAGCCTCGTAGACGTGGATGTTCCTGTTCTCAGTGAACACTGGCTTTATGCGGAACTTCGATAGTCTTCCGAGCTCCAGCTGGAAAGCAAGAGCTGGCTCGATATGGCGAATGCTATCATCCTCATGGTATGTCGGCCCACGGAATGTGAAATAGCCCGGATAAGTGCCGTCTTTGTGTCCACAGATGAAGCTGATTCGTCGGACTTTGCGCAAAAGCAGCTCTGATTTGTAGTCGTTGATGATATCCGTAATCCTGCTCAACATCTCATTGTCATCGTAAGACTCCACATCTCGAATTGCGACGTTGCAGACGGAGGTTAGATCAGGTTCAGGCTCGCGTCTTAGAGATGGTCTCCTTCGCTTTTCAAGGTCGGGCAGTAACCCACTATCCGTCTTCTGCTTCTGCCAGGAAATAGGGAAAGTCTCCAAAGCTCGCTGAAGGTACTCCTCAGCTTCATCGAGGTACTGCACGGGAATGATTACACCCTTTCGAATAGGCTCGTCGACCTCTCTATTGCTCAAATAGGACATGTCGCTGATAGAGCTGATTCGTCTGAAGGGGTTAGGAGTGTTGTCTGTTGTTGGCGTAGCAGGTGTGGATGGGAACGAGGAGGTGATTGGCATGCCGAATTCAGAGTGCCCAACTTTGCGAAGCAGGAAGTTCCACGAGATCAAGAACGGGGGCTCACTATCGGTGTGGTATTCGATCTCTTTCAGAGTGTACGCTCGATATGCCCGGCGAACGTAAACCTCCAGTGCTGCCAGTGAGACCCAAGGATCGTTATGGGTAAAGAACTTCGGAAGAACATCAAAGACGGTATACTTGGAATCGACCACTTCTCGGAGGGAGTCCAAATCGGGCTCCCTATGATCCCAGCCAGTCTCACCATACTTTGATTCGACTACAGAAGTCTTCAGTATGTGCTCCATCTGTGATTCTCGTTCTGCCAAGGATGGCAAAGCGCATTGTATAAGGACCTCTCGGGCTTTGAGTGTTACCTTGGCCGTTTGCCTTGACTCGAGATCGGTTAATTTCCGCAGGTGGGATCGGAAATACTTAGCAACATTCCCAACATTTGGCCTATTTGGGCGGTATCTGTCCAAGATGGCGAGAACGAGATTATTTTTGGCGCCGATCTTGCTGTGGGAGAGCACAGTGTGCACGACCTTCAAGATATCTTCCTTATTTTGCTCCCTCAGTTTGAGAACTACGTCCTCGTCGCGGGAATTGTGGGTTGACCATAATTTTTCGACCTCGTAGTACTGGTCCAGCAGATCGCAAAAGACCTGGAACTCGTGAACCTTGAGTCCTTCAGAGTAGCGATCTATGACCTCAGTCAGGGGTGTTAGCGCTGACTTCAATTGGTCTTGGTCGTTCGTGGCCACATTTTCCACGAGAAAGCGCAACATCGCCTTGGACAAATGCTTGGCTGGGAACTCGCCCTTCCGGGATCTTGCTCTCTCGACGATCTGGGTTAGTTGCGAATCCAGCTTGCCTGGCATCCTTGCATGCAGAGCTGAGAATTGAGCATTCCATTCGCCGTAGGGAAGGTCAGGATCGCGGAGGACTTCCACAAGCTCATTCAAGGTAGAGGCCATGATAACTTGATTGTCGAACCCTTGGAGGATGTTCTGTAGGATACTATGCAGCAAGGAAAAGCGTTGTGGAGGTTTGTTACCAGCCACGACTGGGGGACCCAAGGAAGGTAGCTGTGCTGAAAATGGCTGTGCATGCTTGACTCTTGAAGGGTCGTCCAAGGCCAAAATACCCAGTATATCTCCTGCCTCAAGAACAGCTCCTGGTTGCTTGATGAGATTGACAGTACCTTCCTCCTGTGTGATCAGCGGCATGTACATCTTCATGACTTCGACCTCGGCAAACGTCTGGCCGGCTTTGACATGTTCCCCATTCTCCACCGTGAATTTAACCAATTTGCCTGGACTCGGGGTCCGCAGCTGGGTAGGGTCGTTTTCCTGCTCGAGGAGACAAGTCTTGCCGTCAACGCTGATGCGGGTGGCACCCACTTCCTCTTTCCAGTAGACGTTGTGACTACGTCCACTAAGCAATACAAGCAGTCCACCATCAGCAAGCGCTCGGACACCAACAGAGGCCTTCGATCCGTTGATAAACAAATGGTAGCTGTCTAAGCTGGATCGCGTGGCTGTAAACTTGTATCGAACCCCGTCGTAGATGAAGTCGACGGGGAAAATCGTTTTGAGTACATCTTTTGCCGGTACTTGACCCTTTTCAAGGCCTTTGCAGTATTCTGCGATGCAGCCGTCGCTAGCGACATGAGCTTTCGTCACGGCTCCGCAGACGACAGCCAGAATAGGGTCTGGTCGCTCTGCAGTCAATTTGTTCGTGATCAGCTCGTCTAGCCATCCAGTTGTGATGGTGTTGTCTTCAAATGCAGGTGTTTCAAGTAGCTTGATGAGGTATTCGACGGTCGTTCGGAAGTCACCACGAATGCTTAGCTCCTTTAACGCTACAACCATGTGTTTCCGCGACGCAGATCGACTCTCGCCATATGCAAAGATATGTCCAAATTGGCTGTCGGAGAAGCTATGGATACCTCCCGCTTGACCCACGGAGAAATAACCCCAGACATTAGAGCTACTTCGAAAGTTGAGCTCATGCATCATTCCGCTGGAAGGCTTGAATCCCTCGCCGGGATCTTCAGATGTAATACGGCATGCGGTTGTATGTCCCTTGGGTGTCGGTCGCCGCTGGGATTGGACGCTGTCTTTGTTGTCGAAGCTGAAATCGATTTCCGATGCCGACGATGGATCTGCACCATAGAGCAACCGGATGTCCTTGATCCTATGTAGTGGCACACCCATAGCGATCTGTAGCTGAGCGGCAGGCAAATTGACACCGCTGACCATTTCTGTGGTTGGATGCTCGACCTGCAACCTAGGGTTCAATTCTAGGAAATAGAACTTGTCATCCGCGTGCGAATAAAGATATTCCACAGTACCAGCTGAGACGTAGCCAACGAGCTTCCCAAGCCGGACGGCGGCCTTCTCCATGGCCTGGAAAGTCGCAGGCTTCGCGATCGTCACTGGAGCCTCCTCGATAATCTTTTGATGTCTCCTCTGCACTGAACAATCTCTTCCGAAAAGGGAAATATTGTTTCCATACTCGTCGGCCAGAAGTTGGACCTCCAAATGCCTAGCATTCCCAGCAAGTTTCATAATGAAGATTGGCGATCCCGGCACCTCGCTCGCAGCAGCGTTGTAAAGTTCGGTGAATCTATCCTCATTATCCACTTTGCGAATACCTTTGCCTCCCCCTCCTTCGGAAGCTTTCACCATCACTGGGAACCCAATCTTTCGGGCCTTTTCGAGACCTTCCTTGGGCGAGTGTGTGCAGCCTTTTTCGTAAATGTCATCTGCGACTGTGACAATGCCTTCATCATCCAGTATCACTTGATTAACTCCCTCGCCAGACCACGGTATACATGGGACTTTGGCGTGCTGTGCGACTATTGTGGAGGAAATCTTGTCACCAAGCGAGCGCATTGCCGAGCCGGGGGGACCAATAAATATGATCTTCTTCGGCGAGGCTGCTAAGGAATCGGGTAATTTTGGGTTTTCTGAGGCATGTCCCCTACAACTGTGTTAGGAAGCCGCCTTCACTCAATGTTCGAGGGTCCTTACCATCCCGCCCAGACTGCATGGACATTCATTCGCTCGGCCACATCCACAATCAGTTCCACGTTGGCATAGTTGTTGTTGTTTGTGCCTCCAGGAACCTGTATGAATACGATCAATCAACTGTATTCTCCCGACTACTGCATGATTGTATGCTAGAATACCGTAACCAAACGTTATGGGGTAACTCACCTCCACATATTGATCTGCCATCCGTATATAATCTGCGTTTGCTCGCAAGTCTTCCGGTGTTGCCATGACAGTGAATTGTATAGCCCTCTCGTCTCCGAAAGTCTCATAGGCCCATTTTCGGACGGACCTGATCTCTTTGACTGCCGCAATACCATTGTTGGCGATAAGTACCTGTGAAAGCCCATCAGTCAACTGTAACAACACGCAATTAAAGCTCCGAGCTCACATTGGTAATGACGGTGTGCCCATCGTGGTTGGCGACAAAGTCCTTGACTCTCCCTGCAGGAGCTGCTCCAAGATGATTGCCCCCAATAAAGTGTGCAGCAAGGTTGAAATTGGCTGCATAGGAGCTTTGGTTCCTCGAATGTGTGCCTTTGGAGTTGTGTGCGTCTCCATTGGTGAGGTTCCCATTCATATGGGGTACCCCATCAACACCTTTGGAGCCCATGGTATCGGTGCTGTTCAATGAACAGCGAGGTTGTGTATTGGTGTGTGTTGAGTGTTGAATAGTACAAGGAGTTTCAAGCTGACATGCCGTCGGTGAATTTCGGCTCCCGACCAGCTCTTGTCAGCTGTCGAGGATGTCGTAGTGTAGCAGTTGTCTAGGTGTGAGGAGAGTAGAGTAAGGTGTGCTGCAAAGCAAGGACTGTTCCTTGTTGCATCTATATCGGCGAAGGAAGGAAAAATGTCGGCGACGTAGTAAGTTCAAGAAATCTTTGAAAACTGTTGGACGGAGATAAGTACTTGCGCGGATGGATCTACAAAGGGAGGCTTCTCTCGGTGACTTTGATTGGGAAGCTTCCTCTACTTTTGGCATTTCTATCATGCACACCTCGGTCACTTACGGACTGTCATCCATATCATGGCAATGGCAATGCTATCAGACTCATGTACTTCCGGTCTTCGCTTTGTACATACCCATCAGTATGCAAAGTTTGCAGCAGTTGTTGGGCTCCCCATATCGCGGAGGCGGCCTGACGTAGCGTGGTAGCGCAGCCCTGTGAAGATCCCGTTGGGGGAACTAGCGCACAAATCTCCAGCGAAAAAAATCCTCACTTTTCCAAGTGATTCGGACCCCGAGACCGAAACCGTTATTACATCCCCTCGCCAGATTTAATCGTCTAACTCACTGTCAATACGGTAATAGCCCTGCAGATTTGATGTGACGACGGACACAGCTCTGGCGTTGCCTGCCCTCCGCCTCCCCGCGGATGCCTTCCTCAGGCCTTGTTTATACTCTCCATTTCGCCGCTCTTCTCTAGCGTTGACTTCCTTCTTCACCGTGACGTGGTGAAGTACTACTACTGTAGATCCCCGGGGTACTGGCGCCTCATGGTCTTGCTGAACATGATCGACTTCTTGCTACTCGAGGGTGGCCGCCAGTGGCTTTGGTAACACGTCATGACTCAACCGTTTGCATACGGAACATCGTGGATATATGTGGCGAGAAGTAGCATTGTGATATTTCTATTTCCTTCCGGCTCATTGGAATTTTATTTCCAAAGCGAAACTATATTGGAGTAAATGTACGAGTACAACCGTGTACACAGAAGGCATCGTTATAACACGTTGCCAAAATGAAAGCTCAAGGTTCCTATTAGAGTGCTCTTCTAGCATTGCAAGGCCAGGATATCGCCTGTGTTGTTTTAGGTACCTAGCGTACCGCTTCGACCAGCGTACCTCTTGTCCTGGCGCGACACTATGCGTTCGACCATATTCGCTAAAATCTGAAAGAGCGTGCATTGCTGGTAAGTTGCCTTATAGAGCGGCCACGATGGCGATGAGAGCGCCCATGATTCCACCAACAGACGCGACGGTCTTCACACCAGCACCAGTGAACGACATGACGCTGCTCGAAGGGTTCGTAGCGGCGCCCGTGCCAGTTGCTATTGCGGCCGTAGTGGGAGCAGCAGCGCCAGCAGCACCGGATGAGGGGAATGGAGCGGCGGTGGTAGCAGGGGCGGCGAAGCTCATGACAACAGCTGTACTCGAAGTGGCTTCTGCGGCGGCAGAGGCAGTCGCCTCGGTGGCGGTGCTAGCCAGGGCAGCAGCAGAGGTTGCTGGTCCTGCAGATGCTGCACAAGCGCACACCGCGCTGGCAGATTGCTGAATAGCCAGACCTGTAACAGCTCCACATCCTTTCACGACGCACTCGAGAGCTGCGCTATTGATGGCGGCTGTGGAATGGCTACGTCAGGAAATGCAATGTATTCGGAAGGACAGGAAGAGCCTGCACTAACCATTGTGTGCAGGTTGGCACTGGCAGCTGAAGTCTGTCGACCCACATCCAACGCCAAAGGCGGCAGACGCGATACACGAAACCTGAATTTCCAATTAGCTTCGTGCGGAAAAGCCAGAGGAATCGATGAACCTACCGCGCAAGTCGGAACTTTAGCAGCGACGGCAGCGCACTGGTCTTGTGCCTGAACAGCAGTAGCGAGGCCAAGGGCCAACACGACAGCGAATGACTTCAATTTTGGTGCGTGGGGGTTTAAGGGATTGCCTTGAACGAGTGAGCGGCAAGTCGAGGTTTCTAGATGAGTACAGAGAGACGATTAGATTCTTGGTTGTAAAGGTACTGCACATGAATATCGTGCTGGAAGAGGGATTATAGGTTATATAGGTACTTCGGAGAAGGCTCGCACTGAGTGACGATGGCCCCCCAGGGCGAAAGTAAGCGAACATCAGCGATCAATTCTCCGTCTAAATTCAGCTCCTCAACCTCCTCCTTTCAAGACTTTTACGATGCCGCGGTACACATTTTGAATGTTTGATGGAGTTGAGGCTTCTGGCTGCAAATGCCAATTTCTGATTGGCTACTAAATGGAGAGCACTGTTCCTGACCCTGTCCGAGCCCGGCTTAATTGTACTAGCATGGCGTGCATTGAGCGCGCTCTAGCGGGGTAGGGTCGAAGTTTTGAGCCTATTTGACAGCCTGTGCCCGGGAAAGTCGCTAAAACAAGAAAAAATCAGTATCGCGAGCTACCACTGGCTCTCACTTCGCTGTCATTCGTTTCGGGGACGGATAGGGATAGACCCCACTTTACTAACGGTAGACCCATTCCATAGACCCCCATGGATATCAACAATAACTACCTCGTCGTCGCCCATACTTAACGCCATCGTCATCGCCGTCATCGATAATATATTTACTGTACTAGGTACCCTCACCGTTACCTTACTCGCCGTCGCCAGCCCGATCCCTTAAAGCCTTCTCCGTACCCCGAGTAAGCGGTATCTACACTATAAATGGTAGAAACCAAAGCCCAGAAAGAGCATGGAATACAGCTATAAGGTAGACAGCTACGTCATCGTTTATTTAGTATGGATTAGGCCTGAATTTAGCTTGCAAGTCGGGGTGGAATAAAGTGAAATACTAGTATTTTAGAAGGGTCCTGATGCAGAGACACCCCCTTTCCTTAGAAAGACACCCCTTATTTCCTTAGATAGACACCCCCCCATATCCGGTTAGTGGCCGCGGGCACCGCAGCAGTGCAGCCGCGAATTATTCGGGCGACGCGGGCGTATGGTAGCAATGGAGGGGGCAGCGATGGGGTATCTATAGGGGGCATCTATGGGGGCAGCAACGGCCATGTATATGTAGGGGCAGCAATGGAGTATACATAGCCCATTACTGCCCCTACACATGGCCTATACATGCGCGTATATATGGCTATTGCTGCTCGTATGTATGGCCCATACATACGCGCATATATAGCCATTACTGCCCCCATATATATGTGGCCATTGCTGCCCCTACATATGGCCCAATCCTACATATACATGGCCGTTGCTGCCCGCATACATGGCCATTGCTACCCCTACATATACATGGCTGTTACTGCCCCCCCAATTGCTACGCCTGGCTACTATACGCCCGCGTCGCCTGAACAACTCGAGGCTGCATTGCTGCGGTACCCGCGGCCACTAACCGGATATGGGGGGGTGTCTATCTAAGGAAATAAGGGGTGTCTTTCTAAGGAAAGGGGGTGTCTCTGCATCACGACCCTTTTAGAAAAATCCTCCTATCAAGCCGAGAGCAACTGTTTAGCGACGGCGAGGTAGTACTCGAGTATTAATAAAGCCACTATATACACGTATTATAGGCTAATCATATACCATAGGAGTATACTACTAGGGGTGCGACGTCGGTCAATTTGGCTTGTTCAATGATAAATAATGGGGTGTTAGGGTCGAGAAGTTGGAGCATCAAGAAGACTTCAGCTCGCTAAGTGTAGATCATAGGGCTAGGGCTGGACTAAGCCTATCCGTCCCCCAAATCCGGAGAACAGCGCGTCGAGTCATTTGTGCTTTTTGGGATAATCACAGGCTGGTCGACTAGATAGACTGTATTGGCGCGCGTTCCTCGGCTAAGATGTCAAGCAGACGCACCTTGAGATCAAGGACTCCTGCTTTAGAGCCACAAGAAATCCCACGTACGCTCGTGTCCTCTCCTGTCACCTTCACTCCCTCTTCGTCCTCTCCCCTTGGTGCAGGACTCCGAATCCTCGCCCCAGGATCCAAACTCCCCGGCCTCTCATCATCAGAATTATCTCTCTTGCGACGGAAGCAGAGGAAACTAACCTCTACCGCCTCAGCCACTTTAGACTCCCTATTCCCAACATCAGGCTCTCACCTCTGCAACGCCCTTGAGTCCAGCTTGGTATTCGCTCAGCACGAAGCCGGTAGTGCCGTCTGCATTGACCCAGCTGGCTGGATACTGACTTGTGCTCACTGCTTCGGGGACACCGAAGAGGAGTACCAAACGGCAGATAAACGGCGCTGGCTGCTATTTTATACAGGTCTAGCTGTCCAAGTGGAGTGTCGAGTCTGGGATCCAAAGCGCGATCTAGCCATTTTGAAAGTCATTGCCATTGAGTCGAGCAAGGGCAAAACCGGCGATGTCTCGATATTCCGCTTCGTCGAACCCTCCTCCGAAGCTTTAGCTATTAGAACACGCATCATCTGCATCGGCCAGCCAGGACGTGATGATCTAGAATCTTCGACTGCGCGGAGGACAAAGTACAACCTCATCGAGGTATCAGAGGGCACGTTCCGCGGTATGGTTAAGGGAGTCGATCCGCAAGACAACTCCGAGATTGGCACGCTAATGCACGATGCGTGGACTTATTGGGGTCATTCTGGCGCGCCGTTGTTGAGGGAGGAAAATGGGACGTTGATAGGATTGCATTCGTCATGGGATGATCAAACCACTATGAGACATGGTGTTCCGCTTGTTGCGCTCACGGAATTCCTTGGGGAGCATCTGGACAACGCCAAGGCGTCGCTGTAGCCGATGGGTACCTCTGCGTCAGTCTATGAGGGCCTAAATGGGGAGCCTTTGCTTGATGACGACCTGGAAGGTGCGGCTCCTTCTCGTAATGGAATTGGTAAGCGAAAGAAGAAGTCTGTGCTCAAGAGTACGGACGAGTCCTCCAATTACTGCCATCGTCATTGAAGATGATTGATCTGGTGAAGTAATTTCTCGTCGCCTAGATTTCGCCCCATGTTAAACATTCTGACTTAAGGCAAAGGTACGGGGGCAGAAAGATGTAGACAGCTGCTCGTTAGAATGGGAATCTATGCTCAGCGCGACTTGAAAGAAACCAGGAGCAAGATTAACCGTGACATTAGTCGAATTTAAGCTGGCCTCCGCCAAAAGCAGGCTGCTCAAGCCTTATGACCGGCAACTTCCTTCGCAGGGGCCTCAAGAACGGCGGTATTGCATTCTCCCTTGCAAAGATACCATTGACTCCGAGCTCAGACTCCCATCGTTGCTCGGCTTCAACTACCTAGATGTCTATATCCAGCAACGAATTTGAAATAGCTTGATAACCGAGCATCCAAGAAAAAATAAATCAACATTCGGAGGCTCCTTTTGGATATATTAGACAGTAATGCATCCATACCACTCTGGCGATTCAATGCGTTTCCAGGTCACAACTCCTACCCCCTTCCTCCGGCTCTAAACCTCCTTCCTCTCGGCCCATTCTGAACACTCAACACAACATACGCAGAAACCGTAAAATTAACATACGTCAAGCCATGACTGACCGGTGACGTACACTTCCAGATATCACCCAGCAGCTGCAGGAGAGCCGCCACTACACGCAACCGGCCGAAATGGATGGTCAGTGTGAACATCCCGTAAGTAAATGCTATCCGTGGAAAAGGCTCTATGGAGTCTAAGGCGTCGGAAGCGAACTGGTAGATCTCGGCGTACATTTTTTGACATCAAGGCTGCGTGTGCGTGCGAGGGAATCAGGAAGGTGAAATCTTGGTAGACGATGTGGCCCTTGCAGGTGGCATTTTGGGACGCGGCTGGAGAGGGTGAGGTCGGAGTTTCTTCTGCTGGATCGTAGGTAGCGAGCCATGATTGGCGGGTAGTATGGTCTGAGTGATGTATCGCTAGCGCCATCGTGCCTTTTGGGGATATATGGACTCGCTTTGGAAGACTCGATGAAGGTAAGGAAGCAAAGGAGAGTAAAACACGACCAGTACAGTAATCTTGAAGACCACATGCGGTCCAATTCTCCTGAGCAGTAACTCTATCTTGAGGTCTGACGTCTGCTATTCCTATCCACGTGCCTGTTGGATGTGGTAAGTACCTCATGAGTCTCACTTAGTAGTAGGCAGTCGAGCTGTATACTAATTCTAAGATTGCCGCTGTCGGAGAGTAGGCGCTCCTGTTGGCGACTTCCGCTGAATCACTTATACGCGATACGCCTGCAGTGGACAAACGCTGATCGTCCCGTCTGTTCTTTCATGAACATGCTCAGGCTTATCACTAGTGAGAACAGCGGATAACTCAAAGGAAGTAGCAATTTGATATTTTTGGCGCTGATCACGGCCTTTGGGCTTCTTCAAATATCTGCCACCCTTTCTCACCCTGCCAGCCCTCACTCTTAAGACTACCATCAAATATTACAGCATTCGCCGTTCCTTTGAACCATGCCGTCTACCCTTCTATAAACTTCGTTTGGTCTCCAATGCCCTTTAGCTTCCTTCATCGTATAATCGAATACGGTGCCGAAGTACGCTAAGTTCTGGAACGGAAGGTATAGTTAGATCTCGGGCAAATAGAGAAAGCGATTCTTAGCATGGGAGCTCTGGCCAATGTCTTCCAGGCTCAGCTGATAAGCCGTGGGAAAGTAACAATTTTCTCCCAGAGGGATATGCAAGCATAGCCAGATCTAATGATAGGAGAAGGCAGGGCCAAGGTCCAAGAAGTGGCGATCAAATCGAAATCTATGGGACAAGAGATATTGCACGTGCTGCTCTTTCTGTGAATGACTGGGTGGTTATGTGGTTCTTGTTGGATATTTGGTAATCGATGTTTTCATCTTATCTTATTAACAAGTTTCAATACCTGTTCTCTTATCAACGTTCCATCCCATTACCATGCTTATAGTAGTATTTTGAACAAGACGACCGGCCAGAGTTTCCTTTACAGACTTGGTCTCTTTAGCCACGTTTGGGTAAGGGAGACCGCCAATTGGGGCATGTCACAGATTGATCATGGCCCCTCCATTGAGGTTTTGGATGGAACTGACTGTGGATCTGTCTAAACATCATTCGCAGCTAGTCTGGACCTATCTCAGAGTTAAAAGAGGCGAATGTAACAGGAATTTCCACTGGCGCACCCTCTGCAAGCGCCCCTAGTAGCCACACAAAGAATATCGCATGTGAATTATGCGCGAACGAAAAACAAATATTCACGGTCGCCCTGCTCTTCCAAGAGACATTTCGCATCATATTCCTACCAGTACTTAGACCAATGTGCGACAGTCAAGCGAATGTATTATCCCGTGATCTTAGCTTTAGGGCTAATCCGAACATCTTCCGGCCTTTCTCTCCCTTCTCTACCTTCGCTAATCAGCCTATCATCTAACGCCTCAACACTGGTAGTCCAGCGGCCAGACACGGACGAGTGGCCTGCACCACCTTTCTTGTTTCGCTTCCGTCAAGACCATCCAACCATAATAGCATTCGAGCAATATGGTAATCAAGTCCACCCAGCCCAAGAGGCAGCTGTAATGCTCGGTCTAGACCATATCAAAAGGACTATTTCCTCGCAGGGCAGCCCAGCTTCCCCGTTTTGGCCTCGAACATTCGGCTTTGGCATCGTAAGACTTGTGTTCAACCAAAGTATACGTCCACAGCCACAGCCTTATATCACCATCGAAGAGGCTGTTGACGTGGTAGCAGCATTGTCCTATTTGACGGGCATATATGGACCAGCGAATATTGTACGTGCCGAGATATTTTCTGGGAAAAGATTGGATATTTGGTTATCGTTGAGGATTTCAGGGTGAATGCTGGGATTCTTTGCGTGTGCCCTGATTTTGAGCGTTAAGGAGGACTCCGAACTTTAGTGGTCTTAGCTACTAGTGAGAAGAATATTGCTCCTCTTATCAAGATTGGGCGAGTGATTCTTTTACTATGGGCTTTCGCACACCCATAGTTTTCGGAATTGGATTTTGGCTATAAAAGCTGCATTGAGGCGAATGTGGATTGTTTGGAGGGGAACCCAAGTGGGAGCACATCAAAGAAATTTCCAAAGAACCTCTTATATTCGTTATCGCCGTAGCTGTTCCCCATGCTATCTATATACACGACCTTACACGGGAGTCAATATATTCGAGATTCTGGAAGCACTACAAGACCTGCATTCTTTACGCCCTATTGAATGTATAGTATGTTACCTCTTATAAGAAAATTTCCAGAATGTTGACTCAACCGGCACCCTTACATCATAAATTATATCTATTCCTTATTACACAGTGTAAGTATTGTACTAATCGTCACAAGAGGTTCAAGCACCATCACTGTGTCAGCGAACGGTGAACCAATCACTATAGTCCCTGTCAGGAGTAGCTACAGAATATTCTTCATACAACTGAAAGAGGCTTGGGAGCGAACAGAGCGAGGGTCAAGATACCGATGTGAAAAACAAGTCGAGGTGGCTGTACCATCAATTCAACCACTTCAACTCCCAAGGCTGCAACTATATAGCTAGAGTGTACAACATCCGGTCCGGACCCTAGATGCTGGAAGTTAGATCCATAAAATTTGTTAGTCTTAAGTAGGGATAGTGGTCCGGTCCGAAGCAGATATTATTTGTAAGGACCGGACCATATATTAGCGACCGGACACTAACAACTTCCAAAACCAATGGTGCATAGCGACTCTTTGCTTGACTTCTAACGACAGGGCGTCGTACTGCTATCCTTCGTTAATACGCAAATTGATTCTCATTGAAAGTCAAATCCATTAACGATGACTTGGCCAAACCCAGGATGGAGGGTCTTCATACTGTAGACTGTCAACATTCAAAGTCCAGAAACCTGAGAAGTGATCTCAATAGGGCGCCATCCCTCACATCCCAGTTTCGCATCTTCTCCTACTCCTCGTGTTCGCTACATTTCTTCGCAGAGTCAGCGGAAAGAGAACAGAGCCGTCCACTCTTTGCGAAGAAATTGGCGATGGAGGCGCACCTATTGGTCACCCTTGGTTCACGGGTTGCGAGTGCGCGACCCGTCTCTAATGCCCATGCGAAGATCTGTTTTCTTCAATTTTGCTGAGTCTTTCCAGAAACCAACGCACTCCCATGCCATAGTAGTGCGGGATGCATTGGTACTACTTCGTAGCATTTGCGACTTGGCGCTTGTCCACCGCCCTCTCCATACCTCTCAACGCCGCAACCCTGATACAGCCATCAAGGAATTCGACAACGGTCCTTCCTCCTGATAATGCAACCGCAATCGCTTTCGGTGACTGGCCGCCCCTTCCATACTCACAGAAGGCCATGGGATCACGTTGTGACATAAAAATAACCGCCCTCGGCGTCTACGGGAACCCAGCGATTGAACCAGCTGTCAAAAACGCCCTCAGTGACATGTGGGCAGTCCTGGTCGGGCGTGATCCACACGGCCCTTTATCACCACAGCGAATCGATCGGGACAGTGTTCGGGTTGAATTCATCGGTCCTGATCAACCGTCGTCAATAGCTCTCAATAGGGGGGATGCAGCGGATGTGATTCGTACGGTCTTGGCAATGGAGGGGAATTGGCGGTTGAGAGAGATCGCTAGAGCTGAGATCATTTTTGATGCACAGGTCGTTATGTTATTCCAGTTGAAATTTCGCTCACAATTGCTGTTGGCGGTTTTTGAACGGGGAAAAGCTTGATGTTTCCTATTAGACCCTCGTCGTGGATAACCTTCGGACTTGATCGATGAAGTACTGCAAAGCTCTTCCCCCAATCTTGCCCATTGCTCACAATGGCCTTCTGCGCATCTTTCGTCCCCTCTAGATCTAGATGTTGGTCTAGATCCCTTGTGATCCGGGTCCCATGTGCAACGATTCTATGAGAGCGACCAGAACACTCCGCTGAAGAAAATGGTGGGCAGCACACGTGTTCCAATGAAACTCAGCCGCCGTCACGAAAGTAGTCTCGCGCAAGCGTAACTTGAAGGCATAGGGTATAAGCGCAAATCCATCAATGCAGCCATGCTCCCATAGTCATTTCCCTGCGGATGAATTCGCAACGTAAAAGGGCAGCGAGAAGATATATTCTCTTCTCATGACAACGTTGACACTCGTCCAATCACTCATTGCGAACACCTCACCACTAAACCCCTTTCCGCTGAACCTAGCCTTGAATGTGAGAGCACTGTCCAAGATTTTCAATAACGAGACGACACCTTCATGGGCGAATGGCCTGCAGAGCCCTACCAGATCACATGCGACAAGGACACGTCTATGACAATAATCCAATACGGCGAGCGCGCAGATACCGACTTTCTGGACGACGTGGTCACGAATCTTTGGGATAAGGACAGGGCATTCCGAGCAAAGGGCGCGCCAGATGACATTGTGACGCCTCAATTACTTACCAACGGTCACGTAACCGTCACTCTCGACAGTGAAATCCCTCCTCATCGGCCATCCGTTCTCACTGGAGGGAATGGTATATAAGACACTGCGAATATTGCGGATTCCTACAGCCGAGTTTGGGCCAAGAGATATTGCCAAAGCCGAAATCAGGAGGGATTGGCAGGTGTTTACTATGTTCTCGAAGGACATATGCCATTGAACGCCATTTTCATCTTGATAACATGCAGGGGATTTAGAGCCATAGATAGTTGAGAGGCGTCCTTGAGACGGCACATTTGAATAGAAGTCAATTTTACCACGCAGACTTTTGAGTATAGCTTCACTGCAGAAATGCTCCCGCGAGGTTTCTTTTGGCTTTTCTTCATAACAGTAATTTCCACTCAATCGTTCGTCGCCCTTGCTCTATCCATCAATGATCCATCTCTTATACTTCTATTGAACACATCCACGCTGTCTCCTTCAGAGAATTTGATGGGAATCCAATTACGCCCATGGCCGCCTTTGCCCATTCAGTGAAAGATACGAGCATTATTGCGTGCACAGCCAATGGAGTTGGGTCCTTACAGGGAGACGGAGGGAAGTTCTTGGCTGTCAGATGCCATAGGCCCCATAAAATTTCCGAAGTGGTGCTCGCGAGTTGGGTCGGATGGTTTACATAGGCTGCTCGCGATATTTGCGCCCACACGCGCTGGGTCTCATCTGCAGCAGTCCCATTTGGCGATTTCCAGTTTCCCTTTCTCCAGGATACATCGAATCAGATCATGTTCTACTCGCTCCTCTTCTTGCTTTCTGGACTTATCACATCATGCCTTGCGCTGATCATACCTCCCGGCCCTTCGATCGCTCAACTACAATCAAATTCATCTGCACTACTCATCCCCCCAACCATCGGTGCCATATCTCTGCAACGGAAACCCTGGCCTGCAACACCCTTCCTATACCCCGTCGGTCGGGGTCTGTCATTGCGAATAAAGTACTACGGCGACCAAGCAGCCGAGTTCAAGAAAGAAGAGGTGCTCAAAAGCCTCACCGAGCTTCAATACTGGATTGGGAAAAAATATCCAGTCGATACCGAATTCGAGCCTCTGTTGATAAGGGAGGGCAACGTTGGAGTTTGGTTTAAAGGCAGTCAACCACTGGCACTGGGATTCTTGACCGCGAAGCAAGCGATCCTTGTGCTAGTCGGAGTTTCCATCCTTGTGACCGAGTATGGACCGAGAGATATTGCGGAAGCTGATGTTCTAGTGGGAGGACGGGTGGCAATGGAATTCGTCTTGGATATTTGGTAGCCGGCATCGTCATGGTTTTGAAACTTGTAGTGAATGCACGTTTGGGGGCGAGGTGGTCGCAGGCCGTGGAGCCGGTGTTTTGGAGGAGGGGGGTGAGGAGAGACACTTTTTGTGATGAAGAGAGGTGAGGGTGGGAGGTAAGCGTGGTGAGGAGGAAGGAGGTGGGGTTTATGGTTGGCGTCATTGGGAGGTAATGATTGGCCAATCGGACATGGGGCACTTGAGTCAATGCAGGCTCATCCACTGATCTATCTACTTAAGAACTATTGAACTATAGACGAAAACAACGCTGTAACACTTTGTGTCACTATATGTGGACGAGTGTTCGAGTAAACGAATGGAGCTGAATTCCAACATCAAGGTTCTATTTGACTTAGGTTTGACCACCAAATTCAGAGCAACTATCGACATATGCCGCCCAGCCGTCGCCCGTCAGTCACTGTACAAATTCTTTGTACAGTACTGTCCAATGCATACCGAGTCCAAGAAGAGCCCAACGCCTCGCTCAGACACCGGAATGAGTATGTACAACTTTTCCCTACCGGCCCATCAAGACGAGAAGCCAGCCATACGCAAGTGTCAACCATGGTCTATGAGTAGAATGACCAGATCTAAAGAAACTCCTTCCATTCCTATTTCTTTCCTTCCGAACTCCGTGCAGTGAACTGGGAAAAAATGACGCCTCAGGCGTGATGCTCGTTGCTCGTGCATGCAGAAGCTTCGTATGCGTGTGTGTATAATTCGCCGATCTTCAGGAGAGTTCTGCTATTCATCCACGGATTGCAGTGGGGGTATGTTGCTCAAAGAGCCCGCTCTGCATCGTTTGGTGATATGGGTATCCGAACGCAGCAGGCGAAGCTGCTCTGGATCCTATGAGGGACCCAACATTAGGTGATGAAGACCTCGAGGCTCTTGGGCTCGTGATTTTCGAGAAACCCTGCCTGTCACCGAAAGGTGGTGAGCGTACTTGCGGTGGCGAAGGGCTTGCCGAGCCTGATCCATTGCCAGGAATAACCTCAGGTTCTGGCGAACCATCCGAGGCCCCATCAACCTGAGCTGGGGCAGGCTTGGCTGGCGTGGGCAACGGTTTTGCTGAGCCAAACTAGGGGGAACATTAGCCATCTGATTCTTGAGAATCTTTCTTGGTTCCAGAACGTACGAAACAGTATTTGTCCAGGAGCTCGTGGTAAGAGGAGGATTGTAAAGAGGGTTTCTCCGTGAGGGCAGTGGGCTTGGGCATCTCAGACACAACAGTCTGATTCGCTTCACCCTCTTTCACCGCATTCCCTGCACCAGGCGAAGGTTGGACCTTGATCACTGAGGGTCCTTCGGATCCTAGCTTCTGAGACGATGACTGATTCTCCGGGGCGGATTTGACAGTATCTCTGGTCGCTGCGAACAAAGAAGCGCTAAAATCGTAACGGTTGCCAAATGCTTGCTGGTTAGATGAACTCTTGGGTTTTCCGGGAGCATCGGGGATAAGGTCATTTGCAGACGGCTTATTCTTGAACCGTATTGGGGAGTCACCGATCACGGCCGACGGCTGAGGAAAGGATGAGATTTCGTAAGGCGGGACCATACCAGGAAAGTCATCAAAAGATGGCATGCTGCAAGGTCTAGGTCCAAAAGCCGACGACGGCTTACTCCGAGGAAGAGCATTGAGCGGACGAGAATTCTTCGCTTGCGTGCCTGGCTTGCCATTCTCAGACTTGAACTTCTTCGAGAAATCGACCTGGTAATTGATCGAGTCGTTGTTGTCCCAGTATTCTTGTCCGTTAACATTGTAGCGGACACAGATAAACATCGTCTTGTTCTCAAGGTTGGCTTGGTCCTCGAGCTTAATGCTGAATGTAAAGCGGTCATATCCGTCGTTTGCTTGCGTTCTTCGCACGTCATTGTTATACTCGGCTACAACTTCCGAAGTAGTCTTCCAGTAGTCAAGGGTGAATCGAGCAACCACGAATTTGTGGAATGCTAAGTTACGCACTATCACAGCACCTATTAGGATCTTAGAATCCGATGACAAGTGGACCTTTTCCACCCTAATTGGCAAGGCTGCTCGATGCGGAGAATTGAGGGGGAAATTAGTCAGGCGGATTTCCCAATCGAATGGAGGCGACTTTGAGCCGGAATCGCTATCTCCGAATGGAAAGTCGTTGTCATCCTCATAGCAAGACTCGACTGGGGACGAGCCAGCGCTGACAGCAATTGGGCGGTCGACTTGAAGAAAATGGCGGACGTGTTCCAAACTGTTGTCCTGAAAGTGCACGGCTTTCGAGTATGTCGGTGTACCGGGCATACTTGATGGTCTTCGCTTCATGGAGGAAGCTCTGAGGGCCGGCCGTACAAGCTCGCCGGATTTCTTGCGGATCAAAGAAGGCTTCACTGGTAAATCGTCATCGTCATCATCCTTATCGTCACTGGGTGGCGTAGTCTCAGCGTGCGAGTCAAATTTATTGCGTCGAAAGTCGAAGAAAGCGCTTGCGTCCGTACTCGATCTTGAATGGGAAATCTTACGAGCAGCGGCAGACAGCGGCAAGCCATGCGAGAGCTCGGACTTTGGAGTAATGTCTTTAGAAGAGAAATCTAATCGAGGTCCCGGTAGACCGAGAGCCATCCTCGCTTTCTTTGTCTCTTCGCTTGCCAGACCATCTGGGGAACCAGCACGATGCTGCTCGATTATCCTGATGGCAGCTTGCAACTCGGCTAAGTTTGCTAGATCCCTGCTCCTACCCCGTGACCGTGTAGTTGTTTCTTCATCACTAGATGTCTGAGGCGATACTGGAGGGGAGATCTCAGCGGAGACGACTAGACGATTCGTTGAGGACTGTCGAGGTGTTCCCGACCGAGGAAGCGTGCTGTGCTCATCATCGCTATCCGAGTTCCTAAACTCGTCAGGTGTTGTGTCGGGTGTGGGTAATGTTGTAGCAAAGGATGACGTTGACTTCGAGGTGGAAGGGCTTCGACGGTGCTTGTTCAGGTATGCCCTGGACGACGATGATTGGAGCAGGTCAATCCGCGAGCCATGACCCGAAGTGGAATCGTCGTGTTGTTGGTTCTTCTTGTATGAATGAGAACGGCTGAGAGATGGCGTATGAGTTCTAGAGGCAACGGGGGATTGCGCTACTGGTGGTGTGTAAGGCATCCGTACGACGGTGGGGTCGACGTGGATATTGTAATATGAGAGGAAAGTATGATATGTACATAGGTCGTGTGCTCGAGTGGGGGGTTTTATCTCGTAGGAATCATGAGAGGAATCGTTAGATGGTGACTCAAAGAGAGTGGGGGATCTAGTAAAAATTGTTATGTCAGCAAAGTCATGGTAGAAGTGACACAGGCAGCATGAGGGTCCATCGATGGATGCAGGATCCATTGATGGGGTGATCGAGTGAAGATTGCTTCGTATCCGGAGTAGAACCTACAGTGAAGGTGCCCTGTTGAAGGGTTCGCCGGACACAGAGGCTGGACTCGAGGTTCTACACTCTTGAGGACAATCGGATGAAGGTGAAAGGCGAAACAGAGCCAGAGGCTTGTAGTTGGTGACTGTGCCAGTTGAGATGAGTAGGATTATTCTCCAAATCCTAATCCTCCGCTGTTGTTTTCTTTAGGGACACAAAGTTCGGCACAACCCGCCGAATGGAACGATGACAGGCAACGCTCGTCAATACACAACGGTCAACAAAGAGAGGGGGGGAGTAATGTATGACGAGAGAGGAATCATGGAGGATGAGTGTAAAGAGAAAGAAAAAGGCTTCTCGAGAAAGAATTCAAGGAGGAGTAGTAGGTAAGATAGAGCTAGTATGGGAAATTTGGTGCGAATGCGGAGGGGTTATCAAAACAAAGCCAACGAGCGGCAACCATACTGTTTGCAGTTATCAGCCCTCAACGCTGCAAGCGAACACTCTACAGGACTTCTTATACGCTGATAATATGTAACAAGTACGTACGCCATCTATGCAGCTTGGCTACGCTTATGCTCTCTGGCACTGTTTATGTATCTACACTTTCTCCACCTCATTTAGCGTTGGGGTACAAGGCTTCCGCCTAGCTATCTCCGCCTTGGAGGTGTATCTATGAAAGTCTCAAAGCATTGGACCGTTAGCAGCGGACCTGTCGGTCTGGAGTTGGAGAAGGTTTTTAAAGATCTTTGAAGAGGATGAGGTTACTTTATGTAAGCTCATGTTCGCGCCCGCGGGGTGAGTTGCTATCAATAACCAAAATTTGCCTCTTACTCAAGCGTTGTTGATCAACGGCTATTTACGACTTGTTGTGCCAATCATCTGGAAGCTAGCTGCCATCATCCGATTTCTCACTGATTGACATGCATATTTCAAACGCCGGTCGGTGATACGTAGACTCATATCAGTACAACCCAATACCCAATCACACCTCATACAAAACATAAAACACTTTTCGAACACTTATAAGCATAAAGTTTACGCGATATCTTGGGAACGCTAACAGTTTTACTTTGGATGGTCTTGCGCTGTCTCCCGCGGCTTGCCTCTTGCCAAGGATCCATACTTCTGTACGCAGCTGTCATCGATTCCTTGACTTATAAACTTCAAATACTGGAACACTGTGTACGTTCAAAGACATGAAGCGCGCGTATGGCTTTTGTTCGTATTCCGATATCAGTATCAATATTCATCAAATATACTCGTGAGCATCACCAATAAGGCAAGCGCCTCCAGAAGGCCCACTTTTTTCTGACCAGGTCTGAGGGTCTCGGAGGATGTGGGGAAAGCTTTTTCCAGCTTCATCGATTTTCTGCGAGTCATAATGCTCTTGATTTCGGGGAAAGGCTCTAATCGCGCAGGGACTGAACTCAACATTAAAGTGGATCTTTGCGGAATTCCTTTTGAAGTCATCAACAGCCTCAAATGGGGAAAATTATAACGTCGTCGATGATAAGCTGGCCGATTCCGTGCACCGTGTCCAGGGCAGGGCCTGCGGATCCCCGAACCCCTTCGATGCAGGGGCCCCCGTGCAGCGGGAGGACCACCAACCCAACTGTCGCACTGTTTCGTGTGCTTACAGTTTGACGTGTAGGGCCTGCACATGATTTGAGGGTTTGCATACACTTGCCGATGGTGGCATTGACGTCCACGTACTCCGATCACCAGTCAAAGGCTTTCATCGCAAGACTTCGGGCGCAAAGATAATGCACCTCAATTGAATTATCATCTATTATTTTGACTCTTCCAGCCATGTCAGCGAATCATTGAGTATCGTGCCAGACCGCGCGAAACGCACACGGGAATCATGGTCATTACATTCCATCCACTTCCGATGGATTCAAGGCAACATATCCACTCAACACCGCAACCATCGCGCCGACATCACACCGACATCACACCACCATCAGCTTTTCGCGGCTACAAATCTACCTGTGTTTGCCACTGACAAGATCTCGATGCTACTCCACATCGAGACTAGGAATTCTCCGACATGCCCAACAACTTTCGCCTCAACCCCACCATCACACCATGCGCACTCGCCCCACTATTAGACCCTAACTTGCATAGTAAAAGCGACTAACGCCCGCCATATCTCGCTTGCCTCGAACAGTCCAAGCTTACGCGCTAACCCCAAGATCCTCTGTGATTGGCCCTGCACTGGAATCCTGGAGTTTCCTCCGTAAGGCCAAAAAGTGCTTTGCATAAACATTCGACCGGTCCACGAGAGGAAGTGAATGATACAGGAGAGCAACCACCACTTTCATCTCTTGTTTCTTGCTACTATAGAAATTAGTCACGACGAATAGGACCTTACTTACTTACCCACCTCTAGACCTACATAACATGACTGCCGACAAGGCAAAGCTGAATACTGGGACTACCAGCCGCCATCAAATAGGGCGTGTGTAGGCGGATGCGGAGTCATCTCCTTACTGCCTCGCTACTAATCACTCCACCAAGCCTACTCCGTAACGACATCGCCGATCTTCTCTCAAGCCAGCGATGGGAGTCCGTATACAGACACCTTTAAATCTTCACGTCGGCTCGTAAGCGTGCCCGAGCCCGCTTTTCAACGTTGCCCCTAATCCTGGCGAAGAGCCCGGTGTGTGTCAAATATGTCAAATCGACCTACCTTCCAATCAGTGTTGCACGCACGCCAGATCATCAGGGCTTCCTCCTTACCAGCACTAGGATTGAGTTTAGAAGACAGGTGAAGTGCCCATAGAAGGTAGACGACAGTGTGGGGGTAAGGCCTCGGTCGAGAAGTTCAATTATTCACACATAGTACTTCAAGGCTACCCTAGCAGTTACCCAACTTCCATCTCTGTATGCGCGGATAGTCTGTGAAGGATGATGGCTTGCTTCCGGAGCAGCGTCTTCCTCATCATACCCTACATCAGCTACAAAATCTACTAGTATTGCCGATGTGACTTCACCAATCGACACTACTATCGGTGAGGTCTCAAATGAACGGCGGCGTGGATGTCTGGGAGAGCCAGAATTACTCGATAACGAAAGCCTCGATCAAGAAATCTGGAGTAACCAAGTTCAGCTTCGTGTGATACGCTACTATTCTTTCATAGAAAGCTCCTCCTTGAGATATGTTGCTGGAGATTTCTCAGTGTATTAAGTTGAGTCGACCGCCAAAATTTGCGGGCACAACGCCGCAACTCAGAACCTTCTCAATGCCTTAGATTTGTATGCCTAAGATCTGCTCGTGGTTCTCTACTAACCCTGCAGAGATCTCTTTCATTGAAAGCGAGATAAACTCGAAAAGCTGGCGAAGTGACCGTCGAAGACAGGCGGCACTCGACCTAGTTCGTCAATTGAATACAAGAGGGACCCTGAGACATAGCCTCTGCGCCGTCTTCTCGGCAACCAAATTCCCTTATGTGATTTCGACGCTTGTACAAGACACTTACTGCAGGGCAACATCCTAAACGTTGCCTTCTCCTAGGCTGAGCGCGCAGTGCCCGTAGAAGGCAGGCGGCACGAGGCCTGGTTCAAAACCTTCCTCTATCAAACGAAAACAGCGAATGTATGCAGGTGCGCAGCTCGACTCTGAGACGCTGCCCATTAACTGGATTGGACCCTTACTGCAGGGCAACCATCACAAAGGTTGCACGTCTCTCAAGCGCGGAAAAGGGTCCTGCGCTTGAAATAAACTTGGACCCCAGGTTCTGAGCCCTGCATGAGGCTATGACTTGTCTGTTCATGATTTCTGTCGCGATAACAATCGGTTGCATGCGAAGATGCTGACGACGAGTCAAATACGCACATGTGTCGCTGATTTACCCGGGATATTCAAATAAGAGAAGCACGCCATGCGGGCCTTCCAGTGGTCTTCTATCCTTCGTCCACCACTGACTTGATACGCCTGTCCTTGCTGTTATCAGTAAATAGAATAGAGGAGAGAACGACGAGCCGACAATTGCCTTGCATGCGATGATGTTCCCTTACCGAAAGCAACGATTTCGAGCATTTTCCAAGATTGATACTTGTCCGAGAAACAATCTTTTTTAAACAAAGAATCTCTAATATTAGACTACCAGCTGCCCTGCATGCGAAGAAATCTCGCTGCCGAGAAAGGAGCATTGTCACTCCCGTAAAAGACCCCATCTTTTCGCCTAATGATCCGCCCTGCATGCGAAGATGTCTCACCGCCGCGAGGGAGGCCGGCATAAGCACGGTCATCGTATGGTTATTCCTGTAGAGACACCAGATATTTGATGATCACGCACTCCCGTGTGTCTCGACTCCGAATCCTTCTCTACCGCTTCCCTTGCGTGGGATGCTTATCTCACTACCACAATCCCTCCTCTAATTAGATACTACCAGACGGTCAATCCTGAGAGTTGCCGGCTTGATTTTTCGGTTGACTGCGATCTGAGCTAGGGCGAGTGATGAAGGGATTGTGGGGTGAGAGGTGAGGGGGAGCTGCTGTTCCATCTCGCATAAAGTAGGTAAGATTCACCTATCTACCTGTTGTGGTCGGATGTTGGTGTACGAGTAGACATGTGGAAGAGGAGTCTAGCCAGTGAAGCGTGTCTTGAAGTAATCTCTCGAGGAAAGATACTCTTTGGCTATTTTGGCAAAGTCCAATTGTTACTCGTTCGTAAGCCACAATTTCAACACAACAATGGGATCGAAGGCCCAGTCACGTTCGCAGGTGCACGACAGGCAATAAATTGCCTGAATTCTATTCAGAGCTACCGCGTAGAGGATCTGACCAATCCCTTTCCGAGACCACATGAGATCAGAAGACCACGAAATAGTTCTCGCAACCAGTGATATCGCTCCACAACCATGGCCTGCTCCGGCCTCAGCTCCACCATATGTTACGTAGCATTCGCGACAACCACAGCAAGACATCAGCCGCATAAAAGATCTCTTACCCTAACGCCCCTTCCCCTTCCCCTTCCCCTTCCCCTTCCCCATCCCACAACCTACTGCTTTTCCCCCTCAACAAACTTCAACGCCTCGTCCTTCCCCACCACCACGACTGAAGAGCTCTTATTCCCCAAATACCTAACCCCATAACACTTCTCTGCCACCAGCAACATCTCCGGCCGAAAAGTAGTACAAATAAATTGTCCCCCGCCTTGGTCCGACCCCTTTTCGGAGATGGATTTGAGCATGTTGGCGACGGCGGTGCGGTATTGGGCATCGAGGTTGGCGTCGATTTCGTCAAAGAGGTAGAAGGGGGCGGGATCGCATTGTTGGATTGCGAATACTAGAGCGAGGGCGCAGAGACCTATGTATTTACGTCAGCAATAGTTCCAGGAGAGATTAGAAAGACTAGGTTTGAGTGAGGAAGTCTGCTTACTCTTTTGCCCACCGCTCAACTGCTGAATACGTTGCTGGTCATCATGCTTACTATTGAAACTCACACTTATCCCCACACCAGTATAATTCTCTACGCTCTCCCTCCTTTCATCCCCAGAGTCTTCTTCTTCTTCTGCCACCTGCTTATCTGCTTTCCGCTGAATGACCAGTCGTCCTCGTCCAGCTGGTACCAGCTTCTCGAAGACATTTGCAAATTCCCGCGATACTTGCTTGAAAGTGCGTTCGATAGCTTCGTCTTTTCGCTGATCAAGAACGGTAATGAGTTCTTCTATCGAAGATTGGCCTTCTGTTAGCTCTCCTCTTCTCTTTTCTAGAGTGTCTCGCTGGTTGGTGAAATTGTTGTATTGCTCAAACGCCTTCTTGTTGACGTGACCATACTTCTTAAGGGCTTCGTTGACTTTATGCAGGCGCTTGACGATCTGATCGCTCTTGACCTTCTCATACTTCTCAAGTGCGCCGTGTGGTAATATGCCAAGATCTCGTATCTTGATGACTACTTCAGCGGCCTGCTTCGTGAGTATGCGACGTTTCTGGATAGACTTCTCCATCCGCTTTTGGGCTTTCTCAATCGATTTCGCGATGTCGGATTGGGAGGTCATTGTTTCTGACTGGCGTTGTTTTAAATTCGAGATGGAAGTATTGGCGGAGTCTATGGATGAATCGGTCTCTTGAAGTTTGCGCGAGACTTCTTCCACGGATTTGTTGATGTGTTTCAGTTCTTGCTGGCTTTGCTTGAGATTGCCTCGTGAGCCACCATCTCGGTTATCGAATTCTTGTGACTTTAGCTGGTCGAGGCGTGGTCGTAGGTTCTCCCGGAGTTCGATCTCGAGGATGGTCTTTCGAGATTCAAGTTCGCTGCGACTTGACGTCAACTGGGAAAGCTGTCGTCGTAGGTCTTGAGCTGTCGAACTTAAATTCTCGAGTTGAGTTTCCTCGTCCTTTGTCAAGGCTTTCTTGAAGTCCGAAGTTGCCTCAGCTTCGTGTGCGTTCTGTTGATCCGTCAAAGCTTTGAAGTTTGCTTCAATGTTCGACTTCGCTCGTCGCTTTTTGTCGAGCGTATCCCTTTTGTTGTCAAGACTAGATTCTTTACTTCTCAGCTCCTGTCGGAGCGGGCCATAGCTGTTCTCCTGCTGTATCCGCTTCTGCTCGATCTTTTGCAGACCACCAACGGCTTGAGTGATCTCTTGATCTTTGCGCTCAAGCGTGCGCTTGATCTCAATAGATCTAGCTTTGTAGGCGTCACATTCGTCTCGCCACTTCGTAACATTTCGGACGGCTTGGAGGCGAGAACTCCTGTTGTCATGGGAGCCTCCAGTGAAAGCACCCTTCTTGTCTGATCGATCGCCATCCAACGTGACACCGTTGACGCCATGACTTCTAGCATATTGACCGGCGACTGTGAGACTTGGGCAAATGACTGTCTGACCGAATACTTGCTGGAAAGCGTTCTCATACTTTGAATCGAATTTGATCTTTTCGAGCATGGGAAGAGAATCGTTTGCCTTTGGAACGTTGGACGTTTTTGGCTTTATTCGATTTAGTGGGACGAAGGTTACTCGGCCCAGCTTCTTCCTTTGTAAGATCTCTATTAATTTAGTGGCCGTGTCATCATTGTCGACAACATAATGGAAGAGACTCTGCCCTGCCGTGACCTCTACCGCTCTTCGGAAGCGTTCGTCAACTTCCATCAGCTCGGCTAGTGTCCCGTTACATCCGTCCAGGTTATTTTGACGCTTGATGTCTCGCACGGCTGCCAAGCCTCGACTGGTATTTCGGTCCATTGTCTGTGAGAGCTCCTGTTCCGTATGGCGAAGCTCGGTCTGGGCATTGTGCATGACTGAATCAAGCTTTGCGTCTTCTCGCCACAGCTCCTTTCGCTCGTCCATAAGCCTATCTCGGAGCGCCTTTGCTTCTTGCACTTGCTTTAGCATTGCGTCGTTGCTGTCACCACGCCTGTCTAGTTGTTCTCGTAGTTGGGTGATCTCAGCTTCCGTGCTAGCAATATCGGCCTCTAATTGTGTAATGTCCTCCACCGTCTGCACTCGAACAGCTTTGACCTTTGCTAGGTCAGGATAGCTGTCATTGATCGCCTTTCTCAGCCAGTCATCTCGTTCTTTCCTGTTACGAAATTGAGCATTTCGACCCTGCTTGGCGTACAATCGCTGTCGAGTGCCTTCAGCATTGTCCAGCTCTGATTTGGTTGCGGCTTCTTGTTGCAGCTTCGCAGAATACTCTGGGGTGATCTCTTCTAGCTCTTCTTCATGGCTTTGTATTGACGTCTGGACCTTAGCCATCTCGGACTCATAGTGCGATTTGGCTTGTTGCGCCGCGGATTGGCCATCACTGAGGCTCTTGACTTCCAGTTCAATCTTTGCTTTAGCTTTAGCTTTTTCTTTTCGCTCGTCTTCGAGTTGTCTCTTGTCCACCTTGAGAAGTTCAACCTGCTGTCTCAATTGACTGATCTGTCCATCAATTTCCGCGAGATCCTTTTCGCCTTGTATGAAGCGCTCTGAGCTGTCATCCGTATCATCTACGCCAGTCTGCCGTTGCTCGTCGAGGTTTTCTAGCTCGCTTGCAATCGCGACCTGCTCCCGGTGGTCAATGGTGTACTGCAGGCATCTTCGCTCCTTGTCTTTGTCCTGGTAGTCTCTCAACTCCTCTTTCTCCTCTTCCAGTTCAGCTAATCGCTCTTTGATGTAGTCCAGCAACTCATCAATCTTTTCCCTTTTGTTATTCGTTTCATTCATGATCTTGAGCGATTCCGTTCTTCTGGCTTCGTAGACCTGGGTGCCAGCCACCTCTTTCAGGAGATTCAGTCGTTCTCCATCCTTCATATTCGTCAGAGCCGTGACACGCCCCTGGGGCACAATGTAGTATGGGTTCGAGCGAGAGAATCCAGCAGATTCCAGCAGATTCATAACATCTGATTTCGTAGCGTTCTTCCGGTCGAGGGAATATTCATCTTTCTTCATACCAATTGTTCGCCTCAAGACCAGCTCTGGCTTGCCGGTAGGAAATCGGTCATCGCTGTTGTCGAAGATAATCTCTACGAATGCGGACATGACTGCAGCGCCAGTGCCTTCCTGAAAGCGCTGTTAGAAATTCCAATCTGATGAGTCGTTTAGGATGGTCACATACATGTAGCAAGGCGTTCCGCTCTTCTCTGCCCATTTGAGTGTATGCATCGCTGAGGACGAACCGGATTGCCGCGAAGAAGTTGCTCTTCCCCGAACCATTGCGTCCGACAATGACATTATGCTTAGGCGAAAATGGCTCGATGACAGTCTGCTCCTTGTAGCTAGATTGCATGTCAGTTTGGTATTGTTGTAGAGGCCGGCGCATGGTGGGCATACCTTTTGAAACCCTGTATGATGATCTGTTTGATATACATCTTGACTTTAATGTTGCTTCACGCCTGTATCTATGCGCTTTCCGTGGGCGCAAGGTAGCAGGACCAATGACCTCACTTTACCGAGATCTCATACTGCGTTGGTCCGTGGGCTCGTCAAGGTGAAGGTAAGTCAGTATGATAAAGTGCTTCACGCGCGAAACGCGTGAAGATTCGCCAAGCTCTGGATTTGCCGACTTTTTGCCGATCAACAGGATGCGCTAGCGCTCTCCTGATGCAAGGCCTGAATTGGAGATACATTGAGCGAGAGAAAAGGTGGTCGCTTACTCACTCTCAAGAATGGCTCCTGGGGGTCGAAGATGCTTCATAGCAAGCAGTGTTGAAAACCAAGAATGAGCCATGGCGGAAGCCGCAAAGTCTGGGCTACTCGACCTTGAGAAGGAGCTGACATGCGCTGTATGTCTTTTACGAGAAGTCCTCTAGACTGCGCCGACTTTGTTATTCTTCTATCGGGATACTCTGCTTTTTGTAAGAGGAAGGGCTAACTTTTTATGTTCCCAGATCTGCACCGAAGTTCTCTACCAGCCCCTCAACCTTCTTGACTGCCTCCACACCTTCTGTGGCTCTTGCCTGAAGGCATGGTTCTCTTTGCAGGGGTCGAGGGCAACCCCTTCGACCCCAAATCCGTTCAGCTGCCCATCGTGCCGTACTTCTGTACGGGACACCCGACCCAATGCCATGGTTACAACGTTGCTGGACATGTACCTCCAGGCTAATCCTAGTAGGGCAAGGATTGCGCAGGAGAAGCAGGAGATGGCGCAGAATTATAAGCCCGGAGATAATGTCATACCGAAAATCAACAGGTCAAGAGAGATTCGTGATGATGCCGAAGATAGACGGATGGTGGAGGAGGTAAGGGACATGAGCCTGCGAGAGCTGGGAATCAGGGGGTCTGGGGCTTACGAAAGGGGTACGAGGCATCGAGTGAGAGAGACGACCACGTCTTCAAGAGAAGATGATACCCGCCAGAGAAACAGGCAAGTAAGGGACTTTAGTGGTGGAAGCGAAGGAGCCGGACCTTCGGGCAGAGCGAGTTCAGCGTCGCAAGCAAGGCAAATTGAGCACCAATCAAGTCTACGATCGTTAGTGAGCGCTTCGGATCTCGATCCATCCGGGATGGAGGAGGAAATCTTGAGACAAATAATGGAAGAAGGCATACTCGATGGCATAGATCTCAATAACATGGATGTTTCCCAAGAAGACGAACTCAGCGAGAAGATTGCAGATGCCTACCGACGGCGGCATCGCCAAAGGTCGAGATCTCAAAGTAACCGTGCAGAAACTTCTACTGCATCTACTACCCATGATCAGAGATCAGAATCTCGAGAGCGAAGACAACAGCGTCGGCCAGGTAGGCCCTCAAATGCGAATCCTTCTGAACAAACCACGCATTCGTCCCATCCTCCGCTGTCTCGACCGCACTTGCTGGAGGCATACCCTACGGGTCAAGGCCATAGGCGAAGGACTTCTAGTGAGACTAGGCGGCAAACTTCACCCAATGCCTCTTCAATTGACAGAGGCACATCATCCGAGACGCAAAGGCAAGCAGCTCGCTCAGCGACTGATCTCTCGAGTCGGCCGCAAAGCTCGTCCAACCAAAGGACGCGTTCGACGGACTCTACGAGCGCAGGTAGACAAACGACCGATTCGGATAGTCTTCGTCCGAGAGGTGAATCGCGGGACCGTGGGTCTCGCACTGCCCAAGCTCCCCGAAGCCCACGCACTCGTCCTCGTGAGTTTTCCTCCTCGCAGGCAAACGCTGCTATTGTCTCTCCGCCGCGATCATCGCCCCGAGCGTCTCCACGATCATCGGGCCCAGACATGGCTAGTGCAGCCTTAAGACCGAGCCCAATCATTACTCACCATGGTCCCCAGCAAACCAGCAGCCCAAGAGGCACACATGAAACCACGTCTGAGCAGTCTGCGGTGGCATCGGGGCCGTTACCATCCTACCCAGAACCCTCCATTCCATGTGATAGATGCGGCAAGCCAAATATAGAATACGAGTTACACGAGAATTGCGCCATATGTAAAAATGGAGAATGCAATCTTTGTTTACGATGCTACCGTACTGGCCGCGGCTGCTTCCACTGGTTTGGCTTCGGTCATGCAGCTATGCAGCGGTATCGGCAACAGGAACCCGCAGATGGCTACCCTCCTACTTATCCACTTCCTCATCGTCTTGAGGGTCACCGATACCTTCCACCGCCTGCAGAGACCCGCAATGTGTCGATGACAGGCTCTGTCCTGAACACATCATCCAATCCCAACCATCGATTTCAATGCGGGCCGTTCTGCTCCAATTGTTCAAAATTCACCCCCAAATGCTACTGGAAGTGCGACGTCTGTAATGAGTCCGAGTGGGGCTATTGCAACGCCTGCGTAAATCAAGGCAAATGCTGCACACATGCTCTACTACCTGTCACCCATACTGCCACAGATGATAGGCCAGTGTCCCCACTATCCAAGCAAGGGCAGCACTCTACAATGACTGCCATTGACCGGTCTCCAAGGTCTGAATCTACTGTTGACTCCTCACCGGCACCTTTTGTTCCCCTCACCTTCAGTACTAAATGTGACATCTGCACTTACCCAATTCCACCATCAAATACTCGCTTTCACTGTCCGCAATGCCACGACGGTGACTACGACATCGACACTACTTGCTACCATAGACTTGTACACACTGGTAAGATCAGCGTTGAGAACGGCCCCAGAGGATGGCGACGTTGCCCAAATGGTCATAGGATGATTGTTATCGGCTTCGAGGACTCTAACGCGGGTCAGAGACGTATAGTGGTCGATGACCTTGTGGGCGGTCATGCTCTCAAAGACGATGTGGACGGAGACGGCAGTCTGGAATGGAGCTGGGGCGAAGAAGGGCAGAGACAGGCGAAAATCGTTTCGAAGGCAGCCTCCGCAAGAACGGTAGCCTCAGTAGGGCCTTCCGCTACAGACAGTGCTCCTCCATTATTGAAGAGGTATCCACCAAACGGCGGCGTTGGTATGCATATTTTGGCACTATGGGCTTGGTGGCCCCAGGATGGAGCGCATGATGAGCTTGCGTTCCCAAAAGGAGCGGAGATTAGGGAATGTGAAGATATCAATGGAGACTGGTTTTGGGGCATCTACTGTGGCCGCAAGGGCCTCTTTCCTAGTAACTACGGGAGAATATTGGAGGTGGTGAGGATGTAGGACATTCAGCGAGTTGCAAACGAAGGTATGAAACCACGACATTGACGAACAGCGTAAGGTATTGAAGGTGTTTCTGGGTCTGCTAGGGTGGGCGTCTTGAAGAATTGTATTTGGAAAACGGTATAACAGCGATGCCATGGCAGGTTACACTTGAACATTTATAGGTCTACGGCTTAAATCTTTCCTCCTAATGTTTTTACACATCTCTGAACTTGTGAGTATCGGATTGCCTTGCCAAAAGGGTAAGCATTTTTTTTGAAGCAGCTCCTTACTGGGTACCTTACCCTGACCTCCACGTCGTGACGCCGCCGCCAATCTGTAACATTTCTTTTTTCATCGTCGTTTCAGGGAACATGCTGTACAAGGGGTTTGGAGACGAGGGCCAGAGGCGCGAGAAGGTGAATTTTACCGTGGTCGTCGACCATCACTTCGCAGCTGACTTGGCCCAGCGGGATGCCCCTCGCAGCGTTTGTGACTCCAGCAACGACTCGAAAGACTCCAAGGATTCGAAAGACTCGGAATCTAGGGCAACAGCCGCTTCATCAATCACTTCTTCTGAAGTCTCCTCACAGAAAAAGGGGCCAGTCTCTTCTGGTTACAAGGGAAGCAGCTACACTGAGACCGGAATCCACACTCAGGACGTTTTGCATAAAGTCATACTCATGGTAAGGTACCCTTGCCACATCATCGAGGAGAAGCTAATTGTCTCTCCTCTCTAGGCTGATGTTGGAACCCTCCGAACGAGACTGTCATCAATACGACTATCGCCGACTGGAAGCCACTTGTTCTAGCCAAAGTCGATGAATGCCAAAGAATTGGGCGGCTGGTTTCGCAAACATATCGGCTACCTTGCGGCTAGGACACCTTCTGCGACGAGATAACAGGCTGCAGAATCCGCAGCACGAAGTAAGTGTAACGATTTCTGACTTCTCGCGTCATAGCTGGAAATGTGTCAGAATCGAGTACATGGGCGGTTATGCAGAATTCACCGTCTACGCCTCCACAATTATACATAATGCGATCGGAAGGTTCAGGCACGTTTACTAGTTTCGAAACCTTTCAGGTCATCCTGAGCTACACAATGGGGACCTATTCCACCAGGCTTGGACTCAATTGTCGCGGATTCCGCAGGCTTATTTTTCCGGAGTCACCCGTGCCTTTCGGTTTCCGTCGGTGGAGCTACCGAGATATGTTTTGTCAGGAAATTGGGGTTCTTGCTATACAATCTACCCCTTAAACATGTTTCATGACCCCACCGTTGACCATTAAAGGACTTGCTGACTCTGATGTATTGAGCAGATGATGATGTAACTTACAAGACTGGACGGTGCAAGGCTAGCAAATTGAGAGTGGCCGCTGACCTACAATTCTCGACCATTCTGAACGAGGAGACTGCAGTTGGCGGAGTTGTCATCGAGGTCGCTTAGTCCCAGAGATTGGAGGACGCTCGGAATAAGGCAAAGCGTTATCTCATTGAAGCAGACAGCCCACGACCATCGGTAGTGGTCATCTTCAATTTTGAGGAAAAGGGGTCTTGCGAAGAGTACCGAAACGTCGAGCTATTTTCGAAGTTCGGCGGCGTGATCCTAAAACCCCCAAGGAGACTAAGCTCTACGAAAGAGGGGTGGGGGACTAAGGCCCAGGTGGACTGTAGAAGAATATTTACTGATCCCTCTATGCGTTAGTTTGCGTAGCCGGAGAATAAAGCAATTGCGCCCTCAACACTCAACGAAACGAGTTCTCATTGGAAGCACTTTTCGGCAATATCGATGTGATAGAAGGAGTTCGAATGCAGAAGAATCTCGATAATACCGAGGATAATTACTTACGCGATGTACTTAAGGACTTCCCAGCCGACATTCTGTAACTTTTAAGAGACAAGGTGGAGAAAAAGTAAACCACGTTCCTACCTATCTCATATATCACGAAACTTGTGAAGGCTAGACTGGGTTAGCAGAAGAAGCAGGATAAGACGGATCGAGAAGGAGACAACAAGAACAAGAAGCGCAAGCGGGGGAAAGAGGATGATGACGCGCCTACTCGCAAGGGTATCAACCGGCAGCGAAACTGTTCAAAGGCGTGATGTAGGCGATGGAGCATGGGGGTTGACGCTTGCTAGCCTTGATTTGAAAACGGTGATCATCAGAGAATAAATAAGCAACGCCTTTCAGCTCGAACTCTCGTATAATTGCTTCGCGCGAGCTGTCGCATCATTGATTTTACAAAGTGGAATGTATGTAAATGATACGTCACTTGCGAGATGACCTTCCTCTTAGCTACGGATTGAACCAAGAGGGTTTCGCCAAAAGATGACTCTGAACTTGTAGGCCAAATGCGATCGCTGGCGCTTTCTGATCTTAGCATACTAATCCAAGTCTGGCTTGAACCGAATTGGAACGTAGATGTACCAACAAGAGACTACCCTCACGGTCCAAGTACCTTCAAGTGAAACCTTGGACCTTGCCCGCCAGCTCTCCCAGCCTTCTATTCACCTGTCCTTTCGCCCACCTCCTCTCGCCTCCAGCTCCTAAACCCCTCTCATCTCTGTTACTAGCTTGCTCCTCGAACCACTCCATCCTCTCCCTTTGCGCTTTATTCGGTCTCTGCGCTCTATAAGCCGCCTTCAGCCTCTCCCACCCCGGCGTATGACCCACATCCTCCGCCACCCCATGACCCTCGCCATCGGTACACATGAAGAAATCCGTAGCAGGCTTCCTACCCACAACCGTGATATCATGAGTCCAACAGTCGCCAAAATCATACTCATACTCGAAAGGCTTGTCCTTGTACTTGGGCTTGTCAAGCACTTCATGTAGCTTCACCATATCGCTATTCTCCTCCGGCGTCTGAGGATGCTGGCGCATGCCGTTATGCATAAAATCCACACCCTGTCCGGTCATTGGGAATCCAGCCAATCCATGAGGATGCTCTTCCACGATTCGAAGGAGGTATCGCTCTGTTGGACCTGGCTTACCGGTCGCGTTCAAGCACTGCATAAGCCTTCTCATGGACTCTTCTTCGGTGAGCGTCGCTTCTTCCGCTTCCATGGCGAGCCTCCTTTCTTCTTCGGCCGGATCCTTGATCTTGAAGTCATAGCAATGGGTGGTAGCCCAACCGAAGGCGATCTGGAGAGCCTCGTGGAAGTCTTCGAATGTTGCATCGGCGGGGCATGAGAGCGTACGGTGGACGGGTGGGTTGGTAATGGCGTCGGGGCAGAGATGGACGCGTAGGAGGTAATTCTCGCGTTTACAGCGGTTTTTATGGATTGGCCAGTCGGAGGCTTGACATTCCTTCCCTGATCAAGGATCAGTATCACGCTGCTGTAACGTACAAGCAGGCAGCGCACCACAATAGTGACGATTCTTGCACCGCGCACATAGCTGTAGCTTTACGTCTGCGCTCGCCTCCTTCTGGCAGACAGCGCAGGCATTGATTCCTTCCTCGCACATCTTGGGAGCAATTGTTGATGCAAGGAACCAGGTACTTTCAGGTAACGAGAGTAAAGCAAAGATCAGGGAGGCAGGTATAGTAAAGCTCTAAACTCTCTAAGTAGCTTTCGTGAAGGTTGTAGAGAGCAAAGAGTGGAGCGGGCGTCCCCGGTTGTAGTACGGGTTTGAGACAGCGCCATTTCTCCAGCATATCCTAGGTATATGCTCGGTAGCTCGAAGATATCAGGAACTATTTTGAATTGGTTTATACTAGCAGTTGCTTTCTAAGACGCTGAATATATTTGGTCTAACTACTTTCGCTACCGTTATCGGTGTGTTGATTCATGTAAGCCTTGTGGGGCGGGAATTCCCAATGAATAGAAAGTTCGATCGCGTGATTTCGGCTGAAGCCAACTATGTAGTCGGATGCGCCATCTCCTTGGGCAAGCCTGTCCGAGGAATTTCGTTCGACGTCATGGTGGGTCGTGTAGGAGTGGGAAGGGCTCGTAAATCCTTGACAGATGACGTCGCCCGTCTTTCCAGAGGCTTCTCTACGGCAGGAGGTCCAGGTTTCTCTGGGAGCTCGCTAGCCAGCACCATGTACGTCTGATTGTTTGGAAGCTCGAAAGCTTTCGGTTTCATTGCGTCAGATCCATCGACCTCATAAGGTGGAATAGCGGAACTGCCGTTCTCCAGCGGCATCTCCTGGGGTGCAATCTGGTCTGAAGCTAATTCGGGTTTGGAGTACATTTCTCCCCTCTCATCGATGCTGGAGTCCTCTATTTCGGTCTCTTGCCTTCTCAATCGCCGCCGCTTCGCCCTACGATGCGCAAAGATCCAGACCAATGCACAGCACAATGCCGTCAGGCTTACGGAACCAATCGTTGCGCCAATTATGACCTCTGTTGATACTGGATTAGAGGCGGAAGTTGAAGGTAAAGAAGCTGACGGTGCAGAGGAGTGTGAATTCGTAGCCGAGAGAAGAGTACCGTTGCAAGAAGGTGGCTCATTGAAAACAAGGTCTTGTGAGGACGAGAACTGGCTTTTCGAAAGTGTGAACTGGGCCCTGTCCTCGTCCACCATCAGATACGCCGAAGATAAGAAGCCAAGGCCAAGAGATGGTAGCCAATTGGGTTGAGCATCTTGAGGGCTGGAAAGGAGAGTCACTCGGTCACTGGTGTTGCTTATATACTCTCGCCCTTGAGCATCGATACTGACTTCCATTTTGACGAGTTGGTGATTTGGTATGATAATATCCAGTCCAGGATCAAGAGAGACCAACAGATCCCCAGTATACCTGAGCAGTAGGTCAGCTTGGAGCTTGCAACGGCTTTGAGTACGTACGCTCCGTCTGCAGCGATCATGTTCTGCGTAAACGACTCGGGGCTGACAGAGTGGCCAGTTTCCACAGATCCTGATTTATTGAGGAATGCCGCCCATTGGTCAGATTGAAGGCTGATATAGGTGTAATCGGTAACGATGCACCCTCGAAGCGGAAAGCCGTTATTTGGACCAAGAATGCTGGGCGATGAACCATTCTTCATCTTCGTCTGCAAGTCTTTGATCGTCACAATCATGGCAGTCGGACACCTCTTCAGATCGTCGGCATTAGTGGCGAAAGGCAGAGTAATGTTGTTACCAGAAACTCGAGCTCGATCGTAACCTCCAAATACCAAGCTGCCGTTAGTCTGAAATTGGCTTTCCGTGCCAGTCCATCCCTGGGTAAATGACCAAGATCTCGAAGCGATATCTCCAGTTGATACCAGGCCGCGCAGCATCGTTGAGTTAGTTCCGAGGCCAAAGGAATTCATTCCCCAAAACTTGAAACTCTCGAGAGGGAGGCTCGAAAGTGATGTACTCCCGCCCAAACTCAAAAGATCAACGCCGTAGGTCGTCCCCGCAGTACTGACCCCCACAGAGGGGAATTCCTCACGTAATCCTAGTGCTGATAGACTGCTGGTCACCCACGAAGTAGATGCCCTTCTGTCGAAGGATCCTCCACGTGTAGTCGTACATTCTGCCTCTGAAGCATTCGCGCCAGGCTGACAGGTTAAGCCGTTGTCGTTGACAGCTGTGTAGTTCAAGGACGAGCTAATTGAGAAAGCCAGCTGTTGTGGAGGTGTCCCCACCGAGACAGGAATGCCTCTTTTGGTTGCGCCTCCTGCCAGTGTCTGGTTGAAAATTGGTAGATATAGGGGCCGAGTCCGATTGACGGAACAAGATGTCATTGCAGCAGCTCCAGGCGATGGATTTTGTGCGAAGACAGCGACGGGTAACAGGGCGAGCAGCAAAAAAACACGAGGTCTTTGGATCTGCACCGAATGCTTGTTCTTTGGCGACTCACACGATCCGTCGACATGACATAGTTCTACACAGAACTTACAATGTGTGCAGGTCATAGAGGCAGGTCGGAGACACGTTTTGCGTTTGAGCAACGCAGTCGCATGCCCTCGCGGGGCTGTGATCCTGAAGGAGGTCCCCAATTTTCTTGGTGCGTGGTCTGAAGGATCTAACCGCATCTACAGCAGCGGTAAACCATTGGATATGCGTGTTCGGAAACTCCGAAGTGAAACGTATAAGGCGTAGCAACAATCTTAGACCTCAGCCCAGCCAGAGCAAGTGCAGGAATACACGGCACCAGTGGTGCCGTAGTTTGTTGTGCCATCGGTGAGCCTTGCATATAAAGCCAATTCATGCATGGCATTTGGCTACTTCCGAACTTTGGTCAATACTCCTTACGTAAGGTAAAGATTCTACGACTTGATAAACACCTCCTGCAAATGATATCTCGCTCAGATTTAACCCTGTTAGAAATATATTTGCTTCTCGGCGAGCCCTTATCTATTACGCGCCACGTCCTCGGCTTTACGAATCGTCTGCAAGTATGACCCCTGTTCCATTCTCATGTGAAACGCACCGCAAGTACCTGAAATATATAGCACCGTTTAGGCGCATGTCATGTCATCCAGGAACAGATTCGGTTCTTCTGTTGATGCTGATGGCGGAGGATGCAATAGAAAAGCCCTCGCATAACCTTCTTAATCACTTGAGGCTGAATACATCAGAGCTTATAAAACGCTTGGCTCTCTGTCTATGTTTTCGGCTCGTGGGCATGTTTTTCTCGCACGGAGACAATGTCACACAGAGTGAGGGGGGCTTCATTGCGTGGAAGGCTCCTCAGTGATCGATTGTTCTTCGCGGGTAGAGATCACGATTCCGTAATTAGAACCACTTGTTCGCCTTCGAACAGTAATCGAAACAGATGAGCCAGACCCTCGCCTGCCTTCACCTGTCTCGTTCCCGCTCGATAGCTGCTAGTCCAACCCGAGAGAGGAGTAAGCATATCCCGGGTACGATTTATTGCGAAGTAATGCCATCGGCTAGAATACCTACAGATGAGTATTTGAGCGCTCCAGGGAAACAAGACTGGTTGGTTTTGCTGGCAGTAGCTATGTCGGTCACAGTGGTTGCTTTGACGACGGTAAATGTGAGGGTATGCGTGATTGTAAGATGGCCAGTCTAGTGATTTCTTCATCAACGGTGATAGGTGCGTGTTGCTCGGGGTATTTACCTTCGCTGCATGCGCTGCCCGAATGACGAAGCTTCGCTGCTATAAATCTCAGGGCGATTTTTGTTACGGGATTGAAGAGTTTTGGGCCAAGACCCCACTGTCCACGGCGTGCTTGACTGCTGGGAGAACAGCCCTTGCGAAATCACTGTTGCCAGTAAGAACATACTCCAGTGTGATGCCCTCGGATTGTCCGAACAGTTGAGCGTAGCTTTCGTCGTGGAAGTTGGTTTGGAGACCTGTATTCCAACCATGCAGAACATACGATAACCGCCAATCTCGCCTCCATGATGCTGGCTGATCGAATGAGAAATTCTTGATGAAATCGGTCACGTTCTGGGTAGGCTTATCATTGACAGCAGGTGAAGGATCGCCATCGCCCTCATGGACTTGATAGATATCCTTCAAGGCATCGACGTCCCATGACAACGGGAAAAAGGTTGCTTGAGAGAGGACCAAGACCTGATAGGCCGGAACCTGGAATGCCCTCACCAGGGTTGACAATAAGTAGGTCGCGTGATGCGCCCAAGTGCCATCGAAAGCGCTATCTTGCAGAGCGCGATATGCGATCGTTGTTGTGAGGCGTGGACATGATGACTGCCGGACATATTTGCCCGTCGGACTGTACTTCGACGCTATTTCCAAAGCCTAGACGGTATAAATGTCTAAGTTCTCTGAGGATGTAGGCATCATCGTCAAGGTATATACCCCCAAGCCTTTCTAGGACTTCAGTGCGCACAAAATCGGGGTAGCCAGCTGATCTCCATGCCGGATTCCGTCTGATTTGGAGCCGGATGATGGTTGAATTTAACACCGCGTAGATTGACGATTGCCTGGGTGTATGCGTTGGCGGAATTGCTGAGGGTCTTCTTGACCGAGGCTTCCTCAATGTCGATGTAAACATATAGAGCCTCCGGCTGTAGGTAATGCCAAGCAGAGTAGACTGCGATGAATTGGTGGAAAGAGAACTCGATGACGGGGTTTTCAGCTCGTACAAGATGGACGAAGTGTACGATGTTTGGAATGGTTATAGTATCCTTAACCGTCTCAATTGTGTTTATGTCTTGCGTTGAATCTTCCGTCCCCCAGGGGTGTCGTGTGATTATCGAAAATTGCGGAGAACAGCCTGGTGGAATAACAATAGGAAAAGCAACAGCAACAACAAAACAAGTCCAATAACCATGGTTCTCCGTCTGGAGTCAAAAGGCAGATTTGGGAGTCATATGAAGCCACCTAAGGGAGCGAAACCCTCTGGCACAGCTACGGATTGCGATTCTTAGTGATAGCATGCGTTTTGAGAGCATGAGGAAAGGATTGATCTTTTGCAGAACAGAGTCTATGAGCAACGACTGTGGAATAAGATGTAACGAGAGGGAATGACTCAAAAATATCTGGGGCTGAGAGTCGACCAATCAGCTGCTGCCTGGCCAGTCATACATGACCGATTATTCGAGCTGCTTTGGACTTGGGTGGGGGCCACACTGCAAAAAACAAAGTCGAAGAACAAGCTGTAATTCTGCCCGAACCTGGTCTACTGATCCCAACTTGGCAGCAACTCTGGGGGGTCCATGGATCGAAGCACAAATAAACAGCTTCGCCGCATGTCTAATCGTCGCCCAACTACGACTTATCAGTACTCTTGTCCTTGACATGCCAATCAGAAGCTGTAGAAACAGCCAGTAGTAAAAGGGTGGTAGGTACGGCTGAATGAATACCTTTATGATGCGTGAGTCTCGGGCAACGGCTATGTAAGCTAATGCATGCGGTTCAAGATGATATGCATACCTTACCACTGCAGTCCCTTTTCTTAATTTATCGTGAATACGATCTCTTTATTCTTGAGATATAGAGAGCGACCGGCATCATGGCGATAGTCAAATATTTAACGTTCTTATTGTTGCTTCTCTAAGGATGGTGAATTGAGTTGCACGCGGAGATTCGGAAAAGCCTCGACGATAGACGCGACGCCATCTAATGATTCGCTCGCATATATGGTATTGGCCCCCCAGAGATTAACAGGTCCAAATTGGATCTTCAACCTCGGAGGATTCGCCGGAATCATGACTAGGCTGCATACAACCGTAGCTCTTCGTAATGTGAGATAATTTTAGGATCTGCATCTCGGTTCAAAGCTCGCAATCTGTCTGCGGGCCCGAAGTGACAATGCTGAGTCAATTTTGCCTGCACCGAACTAGGGATCTGATTTCTGAGCTCAAAGTCAAAATATTAAGGGCGGTATCCTCGGATTGTTTGCACGATTTGATTTGTCTGGCTGCATTGATGTCCATGACTTCTGGGAGAAGCTGAACAAGCATGTCGAGGTCCTGTACAATGATGATCAGTATACTATTCTCGCAGAAAAAGGAATATCAATTCACGCCGTCAACCCAAGCTTGGTATTGGTAGCGGGTTCAACTGTTGCTAGTCAAACGTTGAGCGTTCTCTCGAATGGCAACGTTATGATTGACGGCATATCCCTAGCACCAAATGCGCCAGCACTCACAATCGCAGAGACACCTATCTTGCTTGGAGATGATGGACTAGTGGTCGGCACATCGACGACACCTCTTCCTTCTTTGACTGCAGCGGCTGTTGCAGCCATAGTAACTGTGCCCGGCAAGTCAGTAACAGTCCTCCCAAATGGTGACGTTGTCATCGCTGGAACTACAGTGACCCCGAACGCACCGATCATCGCAGTTGCAGGAACCCCGGTATCCCTAGGTTCTAGCGGGCTTGTGAATAAGGACGTCCACAGTACCATTGTCCTCTCTACCATCAACCCTGATTGCCACAATCGACGGCAAGACATTCGCTCTACCACAGACCACAAATGGAGTCGTTATAGCGGGTATGTCGCTCCAAATCGGTCAGAGTGCGATTATCTCCAAGACAGCTGTCAAGCTTGGGAGTATGGAGATGATTGGAACGTCAACCGTACTCCTTCCAAGTATTGGACCCTCGCCAGCACCGGGTATTGGTGGCTTCATACTTTCTGGTATCAACGGCGGTCTGACTGCGCCATCTGTGACTGGCTCTGCGAGTTTGAACCAGTCTCAAACGAATGGTACTGGGGCCGCTGGTGGTACAGAAGCGTTTTTGGGCGTTTCAAGCAGGGTGAAGGTCCATCCCAGCGGCTTTAATATAGCATCTGGAACCTTGATTTTGCTCACACTGTTCAAGAATTTTATATGCTGAATACAGAGGACAAAGCGCCGAAAAGTGGGAATTGCGATTTAGACATCAATAAAATCAAGACGTTGATCGATTTCGTACAGGATCAGATAATTGGGATGGTTTCGTAAATCCGGATGCTGTGTGGATGCGTATGTAAAAACCGAGGCGTTCAGCCCAATTTCGAGAATATGAGCTCAAGTAAATGGCGATGAATAAGAGAATCCAACAGGAAATCTTCTCAGATAATCCTGCTCTATTCCGGTTTAACCGGATGAGGTAATTCACCTCCACACATACTACGAGGAGTTATAATATCAAAACGGACGGTTGTGGAGATATCACAGGGTGTCCGACTCAGGGGTGTGACCGACTCGGGGGTGAAACCCCCTATCTTCTTTTCGTCGCAGGCCATAGTTCTATTCTATCTATTCGGACGTGTACGAGGCCATCCTTTGATATGTGGAAGCCTTTAGCTCTCAACCATACAATTATTTCCTTATCCTCAGCTCCATGTCGACAGACCATATACCGAATACGATTTCGTAGCTCTTTCTGAGTCCTTTGTAGAATACGAGTGATCTGTGGGGTACCTGTCACGCTATCGGCAAGATAATGGGGGACGGATAGAGGGAGACCCTACTTTACTAACGGAAGACCCTTTACAGAGACCCCAAACTACTAGATAGGCCTAGCGTTAGCCTAGCCCTATGATCAGCGTACCCTAAGCCTATAATCTACATTAAGCGAGCTCCTTATTAGAGCTTAATTCCGCCCTAACTCTATAATCTACCCTTAGCGAGCTGAAGTCTATAAGGTATGATCCTATCGTACCTATTTCACCCTATTATTTATCATTAAATAAGTTATATTAACCGACGTCGCACCAAATAAACGATAATATAACTATATATCTTATAGCTGTATACCATACTCTTTCTAGGCTTCTGGGTTCTACTATTTATAATATAGTTACCGTTTACTCGGGGCACAGAGACGGCTTTAGGGGCGCGGGCTAGCGACGGCGAGTAAAGTAACGGCGAGGGTAACCAGTACGGCAGATATATTTATAATAACGGTAGTGATGATGGCGTCAAGTATAGGCGTGGACGACAATGTTATTATTAATATCCATGGGGTCTCTGTAAAGGGTCTCCCGTTAGTAAAGTGGGGTCTCCCTCTATCCGTCCCCAGATAATGTGCAATGAGGGCCCCGGAGCTACCCCGGGAGCCGCCCTGTAGATCCCCGTAGGGTGGTTACGGGGAGCAGCTTAGGGACACGCCTGTTGGAGTGTTCAATACTCAGCCCTAGTAGGCTTGGCATATTGCATAAATAGACAGCTCCCTCCATAGGTCCTCCCTCCTATTCCAACAGTACCCAGGCTTGAAGTCGCCGGCGAAGCGTACGAGGATTGATCTGGATGGATTTGTGATCTTTCAGCCATTGAATAACCTGTCCTTGCGTTTCACGCCCTGTGTAAAGACGACGAAGAATTTCATCCTTGTAGTCATCGAGTGGTATAGCTGTACGGCCACCGAAACCATACTTAGGCATCTTCTTCCTGCTGTAGGATAGATAGCGAAGAGAGGCGCGTTTTCTCGCGCGCCTGGGATCCGCAACAGACATGCGAGCCAATTTAACCATTTTCGCTACGATCAGGGTTATGCTAGCCATTGTGGGAGAATATTACGTTAATAGAAGAAGAGAGTCTTTGGAAGGATAATCTACTTAGTTAAAGTAATAGGTGGACTCAAGCGAGGTCTCAATACGAAGATTGTGGATCGTGGTTATTTATGCCAGAGCTAGATGAGCTGCTAGACCTATTTACGCCAAAGCAAACAGCACGAGGGTATCATCCATTCGTCACCACATTGCCTTCGAGGCAAGCGCCCAAAACTAGCCCATATTATAAGTCCCGTTTCGTATCTAGACCAGCAAAGACTCCATCCATCAAACCCAACAACAATGGCTTTTTCCGGCCCCAGGCCTTTTACTTCCAGAAACCTCTCACCATATCAGTCCAGCCTCCAAAAAGCCATTCGTCGCCATGCCGGCCGCAGTGCATGGTGGTGCCAGACTGTCTCTTCCTTTTCTTGTCTTTGTTCTTCTTCACCGTTCGGCTCCGTGAGGACGACCGCGAAGACTGCTCTGAGCCGGCTCGCGGAGAATTTGAGGAGCAGAAGGAATAGCGTGAGAGCGAGACGGACCAAAGCGAGTCATCTATCGAGGATCGTGTCAAGGAGGCAGAGCTCGACGGCGACGAAGTAGGTGAGGTGCAGGTAGGGATCGTCGGCGAGGTAGTTGCGCGTATTGGGACATATCGCGGCGTCAGAGGTGAAGAGAAAGAGTCTGACGTTGGCGAGGCAGATACAGAGGTAGTGGAGGGAGAGGGTAGGTCGGAGGTTCTGAGGTGGGCAGGCTTTGGAGGAGACATTGCTCTTGCTGGCGTGATAGAGCAGTCGGTGGTCGAGGAAATGGTGGAATGTAATTCCGTCTCGACCTCCGTTCTCGGCGTGGTGTTTTCAATCGTCTTACAGGCGAGACAGTCTGTGTGTGGAGGTGGACACAGGTATTAAGAGAGTAGAAGTTATTCAATGGGTCGCAGCCGCAATCAAACATTTATGCGATGGTAGAGAGAACGCAGACAGATTGTTGTGTAAAGAGGATTGACACGATACTCGTGGAGATGTAGAGTACAAAGATACTTGAGGACAGAGGTACCTTCGAGTCCTACTTATGACCCCGAGAGCGGAGGATGAAACGTGGATGCCAACGCATCTCTTCTTCATCACCGAATCAAAAGCTTGACTGTTGTCAACACACAAGGACTAATGATCCTTCAACAGCCCCAGAACCAGCCTCTACCGAGTATAGACGAGTATAGCGAGGTGCCCGCACGGTTAGGTCGCCCCACCAGACTCGAGTTGGGCTCGCCCCCACGACCAATGCTATGATGACAAAGCTGCCAGAGCTCTTACCCCGAAAAGAGGCGGCTGGTGGCGGTACGCGTGGAGGCCTAAAGATCTGGATCAGACGGTGCCTGAGTCTCCTCGTTGGATCATTGCGCAAACATGGACCAGCTGGTGGCTGACATTCTAGATTGCGACTGGTCAGTGGGGGCGGAAAGTGGCCTGTCACCAGCGGACTTTGGTCTTAACCAACAGGGATGATTGCCTGGCAAGGTGGCAGCGCGTCGGCCAATTGTTCTATGTTTCAACAGTATTGCGCAATTTGGTGCAGTGGCAGTTGCTCTTCATCTAAGGGATCGGATTTGGAATGACATTTGTTGTTTCGCGTAGTTGTGAGAAGGATTTGTTGGAGGACTGAGCGTCGTGAGACCTAGAGCCTGAAATCTCCGAGCTTGGTGGTGGAAGGATTAGGGGTCGCTTCAGGGCTGCTCTCGCTAAACAATTAGCGCAGGACTCAAGGTGACGTTCAGATTACAACGTTGTTGCCAACAACAACAGCTTCGTCTCGGCGGTTCAACGTCGATTGCCTTCAAGGTAATTCTAAGGCACATTTCACAGCGATCCGAGGTTAAAAGTAGAATGTTGGTGAGTGCCAAATGCTCGTCAAGACCGGGGAGCACACAAGGTTAATCGTGTTCAAGACAAAGGACAGGCTTCATACAGCTCGACTAAGCTGTCTCGTTCCCACAGGATTCTTTCAGCTCGACTTCAATTTGACTATCCTAGACATTGATTCAGTTTCTTCTCCCTTGCTATAGCTATGAGTGGCCGATCGTCTCAAGAGAATTACGTGTAAGAGGAAGATAGCACTCTTGGGTCCTGAGAAAACCGTTACTTCCGTAGACGTAATTGAGATCTGTTGCACTATGGACAAAATGCCTGGACCGACATAAGCGTCGTAAAAGTTGCTCTGTTATCGACTACGCCATGTGGGATGCCTGGGAGCACTGTCCCATCGGCGAGGATTGGTATATCCCAGACATATGTTTGAGCCTATGCTGAGGGAATTGGAAGAGCCAGAGAAGATGGAGTCGTGGCGGAATGAGAGAATACTGGGCCCATGAGAAATCTGAATGAGAGTAAGCACTATAACGTTTTCACGCTTATTGATGTTAGCGGTTTTGTGGCTGACTCGAAAGTATGATTGATTGGACTTCTGGTAATTTGTAATTAATTGTGAGTAAGAAGTTGTTCGAAGACTTTAGGAAAATGTTGCTTATCATGACGCTTCAGTGCTTGATGATGCTTCGTTGTTGCTGAAAGAGATCGCATCGTACAAATTCCTTACGACTTGATCAATGTTATACTGACATCTTACCTAGAACATTTCTTCCATGTTGAGGTTGGTGTAGGTCAAATGATTATCGCCTGTCACGTATTAGTTGCTCAGGTCTGCTTCATATGCTTGCGGTTAATTCTCAGCTGTTCTATTCTCGGACTATATATCCGCCATCTGAAGCGCAATATCTTTGACTTATTCTTGAAGATTGATCCGAGCTGTCGCTTTTTTAGAACGGGTTTTGATGCTGCTTTGAAGAGGTCAGCTGAGACCTAAGATCCATGAGTGGAATGATGATACCGCGTTGGGGCCGTTAAATGACAGCTGCTGCCAGATCTGAGATAAAACAAAGTATCGTGAAGAGCTTTTCTAGTGATCGTACAGGGTTACAGAATTTGCCTCCTTCCATGTCAGACAGAGCTTCTTACGACTTTAGCCATGACCTTCACCATAAGCCCATCAGTCTCAGACACCTCGTTGCAAGCACATTCAATCGCCAGCTCTTCTGACAACTTCGATAGTAGGCCTTCAACGTGAGTGCATATAATCATCGCCCTCCCAACTTGGTGTCGCGTCTTCGAGCTTCTTCGCTGAGTTTCCACAGCACGGGCATAGATCCATGTCTGGATCGCCTTCAGTCGGATCCTCATGTGGGAACGTACAGCCCTTCTCACTGGTGATAGACCAGCCTTCCATAGTGCTCTTCTCCATGCATTGCTTCTTGAATTTTATTCGCGACGCCAATCATGAAGCTAGCTTCATCCTCCAACTTCAAGTGAAATTTCTTAAAGTTCTTGAAGGGGAACCAGGCGGGCACAAGGAGATCTTTGCCCCATAAGAATGACGCCTGTAGTCGGAGGTGGGCAATCTGGCCAATGCTCTTGCATACCTTTGTCCATCGTAGAGCACATACGGATCCAGATCGACAAGTCCTTGAGGCGAATATCGGGCTTTGAGAGGAGCATTAGAAACGCAGCCATTTTCCGCGTACTGCTGTAGATTGAAGGATAGATGTCAACCGTTAAATACCTGACCTTGGTGAGATGCTCCTTTGGGAATGGTAGTATCCCTTCCACCGGCAGAAAGAGGGTTCGTTTTGCTTGGCAGATTGCCCTCATTTGCGACGGGCTGTATACAGTCCAAGTCAATGCGCACCTGACGAGTTTCTTAGAAACTTCAGTATATGGTGCTTCAGGCTCGAATTGATAGATGTAATCGCGAAAATTAAGGACTTTATCCCCGTGCTGTCGCGCTCTAGCTGGTTTGTTGTTGGGGCTCAAGAAGTGATGTTCCGTGCCAAGCAAAACGAACCCTCTGCCGGTGGATGGGATAGGCTTGCTGACTTTGCTGTCGTGGAATGCAAGCAGGTTTTCCCGTAGAGAATCGGTAGTACTTCGTGATAGATTGCTCGGCATGTTCGCAGGACATTGGTGAAGACGTATATCCTGTAGTAGGGTACATTCGCTGTGTAGTTCGGATTCCCATTTGGTTGGAGTCCGTTGGGTCGAATCAAGAGATTCTCGTAGAACTTTGAAGGCGGGAGCTCAACATGTTACTGGCCTCCGTAAATGTCGATTTGACAGGTTGAAGTTACTTGTGTAGGCGGCGGAGTTAGAGGTAGAAAGAAGCGATGCTTGGAGATAACTTTGGGTGAGGACCACTGTGTATTCAGCCGTGTGGGTGCCAAGAAAACTCGCGTTGGTCACGGGAGGCTTGGCGCTAGCAGACCTTGGCCTAAACATTTCTCCCTACCTATTGTAAGGTTAACCACTATCAGGGCTTCCATCTGGATCTAGCTTCTCCCTTCTGGAGATGTGCTAGTACAATTGATCCTTTGAATGCTGCCATCTTTACGAAGTCTGCTCACCAAGCTAACAAACGTTGAGAGCACCTTCCTCTTGTTTGAACGCTCCTCACTATGTGTGTATCATGAATATACATGAATGCTAAGTTGATCAATCGTACTTCCAGCGATATATGATTGGTGATGAATACACGGAATTCATGGAGAACCAAGGATGTTGGAGATGCATCATCTTGAATGAGCCGGTCAGTACATTCGATATTTGGGTTAACATTCGCTCATCTCAAGGCGATAGTGTGACGAAGAAACTCCGTGCCGTCTATGTCTCGACAATCATAGAGATAATGGTAGTGGATCCTGCCAGCTTCCCTGCAAGCATGGCAAGCTTGGACGGGGCTTGGAGGATGCCTTTTGCAGTGAGATTACCTAGATTGCCGCCGATGTTCGTACCTGCTAAGCAAATAAAAGCAATGTCGGACCTGTGAAGTGGCTGGTGGGCGTTCTTTGGACAACATGAAGACTTCAAAGCCCGTATCAGCTACGATGGCGTCTCCGCAAGCGACGCAAACGAGCGTACGGTACGCGATCCGTGGATAACGTCCGATACTGCCATGTCTCCCTGGGAGTTCAGATATTCGCTTTGTGATTCCTTCAGCAATTCGCCACGATAAAGTCTCGATGGGTCAATCAGAACGAAGCTGTCACGAATTATGTTATCCACAAGAGCGCTCAATGCCAGAAGGAACATGCATTGCGCTCCACGTTGATGCCAACGAGTCTTTATGGTGATTCAACAATGGTTGCCTTGTCTCTTCGCTGTCTTGTGGTCACAAGAGAAGTCGATGAGGTTACCAACAACTGGTCAACCCGCAATTTTCTCAGCGAAGACGAATTATACGCCTGCCTGTCAGAATTTGAGAAAAACCCTAGATGGGGGATTCGGGCTGCAATAGAGGTATGGAGGCTAGATGAGGATGATCCGATTCTCAAGTCAACTCCGTTGACCAGAGACACGTTGCCTACGATACTGCAAAGGTTGTCCCTGACAGCTCAGCACATGCTGTATCGAGGTCGGCCTGTGGACTGGCCGTGTCTGTTTTACGCCATCTGCAACTTAGGCTAGTCAGTGGTGGTCTTGGGGATGCAGAACATTGGACTAATGCCTATGAGCTGGCAGCCATGGAGATGGAGGAATCACTGTACGGGCTGTGTCAGATCTTCCACTTTTGCACGAACAATATTCAGCCGCTGAGCTCCAATTTTGATATTGGCCATTACGCTTCACTGGTGGATGACAACGAGTTGGCTGTGAAGCACTACTACTATATGTGTCAGCTCTGGGAGACCCATAGTATGCTGCCACGAAAATCTGGCAGGCTGTTGGGCTAACTGATGAAAGAGAGTATGGCGATGAACTAGGGGAAGATGCTGATGACCTGTGGGAGAATATTGATAGGCTTGTTCATGGCTTTGTTGACTAATTTTTATCGCTTCTCTTTTCTCTTCGCAGCGGCAACATATGCCGGAAAACGATCTTGAACCCGAAAGTAGTATGCCCAGTCGCAAGTGATTGCCCGAGGATGTACTTTCTGACTCGCGGCAGGTTTGGACCTATATTCTAGTCATCAAGACTGGATGCCATTTGATAGTCAAGTTGACGCAGATGCAACCGCAACTAAGCAAGAAAGCTCTGATAGCTGTCCTCGGCGAATGAACTACGTTGTCTTCATGATGATGGCTTTGGGTGTCTAGTGGACGTCTAGGCGAAGTTTCACATATATGTATAATGTCGGAGTTCAAGCGGCAACTTCGCAAAATTAGAAACCGCGCCCTTTACTCCCCGGCTTCAGAAGCGGCAACTTTGCGGCTCTGCCACGTAACGTTGATGTTTCGCGCAAATACCGCCAGTCGCGACAACAGCTTCTGATACCGGATGAACAGATCTCCTTGCACAAGCTGAGCGTAGCCATTGATTATATTGGTGGTGATTTCTTGCGTCCTCCAATAATTTTGCGTTCTTGGCTTTTTTCGCCTAGAGCAATTGCATGACGATATTCAAGATGTTCTCGCTTGTCGTACTATTCGGGCTATGCAGCCTTTCATCCGCAGCTGGACCACTCATTTCCGTCAATTCACCAGGCGGACAAGTGCTCGAAGTAAATACGACGTCTGGACTGCAACTCCCGGCCAGCTTCAATTTGACAGCTGGAGATGCAAGGTAAATCAACCACTGCCTTACACTCCCACACCCCACAACAAGCTAAAAACCACCTACCCAGCCTCAACGAGTACCCTCTCGACCCCTTCCAAATACGCGTCTCCGGATCCACCACCTCACTAATCTTCTCCAAATACGGCCGACCCATCGATAGCTCCGGCTTTTACAGAATCATTACATGGGCCCAGTACGTCATCATCCAAGGCGTGATCAAGTCTCGCGGCGACGGTCCCGTGCCAGCACCAATATATGAATGGAGCCATGGCCGGTTGAATGTAAAGATTGTAAGGCCGTTAGCAAGTCAGGATTTGACGTGGTTGATGTTGGCGAATTCGTTGGAGGGGTTGAAGGATTTCTTTGATGAGTATGGGTGGTTTGTGTGTCAGATTACGGTGCTGGATGATACGCTGGGGCCGGTGGCGACGGGGAGTGTGGAGTATGGATGAGGTGGAGGTAGAGATCTGAGTGAGATACTGTGTGGAGGGAGGGAGGCTTCTCTGTACATGGAACCGGAGCTTGTGTACAATCTCTATCAAGTCTGAGTGGCCAATCTGAATAGAGTTGGTACTCTACCTCAAGTCCTCGTTCTTGTATGTCAGTGGCCAACCCATGAAGCGCAGAATGGCTTGATTGAAAAAGCGAAACTGGTTCCATACAGGCAAATAGCGAGATTTCGCGCAGATTGAATGCGCGAGTACTGTTATAAGCGACCGGGTGATACGAGCCAGAGCCAGACAGGATCCCTTAACAGAAGCGCAACGCTGACAACATCAAAAGGTCCATCCAGCATTGATGATAAATTCAGCAGCCCATGATTTCGACCAGGCTCTGCCCGAGGGGCCCGAAAGCGATCTATATCATTTTGCAGCTCCAATTCTGCCTCACCGCCTCTTTGGTTTCCGCTCCACTACAGCTTTCGAACGATGGTCCCAATCTAACATTGCAATTCAAGCAAACAGTACAACACACCCAGCATCCAATCGCTAGTGAGCCAAAAGTAGTGTCTTAATTTCGGGGAGAAGCCTATGAACAAACCTAGCATCTTCATCGACCCTTGGACATATCATCTCGCATCACCCAACGTCACACTTCAAAGTACTCAACTATGGCGCCCCTATTCCATCTTCGGAGGCTTCAAAGGTGCTCGAAAAAATCTGGAAAGACATCTACTTCCACCTTGACCCTGCGATGCCTATGGGGACTGAGCGTGTAGTCTATCTTTCTGGTAAAGTGTATGCGATTTTGTACCCGAAGGAGAGAATGACGTGGGGGCTGTGGAAGGAGTGTTTTTGGGGTTTGAATTTCATAATGGCGAACATGGGCGTCGAGTTTCGTTTTTTTGGTTTATGAAGAGGGGATGGGAGAGGTTGGGAGTGGGGAGATGGTAGATGGGGGGAGCAGCACGACCTGAGGATGTCTTGTCAATCTTTTTGTAATATGGCCGAAGAGGGTGTAGAGGATGCAAGATGAAGAGCGGTGATCTGAGACTCCCGAGGTAACCATGGAGCAGCACATGTCAAAGATATAAGATTTGGCACTGTGCGAATGGGTCATCGCAGGAAAGGGGTAAAGGTTCACCTAATTCTATTCAGCAACGCTTGCTGAGACTGTCGGTGCGTGTAAGTTTGTCAGTCACATATTGAGCTCCCGTTGTGTTGATGCAGGAGCGAATCTACCGAATCTTTTTTTGCAAACCCGAAAAGGGCTTAACTCCCCAGTCTCGGGCCCGATTCATACACGATTCACACTCGATCTCGTGTCGAGCTTATCGAACACACACCTCAATAGAAAGGACAACTTTCAAAACAGGCCCAAGCCCCAACCAGAGAGGCAAAAAAGAGTCTGCAAAAAAAGATAGGGGTCAAGCAGCCGTCCAATCTTACAACTTTTCGTTCTGGTATAACGATCACCGACAAAGACCTCATTCGCTACCGAGGGGGTGCAATGCGGTCTAAATATTGCGTCTTTGACCAAACTTCAGACCACTACTCCACTTGACCCGTAAACTAGTGGGACATAATTGAAATCATATTTCAACTCAACATCCGCAGATTGCTTGGCGTGATAAACAGAGGACATTATTTTGTTTCGGCTCTTGCAGACGGGCATTCTTTCTCATGTCGAGGGACAGAAAGTTCTGTGTAATGAGTGTTCTCTAGTTCTGTAAATCGTCATTGCTGTCGCCGAGATTTGATTTCGGAGTTGCTTGCCTTCCCGGCCTGTCCGTTTCCAACCACCTAAAAGGGGCTCGTCAATTATCAACCATTCTTCATCTAGGCATACTCTTGCTCCCTTGGTTGCCCAGCCTCGTACCATTCATTCGCAAAGAGCCAAGACCTTCCACACCTCGCTCCCCTTTCGACATCCAATCGCGCGCACAGCTGCAGACCGATCAAACCACACAGCATTCTATCAAGTCTGCACAGTCCGTCAAATCCAATTTGGTCTTGTTCCTCGCTCAAGCTCACTATGTGCAGGTAGGTACAAAGGCGCTGACTTTCATGCTCAAGCAGCTGTGCTTACATTACGTCGCGCCTATAGAAAATCCAACTAGCAAGAATAAACGCAAGCATTCTCACACAGGGGAACAAGGGAAATCCTCTGCCGCTTGATGTCGAGGGATGCAGAACTCGGTCAATGGGTGGCAGACATGCAGCTACAGGACAACTCATTGATCAGCAAGCAGATCGCAAGTACAACAAACACTACGCTCCTAAAATACTCGCAGGATCGGATCATTACAATCATGTCTGGCTTCCGGAGCATGAAGGTACAAATGTTCCAGGCGCGTATGCCAGTTGTACTCGTGGGCATGGGCTGGAAGCGGTAAAGGAAATTTAGTAGAGAAGAGCCCCATCAGACGAGCGTACGATGATAGCTACAAGTTTCCACTCTCGGGCAAATATTTATATATACCTTTCTGTTTCTGCGGTAGTGGAATATGGGATATAGAGGCAGAGCTGACGTTGCGCCTGCTAAGAAGCGCCGACCTCATTTAGCGTACTTTATGCAGAAAGCTGTGCATTCCTTGGCATTTTTTTATTTTTATTTTCCCCCACCACAGCTATACTACCCAGTACTGGCTCTACAGATAACTCTTCTAATTAAATAACCTTACATGAGTACAGAGCTCTGTTTAAGGCGATTCTAACGCCCTAGAAATTATATAAATTGAGAAAGTATTCGTTGAGTTATAAGGCTTGAAATATAAGTAGTAGGCTTGCTCGGTTTGGCAGGGCTTATGAAAATTTCTTAACCCCTGATATCTTCGATCCTATCTATTCGATTAAGCTGACTTCTACGGCGTTAGAATCGCCTTGAGTAGAGCTCTCTACTCATATAAGGTTAGTTAATTAGAAGAGTTACTTGTAGAGCCAGTAGTGGGTAGTATAGCTGTGGTGGGGGAAAAGAAAAATAAAAAAAATGCCAAGGAATGCACAGCTTTCTGCATACGCTAAATCCCAACTGGGCTTCGGGTGAGTGCCGCCCTAACGTCTCGCGGTGACTTCGGGGCCGCGGCCTGATTCCCTGTCTGTGCAGAGCCTTCTCAGTACTAGCTTTCAAAAGTTCAATGTCGGCCTTGTTGCGTAAAATCATTTCAGACCATCCTTCTTATCACGTTTTCCTCAAGACTTCACCATAGTCGTCTTCTCATCATTATCTCTCCTTCTCCTACCTTCCTTCCTCACTTGCAAACCTTGTATATCTATTACTATCTTGACTTCCATCTCATAGTTATTCACTTGGGCCTTCCAGGCTATTCTACTACAACATTTGCTTCCAGCTTGAATTCTATCACCCTTAGCTTAAAAGTCTTCTCACTATGATCGCGATCATTCTGCGCTTCAAGCTTCACTATTAACCATAGCACACTTCCTCTACTCACCCATCTCTACCTCAAGACCTTCACCGCCTCCATTACTAGCCTTCAACGACAACAAGAACATTGCCAATCTCATAAGCAGCAGCGGAGCCTAAGTTCCAATGAGTCAGAACTACATAAATTCAGCCAAAAAGATATCAGAAAACACCCTCAACCTAAACATCGTTGTTGCAGTAGGTAAAGACCCATTGAAAGCCTTCAGCTACATCCCCACTTTCGGCATCGTTAGTCAAACATAAACGCAACAAAGACAAACTTCGATTACCATATCGATTGTGTTTCTTGGCTGACAGGATCAACACCATCAACAATGGCAGTCCCAGCAGTAGACTTGGTGTGTTGTTCATTATCGGCCGGGATCACGCACTCATGACCACGAATGCTCTGGAGGTAATTAGAGCACGCAATTACATCGTCGATATTAGGCGTGTCGCCCTCTCCGCCGCCGCACTCGTTGACGTACAGTGCGGCGCGTCTGGAGAGTTTGGTGTCGAGTGCTGAACTCACTATAGAGCTGTTAGTCCTTGATAAGCGGAGTGGAGTGGAGATGTGGTGATGGTCATTCTTACTCTGATAGAGTTCGACGGAGGTAAATCCGACGGAGGCGAGGCTGGGCAGGCCAGGGCTGGGAATGACTTCGGAGTAGGCATTTTCGGCTGCAGGAACGGGAACGGCAGTAGAATGGGTAGAGGTGTAGAGAAGAAGAGTGGCTAAGGAGAGCAACTTTGTCGTTTTGCCGGTTTTTGAGAGGACGCTTCGAGCGGAGAACTGCAGGGTACAGTCTCTAGCCAAGCGGAAGGGCGGTATATGAATAAGTATGAAGAGTCAGTGACAAGGTCAACAAACGTTCGTTGGAGCATTAGACCAAGTCTTCTCAAGCCTAGGTCTGCTTCAAGCCCATCGTGCCAGCCATAATACATGAGCACGTAAATCGTAAACCTCTAAATACCAAGCGTCGCTCCTGATACCCCGCCTCTGTCCCCAAAACACCAGCTCTGTGTGCAATACGCTCCAATTAGAATGTCTCCCCAACTCCACTCAATTTCCTTGTGCCTCTCATCGTGGGCGGTCCCATGTCGCCTCCCTGTCCCGAGCTTATCCGCCTCCCAGCACCTAATCCACCCGTCCTTCTCGCACTTGCGGAAGCTAAGCTTGGAATAGCAGATCCACTCTTCTCGAGCGTAGTCCTCCTCGAAGGCGTGGGTGTTAAGACTTCGTTGCTACCCTCCTCGTCTTGAAATTGATTCTGTGATCCATAGTTGCTAAGACGGCTTACGCTTGCCGAGTGACCATCTCCGTGAGTGCTTAAGTATGAGCCTCCGATCGAAGAGCGAGGGCGGCGAGTCTCGGATTGACTGGTTGATGCGTAATGCCCTAGAGGCGTACGCGCGCCTGAGATGGATTGGCGGCTTCCTGGGCGACTGGTACTTGACGAGGCAGCGCTAGTGAGGTTACTGATGGATTGGCGGGACGTAAGACCGGCGCGAGAGCTGGGTCTGCTATTGTTTGGGTCGCGACTTGGTGGACGACTGTTCTGTGGGTCACGAGTAGGGCTGATCTGTGGAATGCCGAACGAGAGTCGACTCGATGGACGGTCCTGGCCTGGAGTAAAAGCGGATGAGAGCCGCCTAGATGGACGATCCGCAGGAGTGTGGACAGAGGAGGCATTGCTACCGCCAGTGCGTTTTTTGCTGCTACGAAGAGTGACCGTGGCAGGTATGTACGACTGGCCGAGAGCGGAGCCGCTGCGGGGAGAGGAATGAGGGGGGGTAGATGTAGGTGCAGGAAGTTTTGAGCGTGCCGACTTGAGGCGCTGTTCGAGGTTCGTCATCTTCGTACGTAGACCACGGATCTGGCAGAGAGATCCTGAATGAGGCAGGCCGGGTGCTTGTGGGAGCTCCCCTGGCCGGGTAAGTGTAGTCCGGCGTGCCTGCAATGGAGTGGCTTTGTTGTTCAATGCTAGGGATGGACCTCGGCTGTGTCTAGGTGGTCGTGATGAGTTGGTTCGGTAAGTAGGGCGTGGGGTTGTGTTCGAGTCTGCCAACGAAAGCCTCGACTTCGCTATTGGCAGACCAGGTGTTCTTACAGCGGAAGGAATGTCTTTCTCGGAAGTTGGTGGCGATGGAGGTGTGAGGGTTTCCGATACCTCGGACGACACTGATTTCGTGGGAGGTGTAGCGATCGTTGGGGAGGAATTTGATGTTGTTGGCGATAGCTCGGACAGAGCCGATTTTGGCCGGGCAAGGTCTGATGCAAGAGACGGTGGCTTCCTTCGGCGCTGCCTGTCCGCTGCTTCTTCAGCATGTCGGAGCTTGTCTTGCCTGATCTCTGCTTCGATCTTGAGATCGCTGAGTTCGTCTCGCAATCGCTGTGTCTCTATTCTTAGGGCTTCTCTTTCCTGCTCGCCAGCCTTGATCTCCTCTTCAGCCATTACTCCACGCTCGATAGAGACATTGTATTTCGACTCCAGGTCTTCCAGTGATGATGTTGTATTTCTGGCTTGCCGTTCAAAGTCGTCGTTTGAGACCTCGATGTCTCGTAGTCGTAGTTGCATGGTCCTATTGGTGTCGCGTAGGGTTGTGATTTCTTTCTGGAGGGTGTTCTGCGCCGCATTTGCTTCGGCTTTCGACTGCTTGTATTTCGTCTGTTTGGTCATCATGTCAGCCTCCGGCCTTGCGCCTGCAGCATTTCTTGCTTGGTACTCGAATGCAGGGGCTTAGCTAGCTTACTTTCCACTCGTCAACTTCATAGCCCAAACTCTCAACTTTCTCTTTCAGCTGCCTCTCCCTCTGTTCCGCTGCCTCCACATCCTTCTCCAACTCTGCCTCGAGCTCCTTGCTGGAAGCCTGGAAATCGGCGAGCTCGGCTTCCAGCTGCTCATATTGCGCTTTGTACCAAGATAAGGAATTCTCGGAGCCAGGGGTCCCAATGGGCGAAGAAGCCAGAGGCTCCTCAAAAGATGGCATCGCGGGGAGGGGCCGCCCGAAGGCAGCAATGTGGCTTAGAGGACCGTGGGCGAAGGCCAAGGGCATCGAAGACTGCTTATGTTGCTGCTCAAGCAGTCTCCGACGGTCTGGGCTGGAAGAAGCGAAGGCCGTAGCTGGAGGACCACCGGTCCAAGGTGAGTTGTAGAGATCGTCAGTAAACTAGGGGAGTGTTCGTTAGGGGGGGCGATTATCCTGTAGCGCGATTTGTACTTCTGGGACCGTCTCTTATTTTTGCGGATTCCTCCTCTTTATGGTCGCTTACCCCTCCGATACGATTCCTGTATTCTGTGGTTAGTCGTTGCTGTCGCTGATGATCTTGAAAGTCGGCAGGATCAACAAGTCAATACTGCCAAGACGCGCTAAGCTAGCGCGGTAGCGGCTGGCAGCAGGAACGCTCTGTTTTGACCATCAAATTTCCATTGTTCTTCCAGGTTTGTAGGAGAAATCATGCAATATGCAGTATCAGGATCATAACGTTGCAGCAGCTTGGCCCATAAGGTAAATTAAACAGAAATGCAGGGCTTCGGGCCCTGACTTAGGGTATCGTTGCCCTCTTTTGCTTCTCCTTTGTCTACTATGTAGCCTTGCGATAGATCCCACTTCTTCAGAATGCGATTTCCCTTAGCAATCAAGCTTCAATGCATATCGCCGCCATCTACATTGCGGGAGGGAGCGTTGAGGACGCGGCCAATGGCATTCCCGAAGATCTGCGCATTTGTGATAAGGTGCATACAAATCAGCAACGCCCACTGCTGCTTATCGCAAAGAGGAAGGTGAGTAGCACATGGCTGCTATGATCGCACTGATTAGAGATAAGCTTGAGAGGGCGAGTATGCCTCTAATTATACCGAGATTCTAGATTCTTTTTTGGTGGGCTGCCTTTCTGCGTATATGGTTGCGACTGAAGCCTGACGCGGTACAAAATTCTTCGGTCCTTGATTGGGAAGACCTATATGCGTAAGAATTTGCATCCCAATCTATCTTTCGGTGAGTTGAAGACAATCACGTGAAAGTTTCGCATCAAAGATTGTCTCGGTGCATTTGAAGAAACAACTCACGATGTCGACCGACGAGAAGGTCCTGAGTGAATACGTCCAGGAAGATGCGGTTCTCGAGAACCTGGGCTACCAGCAAGAGCTCAAGCGATCGTTTGGGCTCTTGGGCATGATAGGCTTCGCCTTTAGTATTGTGACGAGCTGGACAGCTTTGGGTGGTGTACTCATCGTCGGAGTTGAGTCTGGAGGCCCGCCCGTAATGATCTATTCGTGGATTGGGGTCAGCATCTTCGGTCTGGCAGTTGCGTACTCGATGGCGGAGATGTGTTCAGCGTATCCCCTTGCTGGTGGACAATACTCTTGGGTCGCGGTGCTTGCACCCCCCAAGATCGCAAGAGGGATGTCTTGGGTTACAGGATGGTTCATGATTGTTGGTATTCTTGCCATGGGTGCCACGAACAACTTCATTGGCGCCAACTTCATCTTGGGCCAAGCGAACCTCTCTTTCCCGAACTACACAATCGAACGCTGGCACACCGTCCTCTTAGCCTATCTAATCGCCCTGATCAGCACAGGAGTAAATATATACGGCCCACACCTCCTGGATCGCATGTCGCGCTTTATTCTCCTATGGAACATTCTGTCCTTCGTGATCCTCATTATAACAATCCTCGCCACAAATGACCACAAACAGCCCGCCAGCTTTGTCTTCTCTGACTTCCAAAACTTCACCGGCTTCTCGACTGGTTTCGCCGCCATCCTCGGCCTCCTCCAGTCCTCCTTCGGCATGTGCTGTACGTAGCGTTTCCGTGTACTTATTTCTCTATTTGTACCTTCCCTTTAGTCGTGGGACGCGTTTCGAGAGAGCCATGCTCCTAAGACATCTTTCCCCACTTATATTCTATCCTGAAAGAGTAATACTAACCCCGAAACCTCACAGGCTACGATGCCCCCGCCCACATGATCGAAGAGATGAGAAACGCTTCCCGCGAAGCCCCCAAAGCCATCGTCATGAGCGTCTACATCGGCGCCGTCACAGGTTTCATCTTCCTAATCAGCATCTGCTTCTGCATCGGCGACATAACCTCCACCGCCGGGTCCACAACCGGCGTTCCCCTCATCCAAATCTTCTATGACAGCACAAACAGCGTAGTAGGAACCTGTTTCCTCTCCTCCCTAATCGTCGTCATCGTCCTCGTCTGCGCCAATGCGCTCATAGCCGAGGGATCCCGTTCCCTCTTCGCATTCGCACGCGATCACGGCCTCCCCTTCTCCGAACTATTCGCAACCGTGGAATCGAAACGCCAAGTACCCGTCTATGCGATTCTGCTCGCCTGCGCCGTCCAACTCGCTCTCAACAGTATCTACTTCGGTACCTTGACCGGCTTCAACACCGTCATCTCCATTGCCACAGAAGGGTTCTACCTCTCCTACGCGATGCCGCTCCTCGCCCGCACACTTTCGTGGTTCATGGGCGACACCAAAACGCTCCCTGGCCCTTACAGTCTCGGACGCTGGGGAATTTGGATGAATATGCTGGGACTCGTGTTTTTGATCTTCACATCCATTACGTTCAATTTCCCAACACTCAATCCTGTTAATTCCGGCGATATGAACTATACGAGTGCGGCGATTGGGATTATTGCTTTGATTAGTCTTGTGACGTGGATTGCGACGGGGAGGAAGAGGTTCACGGGACCGCAGATTGGAGGGGAGGTGCCGGTGCTGGAGGCGAGGGCGGAGATCGTACATGATCAATTGGCGGATAAGGGCGATTTGTAGGATGGGAATGGGCTGGGTAGAGGGAATGAAATACCAATTTATAAAGCGCTTGAGCGGTAGAAAACTGGTGTATATTCCTTCTTGCCACGCTCTACGAGCGGCGTTGCATTCCTGATTGACTGAACATGAAAGTCTGACATGCGATGGCGTAAGACCAAAAAATGTCATCTTTCGTTTACTGGTTGTGCAGACGCTCTACTGGTTGGAAAGTAATAATCCGTTACATTTGTGCAATAGTACAGCAATGTTGCTGTCTAGGTTTGGTCATACATTTATCAGATCTATAGCGCTAGCTTGATTGGGATAATCGGAATCGAATTGATATGGATCCAACGACAAAATGTTACCCAATCTACGAAGATGAAATTGATGAAGAAATTATAGAAAAGAAGCCAATCTAGAATTTGTCCAGCAATTTTATAGGCGAGCGAGTTCTGATTTTTACGCAATCAAGGCTGGAAAATAACAATTGGAAAAGATTGTGCAAGGCGTATCTCTCAGTTTCTCAGGCGTTCACCTCGAACTGCTTCCGATGTCTGAATAAGTGTCAGTATTGAGTGCCAGGACCCGAAGGTAATGCAATCACAAACTCGAAAAGGCCTGCCAAAGCTAGGGGTGAATAGCCTCGTATCTCTAATCCTTCTGCTCTTAGCATTCGCGTTTCTGTCAAGGTTGAGGACGGGTAGCGCTGGTAATCATGTGCCATTTTTGGTACGCGACGAGTTGTCAACGCCTCGTCGCGAAGGATGGAAGCCTCAGAATCTATGGGATCTCGATGAAAGATCAAAGCTATCAAAAAAAGATTGGTCCGTGAGTTGCCAAGGTTTGGCCTGATATTGACTATAAGATTGCTTGGTATTGTATACAAACGACGGTAATTTGGGTAAGATACCCATCCTGTTGACGCAAAGTAGAGAACGTCGGCATGGCATCGGCTATCTGAAGTCTTGATCTCGAATGTCAACGGCTGGCTTCTTGGGTAGTAGACCCTTCCGAATGACACGGATGTGCGAATGTAAGAGTAAGACATCCACGGTGTGTAGGGTATCGTCCCCCTTCCATCCCCCATCCTCAATTCCTCGGCCCCTCCACAAGCATCTTCGTAACCCAAATCCTCGTCCACCCGCCAACCTCGTGCTCAAATTCCTGGTCAAATCCCACTTCATCCTCCTTCAACTCCTCCAGCTCCCTGCGCAACTCCATTCCCAGCTCCGCTTTCTCGATCCCTTGCTTGCTATTATCCGGTGGGTTACCCCAATATGCGTCCAGATAGACGTCTGCGGCTTTCTTGTTGGCCATGGCGAGGATGGTGAAGCAGGCGTGAGCTGTCGTGTTGGCTTGGGTTTGGTCACCCGAGGTAGTGTTGTTGTGGGGGGTATTTACCCAGAAAAGTTCATGGACGACGAACACGTGACGGGGCGTATGGAACGCTTTGTTAGATAAGGTGACGCGGCGTGCTGTCGACGCAAGCTCTAAAAGCGTGTCAATGGTAGCCATGGAGGTAAATTTGACCGTGTGATATGGCTTACCTCGGTAAACAACTGTCTCAACGTGTACTCCCGACACTTTGGCTGTGTGAGTTTGCAGTCCATCTCCGTCCTGCTGGTAGGAATATGACCATCCATTGGCGGCAAGCTCTCCGTTGACTTGATCACCCGAAGGGTGAATTTCCTTGCTAGCAACCGCATTTGCTTCAGCCATGGTATGGAACGGCCCAAGAGTCTGCTCAGTAGCATCGATGGGATCTTCGTCAGAGTGGCCGGTAGCCCGTTCGCGGCGGCAAACGTAGTAGTGGTAAGTCAAATTTGGGATCTCTTCTTGCTCTTCAGCTTCCCAAGCTGCCAAAGTGGCAGCTGAAATGCCTTTACCGCCAGCTTTTTCGCGGGGCGCCGCTCGATTTGAGTTCATTTTATCGATTTCACCGCTCGCTATCTCTGCATCCTGGCCGTTTCTCGCCACTACAGCTCTTGGATGTTGCTCATGTGAGAAGGTACTAGCAGCGGGTTCCCCACTCTGAATGGAGGCTTTCTGCCCCGATTGCTGCCCATTCTTGCGCGGAGGTGCCAGGTCCTCAGCTCTAGATAGCTTGGTTAATGTCATTTCCGGCGGTTCGTAGAGCGTTGTCGAGGCTGCCTCCTTGGATTTAAAAGTAACGTTCTCGGCAGGTTTCGGGTTATAGACCTCAACTGCGACCGATTTTGTAATAGGCGATGCTCCAACTGTCACGGGTTCCTGGTCCATGACGCTCAACAGGGGAGTGTTGTGGTCGATGTCATTACTCAAGTTAGGGGAATTGTCGGCCATCTTAGGCTCCTCGGTAGGTGTAATCTCGTCATCTATGGCTGCGTTTGGTTGAAAGTGGTCCATAAAGTCAGCTTTATCGTCCCCGAAGGCCTCCGTTTTCTGCTCTTGGTCACCATGAAAATGGTCAGCGGCCGCTCCAATTTCGCCGAAATCGTCGAAAATAATGGTCTCAGGCTCCTCAATCTTATTATCCGTCAGCGCCTGCTCATGCTTCTCGCGCTTTTTCTCCACTCGCTGACGCTTGGCTTGGTCATACGTCTGCTTCGAGACGATCTGATCAGGGCGGAATAGCATGTCAACAGGAATCCGATCAATGGGCCGCTTGCGCTTAGAACTGAAGACAGGCAACGCAGCTAGCGAATCGAACTTCTCTTTCGGAGGTGCTTTCTTTGGCGTAGCTTTTACCTCAGTCTCATTAGCAACCTTTGGTGGCTCCAAGTCACACTCCGGATGATCCCTTTTATGTCTGTTCAGCGTCTTCCTCTTAGTATAAGACCTACCACACTTTTCGCATGCGTACCGCTCGGTCTCGGACAAGGTCTCTGTAGTTGCAGAAATACTCGGTGGCTCCATTTCACAGTCCGGATGGTCCCTTTGGTGGTGATTGACCCCGCTCCTGAATCGGTAGATTCTACCACACTTCTCGCATGCGTGCTGCTCTGCCAGGGGCAAGGAGTCCGTAGCTGCAGTCGAAGTGGGTGGTTTGACATCGCACTTGGGAAAACGTTTGTTGTGTCTCACCACACCATCAGGGCGTGTATACCCTTTACCACACTTTTCGCACGAGTAGAGACCGGTCTGAGATGATCTCTCTGTAGTTCTAGCTATGAGAAGTGGTTCGGCATCGCGATTCGGGTGCTGTTTCTTGTGTTTCGTCACACCACCTCGTTCTGTGTACCGTTCCTTGTACTTCTCGCATGCGTACGGTTTGGCTGTATGGGTCGTGTCGATAGCGGTTTCGGATGATTCTTCCCCAGAGTCGCTTACTAATTTGGGTCTCAAATGTTCGCGGCGCCAATTTTCATCGGTCAAAGCTGCAAATCCAAGCTTTTGGCCCATCATTCCTGGCTTTGGTTGCGGTTCTCGCTGCGATAGCATTGTGTCCTTAGTGAAAGTCTGGCTCATGAGATTCGGCTTCGCCTTGTGTACTTGTTGAATGGGCGAATTTTGCTCTTGACGTGGTGGCTGTGGTGTCAGTCTATTCGTGGTAGGAGTGATTGGAGTAGCAATTAATGTTTTCTCCACGCGTTGTCGTAATAATTCGCCAAGATTCTTCCTGATACTCGCCGCAATGGCCCCCGCCTTTGCTTGAGATTCGAGCTTTGCCTGCCCTGGCTTGCGCTGAGTTGTAGTCGTTGTGAGGGGCTCGGACTCGATTGGGGCAACGGCTTGGGCGACTGGGGCTCTTCCTACCACTGTTTGCGCGCGTTGGGAGGGTATCTTGCCCGAACTTTGAGGTACGTCGTCGTCCTCGAGGTCGATCAAGTCGATGAAACCTTGGGTATGATCCCCATCGTCGTCGTCATCTAGGAAGATTGCGTTGCTGCAATGACCACCTTTGCCCTCCATGGTAGTCACGATGAACGAGGTACGTGGGTAGCTCACCCTTGCTTCTGATTTTTCGGAAAGAGTTTGAAGTGAGTTGAGGACCGGTTGTTGACTACCAGCAAAGTAAATCGGTAAGCGGAGTTGAGGAAGTGAAGCATCGAGACACCACATGCAACCGCTGCATACCCTGAAAGATGGTCAATACAGATCAAGAACGAGATGCAACAAGCACCGTTTGGGCTCCATACCACGTATAAAGGACGAATTACAGATACTTGATGTTACCAGAAACGACAATTCTCCAGCTCGTAGCACTGTCCATGCGACATATATCACGATCTTTATGCGCAGAAAAAGCGTCAAGGTATGGGCTAGAACGTTGAACTAAGACTGCGTCATAGTGTTTAAAAAGAAGCAATACGGCAAGTATAGACTGGATGCGAGCATCGAAAGACGCGAAACCAGCGGCATATTCACTTCGAAGTCGGCATCGCATGGGGCCGTTACCCTTGAATTGCTTCATTTCCTTTCTTGCAAAGTCTGACTGTATGCAAGTCTTCTCCCAATTCAACTCTCACCCCCTCACCTCCCTCTTCCCAGGCCATCTAATCTCAATCGGCAAACTCCCCGCGTGCGGTGAGCTCCCAGTAAGTGGCTTCTGAGCCTCACCCTCATCATCATCATCGGGATCCCTCCCAAATTTCCCCTCCACCTTACTCTCCTCGGATTTCTTCTCTTCAGCACCCAATTCCTCATCAAATGTGAACATATCATTCTCATCCCCCACGTTGACGAAGTCATCAGGCGACGGTTTCTTCGCCTCCCCACCGATCATTGCCCAACGTAGCGGACTCCCGTCGGCGGTCCAATTGTTGGTGCTGGCGCTAGAGAGGGAGCTGGCGAGTATGCTGGCGCCGTTTGCTGCTGGTTGTTTGAGGGGTTTGTTTTTAACGACTTCATATTGGCCTGTCTCGGGCACGACCGCCTTCTTCGGTGGCCGTGCATTCTCCTTCTCACGTTTCGCGACTGGACTGGTGCTGGGGCTCACGACTTTGTTGTCAATGTTGAACAAGACCTTCTTCGGACTCTTCGCCTCACTCGCATTTGGATTTCGCAGACTGCTCCTTCGCCGCATGGCTGCACTCGCTCCTGAAGCTGAGCTTGACCTATGATGACCTGGCCCCTGTTCCTCGGGCACGCTCGAGCTCAAGGGTCTCGCAGGTGGTGCAGGTGGCGATGTCATAGCTGGATTGTGGTAGTACTCGGCTGAGGAGGAGAGCTGTTGGATAAGAGAAGGGTTCGGACGCAGGGCTAGTGCCATCGAAGAAGGTCGAGTCTGTGAGGACGAAGCTTCGAGCAGCTCGTTCGAGTTGCCACGACTGGACTTCGAGGTATTGTCGATAAGAGGTAGAAAACTTGGTGTGAAGACGCCTGTAAAATCTTTCTCTCGGTCCCGAGATGCTGAAGTTAGACTGCGTGAACGAGGAGAGCCTTCTGGACTCGGCTTAGAGCGGCTGGTGGATGCTGCGTCGTGGAGAACTGCGAGTGGGTCATTTTGGCTGGTACTATTGCCGCCCTGTTTTGTCTGTGTTCCATTCACCTTCTCTTCCTGCTGCGAGTCTGGTAGTGTCGCTAATGCGGCGACGCCTTTGATTTGTCTATGCTTTCGTCGGTTGTTCCTAGCAATTGGACGCTCATGTTCAGCTTTTTGCTCGTCCTCTTTGCGGGGAAAAACCTCCTCATACTCTTCTCGTCTCCTCTCATCCTCACTGTCCTCTGTTTTGGAACCGAGATCATTCTTTAATTTCTCTTCATAGTCTCGATACTCCTGCTCTTTTGCATTCTTGAACTGTGTGATCTCCGCATCGATTTCTTGCCTCTTTCTGTCAAGCCTTCTGAGCATATTGAACTCCTCGTTTCCATAAAATCCGCGGGTAATCTCCAAGCCCAAATTCATCTTGTACTAAGCTCCTTATCATGTACCTCAGTGGGGCGCGTTTCGTTGTCTTGACTGGGAAAGACTGGGAAGATACTGAAGCTTTGCTGGTGTCTCGTAGATAGGTATGGGACTTGGCTGCCTGTTGTACAAGCATTGGGTCTCGCAGTCAGCTGTTGTTGTCGCAGCATGTACTCTGTATCATCTGCAAGATGAGCTTGAGAGTCACAAGTCCGACCTCGGTAGTAAAGCGTGGGGGCCTATCGGACGCCGGAGCTAGTTTGTCCGATGCCCGCTAGTCCGGAAAGGCACTGGAAAGGACATTTGAGCATGGGATTTACAAAGGGTAATGTAAGGTATGCATGCCTATTTCTTATCACCTACAGGATAACATACAAGGGGCACTACTGTAGCGGTGTTGTAACAGGCAAAGACAACATTTGTAGCATTTTAGATCTGAGACCAAGGTGGGAGAGTAGGACAAGAAGACGTATGCATTGGACGCTTTCTAGCTTTTAGTGCTTCTAAATACATGATTGACGCGCTTCAATGATGCAACAGCGACAGACTGGAGACATCACACAGCCTCAACAAGATAATAGCCATTCGACCCCAGAGAGCTGCAGCCTGCTTTTTCACTCAATCCATTTTGTAGCCCTCATCCTCCAGCATCACCTCCGCCACTGGCTGCTCTAATTCCTCCTCCATGGCCGGCGGAACATCTAGCAGTGGCATAGATTCTGGATCGGGCGTACCGAAAACACCACTCGTTGTTCCCACGTCATCGCCAAAATCAGCCATGCGATCCTCGCCAGTGTCACTGACGGAGCTGTTGGCGACCTTGGTGCTGCTATTATCCCCACCGAACAGGTCCTCGTCTCCAACGTCGCTGTTAGGTGGTATAGTCGTTACTTGAGACCTTCTATAATTCCCAAAGCTCCAGTTCTGCTCTGTAGCGTAGTTGACCGGACTCCATTGTCCAGGATAGCTCAATTCAGTGCTCATATCACCGAGGCCTTCATCTATCTCCCCGTCCCCATCCATTTCCATGCTCTGTAGGGCATCTCCCGCCAATTCTTGGGGATTCACTGTGTTCCGCGTTGGATCGTCGGTTGAATAAGCTGGTAATTCATCATCCACCCCCGTCCTCGTCGATACTACTGTCACGTTTGTTGCGCCACCAACTCCCGCTTGGTGAGCTGCTCCTACTCCGCGTAAAGCGCTCGACGAGCCATTGCGGGAGGAGCCGTCGAGACGCTTGCCTTCCCCCGCCGGTGAAGGGGCACGAGATGTAGGCTGCGATTCAGGGTTGTCGCCATCAGAGGGGTAAAGAAGCCGTTCAAAGAATGATCCCCCGAGAGTGCCATCCGTTCGCCGTCGGTAAAAAAGAAGGTAAGCTGCCGATGTGACGACTACCTTTGGATCCGAGCGTCGTGACACAGATGAGTCTAAACATGGATTAGCTACCCCTGTGATGTAACACGCCACGTAGAACAGGGTTACAACAGCGCAAAGAATCGGTAGGAGCCTTTGAAAGAGGGCTCGGGTTGTTGGCAGCAAGCTATAGGAATAGTGAAACCAAAGAGAATAGCCCGTTCTTTTGACAAAATTGGAATGGAATAATGCAATGGGTGTTTGAGATCGTCTGGATAGCGTACCGTTATATTCGTACCATTGGTCATCGTAGAAATTCTTCGCATAAGCGGTATAGTGTCCACCTCCGAGACCACCATAATGGTTATCCACAGCGAAAAGGTCATAAATCGGGCTCTTTCCATCTTCCTGCACGGCAAGCCTAGTGCTCAAATCCAGATTTTCAACGGGAAAGTCGACGAAGACGTCCAGCTTGTCTCGTAATCGCCCTTGGGCACTAAAACGCTTCAGATGCACAACGAGGATATCAGGCGCCTTCCATAGCTCAAAGGTCTTGCTGGCTCGACGATGTTCTTTGCAGCGGGGGCAGTACCATGCGTCATTCTCAGAGAGTATCTCTGGCTTGCCGAATTCGTCAAGGCAGTCACCAAGTGTTACGCCATTTCTTCGCCGGCTTGAGCGGATCTTTCGCTTTTCTTCAAGATCAGGATCTGGAAGCACGGGGACGGGGTCCCAGGTCGGTGTACCTCGTAGGTCGTCCTCGTTACCGTCCTTGTTTCCAAATAACACGTCAAACCCATGTTCAGTCCAATCGACGATTATTGACTCCCCAAGTTTTAGTAGAGGAACATCCTCGGGTTCGGGTGGTGGGCTAGATGCCTGCCGTTGTCTCCTTGGGAGAGGTTGCTTGCCTTTCCGGGAGTACGTGATCAGCCCTTTACTATTCCTGGGTGTACCCTTAGAGAACGTACCAAATCCAGGATTGGGCTTGCCTAGTTCCGCAACAGGTGGGATCCCGTCCGAATCACTACTCGTGTCCTGATCTTGGGCTTGGTTCTGAGCTGCATGCGGTGCGTCTTCGGCGTCTTCGTCACTGCTTGGCGTACTATCCGCCCTTTGCTGACGATGATTGATCTGGTCTTTGAGGCTCGATCTTGGCTTCGGCCGAAGCTGTGATTGCTGTCTGGAAGCAATGGAAGGGTAATTCTTGCTCTCGTCCATGACCGACAGACCAGCGGGTATCATCTCTCTGCCATTCGAAGGGAGATACCTCATATCGAAAAGATCTCTGACCTTCGGGGAGATGAAGCTTCCACGCCCTAGCATTGCAGGGAGCCGTTTGGGACATGGTATGATTTTTGTAGGCGGTACCATAACCTCGCTGCTGTCCATGGAAATGTCGACCATACCATCTTCACTCTCCAAAGACTTGGCTTGCACTTTCGAGTCGGAGGATGAGTCGGCTTCGTCCGTACCCATGAGGACAGTGTCAGAATCTTCTGCGTTGGAATCAATCGGATCGCTGACGTGACCATTTGCTTCCTTCAAGAAATTGCGCTGAGTCATCGTCGCTGCTCGAGCTAATACCTTTTGCAGAATGGTGTCGTAGTCTTTGACCTCCTCACGATTCACGACAACGAAAGTGGGGTATGCGAATATCTCTTTGCGCAGATATTTCGATGAGGATCCCCGGCGATGGAAAACAGCAACTACCATCTTCTCGTCTAGAGACGTTTCACCTTCAGGAATTGGCTCTTCATCCGGGCTGCTGTTGTAGAATGATGTTGCCTTGTACTTAGATGCTGGCTTTTTGGGTTGTGGAAAGTTAGTGGGTTGATCCTCCAATTCCCATATCCCAATGCTGTCAGCGTCTTGGATATTCTCTTCACCTATGGACGTCTTGTCGTCAAAAGTCTTGTAGAATTTGCACTTGTAGATTTCCCCGCATACCATTCGCTTGGGATCCGTTCCAGTTTTACGGGCGACATACTCCTTAAGGCCCATGAACGTTGCGTTCTTGTCAATGTCGACATTGACCTGGATCGGCTCTGCATGGATTGGAAAGAAGTATATTTTCTTTGACCATAGGCTTTCTATGGGCAATTGCAGCGTGAGGTTGTTGAATGGATCGAATATAATGCTGACCTTGTCGCAGACGGGACATACCACGGTAGATTTGTACATACCAGCAAATAGATCTGTTACAACTGAGTCGTTTCGAGCTTTGTATATGTCCCAACATTTATCAGCCATCTCTCGCAAGGCGACGGGGTCTTGAACCATTTCATCAGTAGAATCTGGCTTCTCGATGTAGGGCTTCTTGTGGATACGATTGAGATCTTCTTGTAAGCCGTCGAGTAAAAAGAGTAAGAATTCTTGTGAATCTTGCTGTCCATAACCGGAGAAAGATGGGCCGTACTTCCCGATGGTGTTTTTGAAATGTCTGGGAGCGAAAGAATTGAGGGAAGTCGGGCTGTATATCTCCTGTAGCAGTGCTGCATAGGATTTTGCGACATTCCCGCCATGAGATAGAGGGTTTGCTGGGTTCAATTCCTTCTTGTATTTGTCCTCTGTCAAGCTATTAGTATCTTTCAAGGCCCTACTTGGGCTAGTAACCCTAAGAAACGAGCAATCCGAGATGCTCTTGCAAGAATAGAAACAGAAAGGCCATATGCAAGCCTCGTAGAGACTTCGATTGCTGCACGATCAAGGGGTAGCTCCCATTGAAATGAGGCGGATGGTTGAAGAAGTCGAGGAACTTACGCAGGAAATACTGGGTCAATTCCTGTACACTGCGAACGCATTGCAGTGCTGAATTCATATAACAGGTGTTTCCCAGGTTACTAAGCCCAACAGAACCACGCGTACGACCGTTCTTTGCCTGCCGACCGCGTGTCATCATGCCGCCTGCAGCCGGACTTGCGCTCCTGCTGCTAGTAGCTGCCCCAGGTTTGAGGTTTTGGACGGTAGTAGCCCCAGATTTCGTGACACTTATGGGGACACCAAGCTGGCTCTTGACTTTCGACGCTGCCGAATCTGAGGCCCACTCACCCCCAGCCGGACCACCGATCTGTTCTTCTAGCACGACAACCTGGCACATTCCGGAGTTAGCGTTACCTTCCAAACCCACTCCATATATATGTCTTAAGACTTCAGAGAGGGTATCGGATAGGGGAAAAGACTCCAAAAACTGCCTTACCTCGTCCTGGCGGAGTCCAACAAAATCCAGGGTCGAGCTACCATTGTATTTCTCGTTAGCGGTCTCGTCCTTGGCTTCGACCTCTTCACGCTGTGTCCCCAATTGCAAGCCAGCAAAGGTGTTGGCATCAAGTACGAGCTTGTCGCCGGGATCCACGAAAGCCACTGCACCTGGTGCAGGGGAAGCACTTCGCGATGCTGCCGGCGTCACCATGCCACCACCTTGAGAATTTCCTCTCAGGCCACCCAACATCCTCCATACACGCACTTTGGTCTTGAGCTCGATGCCGGCCTCCTCTTTTACTCGTTTAAGGAAGTTCTGATACCGCTCGTATCTGCTTGCCAGGATCTTTATAGGAGTCGCATCCCTCTCTTTCAAGAACTTTGACGACGTTCCTTCGGCAGGGTCTGGGAGCTTTAGGATTGTGAAGATGGGAAGATTGGTTTCGTATTGGAGGTTGTCTTGCGTCTCGCTTGAGCTACTGTTGTGGCAATATCTCTTGATGACTGGGGAGCCTTGAGCTAGTCCGTACCATTTGAGCATAAGATCCCATGCAGCCTGTGGAAAGACCTCGTAATCGTCGCTGTATTGAAGGCCAGGCCTTAGTGGTACAAAGTCCTCGCCCTTTTCATCTTTGAATCCGCTGGTGGATGGATCCGTGACCAGATTGATGCCTGAATTGTCGACAGGCCCAATAGCTCCTTCTCTCGCTTCCTTGCCGTATTTGTCCAAGCCTGTAGCATTTGACCCTCGTGCCATCACTCGGTGTAGCCATTTCGCTGCGACTATATAGCCAATCTGACCTTCCTGCATGGGCTGCTGGTGGAGGTCCATAACCTGCTTGATTTGTTCGTCTATTGCTGGAATGTTGGGAGTGGCAGCACTCGAGGCTGATGATCCAGATGGTTCACCGGATGTAGAGGTTGTCGATGATGTACCGCTTGTAGGATCAATCTCTTGAGCAAGCATGTCCACCGACGTCTCTCTCTTGTGCCGATTGCCCATGTTCTTCGATGTCCGCCTTGAATCGGTGCCCGAGTCTCTCGGCGCTGATGTAGACGAAGATCCAGCTTCCGTGTGGTTCTCCTGACCCTCCACCATATTAATGTCTTCATCTGCCATGGCTGAAACACTCCTCTTTGCTGGTGACGACGAGCGAACTGGGGATGAAGTCCCTCCGCGTAGCCCGCTGCTTACTATAGAGCCCCTCCTCTTGTTGGCACCAACGGTATCAGTCCCTGAATTGTAACCGTCGCTATCAAGTGACAATAAGGCATAGGCACCACTTGGTGAGCTCCCGCCCGTATTAGCGGGCTCTGGGGTGGGCGAACGCCCAGTCCTAGCTCCTTCCAGAATTAGATGCGGTGGGATATACCGGGGCTGAGAAGTGGGATTGTGGCTGCCAACCGTATCGACAGCAACTAGGGCGGGCGGTGAAGATGTATCTGAGGCGTTCAAGGGGTTATCCACCGGTGCAGGTGAAAGCTTGCGCTTCTTGTGAGGAGACGTGATGAACGCTGTAGCCTTATTTCCGCAAGGGAAATAAGGCACCGAGGCGGTAAGGTAGTCTGAAAGCTGGTAGAACAAGGACACACAGCCTCAATGTACCGCAAACAATAAAGGTCTATGGTGATTGAAGTTTTGAAGACATTCAACCCTTGAACACAGGCAAACGGTGGTGTAGCTGCTGGTGGTCACTACCGCATTTGGACTCGCTTGACAGAGTAACGCGTCGATTTGCCAAGACTTGATATAAGACACGCTCCAGAGTCATATCTCGAGGACGAGTCACTATCAGAACTGGTGTGTTCTGTTAGGCTTTCACAAGCGTGAGGTGAACTTGGCTTGAGAAATGATGACATTGTCGACCTTGAAAGCTGCATCACTACTTCGATTTCCCCCCTAATCTACTAGTAGTAGACTATATGCGCCAACTTAAGCACTGAATGGCTTTGAGAGAATTACGAGCAGTGAGTTGTAGAGGCTGAAAGCTTTTTGTTGGGCCTGCCAATTGAACACTTGAAAGAAAACTAACCGCTGCCGAAGCAGCGTACCTAATCTTCCTTTAGCCCACAGAACGCAGTATCAAAATATAAGCCCGGACCCAGGTAGCTCGTGGAACTTTATTATAATCTTTGTTCTTAGAATGGTATCCCGCTCCTCCCTACCCTAGTCGATTACTATTCTGGGGTAAGTATTGATACTGCTTCTAATAGGATATACTCGCTTGTTGCTGAAGAGCTTTAATGCCGATATTATACAAGCTATTATAGCCCAGTAGCTCTGGATAAGTGATATTAGATACGCTATTGTCGCTAACTCTGTACGACCCTTACCATACATCATACTCGTTCTCGTATATCGAATACGCACTGGTATTGTTGAAGATGAATGCGGATCCTATACCTAGATTTGTATAGAGCTTGGAGCTAACGTAATCCGGATCTATGTATTTGACGGCGGACTCCTGGGCGTCGAGCGGGTCGTCGATGTCAATAGCCATCTTTGGCTGCAGGTTTATTTATTGATTCTAGGTACACACGCGGAGATTCGAAAAGTATGTCGCTGCTATTATTAAAGTAGGGTCGAGCGACCGCGAATCATAGGATTCTAAACCCAGAAATAAATCTTCGCTCTTCGACCGTCGTCCAGCCTTTGGAAAATATGGTATTCATGTAGTTCTCTTCTATATTGCCGAGGTTGAAAAAGGCGTAAGAATCGTTTATCTTCGGATCAATCCACTAATTATCGCACACTTCGAATTCGTTTGAAGGGTCCTGATAATTCACACGCCATTTACTTCCAGAGTACACAGTCTCATTACCCCATTCAGAGGTATTCCGATGGTAGAGGTCGTAAATGCTCGTATTTCTCGCTATAGTGATGATAATATAGTTAGGCTGTAGCGCCTGTGATATAACAAAGGTTTTGAAAACCCGGGTAAGTTCAGTGGCGAATAAAATCAGCGACGGTAGCCCTCCTACAAAGGTTCCGTTTCTCGAGAGATCCATAAAGTTGGCATTCAGGGTGTTGATGAGGTTGGCTTGGAATTACTATGCAACGTGACCGAGAGAAGCCTAGGCCCTGAATACCCCCAATCGGTGATATAGGGGCAGTCGGGATTACTGTTAAATTGGAGCTTTTGCTGGAAGCATGATGCAAATCCGATGCCTTAGTATCGTAGGGTATTGCAGCTCTCTTCGTTTTCACGCTACTAGTCTTCTAAGAAATCTGATACCCCGAGTTCATCCCAGCAACCTGGCGTTATATTCACCGTATTGTTCGAGCACACATCTCCATCTTTCGGACGCTACGATACCACTATTGTACAGATCATGGACAAATTTACCCAAAAATTGAAGACGACAGAGCGATGCATGATGTTAGTCAGCCTCGCAACGCTCAGACGAGTCAATCCCTCAAATCCTCTGTTTGGAGGAACCAACCACGCAGTGGGGCATTAGCGGGTGTTACTGTATACTCTCGGTAGGCAGAATTAGCTGTGAGCAAATCGTTCGGAAGTTGAGATGAAAGCTGAAGACAACCACCGCTCGGAGTGTGGAAAAACATTGCATTGTTGGCTTTATCAATGCATCGGCCTTAACTATCAGCTGGAAGGATTCGTTGAGCCGACCGGAACAGAGCAGCGAAGCGACTTATTCTTGTAGCAACAGCCTGAAGACCCGGAATCCTTCAACAACACTCTCCAATGGTGTCAGGCGCTAAGCGTAAATCCAATGCAATGATAGTCGCACAATGAGTCTAGCCTCCGGGGTGTGGGTGTTCGGTTGGATGTCACGTGAATCCCGGAAATGTTCTGCAGAAGATATACATATTTGACATGTGGTCCGGCAGGCTCTTCCATGCAGGAAATCATGATGAGAAGCCAAGAGCCTGCGGCGGCTCGTTTTGAGGGCAGTTAAGGTCTAGCACTAAAGCTCTGCCATCAAACTACAGGGTGCAAAATTTGATACAGATCAGAGGAACACAATGAGCTATCATCATGGTGAAAGACAGCATGGTGTTTTTACTGTGAGCTACGCAAAGCTCGACCAGGCTCGTGATCGAACCACTTCCTAAGTCTAAAGAATCAAATTGATGGATAGACCTTCTCAAAGTCATGCTTCTCCTCCTCATTCAGCGCGACCTTGTTGATGGTCCATTGCCACAAGTCCTCCTGCTTAGCAGTGTCATAGCTCAAATCGCTAGATTTGATTTCTTTGATCCCCTCCCAGTACTTGCCACTCTCTGGCACTCCACCCACTGCCAAATTGGCCAATGCAGCTCCAGACTCCTGCGGCGAATGGATGTTGGGGAAGAGCAGGAGCCGAAGGCCTGGGATCACGTGGGGTAGTATCTTTGTGAAGATAAATTGAATTGCGGCTGAAGCATCTCTGGCCAAAAGAGTGCCAGGCATCAACCCAGGATCGAAAGCCGTCACTGACCATTCCTGCCCCCCTGAGGAACTCGTGAGACGCTTGTGCAAAGCATACATCCACATAACGTTGCAGAGCTTGCTGGTTGCATAGCGCTGGCTTCCTTCACTCTTCACGGTCTCCGGCGTTGGGTGGGCAAGCTCTTCCGCAAGGCTTTCAATAGTGTAAATGGTGTGATATAAAAGCCATATCACATTACGTACGCTAAAACTAAATAGTGGGTGTGATATTGAGGGCATATCACACGCACTATTTATATCATGATATACCAATAATATTTGAATGGTGTAAATGATATGCCCGGACTTGGTGGAAATGGCCGAGTTTTGCCGGGGATACCATAGGGTAGCACTACAGAGACACCCCCTTTGCCTACATAGACACCCCCCAGATCGCTACTTTAGATAGACACACCCCCCATGTTTGGTTAGTGGCCGCTATTACCGTAGCCATTAGTACGTCTACCGCAGGCGATAGCTTGAGGCCTTTCTACCATGGGCGCGTTTTTCGGCCAGGATAAAAGCGAAAATAGCGAAAATGTTACTTATACTTGGTCTATAGCGATTCTATTAATGAACGTTCTCTTTGCAACCTAGCTATATACTATATTCAAAGATCCGCCCATTCAGAGTCCTAGTATATGGCTCCTGAATATGATATTGTAGAAGGATGAAGAGATAAGGGAGAACGATCCATTCTGTAAGTTTATTCCATAAAAGATCCTGAGGCAGCGGTGGAATGAAGTTGTGCCGCGCCAAGAGCCTTCGATGCCAAGCCCTGTCCAGCCAATCAGATACCGGGCCTGCCGTAGCCGCATTCTGCACTCAAGAGCTTCAGAACCACCGACGGGTCTCAGTCAGGCATCTGCTACACCCAGTCCTATTTTTTACGTAAAGGCTCTGCCTTGTCTGCAAGATGGCCACCTCGTGGGATGACGAGGACAACAACCCATACAGCTCCTTTGACCGCCGAGACTCCTCCGACGTACCTCAGCAAAGCTCCCACAACCAAGGTAAGCTTATGTTGTGAAATATCGGCTTATAAGCCAGTAACTTGACTGACGTTGGTGTATTCTCAGGCTACGAACGCTCAGCTACTCCTACGTCGGACGATGACTCGCCTCAAGACCCACCAGAATTCCTTTCAAAGCCAAGGGATCTCAGTGACGACGACGAGGACTACTCACAGCAACAAGCCCCGAGTGGGAAGACTAGATATGACAGCCGTATCGAGCAGATATTGTGTGAGAACGAGGACTTGCAGATCATCATCACGGATGCTGGGAAGAGTCATGAGAGCGGGGGGAGCTACATTGCGTACACCATACGAACTGGGGTATGTTGTGATGCCTGTAGTGGAGTCAAAGTATGCTTCTGACTCCCTATAGGATCTCGAGGTTCGAAGACGTTATTCCGAATTTAATTCTCTTAGAGCAACACTCGTTAATCTCCACCCGACATTAATCATACCACCAATCCCCGAGAAGCACTCAATGGCGGATTACGCTGCGAAGCCCACTAAGGCAAAGGAAGATACCAGCATTATCGACCTACGGAAACGAATGCTGGCTGTGTTTCTGAATCGCTGCAAGAAGATGAAGGAGGTGCGGGAAGACGGTGTGTGGTGGAGGTTCTTGGACCCGAATGCCAGCTGGGTATGAACGAAGGTGCTGGGATTCTGATTGAGCTGATAATGGTCCCAGAATGAGGTATTACACTCTCACCCAGTAGCTTCAATACCGAAGAGCATCATGAAAGCACCTCCACTCAACCCTTCAAATCCCACGCCGGGCCATCAATGGCTTCCTGTCCCTGCAACCTCTGCCAAACTCAAGACAGCATCAAGAACCTCAGCAACAGGTACTCCAACATCTCCTCCTTCTCACTCAATCATGGCTTCTTCAGCAGCGCACACGGTACCCGGACCGCAAGTCTTTGGCCGCTTTCCACCTAGCTCTCAGAACCTCTCCGAACAAGACCTTGATCCATACTTCAACAACTTCGAATCCGCCACCCGAGAGCTTGAACTGCTATTACAAGGTAACATCGAGAAAGTCAACCGAAGAACCCTTACACATCTCTCCTCTCTGTCCATTGATATGGCAGAGCTAGGTGCAAAATATAACGGCTTTTCGCTCTCAGAACAATCTCCTACGGTTGCTGCTGCGATTGAGCGGATAGGCCAAGCTGTTGACATGTCATACATTGCAACCGAAGAACTCTCAGCAACACTCGGGGCTACTTTCGCCGAGCCCATGCGCGAGAGCGCACAATTTGCAGGAGTCGTGCGCGGTGTCTTGAGATTCAGAATAATGAAGCGAATACAGGAAGAAATGACCAAAGACGAGCTCGCAACGAAACGGCAGACACTGGAAACGCTGGAGAGAAGTGAGCTGGAAGCCAAGCGAATAGATAACTATCTCTCAAGTGGGGGGCAGCAAAGTGGACCACCACCGAAGCGGTCGGCGTCTTCAGCCTCGACGCGAGGTATTAGGGCCGAACGATCAAGACAGGATGGAGGAGATACGACGTCGATAGATTCTGACTTTCCACCTACACACAGTGATGTACCAACCTCACCGCCGAAAGATCAAGAGAGACCTCGGAGTAAGAGCCAGAGTGGTGGTGCTGGTGTGGTCAACAAGATTTTCGGGAGGATGAGCCATACCTTTCAAGGCATCGTTGACGTTGACCCTGAGCGGACGAGGCGAGATCAGATTGGGAAGACGAAAGAAAACTTGGTTCATGTAAGGAAGCCAGTTTGTTTTCTTTTGGCCTGTTGCTGATTCTGTGAAGCTTGAGCAAGCCCTGAACGTGTCAGAGCAAGATGTCAAAGATGCCAGCGCAGGTGTTCTGAAAGATCTCAAGCGCTTTCAACTAGAAAAGGAAGACGATCTGAGGCGTTACATGGTACGTCTGCGTTTCCGGATAGAAATGACTGCTGCTAACACTCATTACAAGATTGCTTACGCCAGATGTCACATTGACTGGGCAAAGAAGAATGTTGATACCTGGCGAGGAGCGAAGGATGAGGTTGATCAAATTGAAGTGCGGTAGCATTAATGCGGCATGAAGGACTCTTGAAGTGTCTTATGTTCAGGAGCATAGATAAATAGGATACTCGCATGGGACACGAAGACTGAATATGATAGCCTGATCGCTTATCATCATACCTTACTCACAATGGTATTGATGATTGACAGGGTTGCATCGTCGCGCCACATTCCCCTGGTGACAAAATCAAAAAAACGTCATGTGTAGATAACAGTGTCTTATGTTTATCAAACATCCATCGAATTGCTCCAAGAACTTTATCCCATGTCTATTCATTGATTTCGAGGTCTGTACCGAAGATTCGTCCATCCAGCAAGGCGGCAGATTTCCCCAGATCGTCACATGGATTCCTCCATTGGGTTCAGCCTCTTGGCAGCCTTGGCTCTTTTCGCTGGTGCGCCGCCGCCATGCCAGCGATCATGGACAGGGCATCTGCAGGCTTCGTTGCATCAACAACTTCCAGCACAACTAACAAGGCTTTACTAAGCGAATCGCATTGGCAAAACGCGTTTGCTCCAGGAGGACAAGCAGGCTGAGCATTGGTCATTTCGGGAATTGCGGGCTGACAGGGGCCGCCTTGTCTACAACCAAGGTCAGCACGAGACTGCACCGCCAAGAGAAGGAGAGATTATTACAATATCATAACCTCTCCATCTTCACAAAGGGCGACTATCGTCACGACACCTACGACTTACATCGTATTGCATCCCAAACCTTCTCACGACTCTCGTTGACTGCTTTGCGAACGCCGATGGCATCGCTTTCGCCCTGCGCACCTCCGCAACTGCAGAACTCCGCCTGAAGATTCTTAAGTTCCTTGTTGAGACAATTACGACAGACTATATATATACTGTAATACTTATTGCTATTCGATACTTGGATCTACATACGTTTGGGTACTCAGCACATTCGCTCACGATGCTCTTCTCACGGCGGAAACCCCAATTGCTGGGGGCGTTTGGTGCGCTGTTACTCGGTGGACAGTCCGCACAGGCTATCCAATTGGATCTTTCAAACACAGGTGAGAAGCAACCTACGCAGGGGGCAGAGGTCCCCAAATATCATTCAGACCAACACCGCTGACATGTCCCTTTCATCCGATGCAGACTCGATAAAAGCAGCAGCGCGGACTTGTGCCGACGGTATGATGACATACTATCAAGGAAATCTGTCAGGAATGCCACAGGGACTTTTACCTAGCCCATACTACTGGTGGGAAGCAGGAGCGATGTTCGGGCAGATGGTTGAATATTGGTACTACACTGGAGACTCCACATACAACGAGGTTACTACGCAAGCGCTGTTGGCACAAGTGGGACCTGATAATGATTACATGCCGCCAAATCAGACGAAAACAGAGGTATGGACACCCATGCGCATGTGGCATGCTTGAAGCAACAGCTGTGGGGATAGTGGCATGCGACCTGACTGTTCGGAGGCTGACAATGGTTCAGGGTAACGATGATCAAGATTTCTGGGCATTTGCAGCAATGTCCGCCGCAGAATTGAACTACCCCGACCCCCCCGCCAAATCGCCCTCGTGGCTTGCCCTCGCCCAGGCAGTATTTAACTTGCAAGTATCTCGATGGGACACAAAATACTGCGGGGGAGGCTTACGCTGGCAAATTTATGCCTTCAACAATGGATACGATTACAAGAACACTATCTCAAACGGCGGCTTCTTCCAGCTTGCCGCTCGTCTGGCTCGGTATACTGGGAATCAGACTTATGCAGATTGGGCCGAGAAGTCTTATGATTGGATTATTGGGACGCCATTGTTTACGAGTCAGTACCTCATTTATGATGGTGCGCAGATTGAAGATAATTGCACGGTGGCGGAGAAGTTGCAATGGACATACAACGTCGGCACATTCCTAATGGGCGCCGCAAACATGTACAACTTCGTACGTCTCCACCCCGCCTCAACATACACCTCCCTCTCCCTCAATCGCGCTAACACCCCATCCAGACGAACGGCGACGCCAAATGGCGCACCGCCGTCGAAGGCCTCCTCAACGGCAGCCAAGCCTTCTTCCCCGCCCAATACGGCTCCAACATAATGCAAGAAATAGCCTGCGAACCCCAAGTGACCTGCAACTACGACCAACCATCCTTCAAAGCCTACCTCGCGCGCTGGATGGCCGCGACCATCCAAATAGCCCCTTTCACCTACGATTTCATCCAACCGAAACTCCACGCCTCGGCCCAAGGCGCCGCGGCCCAATGCAGTGGCGGCAAAAGCGGCACGACGTGTGGGCGTATGTGGTATAAAAGTACTTGGGACGGGAAGATGGGGGTTGGAGAGCAGATGAGTGCGATGAGTGTCATTCAGGCGAATCTGATCAGTAAGGTTGCGCCGCCTGTTACGGCGAGTAAAGGGGGAACGTCCAAGGGGAATCCGTTGGCGGGAAGTGGAGGGGACAATCCGGTCGCGGTTAATGATCCGAGTGCGAATATGAAGATTACGGTGGGGGACAAGGCCGGGGCGGGCATCTTGACGGCGATTATTTTGGGGGGTCTAGTTGGGATGGTTTGGTGGATTTCTTTTGTATAGGTTTTGTGTTGTGTGGTTTGTAGTCTGGGGTGCGAAGGGGTGGAAAAGTATATTGGGACGAAGAGCCTGGGTGTGAATACTGTGGATAAGTATATATTGTGATTCCTCAGGCGTGGACTTGGGAATAGCAGGATAGGGAGCATTGCATTGTACAGGCAGTCCTGTCTTTCTTGTTGACGGCAGTGACAAATTTATTTCTCTCATCGCGTCCAATGTTTCTCGTTCATTTGAGTGGTAAAGGAAGTTGCACATGAGCCTGAACTTCTGCTAAAGCTCCTCGAAGCTTTCGATAGTCCAACCAGTCGTTGAGTGTCCAATGTGCACTTTGGGCGTCATAAAGATCCAAGAAGCAGAAGATGAAAGCAGCTGGCAGGAAGGCTCATATGCTCACTATCACGCTCCACCGCTCCTCTCCACAGACGGGTCGCTGGCACATAAAAGTCATCCAACCGAACAATCAAACACCAGGACCATTGGCGCTTCAAATATGTGCTCGTCCACCCCTTTCCACCGGCCTATCAAAGCGATTACTACTCACTATTCAAAGGCCACCCACTAAAAGATATCAACAGCACAGGGATCTAATTTGCTTTGAGAGCCTACCTACCCTCTCCTACCCTAGTTATGTTGTACATCACCCTTCTCTCCACTCCGAGGTCAAACCAATTTCAAACCCAATACCTCATCCCATGCATCCCCATTTCCTCGTTTCCTCTGTGTAATATCAAGTTTAATTTTATCTTCCACATTAATTTTGCTGAAGCTCGTTTCAAGCTCCACAGGTCGCCGGCCCTTTGCATTTATCACTCATTGATAGTCATCACTCAGTGCCTTTGTAGCGGCATCGACGACGACGAAAGGGCTCCTGATCAGGGTTTCAACTGCTCGTGGTGCTGAAGGGGGATTTGTGCAGAGCTGCTGGCTTGGTGGTGGGGAAAGCTGTGGCGGAATTCTACTGCATTGGGTTCTGATGAGGCTGGAAGGAGCGCAGAGAGCTGGAGGTTTCTGGCAGAAGCTGTGATACTAGTGCGTATGAGTAAGGCTCCCATGTTTCGCAGGCAGAACCCTGATGCGAAGATCTAATCGCCCGAGCTTCAGAATGAATGTCCAGGCATGGCAAGAATGGAATCAAAATCCATCACAAGATCTAACATGGGAAACACAACAGTAGAAAAGAGGATGCTGGCTAGGAGGATGGTGGGACCTGCTACTGTTTGAGTTATTAGGGCTGTGAAGGGTCCATGTTGACACAGAGCTTTCCCGCTAGACCCGATTGGGCACTCATGACACAGTGAATACCTTCATATCAAAACGAAATGGCGCACCGTAGAAAAGGGTCAATACACTCAGCAAAGCACCACCGTAGGCGCCTTAACGAGGAGTTCGGAAGACGCAAAAAAGTATCGAAATAAACAGCCAAAAGTTTAGAAGCATAAGAGGCAAAAGAAAAATATTAGGACAATGGTCGGGTTCGAGCCAACATCTTCTCACCCACCCAGCTTCGTCGGGTACCCCTAAAATGGCGGGGATTGCAGGTGAGGTGTCTTATACTTAGACCACATTGCCCATGAAATATGGGTCTTCTATCAAATCATATAAACCATCTTGATGACAAATATGAATTATCCAGACAACACTTCTTCGTACAAGCTATCATGCTGGCGGTCGGGGCTTGTGCTGATTTGTTGTGGTGTCATGCTGTTCGGAGGTAGGATAGGGGCTATTTTCGGACGAAAAGACGGCCTGCCACACAATTAGACCTCGAATTCGATCGTAGAGAGCCGTACATTCCTACTCGGTTGTCATTCGAGAGGCACATTAGAGGCGTATCAAGTAGTAGGGTAATAGTTGTCGAGATGAAGCAATTTACCAGCTTCATGCGGGCTACATCAGTATCAAGTCATGATGGTTCGGTTTGCTCACAGGTCATCATATATCTTGCACTTGTCCTTAATGAATATCGATGTATCATACGAGCCTCCGGTCCACGAAGACTCCACGCTCCCAATGCGATTCTATATTTACATGGCTCCTTTATAGAGCACTTGATGTAGGAGGGAAGAGTTGAGGCCGAGAGGAACTCCCATGCTGAATGGCAGATCTCTCATGCCCATGCAAGAAGCGCTAAAAGTCAATAGTCGATAATACAATCAGTCTCCTCAGACTGTAGTCATGTGGAGGGTGTTCAATTGAGCCACCAATGGAAGCAGCTTCTGCCTCCTTAGAACAAGGTTCTCCTCGCGATCTATGATCCACCCAAATTAGTCTCAGAGTCTCCAAACTGCATCCTCTAGGGTCAAGGATCTACAGTCTTACCGCCCATGCACCCGCCACTGAGGCAACAATGCCACCACTTATGAACATCGGCCTTATTCCCCTCGTACTCTTGAAGAGCATCCCACTCAACGCCCCTGCCACAACGCTGTTGGCGCTGTCATGTCTGCCCCTGTAGTAGCCGATTGTTGAGTTGATCCCATTATACACCATCGCAATTACACCTGCTGAATTCCCGAGAAACGGCCCTCTCCTTGTCATGCTGTTCAGCACACTGTTCAACCGTAGCTTTGGCGGCGCATCAGCTGGTGATCGCCTCAAGCCCTCGATCATACCCCATGTTCCACCCAGGGTAAGCGCAGACAGATATGTGACGCCGGTACCATAGCAAAGATCGTCTGACCATCCTCTTGATGGGAGGGCGGACCGCGAGCCTGGGAGGTCTGAGAGGGCGGATTCTTCGAGAGATAGATAGTCGAGGGTTTGCTGGTTGAGCCCGGCTAGGGGATGTAGTTGTGAGGGATCTGGAAGTGCGGCATCCCCGAGGAATGAGGAGACATCTTGGGCGCTAGATGGGTCGAAGGCGGTAGGTGTGAAGGAGGAACGGTCGTTGGAGGCGGGCGAGGACGAGGAGCTGGTAGAGGAGGGCGGGGAGGACTTTTGGCCAGTGAGTGTGCCCCAGAGGGACATCTTGATGCTGTCAAGTAAGCTACGGTGTTAACGGTGCTGGCCGTGACGCGCTGTGGTCTTTGCAGTTGGATGATGAGGCCAAAAATTATTAATCGTGGAAGATTTCCCTGACGGTTAAAATTGCCTTTTTCGGACATGACTTCTTGAATTTCCTCCACCGCCTAGAATTCTTTCTGTCCAATCAATTTCAATCATAACGTCTGTAGGAATTTACAGTGTGTAATTCAAGTATTGGATCAGCTGAATGCCATCGCTAAATCAATGATGGCTTTCACAGCCCCAAATAATGAAGCTCAACGACGAACAAGAACATCCAGGCCTCATCAACGGCATCAACGAAGACGGCATCCTATCTGAGGACTCACTGCGTCAGCTAAGCAAGTCTCTTGCGAAGCTTGTTCCAAAGGACTGCGTAGATATCGAAGATTCTGCTCTGGATAGTGTTCGGTCACTACACCAAGATCTTTTACAGACTGCAGGCTCTACAAGACTCTCCCCGGAACATGGATCGGCCGCATTGAACTCTCTTTGCGGCTTTCTGGAGCGATGTGGTACCTCATCCGCTTTCCAATTACGTGATCTCTGCTCTGAAGCTTCCTTGTGGGCTCAAGCCTTTGAGATCTTCCTTCAGAAATCAGAAAGTAATAAAGCTAAGCCCGTCAGAAGGCTCTTGTTGACATTAACAACTCTACTTTCAAAATGCTCTACAGAGAAGGAGGTGTGTACACTGACACAATATGTCGTCAACGTCACTGCCCGAGCGATACGCAAGCAGGAAAGGATATCATCTATCAAACCTGCGATCCAAGCTTTGGAGCATTTCATCCAACAACGCCTTGTCAATGCTTACGAGATCCTTAGCATTGCTACCCGACAAGCCCGAAAGATCCAGGCGCTACAGGCTTCCATGGCATCAGGGCTTGTCGTCTTTGACCTTCCTCCGGCGCAATGGATAGATTTGATAGACGACTTTGTCTTTTATGTTCTTGACTGGGTACAGTATCCTGACTGTGCACCCGCCGTAGGCCGCTTTCTTCCCACGCTCTTCAAATCCCTTCATGCGGACAAGAAAAAACGACCTACTCGTGCATCAAGCAGCCAACAGCCGTTGTGGATCTATCCAGTGAAACAAGCTCTTAGGCGACGCCCTGGACTACTAGAGGTTTACGAGAACCACATCTTACCCGGATTGCTCCGTCTTGGTGCTGCCAACACAAATGCATTTTTGGAGACGTTGCCTGTCGACGAAATTCTGCATGGGAACGTTGGAGAGCACGAGGTTGCCGATATCCAGTTATGTCTGCTGATAGCTAGAATAGGAGCTGGGTCGAACTTTGAACAGACTAAATCAGAGCACGCAGGAAAAAAGCGTGAAAAGGGCAAGGAAAAGTCTGAAGGTGAGGATTTGGAAGAAAAAACCGAAGTCACAGGTGTTTCAGCTCCTAAACAAAGCGTATGGATTGATTCAGAGCTCGTTGGCATAAAGCTTCTCGAGCATGCGGTCCCGAATGTGCGTATCGCAGCGCTATCTTTACTGGTGTCTTCCCCAACTTCTACCAAATCATTTTCTCCAGAAGTATTTCGCCGACTGCGAGTATGTCTACCTTTTTTCCACGTTGAAGTCAATCCGAAAACAAGGAACGAGTTCGTTGCAGTAATGAAGAGATTTTGTTTCAGGCTCAGAGGGGCCACCATTTCTCTTTTGAGGTGCAGTCGCGAATTAGGTCCAAAGGAGCACGATATTGAAAGCGGCATTGAAGGCACCGCGACAGACATTACAAATGCCGCCAGCGACCTACATGAAGAGCTAGACTCGCATCTTGCTTTTCGAAGGTATTATTTGTTGTTCCTTCTTGATGAGCTGCGCCCCACAGCCTCGTATCAGAGCCACATTACCGCATTGAAGATACTTCGAGCCGTTTATGATGGCGAATTAGCCGGCCGATCATCTATTTCAAAGGTCAAGCATAATTATTTCAGGGCCTTAGCCGAAACAAACCGCGGCGGTATGCACCTAAGACCGCTTTCCGATTTACTACTGGACCCATTTGACGATGTACGTCAAATCGCCGCAGAAGTTCTCGAAATAGAACTTGAACTCAACCTTGTGCCTGGATTTCCAAGTGAAAGTGGTGAAATCGAGGATGAACCCGGAGTCCAACGCAAAGATAAGCTCTGTCGCGGTGCCAACGGTGTGATACACAGTGCTTTGAGCAGAGCTGAGTCTAAAGCAGCAAACACTGGCCGTGCAGATCATGCCGACGGAGTTGGCAGGTTGTACAAACTTCTCTACAGCTCCAGTCTGGTTTTAGATCAGCCGACTTCATGGTATGATTGTAACTTCTTGATAATAGAGCATCTTCTGTCCGCTTTGGAGGACGAGGTCAAAGTTGCAGCACGGGACTTGCCGTTGGCAGTTGGCTGTGCGTCACTTCATGGACATCTCATTGCGCTGAGGTATGACTGTCTTTCCCATGTCAAGCGATACTGAGAGCTGACGCAGCTTGTAGGTACATTGCCGGCCGCCCTGACTACTTCAGATCACTACATGCGTCTACGTCGATAAAGCTAGAGAAATGGCAAGACTTCAACCAACGCATTTTCCTGGTTTGCAGCTTCGTCTGGGTAGCCGTTGCCAATGTTTTATGTTTCGATGCTCCGGAAGGACACGCGTTGGATGACGACGAGGTCCATGACACCGATCTGGGACCAACAGACACCCTATCGTTCTGCTGGAGGGCACTAAAAGAGTCGAGGTAAATCAGTTGAACGGAAAGCCGAGACTTTAACCCTACTAATATTACCCGCTAGCTCACTCTTGAACACGATCCTCATGAACAAAGGGTACAGTCCATCATCTCCATCAGAGCATGGTTTACAACACAACGACTTCCTACGGATTGGGAATCTCAGCTTCACCCAATTAGCTGAGCTCCGCCATCGCGGAGCTTTCTCCACCGTCTCACATACATTTGCCGCCTGTTGCGTAGCATGCGCAGAATCGAGCAATCGAAGCATAGCCAATCTGCCATGGGACTGGTACCAAGTAGGTCATCCTTGCCAACCGTCTCAAATCGCTGAAACTCACTTTCTCTAGCGTACTCTGGAGTGCATACAAGAAAGCGCTTCGGCCCTTACACGACGGTCAGCAGGTATACCAGCAATGATTACTGGGATCCTTGCTGCCCACCCAAGTGAAGCCTCCTTCAGCGACGTTGTCCATGACCTACAAGCCATAGCTGATGACCCCATTTACGATCCCAAATTCGAAGGTGCCCCCTTGCCTCAAGTGCACGCTTTGAACTGCCTGAAGGATGTGTTTACGGATGCACAGTTTGGTTCTGGCACAGAGGTACACATGGCTGATACTATAGAGATTGCGTGCTCGTGTCTGGAAAGCCACGTGTACGACATCTGCTATCTATCTGAATCTACCTTTATGCTAACATATGCATAGGTGGGCAATACGCAATTGTGGTCTTATGCTATTCAAGGCTCTGCTCCGGCGGCTCAATGGCGGTACTGACACGGCGTCTACCAAAGTCACCAGTTCTCATCGGCAGTCGTCACAATTAGTGTACGAGAAATATCCCAACATACCGATCCTGGTTTTGAGACTACTTCAACATGGATCGTCCCAAAATGGTCATCCATCAGCGCAAGCCCACAAGATCTTTCCAGCTCTGGAGATCATCGAAAGATCAGGCATCCCGCTACATTATCAAGCTGAAGTTACAGAAGCTCTTTTCCATCATGCAGAATCTCCGGATTGGTGTATCCGCGAAAAGGCTGCAAAAGCTCTAAGCTACATCCTCGGAGACCAAAATCTTTATGAGGAGGCTAAGGCTATCCTCACTCGCCCCAATTTGTCTTCACAAAACGCATTGCATGGGAGACTGCTTTGTTTGCAATTTTTGATAGCTCGAGCTGAGGTTCCACTTTTTGGTGAAATATTGCGTAAGTTGAACTACCATGGAGTCATGATCGGACCACTGACAGGATGCTAGATACCTATGAAAGTATAGTGGTATTGCTTATGGACTCCTGGAGGGCTATAGCAGTGTCGAACCGTTGTCCCGTCACAACCGCAGCCTTTCTCAACATTCGGGCTGATCTGTTCAAGGTCCTACTCCAATCTGGCAGTAAGCTAAATAATCTACAACTTACTTAACAAACCCTCTAATTATTCTATGAACAGGCTTAGCAGCACAGGGTATGCTTTCTGAAGCTCGCTTTGTCAGTAAAAACCCATCTCTTGATTCGTCGCACAAGGTCAGGGGCCCTATCATGGCTCTCCAAAACGACGCTTTCCAGCGCTGTGTGTGGCTCGATCTTCATGCGAGGGAATTGAGCAAGAACAACGTCACTTATGGTCGTGCGAAACTTTCAAGGGACGAAAGCGAAACAGTCTTGGTCTTGGACGAGGCTAGGAGAAATATGTCAGATGAGGGAACAATAGCCATCCTTCGACATAATTGTCCCATCCTTCTCTCTTTAGCGGCCGACCTGATGCGTCCGACTACTTGGAGTCTAGTAGCATCTCGTCCTCCGCAGAATCCTAGACATGCGGATATTGAGCTTGCTTTAGGTGGACAATTTCTTGGCATGGCATATGGACGCCCGGGTTTCCAGAAAAAATTGGATAGCTGGATTCGTCAGCTGCTTCTAGCAGGGTCTGAATCATCAGTGAGTAAACATTAGTGATTATGCGGGGCTGGATACTAATGAATTTTCAGGAGCTTTGCACAAGGCTGGCGGCAGCCCGCTCACTGATGGCCTTCATTACTAAATTGTGCATCTGTGAAGACCATCAGAAAACTTTACCTGAGCTACTAGGAGTCTACCTTGCACTTATCGACATTTTGACTGACGACGATGAGGATGTGCGAGATCAAGGGGCAAGAACAGTATCATTGCTAATCTCATATGAAGTTTCAAAGAGCACGCATAGTGCCATCAGCCTCTCATTTTCACCACCTGCTGCAAAGCGCCGACTCACTCACTTCCTCGAGGAATTCTATCGGGCATCAAAAGAGCTCTGGCGCGAGGCAGTCGAGAGGCTGGCTGGAATACAAACAATGCGCAGCGCTCAGATGTGCAGACGTGGTGAAGACCACAAGGATAGCGAAGGGGTCTTCCAACTTCGTCCTGTTGTCCATCTTTCAATCCTGGCACGGAAGCCGCAACTCGCGGTTTTTGTGCAAGAAAAGCAAAATCTCTACATTGATACTGCACGCGAAGCCGACGAATGGGCTACTACAGCCGTCCATTTACATCCTGATGCGTGGGATCCAGACGTATTCTCGACCCTCGAAGCATGGACCATCGACGGCCTTGCCCATTTTATCGAAACATACGAAGATCATATCGATGGCGCCTTGAGCCCGAGCTCCAAGCCAGAAGTTTATACGCTGTTGGCGCGTGTCATATTCTCTGCGAGGGTCTTGATGAGTCGGGATACTCTTGCGTCGGGATCGGGGTCTGGAAAGGGAAATGCGAAGGAAAATGTTTGCAAGGGCCTGCTTGAGAAGTTGCTGGAACTGGGAAAGCAGAGGCTGTCGCACGAATTGCTACTTGATCGAATTGAGTGGATTCTGGAAGGAGTGGCGCATCCGAGTCAGTCAGCATGGGGTGCGGTACTGAGGTTAGGTCATGCTGGTGAGACAGAATAGTGGGGAGGTGGTCATCGCGAAGTGGTGTTAAGAGCTAATCAGGCAACCTCATCAACACTCCAAACAGCCAAGAAACCTATTACTTCCCACCTCCGCTCTGAACAACGAACAGAAACCCATACTGTAACAGAAAGCCATTTCTCTGTTGTCCACTCTACACACCCTGTCAACAGATTCGCATCACATCGGTATTGGCAAGCGGACGCCTAGAAGGCGACCCTGCATCAGTAACACCATCAGCTCGACCAACTGACACCTCTTCCTTCCAGCACATTCGCTCGACGATCCTCACTTGTGTTCAATAATGTTCGACTCTCTTTCCCATCTGTACTGTCTCCTATTCCGCACTAACCACCTTCGCAGCCTCAACACCCTCAGGACATTTCACGCTCCCTCAGCCTCTTGACCATGCGACCCATGCAAGGCAACTCAGCCGTCGGCACCATCCTGCTCTGCGCCTTTGTCGGATCAGCGGTGGTTTTTGTTATCTTGTGGTTCACGTGGGGCAAAGTCTTGCGGGATAGGAGGGATAGGAGGATGGCGAAGCTGGCGAAGAGGAGAGCCGAGAGTTTGGAGTTGGCGACGCTAAGTTCAAAGTTGGAAGGGTCATGAGGAGGTGTGCGTTCGAGGTGATGGAGTGACTGGAGGTACAAAAGAGGTTACACCGGGGTCTCGGCAAAGAGGGACAGTGAAGGTAGCATGCAAATTCTCATTGCCGCTGAGTCATAGCATTCACGGAAGAAGTTCCCCGCTCTGATGCCATGCACCTGACGTTTGTTCTAAATTGTGCCAGACTCTTCGCAGACGCAACAGTCAACCATCTCCACTTTGATCTTTTTTTGGCTCCTTCTCGCAATGTCATCATCCAACCTCAACCTCCCCACAGTCACCCTCCAACCTACGCCCACACCCACAGCCGGATCAGACCCAGGCACAAAAATCGTCCTCCTTGCCCCCAAACCCTCCAGCTGGACTACCTGGACCTCTTCCCAAAAATCCGGTGTTATAGCCGCCAGTATCATCGCCGCCCTCCTCCTCATCTCAGTGATCACCTGGCTCTACCTTCTGAACCAGAAACGCGCGCGAAAGATGCAGGAGCTCGAGCGCGGCCCCAACCCACTTGATGAAAATAAACGGAGGAGAGCAGCGAGTGTAAGCAGTGTTGTCAAAGGGAAGATGAGAGCCAGAAGCCGTAGTCGAAGCAAGAGTCGACCGCGGGGCATTGAGGGGTTAGAGAATATTGAGATTGGGACTGCGGCTGAGACGGCGATTGAGATGTCGAGGGCGGCGAATTTTGGTACGAGCAGGGGTGCGTAGCCCGGGAGGAGTGCTAGAAAAGGGCTTCATACCCTGGAGATCTACCGTAGCTAGATCTATTTGGCATCGGATTCCCAAATGATGGGTAAAATACCGGTGTTGAGTCGTCACAACGCCGCGATGATGAATGGACAAGCGCCATTCTTCGGTTGACACAAGCCCAGAAACCGTCCATATCAACTTCGACAATATTAATCTCATGCATATCAAGGATAACCAACCACTATGGCCTCCAATTCACGCTCAAGAATGCAAGTAAACGATACCAAGTCAGCGGTAACAGTCCAAGATGTGGTTTTATGGAAACAAGAAGAAGCCTTCCGCATGGGCGAAATCGGCTTCGATATGGGGTTTCCAGACATGAACGAGATCATTTCGAGCTTTAGCTACGACCATCTGGACCCGAATGGTGCTGAAGATGACGCGTATCTCGTTCAAGCAGCCATGGATATGCACGATAGCGTGCGCCAATTTCAGCAACATCAGCAGCTAATGAGAGAGAACCCCGCCGTCATTGCTGCCGCTACAAGGGCAGTAGACCAGCAATTGGTCGCTTTAAAGCGCGCTAGCAAGGAGAAAGAACGTCGTACTTTGCGCGAGAAGGTCGTGGAGCTTACTGAGCTCAAGCATCCTAAGCCTAAACCGAATTATGTCACGGTATGGGTGAACGCAGCCGGTCTCAATCAGATGATGGAAGTACGTTTTTGGCCACGTATCATAGGCTGCTTACCCTCAGACTGACACGATTTAGATCAATTTACCCCTCAAGGCTACCGTTTTTGAGGTCAATGATATATTCCGCAAAGTCATCCAGTCTGAGCTATCCTACCTCAAATCCACTGTACGTCCAGATATGCCAGTCGACGATCAAGGCGGCATGTGGAAGTATCAGCTGCTCTCACACGACCTCACTATGGTTATCAACAAGACCTCTGTGCTGCTCGAAACCGACAATGACTATTCCAAGATGATCAAGATTGTCAGTAAGGGTGGTCAGGCCCCAATTGCCGTGCTGACACAGGTGGGTAGACGATCACAGTCCTACGTGTTTTTGCTAACTCCGAGACCAGGGAAAGCTAGTCAAGCCAGCAACGACAAGTGGGGACAATGTTCAAAAGAATGAGGCTGGAGCAGGGAAAGAGGATGTCACTATGGCGGAAGGAGTGGATAGTGTAGTGACTGGCACTACAGAGCAAGAGGACGACGGCCCCGTTTGGGATGATGATGGCACTTACCCTGGGCTACTCGACATGGACGGCAATCCCTACTTCGACCCGATCACCCCCGAGAACAATGCCAGGGCAGAGGCAAAGACCCTCGATAAGCTGCAGAAGTATGGCTGGGGTGACTGGCCAAGCGAGGATGATGAGGAGGAAAAGAAGCTGATTGATAGGATGGTTGCTCGTGCTCAGGGGCTATGAATGTGACGAAAGGGCGTCAAAATGTGTGTAGGTTTTCGGAGCTGGTGTGCACATGGCATAATATGACGGCGCCATCAGACAACGCACGGAACAAGGCGTTGTCAGATTAGATCAAGTAATCGCTGTCATCGACTGCACTAAAAATCCAACAGAGTTGCCTACGCACCCTGCAATGGAACCATCTACGCGTATACGTGAGGCTTCATTCAAGTTACACAAGCTTTCCCCATCTTCTCCGCCCCAACTTAAAAGCCAGGTCACAGTCTCAAGCGTAGCTCTATCATCATTCAACATTGTTGTATTGCGAGTAACACAGAAATCTAGGCAGGCAGTCGTAGCCCGCAAACAGGGATCGACAAGGTTTTATGCCGCTAAGCCCTGCTTAGCGTGACCAGTCATTTTGCGCTCAAGGAGATAAAGGTTCCAACTTCCCCCGCCAGAAGTCGCGGAACCGAACTCGAGGAATTGTGCAAGTACTGCATAACTCATAGTACTTGCACAACGAAGCCCTACGAACAAGCCCTAACAAATAAATAGTGATATTGAGCACGTACACGAGTCACTACTGCAAGGAGTGAAGCAGATCAGGCCGCACTAGCGCTGTCTCAATTTACTAAGCAAACGCTTCCTCGCCATGGACGACGAGTTCGGAACATACGCACCTCAGTCGCCTGATCTATCCGGCTTCCAAACATACAACGAACCAGATCCCTTCTCCTCCCATCAAACCGCCTACTACCCACCTCAACACCCGCAATACGATACCTCACACTACCAACAACCCCCCAACCACGACCCCTTCCAATTCACCTCACCACAGCCCTCACATTACCAACAATCAACCGTAATGCCTCCAGCAAACGGAAAGGGACGCGCGAAAGTCGACCCTTTAGACGATGATTTCGCGCCTGAGCCTTCGACGACGGCGAAAGCGAGCGGGGGGAGGCGGTCAAAGAAGATGAAGACGGAGGCGGAAGTGTGTGCGAAGCCGGCGCCTGGCGTGGAAGAGGGGATAGAGGTGAAGACGAAGTTTCCGGTCGCGAGGATAAAGCGTATTATGCAGGCGGATGAGGATGTTGGGAAGGTGGCGCAGGTTACACCTACTGCTGTTTGTGAGTCTCCCCCTCCTCTCTCCATCCCTGTTATCATTAGCGTCGAGACACAGCATGTACTAATGTGAATATAACACAACAGCAAAAGCACTCGAGCTCTTCATGATCTCACTCGTCACCAAAGCTGCTACCGAAGCTCGTATCAAGGGATCGAAACGCGTAACACCCGTGCATCTGAAGCAGGCGGTGGAGAAAGATGAGCAGTTGGATTTTTTGGCTGAGATTATATCGAAGGTGCAGGATGCGCCGGCGGCGAAGAAGAAGGAGGAGGAGGATAGTGAGGAGGCTGAGGGGGGGAAGTCGAAGAAGAAGAAGGGGGCGGGGAAGAGGAAGAAGAGGGAAGACGATGACTTTTAGGTGGGAGAGGGATTGGGATTGGTGCTTGCAAAAGGTGCTTGCTATGTTGCATTTTCATGGGCAGGAATTAGATAACAATGCATTGACCTGAGATGCAGGCTGTGCGCTTGCTGAGAGGAAGCATGTCTTGCTCTTGGATCTTGCTTGTAGTGCTCGATAGGCTTTAACGATCGGGCCCTTGTATTGATACGAGACATGTATAAGTTGTTGATCGACTGGCCCTGTGGCAGACTTTGCCCATGTTGGATGACGAGAAGACGACATGCAAGGGCCCAGCAATGGCAGGACTGAGTGGCAAGTTACCATGCTAAGCTCGAGACTTATCTTGATTGAATTAGAAAATGAGTGTCGAAATATAATACAACATTCGATGCGTAGGCGTATTGAGTAAATCCACATTTGAATACAGGACGAGTCTAACCGCAAAGGGCAGACGCAACCGAGGCGTGACATGATTTCGCGTTCTTTACGGGAGCTTGACACCGTATGCCAACCGATGTTGCCAGTCCCATGGACATCGTGAGTCTCTGGTACCAATGTCCCTCTCATGTGCGCGCTAAAGATCTGTTTTAGCTATCCAAACTCGTAGGAGGGGCCAGTGCTTCTCCAACTAGTCACGCCAGCTCCAATCAACCCCAGCAGCGTTTGATCCGCTTCAAGAAGGCCCATGACCAGCTACAGGTATTCAGATCTAACCAGGTGTACGGAGCTCTGCTGATCTACATAGTAGCAAATATGGCGCAGGAACAATTCAAGCAAACAAAATGTCCCAGCCGAGACCACCATAGCATGCCTGGAAAGCATACACAAGATACTCCAGGATGAGTCGCATACGCCGGTCCCTCATCTGTGCGCACGGCATGTCTCTACGTTTCAGATATACGCCACTTTCGGTCAGGTAGCTGCAAGCTATTACAACGAACCCATCACTCGGGAGACCATCGATATCTTCAAGATTCTAATTGAGAGCGAGGAGGTGGAATTCCTGCATGAAAAGCGGTTCGCAGACGCCATGATTGGCTTTATCAGCAAAATCTCAACTACAGGATCACTGATGGTTTCGATCGATACGGAGGCAAGGACTGTGGAGGTTCTGTTTGGGATCGCTTCAAAGTTACGGCTTGAGCCAAACCTACTTCCAACATGGTTTAGGCCAAATATACCGGAAGGGACACAGCACGGGACCGGGTCGAGCTCCCGAGCAGACAAGGCTGTCTTTCCACTTTTCTACCTGACGTTGGACTACGTGCATCATGAGGGCAGGGTGGGAGACTTTGCAAGAACTGGATTACTCTACATCATCGAGTCTGCGGTACACTCGGAGGCTTTGGAGAAATGGATCGTCGAGAGCGATCTGGCGACTTTGATGGCAAGCGGTCTCGGAGCGCTGTACAGCCAGCTAAGCAGGAAGCTCGTCTTGTCGTTCGCAAAAGTCTCTGTACCAGCGATTGTGTCCTTTTCGGAGGCTCCTCGACCGCGAACTCCTCCGGACGCAGAGAAGACTACCTCGGCAGACTTCCTGGCTCATCTGGCGACGTTCCTCTCCTATCTGGTATTTTGGCAAGATGTCTTGGAGCATTGCAGCTCGGAAGACGTCAAACAGTCTCTGCTCGATCATTTCAAGTTTCTCTTCTTACAGCAATTACTGTGAGTAGGCCCCCTGCACGAGTGAACTCATCCTACTAACGATATTATGCAGCTATCCATCGCTTGTCGAGTCTTCGGATATCGACGGTGGGTCTTCTGTTGCTGTCCTGACCTATTTGAGGTGCATCGTCGAATCCATCGATCATGCCGACCTCTTGCAAATCACGCTACACTATCTTCTAGCTCTTCCCGATAAGCCCGAGGAAGATACTAAGCCGGCGAGACCGACAACTTTGGCGAGACAGAGAAAATCGCAGACACTGGTCACCACTCTTGCTCAAGGGCAAGAAAAGCCGATGCCAGATCTGTTCACGCTTGTCGATCTTGTTCTGACAAGTCTGCAGTCCCGCAACCAGCAGACAGTCACGGCTTCGCTTCGTCTAGTATCTGTCCTTCTCCGGAGCCAGCATCAGTATGCCGTCTCATCAATAGTCAAGACTCAGCCCTTGACTGAGGAACTGCCATCTCGTACCTCAAAGGCTCACGAAAGGGACATTGGCGTCTTGTTCTCTATGATCGAAGATCTTATGGACAATGATGATCTTGAAGAAGAGCATGAAGCACACCTTCAAGATGCGCGCACGCTCCTTGAATCGCACTGCTGCTCCTCCCGCCTTTTAGCTCTGCCAAATTCGGCTGTAATAGACATCCTGATTCAGGAGAAGCCCAGATTGGTCCAGTCGCATACAATAAGACCCGAGGATCCGCTTGTCAGATCGCTGGTATCCCTGCTCGAAGACTTCTTCGTGAACGACATCAGCACGAATCTTGGCCTTACGCAAGCAATTGCAACAATAGCCTCCTGTGGACACACTCGCCTTGAACCTTGGCTTCTTGGGGACCCTATCGAGCACGAGCATCCCTTGGACCAAACTTTACCTTCAGTCGATGGCCTCGATGACTCTGACCATGATGACACGATCACTCTGAAAGCCAAGGGCAATAGTGGGGGCGAGATGAATGCAGACCATGCCGACAAGTCTGATGGCACTAGAATCACCTTTCAAGAACCGTATCGGCATGGTACCGCTACTTCTCCCGTGTTTGCGGCTCTTGACAGCCTCGTTGGACGAGTCGAGGAATTTCGTCGAGAGATCCAAGAGTTCGATACATACCTCGCAGAGCGCCGTCATGTCTTCAGAGTTGGAGAAGACATCGACAAAGCTCTGGCCAACGATATGCATCCTCCTCAAAGATCTGGCGATTCAACAAGACCCTCTATCTCGCGCACTCGAGGCGTACCACAGCTTGGCTCCATTTCAGAGCGGCTGATGTCGGAGGCATCTTCCGCTACTGGTTCTCGATCTAGCTCGCCTAGAGGGAGGCAGCTGAACGATCCATCTACACCTACCCTGGTGGGGCGGCTCAATCATCTCCGGATCTCGCCCTCGCCGAGCCCTTCCAAACCAGGATCGAGAGCATTTTCACCTTCACCACTGCAGCAAGATTCGATGGCATCAACCCCATCAAGGCGAGTTGCTACGCCTATGGGGGCTGGTGATGCGCTTCGTCAGAAGGTCAAGATCAAAATTGGGCTCAACGACAAGAACAACGCGCGAGATGTTGGCAGCGAGACGAGCAGTATACGAAGCGAATCTGGCATGTCTGAAGTCAGAAATGCCGATATAATAAGGGAGGTCACTCTCAGCCATCTACTGACCAATGTCATCATATTACAAGAATTCATGCTGGAGCTAGTTGCAATTATACAAGTCAGAGCAAGCTTATTTAGAGAGATCAAATTTACTTGATACATCTTGTGTCTAGCAGAATCAATCAACGATTTCGAAAGAGTCTGTCTCAATCCATCACATTACTCACGACTCCATTTCTCTAAAGATAGGGCATCATGTTAATCACTACATGTCGAAGGGAATAGCATCCATAGTCATCTTCCCTGCGGTCCCCAACCCGCTTATCTTTCCCTTCCTATCATACCTCACACACATAGCCTTGAGTGTTACAAAAGCCTGCCAAAGATCATAGTATGTGATCGTTTCTACAGCATCAGCCGCTCCGCTAGAGGCGCTGACTGCCATAATACATCCATTGGGAGCTGACGATAATAAGCACATAACTCTGATGACAACAAGGAAAAATGACCACTTACGCCTCGACGCCCACGCCTTCGGTAGGACCTGCTGAGTCCCGGGCATCCTTGGAGGCCCAAATGTAATCATTGGCATTACCGCTGCGGGGATACTCTGCACCAGCTCATTGCAATGGTCGCCATAGGGGTATCGAGCGGCGTCGAGGCATTCGACGTTGCGTGGGATGTTGGGGCGCAGGATGAGGTCTATATCGGCGTTGGGGCCTGAGCGCTGTCAATTGGTGATTGTTCCTGTTGCATGGAAGGGATCGAAAATGGACGCTACTGAAGGCGTGTTTGCCGATGTTCGACGCAATACCACCCTGCCCATCACCCCTGAGCACGCACCGATTTCTTAACGCCAACGCCGCAGAAACGATCTCATCGCCCGTTGCGGTTGTTGAGTACGCTTGCCCATGCCTGACTAAGTCAAATGAGCAAAAGCCGTCGCCTGCTCTTTGCGTTACGATCTTCTCCATCAATCTGACCAGGGGCTTGGGACTTTTACCGCTCAGCCACCTAATAGGCAATTCCAAATCCCACCGCGCATATAAAGCTCTCCGCGGTCCGATCGTCAGGCTCCGAGTGGGTGGAGATACACGAATTGGTTGAGAGCATCGAGACAGAGGTTGTATTCGAGTTCGTGGCCGAAGCTGCAATGTACTTCTACATTACGTGAGGCTGGTGGCAGGTTGGGGACTGTGAGATTTAGGAGAGGGGGTGGGGAAGGGGATGCTGTGGAGTTGTTGAGGGTTGAAAGGAGGGTCAGTTCTGCGGTGGATAGGTTGTAGGCTGTTGAGGGGGCGAAGAGATTAGATGGGTTTGGGTGGCTTTGGGGGGAGGTTCAGGGCAGATTAGCATGCTGTGAGGCCAAGCAGCCAAGATAGGGTGGTGCCTTTTGGTAATAACATTCCATCCAACGAAAAGAAAAAATAGCAAAACGCAATGGATTCATGTAATAGAGCAGAGAATGCGGGGAAGATGAGAATGCCAAAGCAGATTATATGGTAAAGTCGCAACTTTGCGAAGCGGCTTCCTTCCGATGCGCCTGAAGTGGAGGCTCTTTCAAGCCACCTGCATACTTACTTATTCCTCCTATGGCTGGTAGCCCTCTATGAGAGCTCCTCTCAATTGTCACGTCCCATTGTTTCCCCTCGGCAACGGCTCCAAAACTCGATCCTCGAACCAAAGCGCACACATACTGGCCAACGCACTCCAATTCGTCAAGCTGAACGGCACCAGCATCAGATCTTCAACGCTGTCATTCTCAGCTTTCGTGGGGATCCTAAGAAGCTGTGGAAAATAGTGGCACCTTCCTCCCTGATTTCGTCTCGATGAACCATTTCTTCTGGGTCATAGCAGGTAAAATCCTCTCATCTACTCACTCTGTGCGAAATTGGCAACGTCGTCTTGCTTGGGTAAGGTAGTATCTCCCTACTATGAGGGGATCATTCCGTCTAATGCTCCAAAACTTCATCTAGTAAGCCCATTCTGCCCAGTAATTCGCCTTCTTAACCAAGATCCATATATAATTAATCCCTCTCCTCTCCTCTCCTAAGTAGACCCACGGCAATGAGTGTTCAATATGACTGCTAGAATGTCCAGGTACAAGAAGTGACTGTCAACGCAAGGGGGTCCTGAAGTATGATGAGATCCGTAGCTCCTCTATGGGAAATGGAAAGAGAATAGACGAGAGCAGTTCCTATCGAGGAGGATGGAGCAGCCCTAGGCAAGCTACGGACGTAGCACGTGTAGAATGTCCAAGAAATGTTAGAACCTCGCGCTTCTTTTTTGCCTACCTATCTCGAATATTTCCTGACTCGTACCAATACCTTCAGAGTAAGTACTAGTAAATCTCGTGAGTAGAAAAAGGGGTACGAGGGGTACATGTACAAGTTGTTTTGGCGCCAAGAATCGATTAGCGTTCTGTAGCAACTTCGCATCTCAAAACAGTTCTGCACAGCTATCGGAGACGTTATAAAACGCTACGAGAATGCAAAAAGGATACACAATGAACGGCAAAGGGCCAAAAATCCGATTAGTCGCACTGAGGATCGAACTCAGAACCTTCTCGGAGGTCATCCACATGATTTGTGAACGAGAAATCATAACCATTAGACCATGCGACTCAATGTGATATCGCAAAATTGCATCCAAATTATGAATATAATGCAATCAATCTAGTGGACTCCTTGTTGGTTTGAGTTGACAGTGTCTGTCAAAATAAGCGGCGACTGCCAGAGAATTGCAGTACATGGGGCAGAAAAGGACAGCATTTGCCTATCAGCGCTCAAGCTATCTCGCAATCAAACAATGAATACCTGAAGATCAAGGTGGGATTATTAGTCTACGGCTCTGGTGGAGGGCGCCTTGCGTTGAGTCGGTTGCATTGGTATCCAAGATGCTAACCAGACTGCTCATGTTAGAATGGTCTTCCAGCTGCCTGGACAATGTGAGTTTTGGGAAGTCATGTCCATAGTGGCTGCCCTGGCATTTTGCAACTCATTCAATCGAGCTGGAAGTATGCTGTACTTTCAAGAAGAAATCGAAAATCCCTTCCATCAAAGACTCTGTCCTTCGTTGGATATCAGCCTCAGCCCTACTATGCTTGGCATATACCATAAGTAGCAGCAAACCTCCATAGATAAACAACCAAGTCGTTCCTCACATTCCAAAGGGTTATGAGCCCGGGTTGACGCACGGCGTTACTACCAGAGGCGACTTCCTTCGTATAGACACTTTAGTCTGTACGTCGTATTCAAGCATAAGCTACGGGGTCGACGTCCGCTGCGTCTAATTCTACCCCAAAGCAACACGCGACT